>Ga0315274_10004766_pt1 | contig 19902 bp, 18 predicted proteins | sample YL17G02_20_MG_FD_203700 | JGI IMG/M metagenome (GOLD analysis project Ga0315274, IMG submission 203700) | Sediment microbial communities from Yellowstone Lake, YNP, Wyoming, USA - YL17G02_20 | ecosystem: Environmental > Aquatic > Freshwater > Lake > Sediment | place: USA: Wyoming | collected... | reverse complement strand
GAGAGTATCGCCGCCGGACACTGGGACAAGTATACGGTGTTTGAATTCGACCTGAGCGGGAATGTGGATGAAGACGGCTATATCATCACGGTGGACGAGCTTCCGCTGTCTCTTATGGATCCCGGCAATCCCACCGAGATCATAGAGTTCTGGGACTTCCTCTACCCGTCCACGATCGACGGCGCGTGGCCTAACGACGGGTCCAGGGTGATGGAGGGCGAAAGCATGAGAATACAGGGGAAAGACTACGCGCAGAACGCCCAGTTGAGCACCTTCAGAGAGTTCTCCGTCGTCTACAGATGGAACATACGCAAGCTCTAGCGCGATCTCAAATCGTGAGTGCCGGTATGTGGGGCAGGCTTTCCAGCCTGCCATTCAGGCGGTGTTCAGGGGCGGCAGGCTGGAAAGCCTGCCCCACAAAGAGACCATCTCAACAGCCGCCTAGCGGGATCATCTATTCAGTCAGTTGTGGGTGGAATTGTCCGGCCGGGCCTGCTGCGTGTCGATCGCGGTCGGCGATGCCGATTGGTTCGCTTCATTCTGGTTCATACGTAAAGTTCCGGTCGAGAACATAATAACCAGCGCGACGACAATGACCAGGAGGATTATCCCGAGCGCGAATGAGCAGCCGTCCGTGCCGCCGCCCGCCGTCGCCCCCCCCAGCTCTTTCCCTTCCTTTATCCGCTTCGCCCTCTCCGCCTCATAGATTTTCTCAACCTGCTCCTCGGTCAGCTCGACGGTCCTGCCCTCGATGTCGGACTTCACATCGTGATAAGTCTTTCGCCTGTCCTCCGGGGTCTGAGACATGCGGAATGTTCACCCCATTTTCCTGCTGACCGGATCCTCTATGTCGCTGCCCGGGACCTTGTCGCGCATAAGCCCGGCGACTCTCTCGATCCTGATGAGCTCGCTTAAGACCCGTCTCACCCCGCCCTGGATGTCCCTGTATTCGATCTTCACATGGCAGCAGTTGCCGAACGTGAAGTACATGAAATCGCCCTCTCCGATCAGAAGCGATTTCAGAAGGGGCCTCATGACTCCGGCATGGGTCACGAACAAAAACGTGCGGTCGGCAAGGGGGTCGCCCCAGCTCTCGATTATCTCGTCGGCGGCTTCCCGCACCCTTGCGAAAAACCCGTCGAAATCCTCGCCTCCGGCAATCCTGAAATCGAGCCACTTGTTTATGTCGCCCGACCAGCCGTTGGGGTACCTGGCGTGTGCATCCTCGATCGACATTCCCGACAGCGTACCCACATCGACCTCCATGAGCCCCCTGACCGGCCGGACCGCCGGGATCGGATCGAGCTCGTCGGCGATGATCTCGGCCGTCTCGAATGCCCGCTTGAGCGGAGAGGAGTAAATCGCCTCGGCGGACACATTCTCGCGAAGCAGGTAGCGACCCAGCAGCTTCGCCTGCGAGCGACCGATGTCGGTCAGCGGGCTGTCGGCGAATCCCTGGATAACGCCTGCCGCGTTCCCTTCAGATAAACCGTGACGGATAACGTAAATACGCATATTGTTTCACGTGAAAGAGGTCACTCTTCAGTTGACTCGATGAAGTTGCGGAGCATGCGAAGGCCCTGCGTGACGGCTTTCTCGCGGACGGCATCGCGGTTTCCAAACAGGTCGAAGTCCCTCACCTGAGAGCGTCCCCCTGCGCTGACGACTGCGCAGTAGACTCGACCGACTCCCGCGCTCTGGTCGTTAGAAATCGGGCCGGCGTTGCCGGTCACTGCCACGGCGTAATTGGTTTTGAAAAGGTCGAGGGCTTTCTCGGCCATGGCGAGAGTCATGGCGGGCGTAACCAGACCGGTGTCCAGAAGGTCGTCGGGCATCCCCAACAGGAGCTTCTTCGTCCCTCGAGTGTAGGTGACCACGCCGCCCATGTAGACCCGCGAGCTTCCGGGAACGCGTGTGATAGCGTAACCGAGTCCGCCTGCAGTCATGCTCTCGGCGGTGCAGACTGTCTTTCCGCTCCTCAGGAGTCCGAAGACGATTTTCTCGGCGTTGGTGAGGTCCTTGTCCTCTTTTACTCCTATCCGCCCGGTCGGCTGTCCCGGTTCACCAGAACCCATTTCTTCCACCCCTGAAGCGTCTTGCGCCTCACAAGCTTAGAATCGCATGGTACCCTCAAACCGTTGTCAAGGCAATCGTTCCCACTCCGCCTCAAGATCGTACGGAAGCGCACCGGCAACTCGAGCCTTGATTATCTCTCCGTACTCAATTGACTCAGGGACCTTGTCCACAATAACCAGGCCGTCGATCTCCGGAGCGTCGCGATAACTTCGTCCGACCATCCGCCCGTCATCGGTCTCGCCCTCGAGGAGCACGTCGATGGTCTTGCCGACCCAGCCCCGGTTGATTTCGAAGGAAATGTCGTGCTGGGCTTCCATCAACTGATGCATTCGCGCCTCGGCGATCGCCTCAGGCACCTGGTCCGGGAGGACTGCCGCAGGCGTGCCGTTTTCCGGGGAGAACTGGAAAACCGTCAGTCGATCGAGTCGGGCGTTCTCGACAAAATCGAGAAGCGCAGCCGCGTCACCGTCGGTCTCGCCGGGGAAACCGACGATGAACGTCGACCGTATGCAAGCAGGCATCCGGGAGTCCTGGAATCTCGAACGGATTTTCGTCACGATCTCGAACGGGTCGATGTCCGGCGCCAGTCGATTCATCCGCTTGAGAACCCCGGGCTGTACGTGCTGCAGCGGGATGTCGAAATAGGGGATGACGTGCGTGGAATCGGCGATGAAATCGAGAAGGCCTGGCGAAATCTTGCTCGGGTAAAGGTAGTGCAATCGAATCCAGGATATCCCGTCGACATCATCGAGCTTCTCCAGAAGCGAGCGGAGGCTGGCGCCGATGTCGGAGCCGTACGCGGTTGTGTCCTGGCTGATGAGGATCAGCTCGCGCACGCCATCGGACGCGAGATAGCGGGCCTCCTCGACAATGTCATCCATCGGACGTGAGACATGCGGGCCTTTGATTGCCGGTATGATGCAGAAGGAACACTCGTGCCCGCAACCCTCGGCGATTTTCAGGTAGGCCATCCAATCCGGGGTCAGCCTCAGTCTTGGATCGGTCGCGATTGAGAGCGTTGACCGTCCGGGAGCGAGAAGATCGGGCCTGTGCGCGACTTGGGGGGAATCCCCTTCCCACAACGATTCCAGAAGCTGGGGAAGCTCGGGAAGGCTTCCTACGCCGACGATGAGGTCGATTTCCGGGAAGATCCCGCCCAGGTCGCTCCCTTGGCGCTGGGGAAGGCATCCGGTCGCGACCAGGATCACCTCCGGTCGCTCTCTCTTGACCTCGCAGATTTCCTCCAGCGCCTCCTCGCTTTCAAGCCGGGCATCCTCGATGAATCCGCAGGTGTTGACTATGAGGCACTGTGCCTCGTCGATGTCGTCGGTGAACGCCCACCCCCGCATCGCAAGCTCGCCCAGGAGACGCTCGCTGTCAACCGTGTTCTTGGGACATCCCAGGCTGATAAGTCCGAGGACCTTGGGACGGATTGTCGAATGCTCTCGTGCCATCAAATGATCGCCGATAAGTGTAGCGTTGAAATGCCCGTCTTGAAAGGTCTTTTGAGAAATCAGGTGGGGTCGGGTGGGGTCGGGTGGGGTGGGGTCCGGAAGCGGGGATTTTCGGGCTTCATCGGCCGCGAGGCCCTTCCGGAGCCGCGATAGTGATGGTATATTGCAGATGGGGACTGACGTTGTCCCCCGAAGAGAAGGCGATTCTCATGTTAGGTCCCGGCGGATTTACCTCCTCCTGAATCCGCCGGGCACTTTTTTAGCCGGGACCCAGACTCACTTGATTCCGGCGGGAAATCTGGTATACAGATAATCGATGAACCTGGATTTCGTGTTCTGCAATCGTTGCGGGTCGCGCATGCGTCAGTCGAGGGCGGTAATCGACGCGTCCGGTCCGGGCTTCGCGCTGACCGTTTCCGGCGTGCCCGTATTCGCGTGCGACGCGTGCAGGACGTCGCTGCATCTGCACGAGAGCGGTCCGGGCGTGAACGACATTATCGCCGCCGTGATGGACGCGCTGGACAAGCTGGGCGCGAACAGCCTCGGCACCCCCGTGCACGTCCCCAACCAGTGCAGGAAGTGCAAGACCACTCTGCCGAGGGAAATCGACAAATCGAGAGCGCATTTCGCGATGAACTCGCCGATGGGTCCGGGCGGTGCGATCATCGGCATCCAGTACTACGGTGACGCGCTCACGTGCCCCAAGTGCGGCCAGAAACACCCGCACCTGAGCCCGGTCGTGTATCACAACATCACCGACTCCATCTATAAAGCTTCAGCGATATATATGCGGTATTAGCCGGCGCTGACACCATCGCATGTGCACTCCCTTACAACCCAGGTCAGAAGCCCGCGCGTGAGCAAGGGCGTAACCGACGGCGTCAGCCATCGGATATGCACTCCCTCAAGGGTAATCCGATCACCCTTTCCCCACGATACTAAGTTAGTTTAATCATCAAGAACGCAGGGGAGCATCGTCGTGAAGAAACTCTATCTCGCATCGGCGTCGCCGCGACGTAAGGAGCTTCTTGCGCTCACCGGCCTGGACTTCGAGGTCCGTCGGCTGACCGAGGTGGACGAGGACGCTCTGCTACGGGACTACGAGGGCGATGTCATCGCGCAGGCGGAGTTCCTTGCGCTCAAGAAGGCGGAGATCGCGCTCGACCTCGGCCTTTCGGGGATTTTCGTCACCGCCGACACTCTCGTTGTCTCCGATGACGGGGCGGTGCTGGGGAAACCGCAGGACGTATCCGAGGCGACCATGTTCCTCGATCGGCTTGCGGGGAACTGGCACACTGTGGCGACCGGGGTCGCGCTTGCGGAGAGAGGCGATCTTGTAACCCAAGACCGCATCGAGAGCATTCTTGAGCGGACGCGGGTGAAGTTCGCGCCGATGACGGACAAGGAGATCGAGGACTACATCTCGTCCGGGGAGCCCTTCGACAAAGCCGGGGGGTACGGCATCCAGGGGAGGGCGTCGAAATACATCGAGCGCATCGACGGCTGCTACTTCAACGTGGTCGGTTTCCCCGTGCACTCATTCTGGGAGCTGTGGCGCAGGTTCAACGACCTTGAATGAGGTCGGCCGGGTCCGGCGCAAACTCATTGAGAATTAATCGATATTAATGTTGAGCGCCGATGGGAACGCGGCGCCGGTTCGCTTATGCCGTCCGACGAAGGAAAGAAAAAGGCGAAGCCCGAGGAGCCTGCGCAGGTCGGTCGCGACCTGGTCCAGGATGTGATCAACCTTGCCTTCCTGCTGATTCTGGTCGGGATCTTTTTCCTTGACGTCATCGTTCACGGGCAGGTTTTCTTCGCGGGCGACATTATGAATGTCTACACTCCCTGGCAGAAATACAACCAGGAAGCGCTCGCGGCGGGTCGCATGCCTTTGTGGTGCGACGATTTATTCATGGGCTTCCCCCTCTTTGCCGAGAGCCAGGGCGCGCTCTTCTACCTCCCGACAAGGCTTGTCTATCTGCTCGTGCCCGCGGCGCACGCGTTCTCATACGATGTGCTGCTGCATTTTCTGCTCGCGGGATGGTTCCAGTATCTCTTCGCGAGAACCCTCAGACTCTCACCGGCCGCGAGCCTGCTGAGCGCGGTCGCGTTCGCGTTCTCCGGGATGTTCCTGAGCCTGCCGATCAACTTCACGATCTTCCGCTCGATAGTCTGGATTCCTCTGATATTCATGTTCCTGACGCTGGGTGCGCGCCGTCATTCCCTCATCTTCCCCCTGATGGCGGCCTTGTCGATGGTGCTGCAGATGATGGGGGGAAGTCTGCAGGTGACGGCGATCACTATCCTCGCGCTCGTGCCCTACGTCGTTTTCCTGATCCTGTCGCCGGGCGAGGGGAAGAAGCAGGACATGGTGCCGCTTCTGCAATTCATCCTGATGCTGATGCTGGCGGGAGGGCTGTACCTGTTCCAGCTTTTCCCGACATGGGAGCTGAAGCTTCATGCGTGGCGCGGAGTGCGTGGGGACTACTCGGTCGCGTCCGATTTCTCGTTCCCGCCGTTGCACTTCATCGACGCTATCCTGCCGACGTTCTTCGGATCGTGGTCCGACCGTTCTCTATTGCCGGTGGAGGCCGCGGCGAATTTCTTCCCATACATCGGGCTTGCTCCGCTGCTCCTTATCCTTCCGGGGCTTTTCTCCGGCAAGCGCGGTGTTCCGGTCCTGCTCATACTGGCGGTGCTTTTCATCTCGCTGGCGATCGGGAAGTACGGGGTCACCTTCCCGATAGTCTATTCGATTGTTCCGCTTTTCGATCAGTTCCGTGCTCCGGACAGGTTCTGGTTCATAGCAGTGTTCGCCGGGACGCTCCTCGGGGGATACGGCCTTCAGGCGCTCATGACCGATGCTGAATCGGAGAAGCCGAAGCTGACGCAGGTTACGGTGGGGGCGATCGGGCTTGTGCTGCTCCTCGGAGCGCTCTTCGTGGCTGCGGCGCTGTATGTCCCGGTGGTCAGGCAGATCTGGAGAACCGTGATTGATTTCACGTTCGCGGTCCCGCTTGCAGGGATAAGGGACAAGATCGCTGCAGCATCGTATGCCAGTTGGCAGACTCATGTCACCCTGGGGATTCTTCACGCGCTCGCGGTGCTCGCGATGTTTCATTTCACGATAGCGCTTTTCGGCAAAAAGGGCCGAAGCGGAGCGCTGGCAGGTATGCTCGTGCTCATCACCGTGATCGACCTCTATGTCATGAGTTTCAGCGTGCCTGCGCTTCATACGACCGGAAAGGAATTCTTCACGGTGCCGCCGAGATCGGCGCAGGTCCTCAGGCGCGACGGTGAGCCCAACCGCTTCTATTCGTTCCTGAAGACCTATTACGCGAGGGAGGTCTTCAAATTCAACGGCAGCGACGACACGATCTGGTACAACGGGGGCGGCTCCAACGACATAAACGATTACGTGGCGCTCAGAGAGGCCCTTGCACCCAACATTTTCATGCATTGGGGACTGACATCCTCGAACGGATTCGCCAGCCTTTTTCTGGACAGGTATCTCACGCTCGAAAGTGCCGCCGGCGAACAGATGCTTCCGCTTCTGCAAGGCGCGCCGAGCCAGGCAGAGACCTCGCCCGACTGGGCGGACCGCCCGCTTCTTGTCGATCTCATGGCGAGCCGGTATGTATTGACACCGATAGAGTTTGAGCCCACCGAGCGATTCAGTCTCGTTGACGACGGTCCGATGAAGGTGTACCTCAATCGGAAGGCTCTACCGAGGGCATGGGTGGCGCGTCCTCAGACGATCCTGGGCGAAACGCCGGCATCCCTGCAAGCTCTGGCGAAGGCCGAGATCGATCCGAGGACGATTCTGATCCTGGACCCCCTGCCGAGAGCGCCGATCACGTTCCCCCAGGGTGCCGAGGGCGATGCGTCGGCAGTGATCGCCCCGACCGGAGGAGCGGGCGAGGGGAGCCGCAGGGGCGGCGCCGTAAGAGACGAGCAGGTGCTTATCGAAGTGCTGAGCCCGCAGCCGGCTTATCTAGTGCTGGCGGACACTTACTACCCCGGTTGGTATGCCGAGATCGACGGGGCGCCTGTGGAGACGATCTATCGCGCGTTTGGATACTTCAGGGCGATCGAGATCACCGAAGGCAAACACGTGGTAAGGTTCTACTACGATCCGCCGAGTTTCGACAAGGGGGTGAAGGTGTCGGGGGCTATTCTCGCCACCTTTATTCTGCTTCTCCTGGTGCAGGTGCTTTTCTTCTCGCGAGCGAAGCCGAGGAAAAAGGACGAGTAGGCATTCTCCCTGCCGGGGGTTTTGTCAGGACGGGTCCGACTCGACCGGCGCGTTCAGTGCGGCCTCGACAGACTCCAGAAGCTGCTTTCGATCGAAGGGCTTCGTGATAAACCCGGACGCGCCCGCGTGAATGCCCTGCTCGACGATCCCGGCTTCGACCTTCCCGGTGACAAAGACTACCGGAATCTCCCTCGTTGCCTCATCAGACTTGAGCGAGATGAGGAGGCTGAGGCCGTCAGCACCCGGCATCATCCAGTCGAGCAGGATCAGGTCGATTTCGGACTTGCGGACGATGCTCAGACCCTGTCCGGCCGAGTGAGCGACATGGACGGCATACTGCTCACCCAGCATTTTCCTCAGAAGGTCGCCAACGTACGGGTCGTCATCGATCACGAGAATCCTTCTTGTGGCCGGGCGATCCGTCCGGTGCGCCGTCTCGGAATGCGGCTCGAGGGCCTCGGAATCGCCGACCTCGGCGAATTGCCCGGTCTCATCCGGGGCAAGCTGCAAAGACACGGTGAACGTCGAACCGACGCCGGGCTCGCTTTCGACCGCAATCGAGCCGCCCATCTTCTCGACAAGCTCTTTCGCGATGGCCAGGCCCAGACCTGCGCCCTGGTGGGATCGGGTGTGAACGTCCTCCACCTGGTAGAAGCGCTCGAAGATGTACGGAATCTTGTCGGCCGCGACGCCGATGCCGTTGTCGCTCACTGCTATCTTCCCGGTTCCGTCTTCGGTCAGAGCTCTCACAACGATCTCGACTTTCTCCTTCGAGTACTTGATGCTGTTCTCGATGAGATTCTCGATGACCTGCCTCAGCCTGTCCGGATCGGCGCTGACTCTGAACTCGGCGGCCTCCAGCCTTATCGATATCGGTTTGCCCTGATCGATCTCTTCAAAGGGCTTGATGGCATCGGCAAGGAAATGCGATACTTCGATCGGTTGATTTCTCACCTGAAGCGTTCGGCGCTGAATGCGGTTGAGCTGCAGGATGTCGTCGATCAGGCTCCTGAGAGCCCCGGCGCGGGAGTAGATTGTCTCGAGGGGTTCCCGGAAGCCCTCAGGCAGGTCGCCGAATGTCCCCGACAGTATGAGCTCGGAATAGCCTATGATCGGAACGAGCGGAGTCCTCAGCTCGTGAGAGATCATCGACAGGAACTCCGACTTCACTTCCAGGCTGGCCTGGAGTTTCTCCGCGCGCTTGAGGTCGGTGACGTCTCTGAACACTTCGAAAGTGCCGAGGTATACGCCGTTCCGATCCAGCCGGGGCGTGGCGGTCGCCAGCAGGCTCCGCCGCTCGCCGGAGGGGAGATTCACTTCGTACTCCCAGGAGCATTTTTCCTGCGAGCGACACTCCTCGCGAAATGCCCGGACAGCCCTCAGATTGTCGGCATCGGTGAAATCCTGCGTTCTTCTGCCTATTAGCTGTCCCGGGCCGACCCCGAGAATCTCGCAAGCCGCAGGATTGGCGAATGTGAAAACACCGTCCGTGTCGACAATTACGATTCCCTCTCCCTGGTTCTCGATGAGCGTCTGCAGTTGCTCCGACTTGCCTCTGAGTTCGCTCTCCGACCGTTCCAGGGAGGACAGCATTCGGTTGATATCGCGCCCGAGCACCGCCAGTTCGTCCTTGCCGGGCATGGAGACTCTCGCGGACAGATCGCGCCTGGCGGCTATGTCGCTCACCGTCTTGCTCAGGCCCGAAAGACGGGACAGGACGAGTCTCTCCAGGAACGTCAGGGTTACCGCTCCGAGTATTAAGCCTGAGACCAGGATCAGCCAGGTGAATCGGACCACGTTGATCCGTGCCTGCATAAAGGCTTTCCTGGGCGATCCCACTTTGAGAATGTACGCGGGTTCTCCGAAGAAGTCGTTGAGCAGTGCGTAGGCGGCGATGGTATCCGGACTCTCCGGCGCGAGAACCACGGGTGTTGCGTTGGACAGAAGGTCCCGGGCTTTCAGGAAATCCGAAGGCGCCTTGGGATCATCAAGCTCCGATATGGACAGCACGAGATGCGATACCTCGGAAAGATGAGCCAGTTCCCGGGGGGAAAGGTAAAACGCCATGAGTATGGTTCCACGTGCCGGACCTTCTTCGTTGCTGGTGAGGATAGGCCTCGACGCAAAGAACAGAGGACCTTCCGGCAAGTTCAGAATCCCTGTCTCAGCAGTCTGCGGATCATCGTCCAGCGGAAGAAGGGGACTTCCGGGCGTGAGAAGATCCAGAAGCGATTGCGGCACCGCAAGAGGTGTCTCGTCCTCAAGATCGATGCCCTTGGCGTAAAAGAGCTTCGCTTCCTGATCCACGTAGATGATGAAATTCAGCTCGAGTCCCTTCAGAGCCGCGCTCGTCAGGTTTGAGTCTATATACTCCTGGTTCCGGTCGGTCAGGAACCTGCAGGTGTCGTCCCAGCATGCCCAGTCATAGAGCTTGATTTTGAGATTGGACAGCACTTCCTGAAGGGCTGCGTTCGCACGATCGACACTCCTGCGACAATCGTTGTTCTCAACGACCTGCACCCCGTACTTGATGATGAGAATGGATGCCGTCAGGAGCACGACTATCATTGCGGCGATCGTGCCGGAGATTATCAGAAGGGTTTTCCTGCGCAGAGACATAGGCATCCAATCCAAGGCTTCTGCGCAGCGATTGCACGGCGCTGCATCAGGCTCCTTGATCGTACTACAATAGCTTCGCCGCAAATCGGAGCGGGAACCTAGTCTCCTTTAATGTGACCGAATGCAGAGTCGCAGTTCGCCCGGCCGGTCAAGCCTTTCCCTCAACCTCTCGAAGCGGTACCATAGGTGCAACATTCGGGGTCCTTGCGCATCTGTAGTGTGGTTGCCCCGGAGACTAGCTATGCCAGTGCAATTATCGTATGCGCCCGCAGGCGAATTCAGGTCGGTATCGGCCGAGTTAATCGATTCCGTGAGAGACCTGGGTCGGAAACTGCAATCCAGGGAAATACCCGCCTGCGTTGTGAGGAGGGGAGCAGGAGAGGGTCTTGACGCGGCGACTGCGATCTCCAGGGAATTCGTCAAACGCGAGATACTCCCAGTTGTCGAGCTTCGCACCGAGGATCCGATCTCTCCTTTGCGGAACCTGGTCGAGTTCTGCGTCCTGGGGACGGTCGATCTCATCTGGTCGGACGGGGAGCCGGGGTTCCGGGAGGATGATCTCCTCGGTCTTGTCACGGGGGCGGGGCGTAACAGGCTGCCGGTGGACCTCATCCTGCATTTCCACAACCGACCGCCGGTGTTGGAGAGCTTTCGGAGCCTGTCCGAGAGCGTCGGCAAGGTGGCGGGCAAGTACAGTCACATCCAGTCCGTGAAACTGGCCGAGGTGGGAGATCCGGGCATCGTGGAAGAAGCGACCGCCGCGTTCGAGATCATGCTCCAAGCCTGCAGAAGATCGAAACCGTCCACCGGTCCGTCGCTATGGATCAACAATTCCCCGATTAGAGCCATAGCCAATGACTTGGGGGTTGTTCTTGTCGACACAGGCGAGCAGGGAGGGGCAGTCTACCAGTCGGCCGACCTGAAGGGCGCAGAGTACCTGGCCGGAAAAATGGGCATACAGGTTGTGCCCAGGCTTCCGCTTCTTCCACGCTACTATGCGAAGGGCTGGTTTTCATTCGAGGTGGGGAAGGTGCTTGACTCGTGGACGGGTCGGAAGGCATTCCTCGCGTACAGGAACCGTCCCGACTGGCTGGAAGATTAGGAATCGCCCGTTTGACGCCCTGTCTTCGGAAAAAGTACAATGCACTTGTCCTGAGTATCCGCCCCGAGCGGAAGACCGACATGTCCGTCGACCTGCATACTCATTCAACAGCCAGCGACGGATCGTGCACACCGGCTGAGGTGGCCCGCGAATGCGTCGGGGCCGGGATCAAAATCGCATCTCTGACCGACCACGACACGGCGGGCGGACAGAAAGAGTTTCTTGAGACCTGCCGCCGCCTCGGTCTGGCGGCCGTCACCGGGATCGAGTTCTCTACCGTTCACAAGGGGAGGGAAGTACACCTGCTCGGCTACGGCCTTCCTCTGGATGATCCCCGGTTCTCGGGATTCCTCAGGGAACACGCTGCCCACCTGAAGGGCAGGCTGACCGAGATTCTCAGGAAACTTGCGTCGTGCGGCTTTGACTTGAGCATCGATGAAATATACGAAGTGAGCGGGGGCAATCCGCCCATGCCGCCACACCTGTTGAGGGTCCTGGGGAGTCATGGTTATGTCCCGGACCTTGCCGCGGCGGTTGATTTCTTCCAGGAGTATCTAGCTTTCAATGCCAGGGCATGGGTGGATCATGAGACCTCCCTGGAGAAGCCGCTGGAAATGCTGATCGACGTCGGCGCGATTGCGGTCGTCAGCCACCCGTTCAGGCTTCCCGGCCTCGACTGGCTGGAGGAGATTCTCGACATGGGCGCGCATGGTCTCGAGCTTTACTATCCGGGACAGACGGGCAGCGTTTTTCTTGACCTGGAATCGATCGCTCTAAGGCGCGGCTGCATAGTAACCGGCGGCTGCGACTTCCACGGGATATTCGCGGAGAGGAGAGTCAGGGAGGTCGAGATTCCTCTCGAAGTCGGCGTAAACCTTATGAAGGCGGTCGGGCAGGAGATTCCGGCGGCGCTGGCGGCCAAGCGAGGGGCAAGCTCATGAGGGTGGTATTTCTGGGGACGGACGAGATCGGGGAGATTGCGCTGAGGAGCGTGACGAAAAGCTCGCACAAAGTCGTGCTTATCGTCACGCCTCCCGACCGACCCAAAGGACGAGGCAGAAGTGTCGAGCCGGGCGTTGTCAAGGCGACCGCCGCCGAACTCGGGATACCTGTCATCCAGCCGGAGACGATTCGCGACGCAGCCGCGCGGAAAGGGGTTTCAGATGCGTCGCCGGACGTGATCGCCGTTGTCAGCTACGGGGAGTACATCCCATCGTCGATTTCCGACCTGCCGCCGTACAAGTCGATCAACGTTCATCCGTCGCTCTTGCCGAGATGGCGCGGGGCGGCACCGGTGCGATATGCGCTCATGGCGGGCGACGACATTACGGGGGTGAGTGTGCAATACGTCCACAAGCGCATGGACGCAGGCGATATTCTTCTCCAGGAAGAGATACGCATCGATCCCGAGGACGATCACGGCAGTCTGTGTGGTAAGCTCTACCCCTTGGGGGCCCAGTTGCTCGTGCGCGCGCTGGACGGACTGGAAGCTCATGCGATCCCGGCGCGTCCGCAGGACGAATCCAGGGTCACGCAGGCGCCCAAGATCGAGAAAGAAGACCTGTGGCTGCAATGGGACCGTCCCGCGAATGAGATCCGGAACCGCGTAAGAGCATTCGCGCCGACTCCCGGAGCACGGACGAGATTCCGCGACGCCGACTACAAGATTCTCGGTGTGCGCGTGGCGGGCGACGAGGGCGGCACCGGTGAACCCGGCATGATCGCCCAATTGTCCGATAATGGGCCTGTCGTGGTCTGCCGAGGCGGCTGTGTGGAGATCGTGCACCTCCAGCCGCCGGGGAAAAAGGCCATGTCGGGCAGAGATTTCATGAACGGATATCGCATCAAGCCCGGTGAACTTTTTAGCGGCATCGACGGGGGAGGTAACACTTGACACTGGGCAGCGACAGAAGAGCGCCGCAGGCAAGAGGGTCCGTGGGCAGCCGCATGACCGGCAGACGTCCCATGAAACGGCTCGTGGGCGAAGCGAAAAGGACCGCCAAGCCGATAGTCGCGACCCGCTCGCGCGTCGGCCTGGGACCTTCGAGAGACGAGAAACGCCGGGAATCGCGCGGGATCGCCGCAGTGGCCTGGACGAGCCTTTTCATCTTCGTCCTCTTGTCCGGAGCGCTTCTCGCGCTCCAGTCATGGTCTTTTTTGTCGGGCGGTAAGCCGGACGCAAGTGTTCCCGACGTTGTGGGGATGAAGTACGAGGATGCTGCGCTGGCCGTCGAGCAGGCGGGTCTGAAGCTGAGGATTCGTGCCGAAGCCTATTCGGATGACACCGAGGCGGACATCGTGATGGATCAGCTTCCCGGGAAAGGCGCAAAAGTCAAAGCAGGTCGCGAGGTGCTGGTGGATGTCTCGAAAGGCTCGCGCAATCTCACGACTCCGAACGTGATAGGAATCAATCGCGACGAGGCGGTTAGTGTGCTCGATAATCTCGGAGTGTCGCACACTTTTCTCACCCCGAGGTACTCGGACGTGGCGGACGTGGGGACCGTCATCAACCAGAGCCCTCCGCCGGGCGCGCCGATAGCGCTGGGCGAGGCGGTCGAGCTCGTCGCATCCGCCGGCCCTCTCACCGATTCGGTCGAGATGCCGCAGCTTGAGGGTCTTCCATACAACGAAGCGCTTCAGCTCGTCAAGGAAAACAAGTTGTCGTTGAGGCGCGTGAGCCGGACCTATGTGCCGGGCGCGACCGGGGTCGTTGTCACTAGTCAGTATCCCCTCGCCGGATCCAAGATCAGGCAGGGCAGCGAGGTGCACCTGACGCTCGCCGCGCCGACGTCGCAGGAAACCACAGGGAATCGATCGGCGAAGGTTGTTGTGACCGTCCCGCAGGCAGCGGGAACGGTAAAGGTGCAGATCACCGTCCAGGACAAATATGAGACAAAGGAAGTATACTCGCAGGTGCTGACCGGACCCACGACCGTAGAGCAGCTCGTGACCGGCTACGGACGTATGACCGTCCGGGTGAATTTCGATAACCGGAACATACGCGAGGAGACATTCTAGAATAGCTGGGCCGACCGCTCGCAGGATGGGGCTGTTGAAGAAGTGCGATTTCGCGCAAGGAGGGCCTATCAGGCGTGGCACCCTCAGACGAGTCCTCGAGCCTGGGGGTGCTGGACCAATCGCCCGAATGCCTCATCAATAGAGGGAATAACAGATCGAACACCCCCAGGCAGAAAGCCTGCTCGCGCAGTCTTTCTGCCTGAGGGTGCCACCAGATTTGCCATCGAAATAGTTTTTTCAATAGCCCCAGGATGCGTGCGGCACCGAGGTCCGAACACAAGATGTGTTCGGCACCCCCTTGGAGTGGACTACAGGGGGGGCATAGATTTCCCCCTTGCGCTCGAAATATATTGTAAGGGCAGAACATACAATGACACTCATCGCTCCCTCGATACTTGCAGTCAAAGGGGCCGGACTGGTCGACGCCGCTGTGATGGCGGAGAAGGCCGGGGCCGACTGGATTCACCTCGACATCATGGACGGACATTTCGTCCCCAATCTCACCTACGGCCCGCCGGTCGTGAGGTTGATAAGGGAGGCGAGCAAGCTTCCGTTCGATGCGCATCTGATGGCGACGAATCCGGACGATCTCATCCCCGAGCTTCTGGACATCGGCGTCGAATACATATCGGTCCACCAGGAAACATGCATTCATCTTCACCGGACCCTGTCGCGTATCAAGGACGGGGGCGCGAAGGCGGGCGTCGCGCTGAATCCCGCGACCCCGGTCGAGACGCTCACGGAAGTGCTCCCCATGCTTGACCTGGTCATCATCATGGCCGTGAATCCCGGGTTCGCAGGCCAGGAGCATATCGCCGGTTCGTCATCGAAAGTCGCGCGACTCGCGGGTATCGCGCGCGAGCGTGAATGGGGCGGGCTCATCCAGGTCGACGGAGGCATCGAGCCATCGAACGCAGGGGAGGTCGTGATGGCGGGCGCGGACGTGCTGGTCGCAGGCGCCGCCGCATTCCACAGGAGGAAGAAAGGTCAGCCCGGTTTCGACGCCGACTACGCCGAGCAGATCAGGCTCAACATCCACGACCTCAGGCTCGCCTGCAACGTCGCAGCCGAAAGAGGGTCAGATCCGGATAGGTGAGTTAGGGACCCAGAAGGGCGGAGATACAGACTATCCCTCTCGCTCTTGCACTTAGAGATAGGTCACTGTATTCTGCAATTGACTGGAGGAGCTGACTTGAAATGGATGACAAGGAACTGGAAGGTCTGCTGAAGGGTGGCGAGTCGGATAGAGTCGAGTTCAAGCCTTCAATCAGCCAACGAAAGGAAATTCAAGAGACGATTTGCGCCTTCGCTAACGACCTACCGAATCATCGCGACGCAGGAGTCGTTTTTGTCGGTGTTGACGATTCTGGTGCCTGTTGCGGTATCGATATCACAGACAGCCTATTGAAGAACCTCTCAGATATGCGAACGCAGGGAGAGGTATATCCTTTCCCGACAATGTCTGTCGAGAAAAGAGTGGTATCAGGTTGTGAAGTGGCGGTTGTCGTTGTTGAGTCGTCCTATTCGCCGCCCGTTCGCTACCGCGGCCGGGTGATTGTGAGAGTAGGTCCGACCAATCGTATTGCGACACTCGAAGAGGAGACCAGACTCACCGAGAAGAGACAGTCAAAGGACACGCCGTTCGACATTTCGCCCCTCGACATGGCGACCCTTGATGACTTTGACATGGAGTTGTTCCGAGACTACCTGCGCTCGACGCTGGCCGGTGAGATTCTTGAGTTGAACAGCCGGAACGAGCAGCAACAACTCGCTTCCTTGAGGTTCACCACGGCCGACGGGATTCCTACGATCCTTGGGCTGCTTGTGGTCGGCAAGGAGCCGGTGCGATTCGTCCCGGGTGCGTACGTGCAGTTCCTCCGGATCGAGGGCACTGATTATGCCGATCCCATCAAGGACAGCAAGGAGATCGACGGTCCAGCGTCGACGTTGCTGCGGCACCTCGACGATTTGTTTCGCGTACACATCTCAGTCGCTTCGGACATTACCTCGGGGCCTGTCGAGGTCAAGCGACCTGACTACCCGATTGATGCCATCCGCCAGTTGTCGACCAACGCGATTCTTCATCGAACCTATCAGGGAACCAACTCACCCGTAAAAATTACATGGTTCACTGACAGAATCGAGATCATCAGCCCCGGAGGGCCCTACGGTAAGGTGACAAAGGAGAACTTCGGGCAGCCGGGAATCGCGGACTACAGGAATCCCAGTCTTGCGGAAGCACTCAAGAACCTCGGATTCATTCAGAAGTTTGGAGTCGGAATACCGTTGGCTAGACAGGCGCTGCAGAAGAACGGGAATCCGGATCCGGAGTTTCATCCGACGGATACCCATGTGCTGGTCACCCTTAGGAGGAGATGATGACCGCAACAACCATTGCGTTCTTCAACAACAAGGGCGGGGTCGGGAAGACCTCCCTGGTCTATCACCTGTCCTGGATGTATGCGGACCTCGGCGCGAGAGTGGTGGCAGCCGATCTGGACCCTCAGGCCAACTTGACGGCCGCGTTCGTCGATGAGGATGACCTGGAGCTCCTATGGGAATCAGAAGAGGAGCCTGGTACTGTCTTTGAGGCGATCAAGCCGTTATTGCGGGGCATAGGCGATGTGGCTACACCGCGCTTGAGGCCGGTTAGCGACAAACTGGCCCTTTTGGTGGGTGATCTCTCGCTATCAGCATTTGAGGATGAGCTGTCTGATCAATGGTGGAAGTGCCTGGGCGGAGAGGAACGAAGCTTCCGTGTCATGTCGGCCTTCTGGAGGATAATGCAAGGTGCTGCGGTGAGGTTCGATGCCGAGATCGTAGTGATCGATCTCGGTCCGAACCTTGGAGCGATCAATCGGGCAGCGCTAATATCCGCAGACTACATTGTAGTCCCTCTTTCTCCGGACCTTTTCTCCCTGCAGGGTCTGCGGAACCTAGGACCTGTCCTCAAGAGATGGCGAGAAGGCTGGGTAGAGCGCCTAGGTAAGAATCCTGTCAGCGATCTCGATTTGCCGCCCGGTGGGATGCAGCCCATTGGCTATATAGTCCAGCAGCACTCGGTGCGTCTAGACAGGCCGGTGCGAGCATACGACAAATGGATGAGTCGGATTCCGCGCTCGTATTCCGAGTATGTGATCGGAAAGAAAGTCGCGGATTCGGTCAACATTGAGAATGATCAAAGTTGCTTGGCGCTTGTCAAGCACTATAGAAGCCTTATGGCGATGGCTCAGGAAGCACGGAAGCCGATCTTCTACTTGAAGTCAGCTGACGGCGCTATTGGTGGTCACAGCAAGGCAGTTCTGGATGCGTATAGCGACTTCGAGAAACTGGCGAAGGAAATCGCAAAGCGAGCTTCGGTCACAGTAGCTCTCGCCTGAGTTGATGTTCGGGGGTGAAGTATCGTTTCACTGCCAGGCGAAGGGCCAGGGTGAGGGCTATCACCTTTCCACCCACGAGCATGAACATGATTATGAGCTGGTAGCGTGCGGCGACGAGAGGGTCGGCGCCCGACAGAATCTGTCCGGTCATCACGCCGGGGATTTGCACCAGCCCGATGACCATGAGCGCGTTGATCGTGGGAATCATCCCGGCTGCGACCGCGGCCCGTGCGGGTTCGGCTGCCGCGCGCGACGCATCCGCTCCCATCGAGAGAAGCACCTCGACCCGGTCGCGCTGCGATTCGAGCTCGCTTCTGAATCTCTCCGCGGCGAGCGAGATGCCGTTCAGGGTGTTGCCGATCGCCATGCCTCCGAGCGGGATTATGTAGCGGGCTGTGAGCGCGAGCGGATCGGCCATCGTGATGACGGTCACGTAGGCGAGCGCAAAGAAAGACCCGACCGCGATGCTGAACCACAGGATCGGTATCGTGCCGGGATAAGGTCTCTTCATCCGACCCTTCGCGGTGAGGGCCGCAACGAAAGCCATCCCCAGCAGAATCAAAACGATGACCCACATACACTGCAGCCTGAAGAGGTACACGAGCGCGTACCCGAGGATCGCGAGCTGCACGATGCATCGGATCGTGCCCACGATGATGTCACGCTCGAGCCCTAAACCGTTGAAGTAACTGAGCCCTATCGCAACAGCGACAAGACCGAGTCCGACGAGAACGTTGAGCCAGTCGACTTGTATCAGTTCGGTTTCCATTGATCATCCCCCCCTGTAGTCCCCCCCAAGGGTGGGACGGTTAAGAGCCCCCCCTGTAGTCCCCCCCAAGGGTGGGACGGCTGAGAGATGGACTCGACCGTCCGCGAGTCGCAGCACGACGTCGCCCAGCTTCGCCACTTCGTTCGGACGATGGCTCACGAGGATCGCGGTAAGACTCCGCTCGCTTCTCACCCGTTCGATCTGCGCAAGCAACTGCTCGGATGCGTCCGGATCCAGCGCGCTCGTCGGCTCGTCGAGCAGAACGACATCCGGTTTCAGAGCGAGCGCACGCAGGAGATTGAGTCGCTGCGCCTCACCGACGCTTAGATCGTCCGCCTTCCTCAGGAAAAGCTCCTCCCTCAGCAGGTTCAGCGCCTTGAGTTCCTGGATTGATACCTCGATTTCCTCTTGTGTGAATTTGTAAGCCTTGGAGACGGTGAAGGGCAGGCGCAGGTTGTCTTCCACCGTGCCCGGGAATCTGACCGGCACCTGCGGCACCCACCCGATTCTGCGTCTTAGTTCCTTCACGGGGAAATCCCGGATGTCCTTTCCCTCGAAAAGTATGACGCCTGATGTCGGATCCGCGAGGCGGTTGAAAAGCCTCAGAAGAGTCGATTTCCCCGCGCCGGAGGGTCCGGCAATCACCGTTAGCGTGCCGCGCACGAGCTCGAACGTCGCATCGAGAATTATCGTGATCGGCTGAGCGCCCTTGTCTTTGGGCGGAGCGGAGAACGCAACGGACCTGAACTCGAAGATCGCGTTCATCGGGATTCGAAATTGATCAGCTTGAGTCCCTGGAACAGTGCCGGCTTGCGAGCGACACGTATCGGGGTCGTCTGGATCCAGATCTCGCACGTCGCGCTGATCGTTCCCTCGACCAGATGCCCTCCGACGATGCTGTAGTCGCGCTTCCCCAGCGTTATGTGGGCATGTACAATCGGCTTCCGGTCCATCCATGCGATATTTCCGATCAGGCTCGTGATCTCGCAGTTCTCCTCGACTATTGTCGTCTTGTATTCCTGGTCGGTCAGATCGTACCAACCGATCTCGCAACACGATGTCGCGCCGATGGCCATGAGGAACCCGGATGCTATCTTGCCTTCATTTGCCTCGAGGTAGCCCAGAAGGCTTTCCATGATTTTCTCGCCGGGATCGAGCCTGAGCAGGTGAAAGGATCCGTCCGCTCTGACGTCCATGTCGTGCTCCGTTTGTTGTTTCGGTTGGTGTGA
>Ga0315274_10004765_pt1 | contig 19903 bp, 8 predicted proteins | sample YL17G02_20_MG_FD_203700 | JGI IMG/M metagenome (GOLD analysis project Ga0315274, IMG submission 203700) | Sediment microbial communities from Yellowstone Lake, YNP, Wyoming, USA - YL17G02_20 | ecosystem: Environmental > Aquatic > Freshwater > Lake > Sediment | place: USA: Wyoming | collected... | reverse complement strand
ACCTTCACCACTGTGCCCGCTCCCAGGTACCCGTAGTCGGCGTATCGCGTCCGGCCAAAGTGGCATGGGCGTCCCGCCCATGAGTCCCATGGGCATCCCCGTTAGGGGCCCCAAGGGCTTGCCCATGAGCCTGCCTGCCGAAGCCTCGGCGAAGGCAGGTGCCACGGCCGTCTCGCCCGTGGGCTTTCCCGTCCACGGCAGGGCCGGGACGGCCCTGCGACTCGCGGGCAAGATGCCCGTGCCACGATGCGCCCACGCCGCTCGCTGGATAGTTATAGTATACCGCCCGCCGGGCGGATGGGCCAGGATAAGTTACGTAGTCCGTGCGGACATAATTGGCGTCCAGGTCCGCCCCGCCCGAGCCGTCCTCGTATGCGTACTCGACGTTCGGGTCCGTGCTGCCGGCCGCGGCGTCGTGGTCCTGCATGCTCTTTGTCACCGCGCCCCAGGCGCCATACTCGAAGGCGACCTCGTTGGCGATCGTGCTGCCGGTGTCGCGCCATTCAACGCGGCCTCATCGCCGCACGGCGGCGATTTAATCTGTACGGTATCCCCAGATTTCACTTTCGCTATTCTGTTTCACCGGTAGTTGCCTTCGTCTGGCCATCGCGTCCCGCGCGGCGACGGCGGAACCAGTGGATCAGGCCGAGCCAGCCTATCGCCGCCGCGACGGAGAGAATCGGCTCAACCGGGACGCGAAAGCGAGGACTGTTCGCGGCGCCCGGTAACACCACAGCCACCACAACCAGCAATACACATAACCAGCCCGTGCTCCTCCACTTACTCCTAAGCCGCAATATCCAACAAAGGACTAACCCGAAATAAGCAACTGCGGTCATTCCGACACACATGGCCCTGACAAGTACTAATAACCTCATATCCTGGCCCTCGTCCACGACATTCGGTGTTCTATCAGATCCCCAGTTGTCACCTATGTAAGCACACCCCCAGAACGATAGATCGCGGGACAAATGAATACATAGTGATGTCAACGGATGGTCTACGAGGATATTCTTGGCTGTCCGCCAACGGTACTCTGTCAACTCACCAGCAGTACCAAAGCACGCCAAACCCTCCGGCTTCTGGCCTGATACGCTCATCCCGCCCTGTCTAAACCTATCCCAGCCTTCCGCTCTCCTAAACTCCGATCGAATCTCTTCCACGCCCACGTCCATCCGCGTTGCCGCAACCGCTGCAGCAGAGTACCAGTACGCGTTTTCCGTAATCGCGCTTGAGAATCCCCAATAGTCCGCTACTATTGCGTTTCGGACAACCCATGGCGCAAGACAAGTACTGACAATACCGAGAAACGCCATCGCCAGGCTAAAGCCCTGCTTGCGAAGAGCAAGGAGCACTACCATAACTGCGGAAAACGCTGCACCAAGCGCGCTGAAATAACAGATTGCGCTCATGACACACCCGCCTAGTATGACAAGCAGCCGGGAGCCAGTCCTGAAATGCCATACCAACAATAGCACACCGATGGTTAGCAAGAATGCTACTATACTGTCGGGAAGCATACATAGACTCGCGCTGGCTGCGAGAGGCGAGACTGCCTGCAACGCTGCCGACAGAAGACCAGTAAAATAGGTCCCCACTGTACGCCCCAACACGAACACGAGTCCAATCAGATGCAAATCCAACAGCATTTGGAAAGACAACATCATGAAAGACACATCTGTCCCGCCCACCCAACTAGCGCCTCGCGGCCCCACGACCCACATGACATACTTTGCCCCGGCGAGCAACGTCGGGTAGCCAGGCGGTTGATAGAGTTCGGGCAGGTACTTCAAATCTTCATAGGGCGGGCCTATCATGTGCGGCACTGCCGAATACTGCCCCGATATCATCTCGCCAGCCAAGCCCTCCAATACATATGAATCCTCCTGGAAGCCAGTATGTGCGGTTGCTTGGCGCAGAAGTATACTCGAACGTATAGCTAATCCTAGGAGAAGAATCGCCCAAAACCAAATGTCGACGAGGGCACTCCAAAGGGAGTTCTGTTGAAACACCTTGCGTATGCCCGGTGCGCTCATAATGCATAGCCCGTGAACAGTGGAAGCTGAAACGCAGGCGACAGGTAGACGTTTACCTTGGTTCCACACGAACGATAATAACACAATTCTTGCTGTTCGCGGCCTCCTGCTTTAACTGTCTGGCTATCTCGTCCATGAACTTGTTCTGGGCCGCTTCTCCACCCTGTCCCAAGAAACATCCCTTTGACATGCCGGGCCCTTTATGAATGTCGATTAACGTACGCTTGCCGCTTGGTCCATGCAGTGTCTTGTCGTCATTTGCTGGGGTGTGAAGCCGGAGCACCCGTCCGAGATCTGTTGTCATTTCTTTCCCGAGGTATAATCCCGGAGGCGTCTCGTGGTTTTCACCAAACTTTCCCTTTCGTTCGGTTGGGGTTTGGTCACCTATAGATGCCATGTCGTCTGCCGTATCTCGCGTGACCTTATACTGGCTCCATGTGCTACCGGATTCGTTGGATACTGTTACCGCATATACCGGGACACTGTACGGTGTACCGGTCTGGCGTTCCTTCCCGTAAAGCGTTCCGTCTACGGGGGGCCCCACGGGCGGGGTGGCGATGTGGCCCGCCCTACCGGATACGGTGACCGTGACCACAAGTCCTGAGCTGTCAGTGGACACGAGAGGATTGCCCCTCCCGTATTGGTAGATATTCATTCCATCGTGATACCCGGAGCCTTGGGTGTGGCCCAATTGGGGCTCCCGTGTCGTCCACCTGCCCAGGGTCGGGTGGTAGTAGCGGTTGCGGACGTGGAACAGGCCGCTTTCGGGGTCGAAGCGGTAGCCGCAGTAGAGGATTTCGTTGTAGTAGGCGGACTTGGCCTGCGAGGCCGCGTCGGACCAGTCGGCGGCCTTGAACGTCACCTGGCCGTACGGGTCGTAGGTGTACCGCTCCGCCACCGTGCCGTCGGGCTTGATCACGGCCGTGACGTTGAAGTTGCCGTCGTACGTGTAGTACAGGGTGCTGTCGGTGTTGTCCTGCGTGTCGAGCAGGTCTCCGTCGACATTCCCGTCCCGGAACCGCACCACCGGCGCATCGACGTACTGGATGCCCCAGACGTACTGCTCCAGCGGGTCGGTGTCGCCGCCCTTGCGGACCTCAAGCACCTGCCACGACTCGTTGTAATAGTAGTCGTACGTCACGTCCGGGTTCGGCACGGCCAGCACTTTGCGAATCCGCCGGTTCTGGCCATCGTAGGAGTACGTGGCCACCAGCTCGCCGGGGTCGTCGATCATATCGTTGCAGTTCGCATCCTCGTATATCTTCGTCAGGCGGTTCCAGGCGTCGTACACGTAGAGTTGCGTGTTGGCGTCGGCCGTCTCGTAGCGCGGCTGGGGGCCGGCGGTCATGTTCCCGGCCGGGTCGTACGTGGGGTCAACCCAGTTGGCCGCGCCGGTGCCCGAGATCGGATTCCCGCCGTTGCCGGCGATCTCGTTGGCTGTGTTGTGGGCGCGGGTTTGCGTGATCGGAGTGCCGCCCCCGCCGCCGTCGGTGTCCCACTTGAACTGCGACCAGTTGCCCACCGTGTCCAGACTCCACGCCTGGTTGGCGTCGGCGTTCTGATCGGTGATGACGCCGCTGCCGTCCAACGTGCCCCAGTTGCTCTTGACCAGCCGGTCCAGGCCGTCGTACGTGTAGTAGTTGTCGTTGGCGTCGGGAGGAGTGTGGCTGTCCGCCGCCGGGTCGCGCGACGTGCGGTTGCTCGTGCGGTCGTAGGCGTACTTGAACCGGTCCTTCGCCACCGGCGTGCCGCTCTGGGTCTGCCATTTGCCAAAAGTCGTTAGCGTCTCTGTTCTCCTCTATTGTAATATCTGTCCCCGATTTCTAAAGTCGTTAGCGTCTCTGTTCTCCTCTATTGTGGTATCTGTCCCGTGCGCCGTGAAAGGCGTCGGTCTTCAGCGGGTGAGATTCCCGCCTGGCAACTGTCGCTCCAGCCAGTAGCAATCGGAGCAGTCGTGGAGGTAACGAAGCGGCTGAAGCCTCTGATGCAGAGGGTCGCATGGCGACTTGGCGAGCATGCAGGCCGTAACGCGAGTGAACGCTGAGCAAGCCTCGAAAACACACATGCGGAGGCCGACCTGTGGGACTCAGGGAAGGCTGGTACCGCCGGGCCAAGAGCGACGAGGCCCAGCGGCTCCGCCGGGGCAGTGGCGACGGCATGCATGCACATGGAGATCGAGCGCAACACGGGAAGTCCCGCACGGTGGTGGCGCGTGACCACCAACGGACGGCTCGCGAGGGTCCGAGTCCGGCTGTGCGGGGTGGCGGAGAGGTCCGTAGTACCGTCGAAGCCGGGTAATGCCGGTGGAGGGAAGGGACCTCAGTTCAAGGCCAGCGCAGGATGTGGTGCAGGACCAAGGAGATTGGCATGAGCCTAGAAACTCCCCAGACGGTTCGGAATCTACAGGTGGCGCTGCATGCCAAAGCGAAGGGTTCGCCGAGCTTCCGCTTCTACAGTCTGTACGACAAGTTGTTCCGAGCGGACATCCTGGCCCACGCGTACGCGACGAGCAAGGCCAATGGCGGCACGTCGGGCGTGGACGGGCAGACGTTTGAGGACATCGAGGCGTACGGCGCAGAGCGGTGGCTGGGCGAACTGGCGGAAGAACTCAGGAGCAGGACGTATCGACCGCAGGCGGTTCGTCGGGTGTACATTCCCAAGGCCAACGGCAAGCAGCGACCGCTGGGGATCCCGACGATTCGCGACCGGGTGGCGCAGATGGCATGTGTGCTGGTACTCGATCCGATATTCGAGGCCAACATGCAGCCGGAGCAGTACGCCTACCGGTCGGGGCGCAGCGCGTTGGACGCGGTACAACAGGTCCACCGGCTGGTGAACGACGGGCATACGGAGGTGGTAGACGGCGACTTGAGCGGGTACTTCGACACCATTCCGCATGCGGAGTTGGTGCGGTGCATGGCACGTCGCATCAGCGACGGGGCCGTGCTTGGTCTGATCAAGCAATGGTTAACGGCGCCGGTCGAAGAGACGGATGACCGTGGCCATCGCCATCGGACGACCCGCAACAAGGATGAAAGGCTCGGCGTTCCGCAAGGTGCGCCGATCTCGCCGCTGCTGAGCAACCTCTATATGCGCCGGTTCGTGCTTGGCTGGAAGGTGCTGGGCCATGAGAGGCGTCTGGACGCTCACATCGTCAACTATGCCGATGACTTCGTGATCTGCTGCCGCGGGACGGCCACCGAGGCCGGCCGGGCGATGCGGAGCATGATGTCCCGGCTGAAGCTGACGGTGAACGAGGACAAGACGCACATCTGCCGCCTGCCGGAAGAAACGTTCGACTTCCTGGGGTACACGATCGGACGATGTTACTCGCCTCGGACGGGCCGGGCCTACCTGGGCACGCGCCCGTCGAAGAAGAAGGTCCAGGTGCTGATCGCCCGGATCAGCGAGATGACATCGCGCCGAACCTTGCTGAAGGATGCGCAGGAGATGACGGTAGGGCTCAACCGGCTGCTTCGCGGGTGGGCGAACTACTTCTGCCTGGGCCCCGTCAGCGACGTGTACCATGCCGTGGACGCCCACGTGACGTCGCGGCTCCGCCGGTGGCTATGCGAGAAGCACAAGGTGTCGAGCGGCGGGTATTCACGATACTCATACCGTTACCTGACCGAGCAGCTCGGTCTGGTGCGACTGCCTTTGCTTCCGCGTCGCTATCCGCGTGCGAACGCATGATGTCTTGTCCGAGAGCCGGATGCGGGAAATCCGCACGTCCGGTTCGATGAGCGGGACGTGGAAACGGAGCAATGGATTGGACTGAGGCACCGGCGCTCAGGCGAAAGCCGCCGGCCAACGGCTACTCCCCGATCCTACCGCCACCGCGCCACGTCTCGACTCTACCGATTTCCCCCGAGCGTTCACTATGCTATGTAGGTGATTTAGGTCAACCACAACATGACAGTTGCGAACATGCCTCTTTGCCGTCACTGATAGGAAATTTGATTTTGGGTTGGCCCTCGGGCTGGCTAGGGGCTGTGCCCGGGGGGCGGGGGGTTTACTGGCTCTTCTCCCCGGATTTCGGTCCGTACAAATCCCGACTTGTTCTCCTTCCACCATGCGTCGAACTTGCCCATCGCCGAACTTCGATCTTCTTTCGTTCCGAAACCTACTACTGCGTCGACACCAGAATTGAACGGGACTCGCGTCTCAAACCCATAAGCCGACATAGGCTGGTGCGTCAAACGGACTATTGCCCACAAGATAGGATCCGTCTCAGCCAAATCTGCCGTTCTTCCTCGCAAAGTATACCGGAATCCAGGTTCACTGCTGCATTCACCCAGCACTCCTACCAGATCGGGCACTGCAGCCTCAGCCCTTCTTAAGACAAGTACTCTTGATATATATGCGTTCTTCTCCGCACAACGGTCCCCCTTTCGCTTGAGAAGAGTTATCAGTTCTTGCGTGACTCTATCGCCACCAATCACTACCAGCGCTTCCGAGATCGCCTTTGCCATCCTCCCCGAAGGACTCGGGCGCAGCTCCGACAGTACCCCCATCTGAATTCTTCGCGTCCAGTCCTCGAGGTCGAATTCCCTCGCGATTCTCATGAGCGCACACACTATCCGAACGGATGTCGCCTTCCTACGCGTCGCTGAGATGGCAGCACTCCGTATCCGTATGTCAGCGGCCTCGATCCCGCGAACAACAAGCACGTCGGCCTGCACGTATTCATCATCGCGCAACTTTTCAACGGCGTTCATCGCCGCGATCACACTATTGGCATCATCAGCAAATGCACCTTGCACGATACTAGCGTGGCTTTCTGCAAACTTCAAGAAGACACGCCTCACCTCGTCCGTAAGACTCATAGCAAACTCATTCAGTCTAACCCTAAATGCAATCTCTTTAAGAGCCCGGGTAATGTCCCCGCGCAGTTGCGGAGATTGTTCTGCAAGGCTCGTGAGCTTAGCAAGGTCCTCTTGGATAGCATGAGTTAACTCAACTACGGCTACTACGCTTTCATTCGCATCGCCAACAACGTACTCATTTGCCACAGAAAGCTCTATTGCTGGACGGGCGCCAGGGCGACAGTGTTCAGCCCCCCATGTAGTGGCCGTAACAAAGCAACACCAACTCAAAATGGCAGCAATGTGACAACCGTTACGAGCATGTTCTGTCATCCTTGCCACCAATGTCCTTTACATGAATTAGCAGCCGTTGTGGACTAATGCGATATCTAATCCTTGATCCAGTTCGCTTCTCAAGACTTTATGGACAAAACACTTGGTGCATGAACAGCATCATGTCCACTGTTCTTACCACATTACCTCACCACGTCAGCGGCCGATGACAATGGTGGCTAGGGGAACCGCGCCGAGTAAGGTGGAGCCATACGTCGTCGCGTCTACGGTAATATCGCATGCGTAGCCCAAGAATGTGCCCGCGTATTGAGTTCTGGCTCTGAAGATGGTCTCGCTATATGGGCCGTCAGGGCCTTCGCAATCCACAGTCTCCTCTTCGACCCAGTCCACACTACCAGTCCAGATGTAAAACTCTTCCAGCACATAAGGAGAATAAACGGTAATCGACAAAGACGGGTTAATCTCGTACCACTCTGGGGGCTCGGTAACCCTGTTGAAGGCTCTTACCTGCTGAATGGTCCCAGTGTGAACGGCGGTTGTCCGGTCCCACTTGACACTCGGCCTTCTCCCGACTTCTTTGTCCGGCCCGCAGGGGCAGGCCTCTCCTTTGCGATTAATCTCAACAACCATCACCCCTGTTGGTGCGATCAAATCGTCCCCAAGGTAGGCGAACGAGTACCAACGGTCCACCGTGATAGACTCAAAACCTATTCGGAAGTCATCTACCGTGATGTCACCCAATCCCCTCACTAACTCTTGTGCCCGGTCGGTGATGCCGCCAAGAAGGTTCATAACTACTGATTCGCGCCCTGACCAGTCCGTAGCCACACATGGGGCTGATCGAACGTACTGGTACAGATTCATCCCATCCCCATACCTTATCGGATCCCTCGATATCCACCTTCCCAGGGTCGGATGGTACGGGCGATACCGCACGTGGTACAGGCCGCTCTCGGGGTCCCAGCGGTAGCCGCAGTAGAGGATCTGGTTGTCCCAGTCGCTGGCGTTCACAGAGTCGGCCTCCCACTCCGTCACCGTGCCGTCCTTGTCCGTGCCGTTGGCGCCGTTCAGCACCGTCACCTTCCCATACGGGTCGTAGGCGTACCGCTCGGCCACGGCCCCGCCGGGCGTCACCAGGGCCGTCACGTTGAACTGGGCGTCGTGGGTGTAGTACAGCGTCTCGTCCAGGACGCCGTCGGGGGTCGCGCTCGAGTCGCGGAAGCGGACCACGGGGGAGTCGATGTAGTCGGCACCCCAGATGTACTGCTTGTGCAGCGTGTCGGCCAGGGCGGGCTCGGCGCCGCCGGTGCGGGTCTTCGTGGCCTTGCGGACCTCCAGGACCTGCCACGATTCGTTGTAATAATACTCCTGGACCGTCCAATTGTCGCCGCTGGGGGCCGTGTACTTGCGGATCCGCCGGTGCTGACTGTCTGCCCTGCGTAGCCCTTGGGGCGAAGCGGGGGCGTAGGAGTACGTGGCGACGAGCGCGCCGGGGTCGTCGATCAGATCGTTCGAGTTGGTGTCGCGGTCAATAATGGTTAGCGTCCCTATTTTCCGCGTGCGAACGCATGAAGCCTTGTCCGAGAGCCGGATGCGGGAAATCCGCACGTCCGGTTCGATGAGCGGGACGTGGAGACGGAGCAATGGATTGGACTGAGGCACCGGCGTTCAGGCGAAAGCCGCCGGCCAACGGCTTCTCCCCGATCCTGCCGCCACCGCGCCACGTCTCGACTCTACCAGATATTGGCGCCACGTCTCGACTCTACCAGATTTTATAGATATCTAGATATCTAATTCTTTACCTCTTACGCACACCCCCACAAAGAGCCGCACACCGAGACATATTACCACATATGCCCAGAAGAACCAAGGGGGTGCTGCCAAGAGAATACGAACGGCAGCCTCATTGCCCCAATGTAGTCCTGCCCATACGGGTGGTGCGACTATCCAACACGCGATAGCTGCTAACGGCCAAGCCCACCGAAACGCGATACTTCGAGTCCTTTTGCCTCGCCATCCAAGATATGCGAACACAAAGACGTTTCCTATGAACAACGCCCACGATAATGAACGATCATACATGGCGTCCGGATGATATGGCTTTACCAGCCATATGTTTCCGATCAACCACAGAGCGAGGAATGCCCGTTCGACAATGCTACGTCCGACTATCGGGTCTTTCCTATCCAGGCCTGTGCTGCTCATGCACGACGTCCTTTCTTGCTTTCGCAAGTGGCCTTGCAAGCATTCTTAAACTGCTGAATCTTGATGGACTGCTCAATGTCCCACACGTCTTTCTCAGAGATTGTGCCATTTTCTTTTAGCATCTTAACCACCATAATGCCGATTTGTCTTCCCACCCATGCGTCGACAGCTGGAATCCCCAATGCCTTTGCCATCTTCTCACCTTCTTTCGGGTCTAACCCTATCGCCGCCGACTGTTGTGCGCGTATGCTCCGTACCAACTCTCCGTATATCAGGCTACCGATTGCCTTGCCCGCGAACGTATAATCAGCAATCATGTCGGCGTATGAGGCAAAGTCATTGTAAGTCGACACATCCTTCCACTCAGTCCATTGGTCGCTTGAATCGCGATACCAGCCTACTAGGGGGCTATAGTCATAGTCACAGCACGAGATCTCACACTTGCATGTTAGAACTTTATGCTTAACATAAGTGGCAAACCCAAAGAAACGCCCAAAGTTACTATCCAAAGTCTCCGTCTTAATACTCTCCGTGACATCATGCCGACCGCTGTAATTGCATTCCTCTCCCACCGTCCAGAAGCGACCGGCCAAGCCGGCTGGATCCACTCCACCTGTTGGTCTGTTCCCCACATATTCATACTCATTCATCCCATCCCCGTACCCTATCGGGTCCGGGGTCAGCCACCTTCCAAGCGTCGGCTGGTACGGCCGGCGGCGGACGTGGAACAGGCCGCTTTCGGGGTCGAAGCGGTAGCCGCAGTAGAGGATTTCGTTGTCGTAGTCGCTGCCGCCGGTGTCGGCGTCCCACTCGTGAACATCGCCGGTAACGTCCGGGTCTGTCCCCGAGGCGCCGTTTAGCACCGTGACCTGGCCGTAGGGGGCGTACATGTATCGCTCGGCCACCGCGCCGGCCGGGGTTACCAGGGCCGTCACGTTGAACTGGGCGTCGTGGGTGTAGTACAGCGTCTCGTCCAGGACGCCGTCGGGGGTCGCGCTCGAGTCGCGGAAGCGGACCACGGGGGAGTCGATGTAGTCGGCGCCCCAGACGTACTGCTTGTGCAGCGTGTCGGCCAGGGCGGGCTCGGCGCCGCCGGTGCGGGTCTTCGTGTCCTTGCGGACCTCCAGGACCTGCCACGATTCGTTGTAATAATACTCCCGGACCGTCCAATTGTCGCCGCTGGGGGCCGTGTACTTGCGAATCCGCCGGTGCCGGCCGTCATATCGATACTCGGCCACCGTGGTCTCGCCATCGGCCACCTTCACCAGGCGGTTCCAGGCGTCGTAGGTATAGTTGCTTGTGGTCGCGGCCTCGTCGCCGGGCTTGGGGCCGGCGATCATGTTCCCGGCCAGGTCGTAGGCCGGGTCCACCCAGTCGGGGCTGCCGGAGATGGCGTTGGGAGTCTGGTTGACGGTGTCCTCGATCTCGTTGGCCTTGTTGTGCAGGCGGGCCTGGTCGAGGTCCCACCCGCTGCCGTCGGCGTCCTCCTTGTACGTCGACCAGTTGCCGACCGGGTCCAGCGACCATGCCTGGATGCGGCTGACGGTGGCCACGGTATCCCAGACAGTCCCCGAGGCCGTCAAAGTGCCGCGGCGGAAGTCCGTCAGCCGGTCCAGCCCGTCGTACTGGCCCGACGGGCCGTTGGCGTGGTAGAGCTCGCCGAGTTCGGCCTTCAGTTCGTTCTTGCGGTAGAGTCGGTTGCTCGTAAGGTCATAGCCGTACGTGTAGCGGTCCTTCACCTCGGGCGTCTCGCCCTGGGTCTGCCACTTCTGGTCCACGACCCGGCCGAAGCGGTCGAAGCCGGAGTAGCTGTTGGCGCTGGTCCCGTACGTCAGGGCCAGCGTGTCCGTCACGGCCGGATATGCGACCTTCACCACAGTGCCCGCTCCCAGGTACGTGTACGTCGCGTTGGCGTCCGAGCCGGCGATGGCGTCGGAGTCGATGTCCACCGCGGCGATCGTCCGCAGCCGCGAGAGCTTCTGCCCGATCTTCTCCTGGGCCGTCCAGTTACTCTCGTTGGCGGCCGTGGAGTCCGTATAATGATAGTATACCTTCCTCCGCGTGGAAGGGCCAGGATAAGTTACGTAGTCCGGGCGGACGTACTTGGCCTCGTTGCTGGCGATCCCATCCTCGTAGGCGTAGTCCACGGCGGGCTCGCTGCCGCCGACACTGCCCTCGTGGTCCTGCGTGCTCTTGGTCACCACGCCCCAGTCGCCATAGGTAAGCTCGACCTCGTTGACCACCTCGGTACTGTCCCAAGTGCTGACCTTCGTGGTCCGCCCGAAGTCGTCATAGTCGTAGGCTATCTTCCTGATCGTGTTGTCCAGCCCGGCCGGCAATGATCCGGGGAAGGTCACGGTGTCGGACAGCAGCGCGCCGGTCGTCGTGGAGAAGGCGTAGGCGTGAACCACCTGCCGTTGGTCGGTGGCGCTGGTTTTGCGGCCGAGGCGGTCGTAGGCGTACGCCACGCGGTCCGTGCCGCTGCCCAGGCTCCAAAGCCCGGCCGACGGCGAGTCGGCCGTCACCGTGATGCCGCTGTCGGGGTACTTGACGGCCGTCACAAGGCTGCCGGATGCTTGGTTGTTGTTGTTCGTGTCGTAGTCGGTGTCCCAGAAGAAGTAGTAGGTTTCCTGATCCCCGGTCGTGGAGTTCTTGGCGGTGATCCTGGCCTGCCGGCCCCTGGAGTCGAAGGCGTACTCAGTCGTGCGGTTCTGGTCCATGGTGGTGGGGCTTTCGACCCAGTTCTCCATGACCTTGGTCGTCCTGCCGAGGGCGTCGTATTCGCGCACCGTCTTCCGGTTCTTGTTATCGTAAGTGGCGTCGAGCCGGCCCGTGTCGGCGGAGTATTCGTACTTGGCAACGACACAATCCGCTGATGAACCTGGCGTGGGCTCCGAAGGAAGGCTGGTGATGGCGGCATTGCCATGGGTCCCATAGAAGGCGGTAGTTCTCGTGCGCCCAAGGTCGTCGAACCAACTGACGGTGTAGGTAACCACAGCCTTGGGGCTGCTGCCGGTCGGATCGTGCAATTCTCCCTCAGAATCGTTGTCTCCCGGGCCGGGTGCGTCGTCATACCGCCGGAAGTGGCGAGTCAGCCATTCGTTGCCCGCGATGTCGTAGCTGTGCTTGGTCTGCTCGATGACGATGTCACCGCTCACATTCGAAGCCTCGGCGAGCGTAGTGGCAGAGGATTCCGGCTCGTCGTCGTCGAAGCAGATGTACGCCGTCGTGACGCGCCCCACGCCGTCGTAGACCAGTTTGCTGAACAGGCCGTTGGCATTGCGCGTCTTGATCTGCCTGCCGCGGGCGTCATACCAGGACTGCGTCGTCATTCGAACGCTGGCGGCGAGGTTGCCGGAGGAGGTGGTGTCGCCGCTGACGATCTTGTAGCCCAGGCTCTTCCAGACCCGGCCCAGTTCGTCGTACTCCGACTCCGCGATGGAGAGGTACGGCTCGCCGCTGTCGCGCACGAAGTCCTCGTTGCCCTCCTCATCCTCGTCCTTGAACACCTCGACTTTCTTCGCGCGGCCGAGGAAGTCCAGGGTCTTTGCCGTGACCACGTCATCAGGGCCCCGGCTGGCCGTCTGCCGGTCGCGCCAGTCGTAGTCGTACTCCGTCGTAAACGTGTTGGTCCCGTCGAATCGCTGCGTTTGCGTCACCCTGCCGTTGCCGACGCCATCCACGTCCTGCCCGTCGTACTCGACGGCGCTGACCTGCATCAGGTCGTCGCCCGCGCTGGTCTCCGTGGATTCATCGTCGACGGTCCCTACCCACGTGCCGACAGACCGCCCCAGGGCGTCGAACCCCGTCCAGGCGATCGTGCCGTCCGGAGCGACGGTTTTGTACATTCGGCCGTCGGACTGTCTGTAGAAGTAGCTGGTGCGAAGATACTTGCTGTTGGCGATATTCCAGTACGTGTCGGAAGAATTGAACTGTCCGGTGTCGCCGTAGTTGTTGACCGACAGGGTCTTCAGGGTCCCGTTGAACGGCACGAGCGACGAAGTGTTGTCGGAATCCCAGTCGTTGAGGAGGTTCCCGCCGGTGTACGTCGTGGCCGGGCCGCTGGCCGACACGGTGCTCCGGCCCGCCAGGTCGGTCACGCGGATTCTCACGGGGGCGTAGTTGTAATTGCCCGAACCGTCGACGTGAGGCGTCGACAAGGTCACCAGGCGGGTCGTCGTCTCCTGATCGACCGGATCGCCGCTGGTCTTCTTCTGATAGCTGTAGGCGTACTTCGCCGTGCGCCCGTCCGGCGTGGTCACCGTCTCCAGCCGGCCGTAGTCGCCTTCGGCCGTTCCGCCCGGCGCGATGTACGTGTAGACGGTCTCGAGATGCAGGCCCCCGGTGGGCGTGACCCAGCCGTAGGCATCGGGATTCGTGAACGACGGCGGGTTCGCCGCGCTCATGTTCACGTCTTCAATGGTCCAGACCACCTTCCCCCGGTCCCATTCGCCTTCGCCCAGCTTCGTATACGACCACCGGCCGTCCTCGTGCTGGATCATGTCCACGTAGTACAGGTTCTTGGCCGTGTCCCGCTTGTAATGCCGCAGTACCTCCGTGGCGACCCCGCTGCCGTTGTTGCCTGTCGAGACGGCCTCGTACGTGATCGTCTCGAATTCCACGGCGTTGCTGTAGTCGTAGTACTCATCGTACTCGTATGTCGTCGTCGTGCCGGTACCGGTTCCCTCTGCGGACGAGTCCTGCGCCGTATACTCCTTGACCGTATGAAGCCTGGTTAGCGTGTATCCGCCCCTCTCCGCTGGGAGATAATACGTATACTGCCGGACCCAGTATTCGTCGCCCGACTGCGTGCCGTTTCGGATCTTCTCGGCCGTCAGCTTGCCGCTCGCTAGGTGGTAGTCGTAGACCCTTACCAGGCCGCCCGTACCGCTGTCGCTGGGCGTGATCGTGTCGATCCAGCCGTCTTTCGGATTGTCGCTGTCGGTGTAGGTGTAATCCGCGCTCTTGCACGCCGCGGGCGTACGATGCTCCCGGACCTGCCCTATCTTTTTCATACCGGTAGTATGGTAGATAAAATGATTGCCCCACACCCTGACGATGTTGTTCGTCACCTGGCCGCTTACGACCTCCATCTCATAGGCCAGGTCGTAGACGATCTGCCCGTATTTGTTGAGATACTGGGCCCTTCGGACCAGGCCGCCCGGCAAGATGGCGCCGCGCATTGTCTTTACCTCGTTCAGACCGGTGGCATCCGGGTCGAACTCGTCGTCATAGTAGAACTCGTACGCACCATCGAGGCTGGAACTACCGCACCCTCCGCACCCGGCGCCGGTCATGGCGGCGATCCGGCCGTCCTCGTAGTAGCCGGTGTACTTCCTGGCGGCAAATGCCATCAGATCTTCGTCGCTCGCCGCATTGTCGAGGCCGCAGGTGGCGGACGGATCGCCCGGATCGACCCCCTTCGAATAGTTGTTCGCATTCGACTCGATATACCTCGCCACGCCGTCCGGCTCCACCACATAACGAAGCCTTCCCTCGCAGGTGGAAGGGCTGTACGAGGAGGGATAGTACCCATAAATGGTGGATCTGATAATCACGCCGCCATCCATGGACGGCGTGACCACCGTTACCCTCAGTCGCAGAGTGTCCTCGTTGATCGTGTGGACATAATACGTCGTGCTTATCGTCTCGTCGTCCCGCTGAACCGTGATCTGCGTAGGGTACTCCTTCTGGGTCTGGCCATTGTCATAGTTGGCCATTTCAGAGAGCTGAATGTGCTTCTCGTCGCTCTCCGTGTACTCCGTGGTGTGAACGGTATGCCCTTCGTTCCAGCCTTTATCTTCATATGTCCATGTCGTGCCCTTCGTGGCAGACATTCCCGTGACCACGCCGCTAACGACCGTCTCTGTGGCCGTGCCGTCCGCGCTGGTTGCCGTGGGGATGTTGTCCGCGACCATCGAATAGGTCTGCATCGTCTCGTTTTCGGGCTTGTATTTTCCTGAGTCGGGATTGCCGTAACAGATCTCCATGATCAACGGCGCATGGCAGTTCGTGCCGTCCTTTCCTCCCGCCTCGCTGCTGACGCGGCGAACCATGCTATCCTGAGAACTGTAGCTGAGACCCTTGACTTCATAGGCGGCATAAGGGTTGTCCCCGGCGGTCGCTATGCAGTTGTTGACCGAAGCCGTGCCGTATTCGAAGCTTACCGGGTCCTCGCACACGGTGCATGTGCTAAGGGATGAGATTCCGGTCAACAACGCCGTCAGGCTGCTCTCCGAGCCCCAGGTCAGTTGACTTGATGTCGACGTCCAGTTCGTCGATGTGCAGAAAGGACATCCCAATGACGCTTCTTGCCAGACGATGCAGGTGCCCGTCAGGATCGCCAGGCAAACAAGGGTCATCCTGGACATTCCGTCAACGCGCCGGTTACGCATGATGATCTCCTTCATCGGTTGTGGCCTCTTCGTTGCCGACATGGTCTCGGTTCCTTTGGATAGCGATCTACGCCTGGTGTGGCGTCAGTCGGTCTTGAGTTTCTCGATGGCGGCCGTAATCCGCGCCGCCTTCGCCGCGTCGCCGGCCGCTTGTGCCTCAGCCAGGCGCTCTCGATAGTGATCGAGCATCGCCTTCTTCTGCGCCGCCGCCAGGGCCGCCTTCCGCTTGGCCTCCACCGACAGCCGTTCCGTCTCTTTCTTGCTGAGTTCGTGCTGCATAGACTCGATGGTTGCCAGGCTGTCGCCCGCGAACTGCCCCTTCATGCTCTCGATAATCTTCACGGCGACGCCCGGGCGGTCAAGGCGCTCGTAAACATTGGCCAGCTCTCGAATTGCCAGAATACGCACGGCATCGGTGGACGCCTGGCTGAGGGCCGCCGTGGCGCCAGCCGCGACGCGCAACAGGTTTGGCGAGTCGGGAACCACGGCATCCGTATACCCCTTAACCATCAGCCAGAGAGCCTTGCGGTCGCCGTCGGACGCGCCGGACACCTGCTGGCCGACATAGTCCCGCCATGCCTTGAAGTCGCCGTACGTCCTGTAGGAACAGGCCAGGATCTTCGCCGCCTCGAGGCGCGGGCTGCCCTGAGCGTCCAGCAGGGCGTCGCGGACGATCTGACGCCCGGCCGGGGTGCCCATCGCCTCCCCGACGCACTTGGACTGCCCGACCCGGCGGAACTCCAGCCCGCCCTTGGCAACCAGCGCGGCGACCGTTGCGGCGAGTCTCGAACAGTCCTTTGAAGGGCCAGACAGGCCCGTGTCGACCAGCGCCGGGCTCAGCTTGTAGACGGTTGACTGATTGGCGGCCGCCCTCAAGGCTTCCGTGCCGATGGCGACGTCGCAGCCCACCAGAACCCACTGCTGGGCCTTTGGCAGTTGGCCAGCCGCCAAATGCATTCCCCGCAGCGCGAGGCACTCATCCAGGGTGAGAGGCTTCGTCGCGTGGCGGGCCACGCAATACTTGTCCAAGTCTCCCAGGATCGGCAGGGTCTCGTCGCGGTTGTCCCGGTACGCGGCCAGGGCGAGGGCGGCGAGGGCCTCTATCGGCGCGCCCTGCCAGAGCGTGCGGTCTTTCAGCCAGGACAGGGCCAGGCCGGTCTTCATCTTCTCATCCAGGATCGCGATCACCGGCAGAAGGGCCCGGCGCTGCTTGACATCGGTTACCAGGCCGGCGAGGGCTTCGCTGCTGAAGATGCCCTTCAAACGCTCGGCCCAAAGGGAGGATATCTCCTCGGGCATCACGTCGTACAGGCCCATTACAAGACTGCCCCATTGATCCAGAGGCACCTTCTTGGCCTCCTCGGCGGTGGGCATGCAGGTGGCGGTGATGTGCTCGAGGATTTTCAGCCGGGCCGGCTTGGTGGACTCCCGCTTGTCCGGCGCGGTAAGCACACCTATCAACCAGATCCGCGTGTTCAGGTCCCAGGTCTGCCAGCCCGTCGAGGCGGCAGCGAGGTTGGCCATCGTGTCAACCGCCTGCGCCTTGGCGCCGAGATTGCCCAGGACCCCAGTAAGCTCCTTGGCGCCATTGGCCGACAGCGCGTTGGCGGATTCGCCCCCGGCAAAGGCCTGGGTCAGAATCGCCGACCACTGCGCCTTGGCTTCCTTCGAAAGCCCTGAACCGAGTGAGCCGGTGAAGGATTTCCACTCCGACAGCGTCAGCTTCCCGGCATTGGCGGCCGAAAGGTACTTCGACTCGATCGACCCGATCAGCGCCTGCCGGGCCGATGCGCCCGCGTCGCCGAGCCTCGATACCTTGCCGGCAAGATCCGCCACCTGGGAGGCACGCCAGGACTGCCAGCCGGTATTGGCCAGCACGAAAGCGGCGGCCACGCCGTTCAGATCGTCGGCCTTCTGGCCAAGCAGGCCCAGGGTGCCGATGAGATCCCCCAGCTCGATGCTGGTCTTCAACCCGGCCAGGCCCGTGGCGTCCTGCACGTAGGCGGCGCGAAGCCTGGTGATCCACTGAGTCTTCTGCTCGGCCGTCAGGTCCGCCGAAAGCGCCTTGGACAAGTCTGCCCACTGGGGCAGAGCCACGCTTCGGGTGCTGGTGGCATCCGCCATGATCCGCGAGCCCACCTGCTCGGCCACGGCCTTTCTGGCGGCCACAAGAGCCGGATCATCACCCGCCAGGTTCTTGGCCGCCCAGAGCAGTTCCGTCGGCGACATCGACTGCCAGTCGGGCATGTTGCCGTCGGTGGCGACCTGGGCCGCCGTGGGGGCAACCATCACGAGGGAGAACAAGCTTGCCAGTGTTGCGATCATGAGTCTGTTCGTTTTGTTCATTGCAGTCACCCTTACTTTGCTGTAGCGGCCGAGCCGACACGTTGCGATCGTGTCTAGCGCGACCTGGGACGCGACGACATCCACGCCAACACAACGACGCCCGCCTTGGGCGAGCCAAGTATTCGCATGGCCTCCGCCAGATCACTAACCTGATCTTTGGTGAGGCCGGAAAGGATTTTGGGGTCGCCGGCGAACGCTTTGTGGAGCTTCTCCACCCAGTCCGCTTTCGCGTCCTTCGGGGCATCCCCGCCGAGGTGCTGGGCGATCGCCTTCCACTGGGCGCACGAGATGGATCGCACCGCCGATTCCCCCGTCAGATACTTGGTCTGGATGAGATTGAAGACAAGCACGCGGGCGCTCTGCGCCTTGTCATCCTTACCACTGCCAATGGCTGCCGCCAGGCCAACCAGGCCGTTTCGGTCCCACGTCCGCCAAACGGCCTTCTCCAGCACGAACTTCACGGGCAGGTCGGCAACATCCTCATTACTGGCGCCAAGGGCCTTCATGGCCCGGATGAGCCTTCCGTAGCCTCTTGGGCTCAGGGATTGAAAGCCGCCGGCCTCTCCGTAAAATGCGCCCCGCATACCTTCGAGCAGTTGTGAACACTGTTCGGCGGGCAGGCCGGGCCTTACCAGGACGGCCAGCCGCTGCCAATCCTCGGCGGATATCGAGCCGGCTGCCTTGCGGGCCGACAGCAGTCGCTCCAACATCAGGTCGGTGATCTTACGCCGCTGGGCCTCGTCGGACGGGAGCTTGCTGACCAGCCATTCCAGGTACGGCGGCGCCCAAGACTGCCAGATGTCGGTTTTCCACACGGTGGCCGCGAACGTGGCCGCCGCTGTGTCTGCTCGCTGATCCCCAAGCAATTTCAGGACAGCGGCCAGGGAATCGACATTGATGCCTCTTTGGAAGCTGGCTACCCCTTTGGGGTCGGCCAGGAAGGCCTCATGCAGCGACTGGGCCCATCGGGCGTTTCGGTCCGGCGGGAATGTCTTAATCGCGACTCCGACGATCGCCCGCCACGTTCCGAGCGACACGGACCTGACAGCGACCTTGTCCGCCAACAACCCCTTCTCGATGTCGGCGACAATCTGCTCCCAGAGTGGCGCAGGAACATCCTCAGCCACCTCGGCAACCAAGGGCATCCAGTCCTGCCATTCCAGCTGCCCCGAGGCAGATGCGGAAAGGTACAGCTTCCCAACGTGCTCGACCAGCGACGCACGGGAATCTTGCCCCTGGGGCCCGGCCAACCGCAACTGCCTGGCCACTGCGGCAAGCTCCGCCGGTGTGCACTGGTCCCAAGGTTTCGGCTGGGTTGTCACGACGGCTTTCGGCCGGGGCATCACGTCGGCGCACAGGCCGACGGCGCATGACCAGCCGACAAGAAAACCACACATGGTGACCACACAGCGAACCGACCTTACACACGCCTGGAATGTCTGCAATCTGGTATTCATAACTCCACTTGACTCCCAATGCTATTCACACACACAGTAAGCACACTTCAACCACAGACGGTTATGTACCTGTCTTGACACAAGAGGCACACTTCCTCGCGCCTTGGGCGCAGGGATTCCATGTATTCAATGTTAGACTGCTACAACCGGGTGACCCGCTCGTCCTGCGCCTCCATGCACACGGCTACAGGCCCTGCAAGCGCAAGCCCACCACCTGTTGGGGGGTCTTGGAAAGCAGCCCCGGAACGTTTTGTCTTTCAGTTACTGCCCGTCGCAAACTGCCTGACGGGAAACCCACACTACCCAGCCAAATATCCTGCTAAGCAGTCCCAGCACATTGTCAGTCACTGCCCACCGCCAAACAA
>Ga0315274_10004764_pt1 | contig 19905 bp, 13 predicted proteins | sample YL17G02_20_MG_FD_203700 | JGI IMG/M metagenome (GOLD analysis project Ga0315274, IMG submission 203700) | Sediment microbial communities from Yellowstone Lake, YNP, Wyoming, USA - YL17G02_20 | ecosystem: Environmental > Aquatic > Freshwater > Lake > Sediment | place: USA: Wyoming | collected... | reverse complement strand
TGAACACACGTTTCGCTGGCGCACCGCATTTCTCGCAGTCAGCAACCTTCTCGGCATCCATGGGCTGCAAAAGGTCGAATGAGTGTCCGCACTTTTTGCACTTGTATTCGTAAATGGGCAACATCTTCACCTCCAGAAAGATATTATAGCAGCCCGGGCGGTCCTGGCTATGGTTTGCGCCCCCGCCGGCTGCCATGACATAATCAGGGACCTTGAGCAAACGCTTCCAGCGGTGTTTTCCATCGCTTTTGTCAGGCTCTCCGTGGTAGCCTTACAAAGTAGTGAAATAGCCGTCTGAACGACGTAGCCTGATCGCGGGAAGGAGGAAAAAAGATGGCTTATGAGACCTTGACCATCGAGAAGAAGGACGGTGTCGCCGTCCTGACCCTCAACCGGCCCGACATGCACAACGCCATGAACCACACCATGTTCCTGGAGTTGGGCATGGCGGCCAAGGAGCTGCAGAACGATCCGGAAGTGCGGGCGGTGGTTATGACCGGGGCGGGGAAATCGTTTTCGAGCGGGCTCGACCTGGGGAGTTTCGCGGGCCTGGCCAACCTCACGGCCCTGCAGATCCATGCCTTCCTCAAGGACGTACAGGGTACCTACCTGGCCTATGAGGTGATGGACAAGCCGGTGATCGCCGCGGTGAACGGCCTGGCTTTCGGGGGAGCGATGGAGATCATGCTCGCCTGCGATATCCGCATCGCCTCCGATGACGCCAAGTTCAACCTCATGGAGATCAAGTTCGGCATCATCCCGGACCTGGGCGCCTGCAAGCGCCTGGCCCGCCTGGTGGGCAACGGCTACGCCAAGGAGCTCATCTACACCGGGGATACCATAGACGTCGCCGAGGCATACCGCATCGGCCTGGTCGAGCATGTCTACCCCAAGGACCAGGTCCTCCCCGAGGCTATCAAGCTGGCCCAGAGGCTGGCCGACGGCGCCATCCTGGGCATCGTCATGGCCAAACAGGTCATCACCAGATGCTGGGATTCCGACCCGGAGACGGCGCTCGAGTTCGAGGCCATCGCCCAGACCCTTTGCCTGGTCTCCGAGGACCATCAGGAGGCTATAAAGGCTCTCATGGAGAACAGGAAACCCCAGTACAAGGGCCGCTAGTTACTTGGGGGTAAGCCGGTTGTGAGCGGAGCATGCGGAGCGTGCAAGCCCTGACCCCCATCTACTCCTTCAACTCATGCAACTCCCGGCGGGCCAGGGTGCTCGCCTCGCCGTCGGGATCGAGCTGTACCGCCTTGGCCAGGGCGAACTCCGCTTCTGCGTCTCTGCCCAGGTTGGCCAGGCTGGTCCCGAGGATAAAGTAAGCCCAGGGGTCGCCCGGACAGAGCTCGATGTAGCGGCGCATGGACCCCTCTGCCTCCTCGTACTTCTTTTCCCGGGCCTGCAGCCTCCCCAGGGAGAACCAGGCCAGGGGGTAGTCGTCCCTGGAGGATAGCGCTTTGCGGTAATACTCCTCCGCTTCCTCGGGCATCTCCCGCATGGCATACGCCGAAGCCAGGTTGCACATCACCTCGACGTGCTCGGGCCATATCCCGAGGGCGCGCTCCCAGACATTTACCGCATCCTCCCACATTCCCAGGTGCATGGTGGCTACCCCCGTCAGGTTGAGGATGTCCGGCTCCAGACTGCTGCCTTTGAGACGGTCCTCGGCCCGTAGTAACAGCCTCATGGCCTCGCCGTATCTTCCCTCCCCCAGCAGCAGCTGGGCGGCATTGGTGTAGGCCAGTGCGAACTCGGGGTCTGCGGTTATCGCTTTGAGATACGAGCGCAGCTTGGTCTCGGAGTCGGACGTGATACGCTGGGCGTATATGAAATATCCGGCCGCACGGTCCGAATGAGAGAGGCCTTCTCCTATTTTGCTCAGCTGCAGCCGCCCGCTGTCCGACCCGAGGATCTCCGCTACAGCTACCAACACCTCCTCCACCAGGTCCTCCAGTGCCGCCATCTCCACGCTCAAGATACCCGTCCTCACGTCCCCCCTCAGGGCATCGAAAAAGAAGCGGTGGCTCTGGACCCTTGCATCACTCTCGTTCCTCACCGCCAGCATGGTGACCTCCAGCCCTTCTATGACCGGCTGGCCGTCGGGCAAGAACTGGAGGCTGCCCCATATGGAGAGATCGGCGACGACGCGTTCCGCTGCCTCCCTCACCTCTCTTTCCGGCAGTTCCTGGGTGAGGGAGAGGATCTCTCCGCCCTGGGCGGGCACCGTGAGGTCTATTACTTGCATACCCGCGGCTTTTTCCAGCGCGTTCATGATATAGAGCACGAGCATGTTCTCGAACATCGCCGGCACCTTGCCCACCGCGTTGGTCGCGAACTGGAACAACGCTACTCTCAAATGCTCATCCTCCGTCTCAAGGGATGCATGTCTATGGATCCCTCCCGTGCTACGAGCGGGAAATGCGATTGTCCGGCGATGCGAGGGCTATGCGTATGAAAGATCCTGCCGTCGCTTGAGCTGGATATCACTACGCCTACCCGCTTCATCCCATTGTAGCAAACATGCAAACCGCTATCTCTCAAAAATCCTTGGCCTAAGTGTGCCGTCCCGTAAATACGGTTACGCACCGAGAGGGTCGATGCGCCGCTCCCGCAAGGCGCGCGACCCTGCGTACTCGCTGAGTACGTCGCAGGGAGGACACCAGCGGGAGGGGATGCAGCGGCGTTCGAATGCCAGCGTATTTATGGTACGGTGCACTAAGTCCTTGAACGTAAGCGGATACAGCACTAATCTTAGGGAAGATGATTGTCTCCACGAGCAGAAATACCGAATCTGGAGGTGTAAGTGATGCAGCAGAACGTCGGCACCCTTGATAAAGCCGGGAGGGCCGCTCTCTCTATGGCCCTTTTCGCTCTCGCCTGGAAGCGTAAGGATAAGCTGGGGATCGTGGCGGCCTACAACGCCGGCATGCTCATGTCCTCCGTTTCCTCCGGTTTTTGCCCCCTGTACAAGGTTTTCAAGATCAACACGGTGGGAAAGCCCATCTAGGGCATGCCCTGCGGGCGAAGTGCCTGTAAGACTGTCTCCGGGATCCCATACCAGGCGTAGATATCCGCCTTACTCCAGCGTTTGAGAGGATGGAAGCAAGAACACCCGCGAAGTGGAGGTAAGGCGAGGATGGAAGCAAAGGAGAGCGCTTTCGGAAGAACGCTGTTCAACTTAGGTATGGTTGTCCTGATGCTCGTCATTTTCCTGGGGGGGATCACGGTATTCCGCCCCTCTGGAGGGAGCGTAGCGGAAGGCAGTGCGGCACAAAGGATGCAAGGTGGCCCCGTCGAGCCCCCTGTGACCTTCTCGGAGACACGCCGGGAAGAAGGGAGCATCTCTGGCGTCGATGCCCTCGAGGCCGAGCTGGCCGCTCTCTCAATAGACATCAGCCGCCTCCGTCTCCCACCGTTTCATCCCGACCTGTTTTCATTCAGGATCGACATCGATCTTTCTGCGCCCATCGATATCGCATATGCTGATCCCGGCACTTCCATGATGGTCCTCACAGAACCTAGCCCATGAGAAGGGCATTTAAAGCCTTTTTTCTACCGATGTAAGTGGTCAGCGGGAAACGAACAAGCCGCTAACGTGCAACATCGTTTTCCTGCCGTTGCTCTCGCCAACAGCCCTTTTGGATTCCCCCGAGATGACTTCCCTTTAGGTTCCCGTCATAGGCGCCAGGCTGATGTCGGCATGAGGGTGATGGGGAACCATAGCGGTTTGTTAAGATCGGGAGCACACACATGGAGGTTCGTTATCTGCCTGCCCTTTCTCAGCCGCTATCCGCACTTGCATGATAAGAAACAAGAAAAGGGCCGGTTTCCCGGCCCTTTAAAAGTGTTCCGGCGGCGACCTACTCTCCCACACGGTCTCCCGAGCAGTACCATCGGCGCTGGAGGGCTTAACTTCTGTGTTCGGAATGGAAACAGGTGATCACCTCCGCTGTGGCCACCGAGAACATTTTATTCGGTTTTCAAGCTGCCAGCTCTTCCTCGTACCTTCAAAACTGCACAGCGATCTCCAAGGTTTAAGACCAAGCCCTCGACCTATTAGTACCGGTCAGCTCCACACGTTACCGCGCTTCCACTTCCGGCCTATCAACCTTGTGTTCTACAAGGGGTCTTACCCGGTTTCCCGGTGGGAGAACTGATCTTGGGGTCAGCTTCCCGCTTAGATGCTTTCAGCGGTTATCCGATCCGGACGTGGCTAACCAGCCGTGCCCCTGGCGGGACAACTGGCACACCAGAGGTCCGTTCACCCCGGTCCTCTCGTACTAGGGGCAACTCCCCTCAATTCTCCTACGCCTGCAGCGGATAGGGACCGAACTGTCTCACGACGTTCTAAACCCAGCTCGCGTACCGCTTTAATGGGCGAACAGCCCAACCCTTGGGACCTACTCCAGCCCCAGGATGCGATGAGCCGACATCGAGGTGCCAAACCTCCCCGTCGATGTGGACTCTTGGGGGAGATAAGCCTGTTATCCCCGGAGTACCTTTTATCCGTTGAGCGACGGCTCTCCCACATGATGCCGCCGGATCACTAGGCCCTGCTTTCGCACCTGCTCGACTTGTAAGTCTCGCAGTCAAGCTCCCTTCTGCCCTTACACTCTACAGCTGATTGCCGACCAGCTTGAGGGAACCTTTGGGCGCCTCCGTTACCTTTTTGGAGGCGACCGCCCCAGTCAAACTGCCCACCTGACACTGTCCCGCAACCGGATAACGGTTGCCGGTTAGAGTCCCAGCACACCAAGAGTGGTATCCCAAGGATGGCTCCACGGGAACTAGCGTCCCCGCTTCAAAGCCTCCCACCTATCCTGCACATGGTGAACCAAAGCCCAATATCAGGCTGCAGTAAAGGTTCACGGGGTCTTTCCGTCCTGCTGCAGGTAGCCCGCATCTTCACGGGCAATGCAATTTCGCCGAGCCCCTCGTTGAGACAGCGCCCAAGTCGTTACGCCATTCGTGCAGGTCGGAACTTACCCGACAAGGAATTTCGCTACCTTAGGCTTGTCTTGTTACTCCCAACCCTCAGGTTGGTGGCCAGGTCATTTCTGCCTGGCTCTCCATGTCGCCATGGAGGTCGGACTATATCTTCACTCAGCGCTTTTCAGCGTGTTCATCCAACTCGGCATTTATTTTTCGACTGTCACTTTCGCTGAGCGCCTGGCGTATAGTCTCTGAGGATTCCCGGACCTGGGGTCCGGGCCTTTCCTGCTGATTGTCCGCACCTGTCGCATTTTCACCTATCATTGGGCTCAACAATACAAGCTTAGCATCCCCTATGACAGGTAGCGCAGGATACTCGGGTTTTCCAGCATATAGCCAGGTTTTACAACGGCCCTAGAAATTCACCGTTATAGTTACGGCCGCCGTTCACCGGGGCTTAGGTTCAAAGCTTCGCGTGCCGGCCGAAACCGGCCGCTAACCCTTCCCCTTAACCTTCCGGCACCGGGCAGGCGTCAGCCCCTATACGTCGTCTTACGACTTTGCAGAGACCTGTGTTTTTAGTAAACAGTCGCTTGGGCCTTTTCACTGCGACCCCTTCGCGCGTAGGGAGCGAATCCCATCACGCTAACGGGGTGCCCCTTCTCCCGAAGTTACGGGGCTAATTTGCCGAGTTCCTTAACGAGGGTTATCTCGATCGCCTTAGTATTCTCTACTCGCCCACCTGTGTCGGTTTGGGGTACGGGCACCAGACAGCTCGCTAGGGGCTTTTCTCGGCGGCATGGATTCGGCGACTTCCCCTATAAACGGGTCGGCATCGCGCCTCAGGCTTGTGTGCCGCCAAGCATTTGACTCGGCAGCGCCCTACACGCTTACCCGCGGTCGACCAGCGCCGCGGCTCGCTTATCCTTCCGCGTCCCCCCATCACTCAAGCACTGACTGGTGGTACCGGAATATAAACCGGTTGTCCATCGACTACGCCTCTCGGCCTCGCCTTAGGTCCCGACTAACCCTGGGTGGATTAACCTTCCCCAGGAACCCTTGGGCATTCGGCGGACGGGTTTCTCACCCGTCTTTCGCTACTCATACCGGCATTCTCTCTTCCCTGCGGTCCATCGATGAATCCCTTACGGGAAACCCTTCCGGGTCGACTTCGCTCCCCAGGGAATGCTCCCCTACCCATCGCGCCCCGAAGGGCACAATGCCGCAGCTTCGGTATCGGGCTTGAGCCCCGCTACATTATCGGCGCGAAACCACTTGACCAGTGAGCTATTACGCACTCTTTCAATGGTGGCTGCTTCTAAGCCAACATCCTGGCTGTCTGTGCAATTTCACATCCTTTCCCACTTAGCCCGAATTAGGGACCTTAGCTGGCGGTCTGGGCTGTTTCCCTCTCGACCATGGAGCTTATCCCCCATAGTCTGACTCCCGGGTTCTTGAGCGATGGCATTCGGAGTTTGACTGGGTTTGGTAACCGGTGAAGGCCCCTAGTCCAATCAGTGCTCTACCACCAAGGCTGAACACCCGAGGCTAGCCCAAAAGCTATTTCGGGGAGAACCAGCTATCTCCGAGTTTGATTGGCCTTTCACCCCTACCCACAGGTCATCCCCTCCGTTTTTAACCGAAGTGGGTTCGGTCCTCCACGAGGTCTTACCCTCGCTTCAACCTGCCCATGGGTAGATCACTCGGCTTCGGGTTTACGGCACGCAACTAAATCGCCCTATTAAGACTCGCTTTCGCTTCGGCTCCGGGCTTATCCCTTAACCTTGCTGCGTACCGGTAACTCGCCGGCTCATTCTACAAAAAGCACGCCATCACGGCTCAAGACCGCTCTGACGGTTTGTAAGCATACGGTTTCAGGTACTATTTCACTCCCCTCCCGGGGTACTTTTCACCTTTCCCTCACGGTACTAGTTCACTATCGGTCGCCAGGGAGTATTTAGCCTTGCGGGGTGGTGCCCGCAGATTCCGACGGGATTTCCCCGGTCCCGCCGTACTCAGGATACCCTCCGGGAGGCCCATCTCTTTCGCCTACGGGGCTGTTACCCTCTGTGGCGGATCTTTCCAGAATCCCTCGACTAGAGATGGACTTTGTAACTCCCCGGTGTCTCCACAGCTACACCTGGAAGGTCCTACAACCCCTGCCGGACAACGCCTGTGGGCTTATGCATCCGGCAGGTTTGGGCTGTTCCCGTTTCGCTCGCCGCTACTCGGGGAATCGCGCTTGCTTTCTTTTCCTCGGGGTACTTAGATGTTTCAGTTCCCCCGCTTGCCTCCTCACGCCCTATGTGTTCAGGCGTGGGTACTGGCGCATTACCACCAGTAGGTTCCCCCATTCGGAGATCTCCGGATCAAAGCCTGTTAGGCGGCTCCCCGAAGCTTATCGCAGCCTACCACGTCCTTCATCGGCTCCTGGCACCTAGGCATCCACCGTATGCCCTTAGTAGCTTGGTTTAAATTAACCTCTTCGATCACTGTGCAGTTTTCAAGGTACGATTCCGAGCTAAGAGCGCACCGAAAAGGTGCGCCCAAAGAGCTATCCTATAACTATTATACGCCTGCGGTCAATAGGTTTTCCAGGCGGTCTTAACGCCTCTTAATACGCTATTTGGCCTCCTGGAACTTTAAATACCCACCGACGATAGGGATGAGCGATAATATGATCATTATAATCCAGATCGGCCAGTTCATCCCCATCTTTATCCCCGTATCGAACACGACCCCGAGAGAAGGCTTGAAGAGGATCCCCAATATCGTGAAAAGGGTACCTGCGGCTCCCCATGCCAGGTAAATCAAGCCCGTGGGGAGGCTAAGGGAGACGAAGCTGAACATCTCGTTGGCGATCATGAAACCGGCGAAGAGGAAAAGCAGGAAATAAATCGTCCACGGCCACCACTGGTAACCGCCCTTACCCGAGGCGGAGCCATAGAATTCCACTGATACCTTGTACCATCCCAGCAGCGCGAAGATCCAGCTCAACAGGGCTCCACCTGCTACGACCATGTCGGGTATGGGCAGCTTCGAGGTGTCCAGTTGCGGCCTGGGCGGTCCAATGGGTGCCTGGGGAGGCTGTCCCGGCGGCGGTGGGGGTGGCTGCATTCCTCCCGGTGGAGGTCCTGGCGGTTGCTGTACCATCATGCGCTCCTTTCTTCCCAGCTCGTACTGGCATTAAGACAAGCCTTCAACTGGCCAGCCGTAACCTTCATCTCCTCTATCTTGGAGCCCCCGCTGGCAGGGGGCTCCTTTATACTATAATACTATATTGTTGCCGCAAAAGAGCGGTTTAAAACTTGAGCATGCCGCCTATGCCAAGGAATACCCCGGCCAGGAACTCGACTATGGGCACTCCCCAGTTCACGACGTAGGATTCCTTGGCGAAGACCATGGACAGGATGGCTACGATGATCACCACCGCCGACGCCGAGCTGTAAGCCCAGCCCGGGCTGCGCACGATCCAGAAGTCCTTGTTCAGGAACTTGGACCACAGCACGGCCGTGGCGAAGAGGAAGGTCAAGCCTGCGACGACTAGGATGATGATGCCAAAGGCAGTCTCGTAACCTTTTAACGCTTTTGCCGGGGTCACGGCGGTATCGGTGTAAAGGGTTAGGAAGGTAAAAATCGCCGCCGCAGCTGCCGCCACTTGCGCGATGAAGTCGCCGGCGGGGGTAGCCGCCTCGTCCTTCTCCCTGCATTCAACCGGGGTTGCCCGGGTCTCCTTCTCCTCGTCCATGTTATACCCCCTTTAAAGGTCAGGACAGCCTGAGAGGAATATTCCACACATAAGTAATTCGGTGCTCGCCACCCCATTCCTTCAAAACTAAACAGCGCACAGGTGAGAGAAGGATACGGTTCTCGCCGTAATCTATACGGCGTTTCCCTAGAAAGGAGGTGATCCAGCCGCACCTTCCGGTACGGCTACCTTGTTACGACTTCACCCCAATCGCCGACCCCACCTTCGACAGCTGCCTCCCCCAAAGGGGTTAGCCCACCGGCTTCGGGTGTTGCCGACTTTCGTGGTGTGACGGGCGGTGTGTACAAGGCCCGGGAACGTATTCACCGCGACGTTGCTGATTCGCGATTACTAGCGACTCCGACTTCATGAAGGCGAGTTGCAGCCTCCAATCCGAACTTAGACCGGCTTTTTGGGATTCGCTCCACCTCGCGGTATCGCAGCCCTCTGTACCGGCCATTGTAGCACGTGTGCAGCCCAGGGCATAAGGGGCATGATGACTTGACGTCATCCCCACCTTCCTCCGGTTTGACACCGGCAGTCTCGCATGAGTTCCCGGCATAACCCGCTGGCAACATGCGATAAGGGTTGCGCTCGTTGCGGGACTTAACCCAACATCTCACGACACGAGCTGACGACAGCCATGCACCACCTGTGCACGCGTCCCGAAGGAGGACCATGTTTCCATGATTTTCACGCACATGTCAAACCCTGGTAAGGTTCTTCGCGTTGCGTCGAATTAAGCCACATGCTCCGCCGCTTGTGCGGGCCCCCGTCAATTCCTTTGAGTTTTAGCCTTGCGGCCGTACTCCCCAGGCGGGGCACTTAATGCGTTAGCTTCGGCACGGAGGGATTTGGTAACCCCCCACACCTAGTGCCCATCGTTTACGGCTAGGACTACCAGGGTATCTAATCCTGTTTGCTCCCCTAGCTTTCGCTCCTCAGCGTCAGTCATAGCCCAGGAAGCCGCCTTCGCCACCGGTGTTCTTCCCGATATCTGCGCATTTCACCGCTACACCGGGAATTCCACTTCCCTCTGCTAGACTCTAGCCTGCCAGTATCGAATGCAATTCCTCGGTTGAGCCGAGGGCTTTCACACCCGACTAAACAGGCCGCCTACGAGCTCTTTACGCCCAGTGATTCCGGACAACGCTTGCCCCCTACGTCTTACCGCGGCTGCTGGCACGTAGTTAGCCGGAGCTTCCTACCGAGGTACCGTCACGGCACAAGGCCGCTTCGTCCCTCCTGACAGGACTTTACAACCCGAAGGCCTTCATCGTCCACGCGGCGTCGCTGCGTCAGGCTTTCGCCCATTGCGCAATATTCCTCACTGCTGCCTCCCGTAGGAGTCTGGGCCGTATCTCAGTCCCAGTGTGGCCGTACACCCTCTCAGGCCGGCTACCCATCGTAGCCTTGGTGAGCCGTTACCTCACCAACAAGCTAATGGGCCGCGGGTCCATCCTGAAGCGGAAGCAAAGCAACCTTTCTTGACCTCGCCATGCGATGAGGCCAAAGTATCCAGTATTAGCACCGGTTTCCCGGAGTTATCCCGGTCTTCGGGGCAGGTTACCCACGTGTTACTCACCCGTTCGCCGCTAACCTGTCCCGTCTCCGAAGAGACGGGGTCGGTCCGCTCGACTTGCATGTGTTAAGCACGCCGCCAGCGTTCGTCCTGAGCCAGGATCAAACTCTCCAAAGAAAATGCAGTCCTTGCGGACTTACATGCATGGAGTGTATCCAGGCTCCATACTGACCGTGATCCACCTTGCGGTGAATCTGAACGGAATTGATTGGAGCTCATTTCTCTCTCTGTTACGCTGTTTAGTTTTCAAGGAACGCTGTTCAAGCACCGAATTCAACAATGCTACAAAGTAGCACTCAGTTATTCCTCTGTCAATGAAGCGGCATCAAAAAGGCCGCTTTTCCAGCGGCGTCCAGACTTAAGGCCTCCCAAAGATTCCTGAGTATCCGGAATACCGCCTCCTTTTATAAAGCGGGATCAACCCGGCGGCCTTGCCGCAAACTCCATGATAACACTCGAAAAATGGCATGTCAAACGGGGTTTTGTGGCGCCTTTTACGTCCTTATCCTGCGGAAATGGCGCTTCCCCCTCTGGATCACGAGCCCGTCCAGCTCTTCCGCGCTGAGCTCTATCTCCGCATCCTCCGCCACGATGTCGCCCAGTTTTACGCCGCCCTGGGAGACCAGGCGCTTTCCCTCGCTGGTTGATGCGGCCAGGCCGGCTAGGACCAGGAGACGCGGTAGCCATATCCTCCCCTCCTTGAACTCGCCGGGGTCGATGGGCACCTCGACGATGTCCTCCGGCATCTCCCTCTCCACATGGACGCGTTCGAAAGCCTGCTCGGCCGCCTGGGCCGCCTCGGCTCCCCAGTAGAGGTCCACCACCTCCGCCGCCAACCGCCTCTTGGCCTTGACCGGGTGCAGGGAACCCGACTCCAACTCAGCCAGGATGGTGTCCACCTCGGTGGGCTCAAGCGCCGTGGTCAGCCGGAAGTAGTCGGGCATGAGCTCGTCGGCCAGGGACATGAGCTTGCCGAACATCTCCTCGGGCGGATCGGTCAGGCCCACGTAGTTGCCCAGGCTCTTGGACATCTTCTTCTCACCGTCCAGCCCCACCAGTATGGGTAGGGTGAGAACGCTTTGCGGCTCCTGCCCCAGGGCTCGCTGCAGCTCCCTGCCGGCCAGAAGGTTGAATATCTGGTCGGTGCCCCCCAGTTCCACGTCCGCCTCAAGGGCCACCGAATCGTAGGCCTGCATCACCGGATAGAGGAACTCGTGCAGGCCGATGGAGATGTTGCCCCCATAACGCTGGGAGAAATCGTCCCGCTCCAGGAGACGTGCCACGGTGAAATAAGCGGTGAGGCGCAGAATCTCCTCGAATTTGAGGGGTGCCAGCCAGCGGCTGTTGTAGTCCAGTACCGTCTTCTCCTTATCCAGGATGCGGAAGGCCTGCTCGGCGTAGGTCTCGGCGTTGGCCTTAACCTCCTCCACCGTGAGCTGGGGGCGGGTGATGTCCCGCGCCGAGGGGTCCCCCACCAGGGCGGTGAAGTCACCGATGAGCAGGATAGAGGTGTGGCCCAGGTCCTGGAACTGCCGTAGTTTGCGCAGGGGCACGGCATGGCCCAGGTGCAGGTCGGGCCGGGTGGGATCAACCCCGAGCTTTATGCGTAGGGGGCGGTCCTCCTCGATGGACCTCTCCACCTTGGCCTGCAAGTCTCCCTCGGGCAGGCACTGCGCCGTCCCCGAGAGGATGACCTTCATCTGGTATTCCAGGTCCTTCACCAGCGCCATTTGTCTGACCTCCTCCATGTCGAGAAAAGGATACAGCAAGCACGCAGGCACGGTAAAGGTCGTGCTCTCCATTCATGCGAACCGTGCTTGACCTGCTTTTAAAGATCGAGGTCTTAACCGACAGTATCATCGATCGACACCGTTGTCTGCCGTAAGAGGGAAACGCGCGCTGGCGGCGAAGAAAATTCCAGGTTACAGGAACAAATCGGCCTTTCGGGGAGGTCTAATAAAGAGTTAAAATCTTAGGTAGTATATGATCAGGTGCTTCGAAGTCCGGGGTGATAGATGCGCATATTCTTGCGTATAGCATTCATAATGGTCCTCTGCCTGGTGGTCATGGCCGGCGGTTTCTTTTTCTGGTTCTACATGGGCATAGGCCTCCCCCACCTGGAGGACCTGGAAAAACACCAACTGGACCAGACCTCCAAGATCATCGCCGCAGACGGCACGGTCATCACCGAACTGCACGGAGAACAGAACCGCGAGAACGTAGGCCTCGACCAGATATGCCTGGAGCTGCAGAACGCAGTCATCGCCATTGAGGATGAGCGCTTCTACCAGCATGGCGGCGTGGATTGGGAGGCCATCGTAAGGGCCTTCTGGACCAATGTGGTGCAGGGACAGGTCGTACAGGGCGCCTCCACCATCACCCAGCAGTACGTCAAGAACACCTTGACCGGCAAAGAGCGTACTTACTGGAGAAAGGTCGAGGAGGCCAGCCTGGCCAATCAATTGGAACGCAGGTACTCCAAGGACAAGATCCTGGAGATGTACTTGAACGACGTCTATTTAGGGCAGGGCTGCTACGGGGTGAAAACGGCATCCCAGACCTTCTTCGGCAAACAGCCTTCCGAGTTGGCGCTCGAGGAGGCGGCATTGCTGGCGGCGGTGATCAGGATACCCAATTATTATTCCCCCTACCTGAACATCGAGGCCGCTAAGGAACGACGTAACGTGGTCCTGGACAAGATGGACGAGCTGGGATTCATCACCTCGTCCCAGGCCGCCGAGGCGAAGGACAAGGAAGTGGCGGTGCAGCCAATCCCCGAGGAAGCACCCAGCCCGCTCGCTCCCTACTTCGTGGAGTACGTAAAAAAATATCTCTATAACGTCTTCGCAGCCGACCCGAACTTGCGCGCCAAGTTCGGCGACCTCTCCCCGGACGATATCATCTTCCGTGGCGGCCTGCGGGTATATACCACGTTAGATCCCAGGCTGCAGAAATACGCCGAGGATGCGATAGCCAGCACCCTGGACGAGGCCGGCGACCCCGGCGCCGCTCTCTGTGCCGTCGATCCCCGCACCGGAGAGATAAAGGCCATGGTGGGAGGGAAGGACTACAGCCAGCTGCAGTACAACATAGCCGCCCAGGGCGGGCGCCAGCCCGGCTCCTCCTTCAAGGCCTTCGTGCTCACCACGGCCATCAGCAATGGCATCTCCCCCTACAAGTCCTACGACTCCTCCCCTACTACCCTGGAGTTCCCGGATGGCACGAAGTGGAAGGTGGGCAACGCCGAGGGCTCGAGCTACGGGACGATAAACGTCTATACCGCCACCGTACGCTCGGTGAACGTCGTTTACGCCCGCATCATCAGGGATGTGGGCCCGCAGAGGGTGGCGCAGATGGCCCAGGCCATGGGTATAACATCCACCATCCCTCCCTATCCTTCCATCGCCCTGGGGACCAGCGAGGTCAATCCGCTGGAGATGGCGAGCGCCTTCGGTACCCTGGCCAACAACGGGACCTACAATGCGCCCATCTGCGTCACCAGGGTGACCGACGCCGAAGGCAACGTCATCTTCGAGAACAACCCCAAAGGAAAGAGGGTGGTGCGCGAGGATGTGGCCGCGGTGGTGAACTCCATCCTCCAGGATGCCGTAAGGTACGGTACCGGGCGGGCGGCCCGCATCGACCGCCCCCAAGCCGGCAAGACCGGCACCACTGACGATTACGCCGACGCCTGGTTCTGCGGTTACACCCCGGACCTCTCGGCGGCCGTTTGGGTCGGTTACCCGGAGGGCAGGATATCCATGCGCAGCGTCCACGGCATCACCGTCTACGGCGGCACCTTCCCGGCCCAGATATGGAGGGAGTTCATGGAACTCGCTTTGGCGGACGTGCCCGCCTCCGACTTCCCCGAGGCGGAGTTCGGCGGCGAGGACGAGGAGGAATCGGAGTGGGTTTCCGTTACCGTATGCACCGAGAGTGAGATGAAGGCGACTCCTTTCTGTCCTCACACCGAGACCAGGTCTTTCCGGCGTGATGATGCTCCTACCGTTCCGTGCAACATACATAACACGCAAGCCCAGCAGGTGAAGGTGCCGGGGGTCACCGGGATGAACGAATCGGAAGCCCTGGCCACGATCCGCGGAGCCGGCCTCAACCCTGCCGTGAACTATGCATATTCCAGCACCGCTAGCAAGGGCACAGTCATCGGCCAGTCCCCTCTCGCAGGCACTTCGGTAAGCTCCGGGTCATCCGTGGCCATCACCGTGAGCCAGGGGGGATCCTCGCAGTCCAGTGTGCCCGGCGTGGTGGGCATGACCGAGACCGCCGCTAAAGAGACGCTCTCCGCCGCCGGCTTGACTTACAAAGTCGTGTACAGTCCCGTCGACCCGTCACAGGTAGGGATAGTGATCAGCCAGTTCCCGGGGGCGGGAGCGACGGCCGTACCCGGCTCGCAGGTCATCATCACCGTGGGCAAGGGCGCCGGCACCTGAACCCGCGACATGTGACCACGCAGCCCGAAACCTCTGGATCATATCTACTTATATCTCGCGATAGGCCATTTACGGGCTTACGTACCATAGCGTGTGCGATCTGCCTCTTTGAAAACAGCTTGTGATCTCCTCGTACCAGTACCATTCGTATAGCGTCCGGCACAACAACCAGACAAGAGAACCACGGCTGGAAACGATCATTGATCGATGCTCTCCGTGGATGAAGAAACGGTGAAATGCCTTGTGGATCGAGATGGCCGGTTGTGCTATGCGTTGAAAAGCATGGCGAGTTACATGAGATAGTGGCCGCATTTTTCCAGGCCGCGTAGCTTACAGGCTGACTGAGAATTCGAATCGATATGTGGAACGCCTGGCACGCCTGGCGTCAAGCCTGTTGAGTTCCTACTCGATCAGCCTGCGGAAGGCCTCGCTGCGTCTCAGCTTCTCCAGGCAGATGTCGCGCATGGCGTCTTCTTTGAGCGCTGGGTCCAGTTCGAGGGCTCTCTTGAGGTAGGTTATGCAGGGCTCTTTGTCTCCCCGCAGGGCGCACAGGCAGGCCAGGTTGTAATAAGGCCACGAGTATTCCTCGTCCACCTCTATGGCACGCCGGAAGAATCCCTCCGCCTCCGCGAGCATGCCTCGCTCCATGAGTGCCGCGCCCTTGTTGCTCAGGGCGTACTTGTTGTTCGGGTTGATGGCGAGGCATCTCTCCAGGTATTCCAGTTCCGTTTCCACGTCCCCCATACAACCCAGCGCGTAGCCCTTTTCGAGGTAGGCGCCGTCGTTCTGGGGATCGAGCTTGATGACCCGATCGAAGTACGCCGCCGCTTTCTCGTACTCGCAGTTGTCGAGGTGGATGGATCCCAGGCTGGCCAGAGCTTCCAGGTTATCCAGATCGAGCATGAGTATCTCGCCGTAGACCTCCACCGCTTTGGTGTCGTCCAGCATATCCTCGTATACCCCGGCGAGCTCGAAGAGGACGTCGGTCAGTTTCTCCCTCTCCCCCTTATACAGGCTGATGGCGGTCTCCAGGTTGCCGATGGCCTCGTCGTAACGCCCTTTGCCCACGAGCAACCTGGCCTTGTTGTAATAGGGGTAACCGAAGTTGGGCTCCAGCTGTATGGCGCGTTCGTAGATGGCCAGGGCCGTATCCTCTTCCCCGAGCTCGTGGTATGCGACGCCCAGCTCGTTCAGCAGGTCCACGTTCTCCGGGTCCCTCTCCAGGGCCTCATTGTAGTAGTTGACCGCCCCTTCGAAATCGCCCTTCTCCATCATCACCAGGGCCATGCCGTCGTAGGACCTCGGATCGATGGGGCTGAGCATCCTCACCCGCTCGAAACGCAATATTGCCTCCTCGAGCTCCCCTCTCTCATAGAGGGCGATCCCCAACTGGTATTGCCCTTCGATATCATCCGGAAATCCGTCGAGGAAGCGGCGGAAGCGTTCGATGGCTTCATCGATGCGGTTTTCGGCCAGCAGGCGTTCCCCCTGCTCCAGCAGTTGGTAACCCTCACTCATCCTGTCCTCCGCTTTGTCATCTTTTTGCAGACCTCATAACTGCGACGCTATGCGCTAATCTACCTGTAAATGATTTAGGCCTCTTTTTCAAGCAAGACTTGCAACCATCCTGGTAGGGCCTTATCCCCGGCTCAGCTCTTGCTGCGTCCCGGCTTCTTGCGAGCCCGGGATACCCTTACCAGGCCGGAAACGGGCAGGATGCGCACACCCTTCTCCTCCAGGCGGTCGAGTATGATGTTCATGCCCAATGAATCGGACACGATATGGCCCGCGATGATCACGTTTATCTTCTGCTTCTCGGCCTCTTCTTTGTGCTTCTCGGAGTAATGCATAGCCACTATGGTCCCCACGCCGGCGTCGGCCAGCTTCTCCAGGATCTCCTGTGGGCCTTCCGTGCCCCCGGTCATGTCCACCATGATCTTTCCCGCCCGGTTGTCTTTACCGCCCACGATGGCCACCGGGCCCGCCTGTGTGCGGGCGGCGGCCTGGTACTCGGGTATCTCCAGGAGGCGGTCGATGACCTCTCCCACCGTGCGCGGCTTCTTGCGTGCGAAGTAATCCGTCAGGTAGGCGTTTACCTGGTTGTCCGCCACGGTATGCATACTCATGAAAGGGATGCCGAGCATGCGCGCTACGTCCAGGGCACGCTCGTGATTACGCGGCAGGAAGGCGCGGTATATCTCCTGCATGCGCTTGCCTATGAGGGCCTCACCGACGTTGATGGGCACGCCATGTCGATACCACTCGTCCGCCTGCAGGGCCATGACCTTGTCCAGATTTACCAGGGCTTGTCCCTCGGGGTGATGGCTGATGATCAGGTCCACGGCCTCACCCTTCTCGCGCAGGCGGTCGGCCAGAAGCACCTCGGGGACCTCCATGTCTATGCCCACCAGGGTCGATTTCACCGCGGTCTGCGGATCGCCCACCAGGATGCGGGAGTCCGGGAAGGGGTTTTCCATGCTGTCGATATCGAAATACTCTCTCTCCTTCTCCGGGAGTTTCTCGTATTTCTCCTTGTTGTGGGTCAACAGGCGTTTTATCTCCGCCTTGCCACGGGGGTCTTTTTCTATGCCCATCTGCACGGCCAGCCTGTAGATATCATCTAGTTTCAACTTTGACCTCCCTTTCCGTCTTATACGGTGTGCTGTACGGGACGTGGTGTCGGCCGCTCAGGACACGAACAACGAGCCCTGGTCGAAGTCCTCGCCCTCGTCCTCGCGGGAGAGCACCCGTCTGACGCGCACGATGAGGTCGTCGATGTCCAATCCCGTCTCCTCACGTATGCTGCGCCGTAGTATAGGCCCCACCCTCTCCATTTCGTGCATGATACGTTCCAGCATGCCGATGGCCAATGAGGCCTCGAACTCCCCCTGCGAGATGGCCAGGTCCTTGATGATCGCTTCCTCCGTGCGGGAGGCTACCACCGGCTCCTCGCGGCCTTCTACGTAAACATAGGTGCGGCGCGTGGGCCCGCGGTCATCCCCTATGGGCTCCAGGCCGACGATCTTGTCTGAACGGTAATATTTGCCATATCCCAGGGGTATGATCTCGTTCCGCTTTATCTCCATTCTCCACCCCTTCCCTCCTTCTCCGGCCCCGGCTTCAGAGTCCCGGTGCGGCTGCGGGCCCGGCCGGAGAGCCTTTTATCCATCAAGCGACTCCAGCCATATTATATGAGCATTTACCGCCTTTGGCATAGCGCGGCTGTCATCCCCGGCAGCGGTCCCGCCATAGCCATGCCGTGAGCTCTTCCTTGTCCAACGTGTTGAGCACGTCGTCTTTTCCCAGCCAACCCCGCCGTGCCGTGGCGACCCCGTATAACATGAAATAAAGGTGCTCCCGGCGGTGGGCATCGGTGCCTATAGCTATCTTCACGCCCACTTCGCGGGCCTCCATGAGATGCTCGTCCTTGAGGTCGAGGCGGTCCGGGAAGGCGTTTAGCTCCAGGGCGGTCCCCGTCTCTTTCGCCTCATGCATCACGGCGTGCAGGTCCACGTCGTAGGGGGGGCGCTGCCCGATCAGCCTACCGGTGGGATGCGCTACCACCTTCACGTGGGGGTTGTGCATGGCCGTGACGATGCGCCGGGTCACCTGTTCGCGGTCCTGCTTGAAACCACCATGCACCGAGACGATGACCACGTCCAGGAGGGACAATATCTCCTCGTCGTAATCCAGGCCGCCGTCGTTATCGATATTCAGCTCGGTCCCGCTGAGCAGGGTCACGGAGGAGTCCCCCGCATCGTTCATCTTCCTGATGGCTTCGACCTGGCTCAGGAGTCTGTCCGTGTCCAGGCCTCCCGCCACCCGCAGGTTCGCAGCGTGGTCGGTGATGGCGAGATAGCGGTATCCCATCTTCGCCGCCGCTTCTCTCATCTCCACCAGGCTGGCGATGCCGTCGCTGGCCTCGGTATGCACGTGCAGGTCTCCCCTCATGTCTGCGTGTTCCACGAGGACGGGTAACTCACCTTTGAGGGCGGCCTCCACCTCCCCGCGGTTCTCCCTGATCTCCGGCGGGGGGCACGCCATGCCCAGGGCTTCGTACACCTCTTCCTCCGTCTTTCCGGCCAGGCGGCGGTTGTCCGCGACCCTGAAGACCCCGTATTCGTTTATCTTCTTGCCGTCCTTCTTGGCGATCTCACGAACGTGCACGTTGTGGTCCTGGGATCCGGTAAAATACTGCAGGGCGGCGCCGTACTCCTGTGGCAACACCACCCGCAGGTCCACCTGCAGGCCCTCCTTGGTCACGATGGAGCTCTTGGTGTCCCCCCGCAGCAGCACCTTGTCCACGAGGGGCAGGGTGCTGAAGGCATCCATGACCGCCTCAGCGTTTTTAAAGCTTACCAGGATGTCGATATCGCCGATGGTCTCCTTCATGCGGCGCAGGCTGCCCGCGGGCGAGATGCCCAGCCCGGGTATACGCTCCAGCATGAGCGCCGCTATCTCCTTCTGGATGCGGTGAGCGCGGTGGATCAGGAGCCGCCCGGAAGTGGTCTGCATGTGTCTTATTCCCTCTAGGATGTTCTGCTCCGCCTTGGGGCCCAGTCCGTACAGCTCGGCCAGCTTATGCGCCTCCGCCGCCTCTTGCAGTTCCTCGATGGTGCGCACGCCGAGCTCGTCGTAGACCAGCTTGGCGCGCTTGGGGCCGAGGTTGGGGACCTGGAGGAGGGGGATGAGCTCGACGGGCACCTCTTCTTTCAACTCCTCCAGCTTGGAGATACTGCCGGTGCGCTTGAACTCGAGGATCTTCTTGGCGATCCCCTCCCCTATCCCCGGATACTTGCGCAGTTCCTTGACGTCCTCCAGCTGCAGGAGCTCCTCACCCTGCGATCTGGCCACCTCGGCGGCGCGGCGATATGCGTTGACCTTGAAGCGCACCTCGCCCTTTATCTCGGAGAGCTCCGCCAGCGCCTCGAATGCCGCGGCCAGTTCATCGACATCGCTCATGATATATCTCCACCCTCACCGCCATGCTGACGGGTAAACCGAGCGAATGGTGCCGTGAGGGAGCCTTCGCCTGCCATTAGTATATCCCCTGCGGAGATATGCATAACGCTCGACAGTCTGCATCGCGTAAGCGACAGCGACGCCCGTAGGGCGGCGCGACGGTGCCTGCGCCACCACATTTCCGAATGTGGGGGCCTGGCACGTATACATCTACGCACCCAGGTAAG
>Ga0315274_10004762_pt1 | contig 19909 bp, 15 predicted proteins | sample YL17G02_20_MG_FD_203700 | JGI IMG/M metagenome (GOLD analysis project Ga0315274, IMG submission 203700) | Sediment microbial communities from Yellowstone Lake, YNP, Wyoming, USA - YL17G02_20 | ecosystem: Environmental > Aquatic > Freshwater > Lake > Sediment | place: USA: Wyoming | collected... | reverse complement strand
ACCGCATGTCAGGTCACGCAGCCCAACGGGGAGGTCGTGATCACCAACGACGGCGCCACCATTCTCAACAAGATGAGCGTGACCCAACCCGCCGCCAAGATGCTCGTCCAGCTGGCCGCCTCCCAGGACGCGGCCGCGGGCGACGGCACGACGACGGTGACGGTCGTGGCGGGGGCGCTGCTGGCCCAGTGCGGCAAACTGTTGGCGCGCGGCATGCACCCCACGTCGGTCGCCGACGGGTTTGCCGCCGCCGCCTCCTTTGCCGTGTCCGTCTTGGACGCCATGGGCGCTCGCGTCGACCTGGACGACCGCGCGGCCCTCGTGCGCGTGGCGGCGACGTCGCTCTCGTCCAAAGTGGTGTCGCAACACTCGGCGCTGCTCGCGCCGATGGCGGTCGACGCTGTGATGGCCGTGCGCGACCCGGCCCGGCCGGACTCGGTGGATTTGCGCGATGTCCGCGTCGGTGAGTCAGGAGGGGGGGAGAGGAAGAGCGGGGAGAGAGAGGAGAAAAGGGGCCGCGCGCGCGCGCGCCGACCCCACCCTTTCCTCCCTCCGCTCCCCAGTCTCCAAACTCGGCGGCACCATCGACGACTCGGTCCTCGTCGACGGCCTCGTCTTCGACCAGTCGGCCGCCAAGTCCGCCGGCGGCCCGACGCGCGTGGAGAACGCCAAGATCGGCCTGATCCAATTCTGCCTCTCCCCCCCAAAGACCGACCTGGAGAACTCAGTCATCGTGTCCGACTACGCCGCCATGGACCGTGTGCTGCGCGACGAGCGCAACCACATCCTGGGGCTCGTCAAACGGATCAAGGCCGCGGGGTGCACCGTGCTCCTCGTCCAGAAATCGATCCTCCGCGACGCGACGACCGACCTCGCGCTGCACTACCTCGCCAAGGCCAAGATTCTGGTCGTGCGCGACGTGGAGCGGGACGAGGTGGAGCTGGTGAGCAAAGCGCTCGGGCTCACGCCCGTCGCGCACATCGACGCGTTCACGCCCGAGAAACTCGGCGCCGCGTCCCTCGTCGAGGAGGCGCGGGTCGGGTCGGGCCGCGTCGTGCGCGCGACCGGGGTCGCGCGCCCCGGGCGCACCGCGTGCTGCCTGCTGCGCGGGTCAAACTCGCTCGTGCTGGGGGAGGCCGCGCGCTCGCTCCACGACGCGATGTGCGCCGTCCGCTGCCTCGTCTCCCGCCCTTTCCTGCTGCCCGGCGGCGGCGCCCCGGAAGCCGCGTGTGCGGCGGCGCTCGCCAAGTGGGCCAAGGGCCAGACCGGCGCCGCCGCGGTGTGCGGCGCCGCGTTCGCCGACGCGCTGGAAGCCGTCCCCTACACCCTCGCCGAGAACGCGGGCCTCGTCCCCATCGACGTCGTGTCCGAGCTGCGGTCCCGGCACGCGGCGGGCGAGGCGGGGGCGGGGGTGGACGCGCGGCGGGGGGTGGTGCCCGACATGGCGGCGACGGGCGTCGTCCAGCCCCTGGCCGTCACCCGGTCGGCGCTCACGCTGGCGGCCGAGTGCGTGCGCATGATCCTCAAGATCGACGACATCGTGCCCACGCGGTGATGGGGGGGGAAGGGAGGGAGGGGGGGTGTGGGGGGGGGAGGAGAGTTCTTGCAGCACGCGCCCCCTCCCCGCCTTTTCCCGCCATGCTCTACCCCTCGCGCACGACGTCGTCCGCGCTCGCTTTCGTCGTCATCCCCCCCCCCAGGCGCAGGGTGAGCTTGCCGCCGCGCGCGACGGACGCGACGACGGCGCGCGCGCGCAGGCGCGGGAGGAACACGGTGTCGCCGACGGAGATTGGCTTGGCGGCCGCGGCGGCGGCGGCGACCGCCGCGGCGGCGGCCTCGGCCGCTGCGGCCTCGGCGGCCGCCTCGGCCCGGCCGCGCGCCGCGTCCTTCGCGCGGCGCGACCGCTCGCGCGCCGCCAACTCCGCCCGCCCCGCCGCCACGGCGGCCGCGGTCGACGTCGCGACCGCGAGCACGGCGGACGCCTCGGCGGCGGCGGCGCGGGAGCGCGCGGCGGCCGCGGCCGCGCGGTCGGCCGCGGCGGCCGCCGCCGCGGCCGTCGCCGCCTCCCTGTCCGCCGCCGCCGCCGTGCGCGCCGCGTCCAGCGCCCCGGCCAACCCGTCCAACGACGGCCCTGCCGCGCCCAGCAGCGACCGCGCGGCCGCGACGACGGCGGGGTCGAGGCCGAGGCGTTCCGCGGCGGCCAGGCCGCACGACGCGCCCGGCACGCCCCACAGCAGCCGGTGCGTCGGCGCGAGCGTGGCGGGGTCCACTTCAGCGGCCACGTTTTCAAAGCGCGCGTCCCGAGCCTTCAGGCGGGCGAGCGAGGCGGCGTGCGTGGTGGCGAGCGAGAGCGCCGCGACGCCGCGCGGGGGAAGCGTGGCGCGCGCGGCCAGCACCCCGGCATCCGCCGGCTCCCCGCCCGCCAGCGCGGTCAGCAGCGCGGCGCCCAGCGCGGCGCCCTCGTCGGGGTCGGTGCCGGTGCCGAGTTCGTCGAGGAGGACGAGGGACGACGGCGACGATTCTTTGCGCAGCGCGCCGACGCGCGCCAAATGCCCCGAAAACGTCGACAGCCCGGCCGCCAGCCCTTGTCCGTCGCCCACGTCGGCCAGGACGGCGTCAAACCAGGGGACGCGGGGCGGGCCGGACCGCAGGGAGGACGCGGGGAGGGGCACGCCCGCGCGCGCGGCGAGCGCGGCGAGGCCCACCGCTTTCAAGGACGCCGTCTTGCCGCCCGCGTTCGGCCCCGTGACGACGACGACGCGGGTGCCACGCTCGATGACGACGTCGACGGGGATTGGGGGTGGCGGGATGGGGGTCTTGAGGGCGGCGCCCGGCCCGCGCGCCGCGCGCCGGCGCGCGGCCGAGTCGCGGCCGGCCAGGTGGCGGGCCAGGAGCAGGGGTTGGCGCAGAGAGCGGAGCTCGACGAGGGGGGCGTCGGAGCAGTAGGATTCGACAAAGGCGGCGTCGGGCGAAGACGAAGGAGAAGAAGAAGGGGAGGTCGCGCTGTCGCCCGCGTCGCCTCCTTTCCCTCCTTTGCTCCCGCCGCGCGCGCGTCCACCTTTGCCTGGCGGCGGGGCCAGGGGCACGAAGCGGGCGAGGGAGCCGGAGATCCAGACGCCGTAGCGCGCGCGCGCGGCGGCCAGGTCGACGGCAACCACCGCGTCCGCCCCTTCGGCGACCGCCGCCGCCGCCTCCCCCACCACCGCCGACAGCCCCGCCCGCGCGGACGCGTCGGCGGCGTCGGCCTCGCCGCGCGCGGCGGCGAGGGCGTTGTTGGCGGCGACCGCAGCGGGCGGCTCGAAATAACAGACCCCGCCGCTGCCCGTCGCCAGCAGCACGGCGCCCTTTGGAGGGGCGTCTCCCGGTCCCACCGCCAAACAGAGGCGCCCGCGCCGTTCCGCGGGATCCCCGCCGCCGCCGACAGCGGCGCGCGCGCGCGCCGCCGCGTCGCGCGCGCGCGCGCGCGCCTGGCGCAGGCCCGGGGACGCGCCGTCTTTGAGCACGCCGTCGGGCGCGACCGCGTCGTCCAGGGCGCGGGAGAGGGTCTTGAGGGCGTCGGCGTCGACGCGCGCGACAGCGGCGACAAGAGGGGCCACGCGCTCGGCGGCCGGCCCCGCCGCGCGCTCCGCCGCGCGCACGGCGGCCGCCAGGCGCACAGAGCCGGATGCTAGTGACGCGACGGCGGCCAGGTCGGACCCAGCGAGCACGGCGCCGCGCGCCGCGCGGTCGGCCGCGCTCGCGCCCGCCCCCGTGTCGATGCCCCCAAAGTCCAACGGCCGCCCCAGGTCGCACTCGACAAACCGCGCGGCGTCGGTCTGGCGCGCGAGCGCGACCGAGTCGGGGAGGGTGGCGCCGAGCGGGTGCGCGGCGGCCGCCGCGGCGCCCGCCGCGGTGGACGCGAAGCGGGCGACCGATGCGCACAGGGAGCGCCACTCGAGCGAGTCGAGTGCGGCGGCCGCGGCGGGGCCGAGGTCGGGGTAGGAGGAGGAAGGGGAGGGGGGCAGCGGGTCGCCGGGCGCCGCCCTCGGCGCCTGCGGCGCGCGTGCTCCTCCTCGCCGGACGCAGGCGCGCGGTCGCCGCGGCGCGGCGGCCGCGGCCGCGCCGGGCGGACGCTGGGCGCGCCGCATCGGTGTGTGCGCGCCACTCTCGCCGCGGACGCCGCCCCTCGATGCGCCCCGCTCGCCCGCGGCACACGCCTCGACAGTCGCCAGCGCGTCGCATCGACCGTAGGCGCCCCGGGGCGAGTGGCGGGATGCCCCCCCCGCCCCCTCCCCGCGCGCCGCGCCCGGTCGCCGCGGGCGGCGGCGGCGGTGGCGACGCCGGCGGCCGCAGCGCGCTCTCGAAAGTGCTGCGCATCCTGGGCATCATCGTGGCGTCCGCGGCGGCGTCGGCCGCGGCCGCGCCGACCGTTCTCTCCTCGCGCCCCGGCAAGCGCGCCGCGCTCACGGTCGCCAACCGTTCCCTGCGCCCGGCAAAGCTGTCCATAGACTCTCTACACCTGCGCTGGCGCCACCCTCCCGACGCGCGCGGGGTGAAGCTGGTGGACGGCGCGTCCGGCGCGACCGTCGCGGCCGCCGAGCGCGTCGGCGGCACCGCGTCCCTCGCCGCCGCCCTGCTCGGCGGGCGCCCGTTTGACGTGGTCGTCGCCAAGCCGTACGTCGACCTGACTGTGCCGGACGCGACCGGGGCGACGAGGCTGCAGCGCGCGTTGGGGCTTGCTCCGCCGCTGGACGACGGCGACGACGACGATTCCAGCCCGCTCGCGGGCGTGCCTGCGGACCGCAGTGCGTCGACCGAGGCGCCGGTGCCGCCCTTGGGCCCGCCTGCCTCGGTCCCCTTCTCCGCCGAAGCGCGCGGCGGCAAGAAGGGGCGCTTCCGCCTTTTCGTCGCCGACGGCGTCGCCCTCGTCCCCGCCGACGTCGCGGAAAGCCTCGGCGGGGCGGTGCATGCGGCGGTGTTGGCGGGGCGGGAGGCGATCGCGGAGGACGGGCCCGACCTGCTGACCGCCGAACCCGCCGACGGCGCCGACCCCGCTGGGGAGCCGCCAGAGGGGGTCTATGACGCCTCTTGGGCGATGGGCGGCAAGCTGTGGCGTTCCGCGGTCCCGTTGGCGGCCGACCTGCGCGCGCCGCGCGCGCGCGCGTCGGCCTCGGGCTGGCTCAACGCCCGCTCCCGCTCCATCACCCTGCGCCGCCCCATTGTGGCGCGCGCGGACTTGACGCCGTCCCTGGCGAAGCACGCGCTGGCGCGGGTGAGCCCCCTGCTGGCCGACGCGGTCGCAGCGGAAGGCGGGGCCCCGATCGTTGCCGCGCTCGACACACCCAACCACGCCCTCCCCTCCTCCCGCCTGTCCATCCGCCTCGCGCCTTTGACCTTGAAAGTGGAACGCGGCAAGGGCGGGGGCGGCCTGGCGGGCGCGGCCCTTGATTGGGTTGGGGCAAGGGGCCGCGGCGCTGTGACCGCCCGCACGACCGCCGCCACGCTCGACGTCGCCCCCGGGGGCGCGGTCACGTGCCGACGGGTGGACGTGCTGTTGGGCGGGGTGCATCTCGCCACGTGGGGCGCGGTCGACGCGGCGGGGAGGCGGCTCGCGGTCACGCTAGGCGTCCCCGCCGCCACCCTCGCCCGCGTCGGCTTCAAAGCGCCGCCCGGGTCTGTGCTCCCCGTCGCGGTGCGGGGGCGGCTGGCGACGCCGCGCGTCGATTTCGCCGCCGCGACCGCGGCCGCCGCCGCGCTCGCGGCGGAAGCTGCGGCCGCCGAGCCGGACGCGCCCGGCGACGACCCGACCTCCGGCGCCATTGGCGCCCTCAAACGCCTGCTCCTCCGCAGCGCCGCGCGCGGCGCGGGCGCGGTCGCCGCCGCACGCGGCGTTCGCGGCGGCCGCGGCGCAGTGCCCCCGCCGGAAGACCTGCCCTGGGCGCCGGGGCCGCCGGGGCAGATTGACGCCGTGCTGGAGCGGCAGCGGCGAGCGGCGGAGAAGCTGGGGTGATAGGCGAGAGGGGGGTCGCTGGCGCGGGGGTCGGTAACGCGGCCTGCGCCACTCCCGCCCCCTCGCCGGGCGCGCGCCCCCCGCGCGCCCGCCGCCGGGCGCCCGCCGCCGACCATGCTCTTCGCGGCCCGCGTCCTGCTCGCCGCCGCGCTCGCCGCAGGCGCGGCGGCCGCGCCGCTCGTCGCGCCGCCCGGCGCCGCGACGACCCTGCTCCTCGAACCGGTCCGCATCTACGCCAGTGGTACGCGATGTGTTGTGCGGGAGCGTTCGAGGAGGAGGATGCGGGGGTTTCGCGGCGCGCTGGGGCGGGCTGGCGGCCCAGCATGCGCCCCCCCGACGCCGCGCCCCCTCCCCCTCCCTTACCTAGTCGGCATCGGCGCCATCGCCGGCGCAGCGGCCTACACCATGCTGGCCACGCTGCCGTCAGCGGCCGAGTCAGGGCTGGCGGCGGCCGCAACGCGCGCCGCTGCGGCGGCGGCGAAATCGGCGGGCCGCGGGGCGCGCGCGATGCTGGCGTGTGCACTTTGAGAGATGGAGATGGTATGGTCGGATACGTCGCCCCAGTGAGGCGGATGCGCTGGCGGACCCTCGGGGCGGCCGCTTCGGCCGTGGCTAGGCCCGTCAGCGTTCTCGCCCCCGCACCGCGGCACGCCCCTCCTCCCGCCCCCGAACCGAGCCACACGCCGCCCGCCGGACGCGACTCGGTGCTCGACTTCGAGCAGCGCGCGTGCGGCGGGCGAGCGGGCGCTCTGTTGGGGGGCGGCGAGCTTTCTCTTTTTCTTCTTGGGTGTTTTTTTTTTTCAACCCCGCCCGCTTGTGTGACGGCCCGCTGCCCGCCAAACCTTCGTCTCTAGAACATCGCAGCGCCCGCACCGCTCGTCGGCAGACGAGGGGAGCCGGCCGCCGCCGCCTTGGAGGCGCCGCCCCACACACACACACCCGCCGCCGCGGCGGCAGCCACCGCAGCCCTTGCAAATGCCTCCCCACCGTCGCGCGCCGTCAGCGCTGCCGCCAGCGTGAGCGCGTTGTCCCGGGCTTCCGCGGTGGGGGCCAGCACGAGGCCGCGCGCGGCGGCGTCGGCGTCGAGAGCGGCGAGCGCAGCCGCGGGCGCAAGCCTCGCCAGCCCGCGCACCCCCGCCTCCACCGCGTCCGGCCCGCCCTCACGCACCAGACGGGCTAAAGACCAGGCGGCACCGGCCGCTTCCAGGTCGGCCGCCACGCGCGCGTGCGCGGCGGCGGCGGCGAGCGCGCGGCCGGCGGCCGCGCCGCCCGTTTCGGCGTCCAGTGTGGCCGCCGCCGCCACCAGCGCCGCCACGCCGCCCGCGCCCGCGATGTGGGCCCAGCAGCGGCCGCCGCCGGCTACGAAATTTGAGAGGCAGCGCGCAGAGGCCGAGGCGCCCTCAGACCCCCCGCCTCCCGCCAACAGCCCCAGCAGCGAGTGGCTCGCCGCCGTGCACGCCCCGAGCCGGGTGTCGGGGTCGGCCGACAGGGGGAGCAGGGCGCGCGCGGCGGCGGCGCGGGAGCGGGGGGGGGCGAGGGCGTCGCCGGCGAGCGCGGCCAGGGCTTCTGCCGCGCCGGCGGAAGCTGCGGCCCGCTTGGCGGCGGGCGCAGAGAGGCAGAGCACGCGCAGGGCGGCCGCGGCGGGGCCGCGGGCGGCGGCCCCCGCGCCGCCGCGCGCCGCGCGCGCGAGCGCGGCAAAGCAGTCGGGCCCGCCCGCCAGCGCGGCCGCCGCGCCCGGTGCGGCGGCGGCCAGGGCTTCGATGGCACCGCATGCAGCAGCCGAGCTCGCGGGGCGCCACACCATGGCCACCAGCGACGCCGCCGCACCGCTCGCGAGCGCGGCGGCCGCAGACGCGCCGTCGAGCGGCAGCGCGGCCATGGCTGTCGCCGCCAGAGCGCCCGCTCTCGGCCCTCCCGCGGCGATGACGCGGGCCAGGGCGGGGGCGGCGCCCGCGCGCGAGGCGGCGGCGGCCGACGCGCCGCCGCGCGCGGCGAGGGCCGCAAGCGCGGCAGTCGCGGCCGCGGCAGGAGCGCCCGCGCCGGCGGCGGCGCGCGCGACCAAGGGTTCGGCGGCCGCGGAAGCCACGCACGCGGCCGCCGCGGTTGCCGAGCCTCGCACCAGGTTGCCGAGCGCGGCCGCCGCGGCGCACGCCGCCGCGGGCGACCCCCCCGCGACGGCCGCCACAAGCGGCGCAACCAGCGCGGCCGCCGTCGCGCCCGCCACCGCCCCTGGGTGCCGGCTCGCCTGCCACACGACGGCCGCGACGGCAGCCGCGGGGTCGGGCGCGGCGTCGTCGGCGGGCGGTGAGTCGCGCAGCGCCTCGGCGAGCGCGCCGCGGCCGTCACCGAGCACGAGGGCGGCGACGCCCGCGCTGGTCGCCACCGCGGCCGTCAGTTGGGACGCCGCCGCTTCACGCTCGCCCGCGGTGCCGCCGGCGACGAGGGCGGCCAAGAGAGAGGTGGCCGCGTCTGCGTCGCGGCGCGGCGGCGGTGGCGGTGGGGCTGGGGGCGCCCCTGCGCTCACCGCCGGCTCCAGCTCCCACACCAGGCGCGCATCATCGTCACCATCTGGCTCCACGTCGGACGACGCGTCGCGCGGCACGGCGACGGCCGTGGGCGGCGCGCCCGCACGCGTGCGCCCTCCTCCCGCTCTTCCAGGGCCCTCGTCGTCCGCGGCATCCACCGTGGGGGCGCCGCGGGACGCGGCAGGAGCGAGTGCTGGGGCGAAGGCGACCGGCGCAGCCGCGGCATCGAGTGCGGCTTCGAGCCGCGCCAGGCGGGCCAGGGTGTCGCTTGTCGGGGGTGCCATGCAGTTGTTGGAGTGCAAAGTGCTTCCAAGAGTGTCTGGTGTCGGCCGCCGACTGGAAGAAGGAGCAAAAGGGGGGTCGATGGGCGCATCGCGCCCACTAGTACGCGCGCCCGCGGCGCCCGCCCGCGCCTCGCGCCCGCTCGCGCCCGCCCACACGATGCCCAAGAACCCAACGCACCTGCCCAGCGGGCGGGCGGGGCAGGGGAAGCGGCTGCGCGCTCGGGGGTGTGATGCACAGCGGGCCGTCTCCCCCTCCTCCGCTCCGCCTCCAAAACACGTGCGCGCTCTCCTCGCTTCCTCCCTCACACAAAGTAGCCACCCCCGCCGGCGCTGGCCGCGTCCCGCAGCGCGTCCCAGTCGTCGGCCGTGAGAGCCCCTTCGTCGTCCGCGTCGCGCGGGTGCGACTTGCGAAAGGCGGCGACCGCCGCCCGCGCCGCGGCGCCCACGGGGTCGGCCTCGCTCGCCGCGCCACAAGCAGCGGCGATGGCGGGACGTAATGATTCCGGCGCTGCGTAGGGTGACGCGGCGAGCAGGGCGGAGATGCCGAGCACCGCAGCGAGGCGGCCGGGCGGGGGCGGCGCGCGCGCGCGCGCGGGGCGCGTGGCGGTCTCCGCCGCCAGGAGCTGGTTCCGCAACGACGTGGCGACGTCGGCGGGGGCGAGTTGGAGGTAGCCGGCGAGCGCGGCGGCCGCCAGGTCGGCGCACTCGCGGCGCGCGTCTGCGAGCGCGCCGACGGCGGCCTGGACCACGGCGCCCCCATCGTCCGCCCCCAGCAGGAACGCGTGCCTGTACCAGAGTGACGACGCGCCCCCTATCGCAAACGCGCGCGCCGCCGCGGGCCCGGTCGACGCGGCGGCTGCAAGAATGCGCGCAAACGCCGCTGCGTCCGAGGGCGCCAGAGCAAGCGTGCGGGCGCCCGCGGCGGCGGACGCAGCGTCTCGAGCCAGAGCATCCATGCCTTGCAGGTCGGTGACGGCGCCGAGGCGGGACGAGAGGGTCGCGAGGCACGGCGCGAGCGCGCGAACGTACGCGCCGCCGCGCGCGCGCAGCGCGCAGAGCACCAGCTGGGCGGCCGCGTCGACGGCGGCGGCGTCGGCGGGGTCGGCCACGGTGGCTTCCAGGGAGCTGGCGGCGTCGGCGGCGCGCGCGGCGGTGAGGCGGTCGACCGCGGCGGCCGCGCGTTGCGCTGCCGCCGCGAGCGCCGCGCGCGCCGGGTCCTTGAGACGCGTGCCCAGTTCGACAGCCGGCCCCGCGACCGCGACCGCGAGAGACGCCGCGGCCGCGCGCGTGGCGGGCTCGCAGTCGCCGGCAAGGGCGGTCGAGGCGGCGGCGAGCGCGGCGGCCAGCCACGGCTCGGTTGCGGCCGCCACCGCGCCCCCGGCCGGCGCGCGCGCCGACCGCGGGAGACCGCCCGACGACGCAATCTCGTCCGCCGCCGCAGTCGCGAGCTGCAGCCAGCGCGTGCGCGCGAGCGACGGCCCGGCCGAGGGCGCGGGGCCGACCGCGGCGAGCAAGGCCGAGACCGCGTCGACACTTCCGTCGGCCACCACGCCGCACAGCGCGAAGCGCAAGGCGGCTGCCCAGGTGGGAGTAGAGTCCAGGGGGGCGGCGGCAAAGGCGGCAGTGAGGGCAGAGGCGACCCAAGCGTCGCCCCCGGTCAGCCCGACCCCCGCCGCGGCCAAGCCCGCGAGCGCGTCGGCCGCCGCAAGGGAGCGCGGCCGATCGGAGTCGCCGACCGCTATCGCGGCCGCCGGCACCACGCCCCGCAGCGCGGCCGCCGCAGCTGCGGGAGCCGCGCGCGCGGCCGCGGCGACGCCCGCCGCCGCGCGCGGGTTGAACGTGCCGTCGCCGACGCCCGCCCACGCCGGTTCCCCTCCGCGCGTGATGGGAGGGTAATCGACGTCGGCCACCATGGACAACAGCTCCGCCAGCCGCACGTCGGGGCCCGCAGCCATCATCGCCGCGACACGGGCGGCGGCGCCGGACGGCGCGCCCGCGTCGCCCGGGGTGGGTTTGTCCGACGCGAGCGCGTGCAGCAGGGCCTCGCCCCAGCCGGGGGCCGAGAGCGCGCCCCCGACCGCGTCCGCGAGCGCGGGGTCGGGGGGGGTGGCGGCGGCGGAACGGGGGCAGAGCAGGCCGAGCGTCGCGCCCGCCGTGAGGCGCTGCGCGCGGAAGCGGGAAGTGAGGACTGTGGCCGCGGACGCCGCGGCGGCTGCTGGCGAAGCCACCGGCGCCAGCATTAGCCGCGCGGCCGCCACGGTCGACGCGGCGCGCCAGTGCGGGCCGCCGCCGCCGCCGCCCGCCGCCGCGGCTGCCTCCAGCGCCGCGTCCAAAGCCGCCGCCGCAGCATCGCCGTCCGCTCCCGGCGGGCGCACAAAGCGGATGGCGTGGTTGCCGAGCGCGGCCGACACGGCGTCGGCCGCGCCGGGCGAGGCGGCGCGCGACGCGCCCGCGACCAGGGCGGCCAGCGTGGCGGCCGCGACGTCGGGCGACCGACAAGCCGCCCGCCACAGTGTCTGTGTACGCAGCAGGCCGGCCGCGCCGGCGGCCGCGCCGTCCTCGGCGGCCGACGGGAGGTCCGGGGGCGGCGGGGCGGCGCCGGAGGCCGCGTGAAGGAGGGCGGCGGCCAGTGCTGGTGAGATGGTGGCCGCGCCGTCCTCTCCAGCATACCCAATGGTGGCCGCGCCGTCCTCCCCAGCATCCCCGACGCGGGCCAGGGTCGCGAGCGCGTGCGCGAGCGGGCGCGTGAGGGCCGGCGGCGCCCGCTTGATCGCGTCGTCGACGCAGCGCACCGACGCCGCGCGCACGCGCGCGTAGGAGCCCGTGGTGAGCGGCAGCATCGCGTGCAGCAACGACAGCCACGCCGGAGGCAGGTCGGCGCGCGCCGGTGCAGGCGCGCTGGCCGTCGGCCCACCCCACAGGCCCTTCCACGCGCGCTGGCCCTCGCGCCAGTGGGCCGCGGCGGCGACGCGCTCGACGGCGAGCCAGCAGGGGAGGCGGCGGTGGGGGATAGCCGGGCCCCGCGCGCGACACGACGCCGCGACCGCGGGCTCGGCCAGGAACGCCGCGTCCGCGTCGGCCGCGCGACTCTGGGCGGTGCCCTCTCCGTGCTGAGATGCACCGTGGCTGAGGGCGGCGTCAGAAACGCGCGCGACGAGCTCCAGAGTCTCCGGGTCGAGCGCGGTAGACGCGGCGGCGGCGACGAGCGCGGCCGCGAAAGCGGCGCGCGCGCCGGGTGGGGCGAGGGGAGGGCGGGACGCGCCCGCGACGACGAGCACGTCGCAGCGCGCGGCCGCGGAAGGCGTTGGCTCAAAGTCGGGCACCGCGGTGCGCCCACCCAGCAGCGCGCCCTCGGCGCGCAGGAGGGCGCCGCGTGTGGAAGCGCGCGAGCCGCCGGCGAGCGCGACGGTCAAGTCGGTCGCGGCGCCGGCGAGGTGGTCGTCCAAAAGGACTGCCGCCGCTGCGCGCTCGCTCTCGCCCGGCGCGTGCCACGCCGGGGCGGGCGGCGCGTCGGGGCCGGACACGTCGGCCAGGTCGACGTACGCGCCCGCGCCCACGGTCGAGGGCGCGGGGTAGGTGCCGACGAGGCCGGCCAGGGCGGACGCGACGAGGCGAGACGCGGCACGCTGCATAGCGTCGGAAGTAGAGGAAGAGGCCGCGGTGGCGACCGCGCGCACGCGGGCCGCGTGCGCGGCGGCCGCGGGCCCGGCTCGGTAGAGCGCGGCGGCCAGCAGGGACAGCGCCCACGTCGCGGCAGCCTCGCCAGCTTTGGACGGCGCCGAGCCCGGAGGCGGCAGGGCGGCTTCCGCCGCGGCGAGCAACGCGGGGACGAGCGTTTTCCCTGCAGCGCCGGGGTCGGCGGCCGCCGCCGCGTTGACCACGAGCGCCGCTTCCGCCCCCACGCCCGCGCGCGCACCGTCGGCCGCCCAGCGGGCCAGCCGGGCGGACGCGGCCGCACGAGCGACCGGAGCCGCCAGCGCAAACGCGCGCTCCAGCGCCGGGCGCAGCGCAGAGGACGCGTCCAGGAGGAACGTCGCGCCGCCGCCCCGGCCGCCCGCGCGGTCGCCGGACGCCGAATCGGATCCGGCCAGCCCGTCGAGCAAGGCCAGCACGCGGTCGAGCAGGGCGTGCACAAAGCCGGGCGGGACGGGCGAGTCGCCGGGCGCGTCGCCGTCGTCGGGGAGGGGGGAGGGGGCGGACGAGAGCGCGGCGACGGCGACGCGCAGCGAGGCCAGGGTTTTCGCGCCGTCGTTGGCGTCGAGACCGGGGAGCAGGGCGTCGAGCGCGTCGCGCACAAACTCGGCGCCGCGTTCGGGGTCGAGCGCGGCGTCGGCGGAGGCGTCGGCAGCATCAGCCCTTCCGGCCGCGCTCATAGGGTCAAAATCGGGCGGCAGCCCCAGCACGACCATCGGCCGCACGACGGCCGCGAGCACGTCGGCGGCCGCCGCCAGTTGAAATGTGGCGTCGCTGCCTGCCGCGGCCGCGCGCGCAAAGCGGCGCGCGGCCAGCGGCAGCGCGGCCGCGGGCGCGAGCCAGGCCAGCTCGGCGAAGGCGGCGGGCGCGACGCCCGCGAGGGCATCGTTTTTGGAAAACACGGCGGCGCCGGCGACCACCGCGAGCCGGGCGGCCGCCGCGCGCGCGGCGCCGGCGCGAGGGGGCGCGCGAGCCGGGGCGCGGTCGGGGCGCGAGTCGGCGTCGCGCGCCACGCGCTTGGCCAGGGACCGCGCGGCGCCGCGAAGGAAGTCGGCGACCGCGTCGCCGCCGCGCGCGACGTTGGACGGGTGCGCGCACACTTCCACCGCCGCCAAGAGTCTGTCCAGGCCGCAGTCGACAGGGCCTGCTTGCGTCCCCGTCCCCACCATGGCCGCCACCAGCCGCCCAGCGGCCCCTGGCCCGGTCCCGGCCCCCGCGAGCGAGAACGCCGTGCTCGCGCGCGGCGGCGGCGGCCGGGAGGCCGGGCGGGCGCCGCGGTCGGAGGCGAGGGGGAGGTCCAGGGCGTCGAGCGAGCGCTGGAGCCACGCGGGGGCCAGAGCGTCAAACGGGACGGCGCCCGCGGGGGCGCCGAGCGCGACGCGGGCGAGCAACGCAAGGACTGCCGCGTCCCACTGCGGCCCACGCACACCGGATGCGGCGACTGTGATACCGGTCGCGATGGCCCCCCAGTCGGCGCCGGCCGCGCCGGGGCCGTGCGCGGGGAGGAGGGTCAAGAGCGACGCGAGCGCGCCAAAGGCGGCCCCGTCGGCCGTGCTCACCAGGCGGCCATAGCGCGCCCAGATGGCGGTCGCCGCGCCGGGCGCGAACCGGGGGCGGGCGGCGGCGGCGAGGGCGTGCAGGCCGGCCGCGAGTTGCTGGCTGACGACAGGGCCGGCGAGAACCGTCGGCGGCGCCTCCAGGCTCTCCTCAATCGCCACCGCCACTTTCTCCCAGTCCAGCGTCAGCGTAAGCCTCGCGCGCAGCGCGCGCGCATGGCGCGCGGCGAGCTGCGCCCAGCGAGCGCGGGCGGCGGGGGCGGACGCGGTGCAGGGGTCCGTCGCGACCTCAAACATGAGTGCCACCGCCGCGTCCGCGGTCGCGGACGGAACCGCGGCGCGCGGGAGGACGTGGTGGTAGCTGCAGAGAGGAGGAGGCGGGTCGACAGACAGAGACGGCGGTGGGGTTGTCGACCCTCGGCCCGCCCACCACCCCTCCCCCCCTCGGACCACCCCCCCCGCCCTCCCTCCTGCTCACTTATTGAAAATGGCGACCCAGGGGAGGGTGGCGAGCGCGCGGTCGGCGTCGGGCGCGGACGCGGACGCGCGCCACGCCGCAGAAAATGCCTTCAGCGCGGCCTCCCAATTAGCCAGATCCGTCTGCGCCGCGGCCTCGGCCAGCGGCGGCGGCAGCCAGGCGTGGAGGGCGTGCCGCCGCTCCGCCGGCGCTGCATCGGTGTCCATTGGCGCCAACGAGGCGAAGTGCGGGGGGCGCGTCCGACAGCGGGTGCGGCACTGAGTCTGGCGGCGGGAGGTGGGCGGGCGTGGGCGTGGGGTGGGGCGGGCCGCCCGAGGAGGTGTGAGGGCGGCCGCGGCCGAGCGGGCTGGGGGCGCTGGCCGCCGCCGAGCGCGCCTTGATCGATCCCCAATCGATCCAAGGTATTCAACCACGCATGTGCGGCGACGCGGCGGCTTTGAATGTCTCGGGCGGTGTCGACTCGAGCGACCCGCCGCCGCCCTTCGCACCCCTCGGCCCTCGACACCGCCCTCGGCGCCTATCGCGCGTCTTCATGGCTCCCACGACCGCGCCTATGGGCCCGCACCGATCGGCCGGGGTCGGTGGGCGCCAAAAAAGAACCGCGCGCGTCGGCGGTTGAGCGGCAGCGCGCGACGCACCCCTCAACCTCCACTCCCGGCCCCAGCGCGCCGCGGTCGCCGTCGCGGGGCGCCCGCTGTTGTCACTCGCCTTACACTAGAGGCGCCGCCCATGGCCCGGTGCGCCGCCGAGGGCGCGGGCGCACATGCGCCCGGCTGCGCGCCCGCGACCGCCCGCCCACGCCCCCTCCCCTCCCTCTCTCCAGCCTATTTTCGTCCCAGCGACGCCGCGTTGCCGACGCCACGGAACCGTGCACCAGCCGCAGCCCCCCCCGCAAGCTGCTGGCAGCGGCGACCGTCGCGGCCAAATGCGCGGCGGTCGCAACCACCTCCCCCCCCTCCCGCGTCCCCTCCCTCATCGGCATCGACGTCGCGATTGAAAGCGCGTCGACTGGGGTGTGTCGCCCGCCCGACTGGCTCGAGGGCGCGACGCCGGCGCGCGCCCGCATGCCGGTCCCCCTGCGCGACGAGCCGCGGCCGACGGTGTGGGGCCTGGCCCGGTCCCTGATTGGCAAGGTAGGTGGACAAGGTTTTGGGGGGGGGAGCGGGCCCGATCCCGGGGTCGGGTGGGGGGGCCGCGAGGCCGCCGCCCGCGCGCGCGCGCGCGCGGGCACCCCCGCCGACACCCGCTGCCCCCCTCTTCCCAGGCCTCGATCGACCTGCACTCGATCTCCGTCCCCGCCCACTTTAACGAGCCCCTGACCGAGGCCCAGCGGCACGTTGAAATTTTCGAACACTCTGCGCTGCTCGACGCGGCCGCCCTCCTCCCGCCCCGCTCCCCCGCCCGTCTGCTGGCCGTGTTTGGGTTTGCGGTGTCTGTCGTGTCGACCGTGCGCCGCACGAGCAAGCCGTTCAAGGACGTGATGGGCGGCACGGTCGACCTCATCGCGCCAGACCGCCGCGTCCGCGTGCTCGCCGAAAAAGTGGCCCACAAACCGCCCGCAGTGGCGGTCATCGCCCAGGGCGCGGCGTGGACGTTTGAAGCGCACGACGAGCTCCACGTCGAGGTGACATTTTCCGGCATCAAACTGGCCCCCACCGGCTCCCTGCGCCTCACGTTTGCGGACGGCGGCGAGTACCGGTGGAACACGCCCGCGTTTTACGTGCGCGACGTCATGTCGGGAAAGCTGCGGCTGGCGCACAGGGGGGCATTTTTCGCCAAGTGCATGGCGACGGGCGACGAGGTGCGCGCGACAGCTGTCGAGGCCCCGGGGAAAGCCGCCAGAGCTCAAGCGGCGGCCGGCGGCCCGCCCCTGATGTCGGAGCTGCGGGGCGCGTACGTGGCGGGCCCCGGGCGCCCCCCACACGAGGCGACCGTCTCGGGCCGCTTCCACGGCGCCTGCGTCGCCACCACGCCCGACGGCGCGTCCACAACACTGTACACCGCCTTTCCCGCTCACGAGGGCGGCGGCCGGTGGCAGTTCTCCGCGTGGGCGACGCGCCTAGGCGGCGCGCCGCCCGGCCTCGTCGCGCGCGTGCCGCCCACCGACGCCCGGCTGCGGGCGGACGTGGCGCTCTTTGAACTCGGCTGCTACGGTGCGGCGGACAAAGAGAAAGCGGCGCTGGAGGCGGCGCAACGGTCTGCGCGCGCGGCCGCGCCGGCCGCGTGGGCGACCCCTCAGTGGTTCAAGCCCGTCCCCGGCACCGACGTCTGGGGCCGCCCCTACACGCGCTGGGTGTACGCGGGCGGCTACTGGGAGGCGCGGGCGGCGGGGGCGTGGCCCGCGGCCGTCGCGGCGCGCGCGGCCGCGCTCGCCGCGCGGCCGCGGCCCCGCCGCGCGTCGCGCGCGTCCTGGGCGGGGTCGCGGCGGGCGAGCGCGGCGGGCAGCGCCGACTCCACGCCGTACACGACGCCGCGCGGGTGACGAGAGGGGGGGTGGAGGGACGGGGCGGGGGCGGCGCGCGCGCGCGCCGCGCCCGCGCCCCCCTTGTCTCGCCCGCCCTTGCTTTCCGCAGCAGCGCCGGGTTTCAGTTTTTTGTTTGCCATCGATTCATCGCCCCGGGGGGGGCGGGCAGCGGGACAGGGACGGGAGGGGGGGGCGCGGGCGGCGGCGCGCGCCGCGCTGGCCGCGCTCGCCGCCCGCAAAACCATCACGCGCGCACGCGCGACAGTAACAATGACGACCCCGCGACACACACACAAAGCGGTGCCGCCGCCCCCACGCCCTCACTCGCTCCCACTCTCTCCGCTCTCGCCGCCGCGCCCCTCCCGCAGCCGGTTGCCCGCCGCCGCCGCCGCCGGCCGGCGCGCCGGCCGCCTCCCCCCCCGCGGCGGCGGCGCGACCGCGCCTTCGTCGGCGGGCGGCGGCGCGCGCGGCGCGGGCGGCACGCTGTACGCCTGCCCCAGCAGCGCGTCCGCGTCGGGCGGCGGGTGCAGCCCCGCCTTGCGCGCCAGGGGCGGCAGCGGGGCCGCGTTGCGGGCGGCGGCGAGGGCGGCGAGCAGGGCGGCGGGGGGGGGGCCGCCGGCCGCGACGCCGTCGCGCGCGGCGGACGCGAGGGCGACGTCGTCCGCCGTCGGGCCGGTGGCGGCGTGGCCCGCAGACTCGGCAAAGGCCTGCACGAGCGAGGAGGGGAGGGGAGGGGTTGAGGTGTGCGCACCGCGCCGACCCGCCCCTCCCTCACTCTGCCTCTCCCACTCCCTTACATCCGCGTCGGCCAGCGTTTCGCTCACGTAGCGGTACAGAAAGTCGAGCAGCTGGTTGACGACGCGCGGCTCGTACTCGGCGGCGCCCTGACGAGGAGAGGAGAGGACAGAGGGCGAGGGGGGTCGGCGCCGGCGCGGCCCGCACCGCCGCGTCCCCAGATCCCGCCCCCACCCCTCCACCTCCCCTTCTCACACCATCGAACGCAGCAGCTCCTTGACCAGGGTCGCGTGCCGCGGCTCGTCCGCCGGCGCCACGTGCGGCGCGGGCGCGGGCTGGTCGCCGGCGCGCGGCATGGCCGCCGGGGGGGCGGGAGGCCTGCCGCGGTCTAGGCGCACGAGCGCGAGCGCGCGCGCGGGCGCAGATGTGTGTGCCGGCGCGCCAGAGCGCGCGCTGCTGAAGCCGTCGCCCTCTTCCACCCTCCCTGCCGCCACCCTCCCACCCCCCACACCGCGTGAAACGGGCCCGGGATTGCACGTGGGCGCCCGGGCGGCGCCGAGAGCCGGCCCGCGCCCCCGCCACACCCCGCCCCACCCCTCTCCCGTCTCGCCTCACGCCTTGTACCCGCATGAGTTGCGGCGCCCGCGCGCCTTTTCGAATTTGCGGCCCTTGGACCGCACGTACGGCTTGGTGTGCGACCCAGGGACGCCGGGAGCGGCGCCGAAGTGGCGCACCGCCTCGCGCGCGGTGCGCTTGCCGCGCAGGAGCACGCAGTTGGCGCCCGTGGGGGCGGCGAGCGCGAGGGCGTCAAACGTGAGGACTTCGCCGCCGGCGGCGACGATGCGGGCGCGCGCGGTTTCCGTCGCGCGCAGGCACGCGACGCGCAACTTCGGCACGTCGAAAAAGCGCACGTCGTCCGTGATCGTGCCCACCACGACCGCGGTCTTACCCTCCTTGCCCGCCATGAACGCGGCCAGCTTGGAGAGCGACAGGGGCGGGCGGTTGGTCCGGGACTGGAAGAGCCGTTTCAGCACCGCGGCGTTGAACTTGCTCTCCGTGCGGCGCGCCAGGAAGCGGTAGAGCTTGACGAGCAGCTTGATGTACACGTTGTCCGACGCGGGCGCGGTGCGGTGCTTCTTCTTGTTGCGGCCACCGGCCTCGAGGTCGATGCCCTGGAAGGAGGGGGGAGAGAGAAGGGCGTGTGTGGGTGTGTGCGGGGTGTGTGCGGGCGCTGGTGGCGCCCCGGGAGGAAGCGGCGGCGGGCGAGGCGGACGGCGGGGGCTCAGCGCGGGCGACGCGGCAATCGGCCGGACGCGGCGCCGGCCACCGCTCGCCGCGCCCCCGATCGACGCTCGAGAGCACGGATGAACCGGGTGACGGAGGGGCGGAGGGCGCGGGCGGCCGCGGCGGCCGGCGCCGCGCGGCGGCCGGCGCGATTCCCAGCCGCGCGAGCCGCACGCCCCCCACGCCACGCATCCGGCACGCCGCCGGGCGCAGCGACGTAGCGCGCGTCGCGCGAGCGGGCGCGACGATGCGGTGGGGGGCGCGGGCAGCGGCGGACGAGCCCGCGCGGCGCCGCACCGGCCGCGCCGGCGCGGGGAGCGATCGGGCACCGCCCGCGCCGGCGCGCGCCAACCAGCGGCGCCTCCATGCCACGGTCTCACCATGGTGGAGGCTGGGGGGGTTGGTCTCGCGGCGCGGGGCGAGGAGTGGCAGCGAGCCCTGCCGCGCCCGCTGCTCCAGCCGCCGCCACACTCCTTCCCCCGCCGCCGGCCGCCGCTCCCGCCCGAGCAGGTGCGGCGCTTGATGGGACGATCGGACGCGCCCGTCCGGCGCCACGCGGCGCGCGCGCGGGCGGATCGGCGCGGGCGCGCCGAGCGGCGGCTCGAGCCGCCGCCCCGCGGCGGCGCGTGGGCGGCCCGCGCCCCGCCCCAGGCGATTGCACGTTTATGTGTCGCCGCCCGCGTCGGGCGGCCGCCGCGCCGGCCGGCGCGTGCGGGCGCGCCGTGCGCGGCAGGCGGCGACGCCCGATTGGCCCCGCGGCGGGGCGGCCGCCGCCCGCGGACGCCGTGCGCGGCGCCGCGCGACCCGTGGCGCCCTCCCTCGCCCGCTCGGAAGTGGCGGGAGCCGCGCGACCCCGCCGCCACCGCCCCGCCGACCCCCCCGCCCGCCCCCCCCCCCAGCC
>Ga0315274_10004761_pt1 | contig 19910 bp, 18 predicted proteins | sample YL17G02_20_MG_FD_203700 | JGI IMG/M metagenome (GOLD analysis project Ga0315274, IMG submission 203700) | Sediment microbial communities from Yellowstone Lake, YNP, Wyoming, USA - YL17G02_20 | ecosystem: Environmental > Aquatic > Freshwater > Lake > Sediment | place: USA: Wyoming | collected... | reverse complement strand
CCTCGACAAAGCGCATTAAATCTTCCTCCTCCAATACTGATGTTCTTTAATAATAGTAACGGGAGGAAAGGATAGCAGTAACTCTCAGGAAAAACAAGAAATTATTTTTGTCCTATTACTTATCTACACACAGTAGGATCGCCGATTGGATTATCTATATCATTCCTTTGTGTCTTTGTGGTATATTTTCATTATCGGCAATGAACGTATACGTATGCGATTCTGCTCAAAGACAATAATGCTTCCCTTTTCCAAATCATTTTGTATTGCAGATAAATTTGCCAATAAAAGCTTTAATTGCTTTTCAGGATGGCGATCTAATCCTCGCCTAAAAAGTATAAAAGACGGTCTATTCTTTACACCTAAAGCCAAAAGTGTTCCAAAATCTGTATCAGCCGATACAATAATACGATCTTCCTGAATAGCACGAGTCAAGATTACATCATCTTCTGATGCCTGTAATCCATAATCACGAACATGCACAGCGTCATATCCTGCTTTGCACAATCCATCAGAAACGAACGGTGATAAAGCATTATCAATTATAAATTTCATAATGCACTTACCAATGGAATTTCTCTTTCCTGAACAGCTTCAGCTGCATATTTAAGCGATTCTCGTATATCCTCGATCTCAAGGTCTGGGTAAAACTTCAGTATATCTTTTTCTTTCATTCCGTCTGCTATCATACCAACAACAGTAGCCACTGGTATACGAAGTCCACGAATACAAGGAACTCCTCCCATTTGATTGTGATTAATAGTAATTCGATGAAACATCATTTTAATTAACCTCCTCTAAAATTAAGGCACGGTAAAAAATTTAAACACGAAGGCACAAAGAACACTAAGATCACAAAGATCACAAAGATCACAAAGATTTCTTATATTTTTATTCCTTCGTGTTCTTTGTGAACTTGGTGTCTTTGTGTTTATTCTTCTTTTTATTTTTGACAATGCCAAAATTAATCTGGTTGACCACTAAGCCTACTTCCTATAATAATTGACCAACTTACTGACCGCAAATATAACGTCCTGAACGTCATTTTTTGTTAGCTTCGGTGAGAAAGGTAACGTAATCGCCCTATCAAAAACATATTCAGCGTTAGGGTAGTCGCCTCTCTTGTGTCCAAAAGTATCCCTGTAATACGAATGTAAATGGACAGGCTTAAAATGCACAGCACAGAATACGTTTTCTGCCTGTAAGCAACGGATAAATTCATCCCTATCTATTCTCAAAGCATCCAGATCGAGCAGTATCACGTACATAGTCTCAGAATGACGGATGTTGTCTATGCGCTTTATAGTATCTATCTCCGTTATCTGTTTAAAGGCTTCATCGTATATCTTAGCGTATTTTTGCCTTGTGCTGATGTAAGATTCAAACTTACTCAATTGAGTAAGACCCATCGCCGCCTGAATATCAGTCATGTTGGACTTATAACCGGGGTAAACAACATCGTAATGCACCTGTGAAGCTGATGATCTTGCCCATGCGTCTCTACTCATTCCGTGCAATCTTAATATCTTCAGCCTTTTTGCCCATTCGTCATTATCCGTTGTGATCATTCCACCTTCGGCAGTGGTTATAGTCTTTTGCACGTGAAAGCTGAAAGACGTTGCATCCCCGATGCTTCCTATCTTTTTCCCATGATATTCGGCTCCTGTTGCATGAGCGGCATCTTCTATTATTACGAGATTATGCCGTTTTGCTATGTCTATAATCCCGTCCATCTCGCAAGGCTGACCTGCGTAATGTACTGGCATGATCGCCTTTGTTCTGGACGTAATCCTGCGCTCAATGTCATAAGGGTCAATATTAAACGTGTCTTTATTGACGTCAGCAAATACGGGTATTGCGCCAACGTGAATAACGACGTTGGCAGTGGCGGCGAAAGTCATCGGTGACGTGATTACCTCATCACCCTTGCCGATACCCGCAACCACAAGGCTTAGTTCCATACCTTCTGTGCATGAACTCACAGCTACCGCATTTTTAGCATCAACGTAGTTTTTGAATCGCTCTTCAAACTCCTGTGTTTTTGGCCCCGTGCTGATCCAGCCGGACTTCAGCACTTCGACAACGGCGTCTATCTCCTCTTGCTCTACCAGTGGTACGCCGAATCTTAAAGGCGTCTGCCTGACTGGTTCACCACCTTCAACTGCCGGTTTGAAACTCACCTGTTTATCCTCCAAGCTTCTTAAAAAGGACTATCCTATTTGAGTTCGTCCCTTTATCATTGTTATTTATTCCCCATATATTCGCTGTCTTTGTAAACAACTGCTCATTTACCATTATGCCTTCGCATACAAATCCTTGATCAATGCCAATATCAACAACGTATTCATCCAGCATTACCTTTCCGCCTCGTACTTCACCGACCTCGAAAGCGACGTAACCTCCGGGTCTGGTTATTCTGAAAAGCTGTCTGAATACATCGCTCATCACATTGCACCAATCCTCGATTTTTCTTGACATTGTAATTTTACTTTCAATCTCTTTTACGGTGATGTTATTAAACCAGCACCTCATCCAGTTATCATCAGCGTAATGAATAACGTCAAGAAATGGCGGGGACGTGACAGTCAACTGAATTATACCATCTTTTATTTCGTCAGTAAACCTTGCGTCTTTATTCAGAAAAACGGATTGCTTACCTATTTTTCTGAGTTGCTTTATCTGTTCGGAACTGAGATTCTTCAGCAAATCTTTGGTTTTTTTAAGGATTATCTTCTTAGTATCTCTATATTCCGGTATCTGGTTTCTTTTCTCATTAATCTTTTTTTGATTATCAGGTGAGACTGCCTGATTCGGTGGTAAGGTGTAAACAGAGAAGAATCCTTTTGAGTGGCCTGTCAAGCGGTTGGTTGCCACCATCCTGATCCAGTCGTCAATTTCATCATTAGCTTTTTCAATCAGGTAAGCTCTTAACGAAAGTATCTCAGCTAAAGTCTTTTCGTGAAAAAACATCGAAAGGTCAATATCAATGTTGATGCTTTCTATGGGAATCTCATCCAATCGTCTCTGAAGGCTTGCGATGTTTGGAACGAACAATCTCGGTTTACACAGTATGGTGCTTAATGGGTTTATATCGTTAGAGATCACGTTCCTGCCCAGTAATGCGGATTCTATGATTGTAGTGCCTCTTCCTGCAAATGGGTCGTAGATAGTATCACCGGGTTGTGTAAGTAAGCTGACAAAGAATTCGGGGAGTTGCGGTTTGAAACAGGCTCTATAAGATATTTCGTGGAGCGAGTTAGCCTGTCTTTGCTTTGACGTCCAGAACTCGTTTATGAATCTCAGTACTTTATTTTTTGCTGTCTTGATGTACTCAACCCTTGTCCTCTGTTTGGTTGAGAAAAAGTCTGTCTTATCGAACCTGTAATCAGTGAGGTATCTCTGTATTCCATAATCTGTTGACAATGCCTGTGACATATATATATTGGTAATCGTTAAAAAATGCCATTTTGACATAGTGTAAAGGCGAAGCATTTTCTTATAAAAACAAATGGCTTTATACTTTGCTCTAGAAGTAAATGCTTCGCCCTTATGGGAAAAGGTATTTTGTTTATCTTGGCTACTTACAATATTAATATTCTTCGAACTCGTAAGGCACAGGTTCCGCCTGATGACTTTTAGACGATTTTTCTGCAAGGTCCATTACAGCGATAACTCGTCGTGCTTCCTCTGGTTTGACAATCAGTTCTTCACCTTTGAGTAGATGATCGGCTATATTCTGGTGGAAACCGGGGCCGGGTCTGCCGTGAAATTTCACAATCTGATCTTCTGGGAATCCTTTTTCAACAGACAATACTCTGAAAGCATCACCTTCAGCGACTATGGCGCCTTTTTCACCTAGTAAACGCCAGCGGGGTTTGCCGATCTTAGCAATCTGTGACATTTGAACGTCAGCTACACAACCGTCAGCAAAACGGATCACTGCCTCAACGTGATCTTCATTAGTAGCGTCCTTCCAGACACGATTTGGATGAAAGTATCCAGTAACGTTTATCATCTTTTCTGTGACGATATTCAACAGCCAATCAAGGTAATGCGCTCCCCAATCGTAGAAGGCGCCTCCTGAAATCCTTTTATCAGCGCGCCACCATTTACCGGGATGCCCATATCCGCCGCCCCACATCTCAACGTGGAATACTTTTCCGATTACTCCACTGTTGACTAGCTCTCGTAGTGTCCAGAAGTCAGCATCCCATCGGCGATTGTGAAAAACGGTAACCATTAAGTTCTTTTCTCTTGCAGTGTTAATCATTTCGGTAGCTTCGGCTATGGTGATGCACATGGGTTTTTCGGTAATGACGTGCTTACCCGCCTTCAGACAATCTACGGCTACCGGTGCATGTAAGAAATGCGGTAGCACAACTATGCACAGGTCAATGTTTTTCTCTTTCTTGAGCATTTCATGATAATTATTATAAGTCTTTACATCGGGGAAATCCACTTTTGCGGCATCTGTCCTTGCTTTGTCAGTATCACAGATAGCTATACAGTCCAATCCTTCTACAGCTTTCAACTGTGAAGCATGGTGCTTGCCCATGTTAAAAGCGGCTCCATAGCCAATTACAGCTCCTCGAATTATTTCTGCCATTCTTTCTCCTTTTTAATTTTAGGGTAAATCAGTTAATGTTTACGTCAAACATGCAGTGCTGTAATGAATATAACGCTTCTGGGGTAGCTTTGAGTGTTGAGTTCCTTTGAGATTCTTCGCTTTGCTCAGAATAACATTTGTCAGGCTTTGTCATTCTGAAGAATCTTATCATTTTTGAATTATGGCAATGCCTCAACTAAATAGTATTATCCACATAGCCACAGCGAACAAGGTCACGATGCTTCCACCATATAAAATGTATTCTGGTAATAATCTTTTTGACTCCTCATACTCATATACAAAGCTGAAGATCAATACACTAAACGTTATAAGACTGCATATAATTATCTTATAGATTAGAACTCCGTTATGCAATCCGAAATAATCTATGTATGTTTGTATTATTGGATTGCCTTCTCGTGCCTTACGAGCGAGAATACCGCTTATTGTCATGTAATAGTCATAAGCATTAACAATTAGATAAATGAAGCAAGCAAGTATTATTCGTGGCCAATATTTTGGTTTTTCGATCTTATCATCATCGTTAAGAAGCTTGCTTAGCTTAATCAGTAAATCAGGCAAGCTGAAAGGCTTTACAATATAGTCATTTGCTCCTGCACGGTCAGCTTTCACAAATTCAATACCATCTTCCTGTTTAGTAAGCGTAACGATAGGTATTCTCATCGTAGCCTCATCTACTTTTAATTTTGCACATACGTCAATACCATTCATCAAAGGCATATCTATATCAAGCAGAATTAAGTCAGGCTTTTCGATTTTTGCTTTTATCAGTCCATCTCCCCCGTCAAATGCTGTAATTACATCATATCCCCGTGACCGAAGCATCGTCGCTACTGTCTCAGTGATATCGGCTTCATCATCCACAATAAGAATCTTGTGTTTAGCCATTTGCTGATATTCTCCCCTTGCCAAACCTTAGCCTTCTCCACTAGAACATATTGTATTATCTAAGAAGCTTCTTTATTTTAGCGTACTTCTAGCATAATTCCTTCCATTATATCCATACCTTTATCAGCAAGTTCCTGAGATATGATTAGTGGGGGAGCAATCCTGATAACATTACCATAAAAACCTATAGGAGCTATAAGCACAAGTCCGCGCTGATAACATTCATTGACTATCTTTTTAGTAAGGTCTGCGGCTGGTTCTTTGGTTTTCTTGTCACGCACTATCTCAAGTCCCAGAACTAATCCCTGACCTCTGATGTCACCGAGTATTTCGCATTTCTTCTGAATTTCTGCAAATCTATTAAGCATGTAATCACCGATCTTAGCAGAATTTTCTACAAGATTTTCTTTCTCTATGATGTCAATAGCGACAAGTCCTGCCCTTGAGGATAACGGATTACCTCCGTAAGTGCTTGACATGCTCCCCGGTTCCAGAACGTTCATTATATCTGTCTCACCGACCAAAGCCGAAAGAGGCACTCCGCTTCCGATGCCTTTGCCCAGACAAAGCAGGTTCGGTCTCAGGTTCTCACGCTCAAGTGCAAACATGTACCCGGTTCTGCCGAATGATGACTGCACTTCATCAAGAATGAATAAAACATCATGTTCCTTGCACCAATTTTCTAATTTTTTCAAATACCCAGGGGGAGGAATAATAGAGCCTGCGCCGCCCTGATATGGTTCGGTTATGAGTGCCGCAATTTCACCTGTTGACTGCGTTTCAACCGCCCAATCCAGTGCTTGAAAACACCAGTATTTACATTCGGGGAAGGTCTTGTCAAAAGAACAGCGATAGCAATATGGGAATGGGACGTGGATAGTTCCCGGTATAGTAGGTCCAAAGCCTTTTTTGACGCCCATCTTTCCGCCGATGCTCATACCGCCGTAAGTTCTGCCGTGGAAAGCACCGTAGAATGATATTATCTCGTAGCCGCTTTTGTATCGTCGTGCCAGCTTTATCGCACCCTCTACGGCTTCTGAGCCAGTAGTCAGTATGAAGGCTTTGCCAAGGTTTTCAGGGGTTATCTCAACGAGTTTTTTCGCAAGCATCGCCCGCCACGGAGTGATGAAATCGTAGCAATTAAATAGTTCCTCAGCTTGCTGTTTCATCTCCTCAACGTATCTTGGATGGCAGTGGCCAATGTTGGTTACGAGAACGCCTGAAGTGAAATCAATGAACCAGTTCCCGTCAATGTCTTCTATCTCTGCGCCGGTGGCACGCTTCCATACAATTGGCACCTGTTCGCTCATGGAACGAGGTTCATACTTTTGAGAATATTCAAGATATTCTTGTGATTTAGGACCTGGCAATTGAGTCTTTATATCTGGAACTTTAACCATCTCTGCCTCCATACTATATGTAAATTTAAATTAATCCGTGATGAAACGTTATAATAAATAGAAGGCGGGACGACAGCTCCCGCCTTCTAATACAGGGGTTATTATCTCTTATTTTATCCTGAAAATAGTTATATCACTAAGGGATTCGACAGTCAAAAATATCCTAGTATGTCTTGATCTCCCCCCAAGTGATGCTTAACTTACCTGCTGATTCTACGCTTGCACCAAGCTTAATTTGTAGACTCAGCCAGTTTTTTACGAACTCAACGACTACTTCCCCGCGGTTATCTTCTGCTGCTGCGGGATTTGGCCAGGCTTTCTGCATTATAGCGGCGATGATACCGCCGGTCTTCTTATTAACAGCAACTGCAGGATCTGCATTGTTCGCATCGGCTTCTGCGAAAGTCGTCACTTCCCAATCTGTTCCTTTGAGTTGCTCTACATGCCATGGACGGTCATTTGTAAAGTCTTTCAGAGAGGGAAGGTATTTCTTACCATTGTCATTAACCTTCATATTGTTACTGCGACTGCCAAAATCCAAACCGGGAATATCGAAAACGTTTGCCGCACCAGTACCTCCATTATCTGCGCTGCGAACACCACCCTCAAAGCTCATGTAGAATATCCAATCCGCTATGTTGATCAGAACGTTCCCATCATCAATGAAATTCTCAACTACAGAACCATCTGGTTCTTTATTTGGGAAGGGGTAAAGACTACTTGGAGTTGTGCCACATGCGAGTATTATTACATCCGACTGCTTATTACCCGTATGCTTTTTTGCCCATTCTCCAAGATCCTTTTCTTGCTTATCACCATAATCATTAATATTTTTGAATACGCCTTTAAGACCTGAAATCATATCATCTGCTTCCCTGCGGCACGAAGCATTGGATATCCAGTCTGGATTCGTCGGGCCAGTATAAAGAGCAAGGTCAGCAGCCATAACCGTCAGTGCGAAAAACAACACGGATAAACTACTGACTATAATTAATAACCTTTTTACCATATTTATCATCCTTTTAAAATTTGAAAACATACCTTATCATGATAAACTTCTCTATTTGACATATTGCTAAGAACTGGATTCCCACTTTCGTGGGAATGACAACGTTTTTTGGATGTCATTTCCGTTTTCACAGAAATGATACATTACATACTATGTCATTCCAGCGTAGGCTGAAATCCAGAAGTTAGTTTATCATTGTCGCTAAAAATTTTATTAAGCTTGCTTATCTATTTTAGTATGTTTTAATCCTTCCCCAGGTGATGCCTAACTTATCTTTTGCCTCTACGCTAGTCAAAGCTGATTTTAAAGGAAGCCAGTTCTTTATGAACTCGACAACCACTTCTCCACGGTTATCTTCTGCGGCTGTTGGATTCGGCCAGGCTTTTTGAATCATAGCGGCAATAATACCTTTAGTCTTTTTATTTACAGCCGCCGCAGGATCAGCGTTATTAGCATCAGCTTCTGCGAAAGTCGTCACTTCCCAATCCGTATTTTTTAACAGTTCTACGTGCCATGGACGATCATCCGTAAAGTCTTTCAGAGAGGGAAGGTACTTCTTTCCGTTAGCATTAACTTTCATATTATTGTTGCGACTGCCAAAATCCAAGCCGGGAACATCGAAGATATTTGCAGCACCAGTACCTCCGTTATCAGCGCTGCGGACACCGCCCTCAAAGCTCATGTATCCGATCCAATCTGCTAGGTTGATTAGGACGTTTCCATCGTCAACGAAATTTTCGACTACAGATCCATCTGGCTGTTTATTGGGGAATGGATAGAGACTGTTTGGCATTGTGCCACATGCAGTTATTAGCACGTCAACCTTACCATCACCCGTATGTGCCTTTGCCCATGCACCAAGATCGGCTTCTTTCTTATCCCCAAAATCACTAATACTGCTAAAAACGCTTTTAACCCCTTTAATAATATCATCTGCTTCCCTTCGGCATGAAGCAGCGGATATCCAATCCGGGTTTGTTGGACCCGTATATAACGCTAAATCGCTAGCCATAACTGAAAATGTAAGGCACAGCATTAACAATATACAAACCACTATTAATATACCTTTCATTGAATTTTTCCTCCTTAAAAAAACGGCAATTACATTCTGTGAAACTAAAATTTTAAAGCAGGTAAATCAAATAAACTCTACCTATAGGCTTAATTACCTCCTTTTCGTTGTAGGTTAATACATGATGCTATGGAACTCATCTTTTCGTGAAAAGTATAACAAAGTCAGACATGGATTGTATCAAAGAAAAGAAACGTATTTGTACATCTTTTCTGATACTAAATCTATAATAAAAGTATACCAAAGGTAATCTTAAATGTCAACTAGGTTTAAAAAATATCTGTGAAGTTTAAGTGGGTTATTTTGCTAATTACCACTAAAGTTAATTGTAAATCATGCCGATATAACTCAGAACACACATTCATAATAATACGTTGCATAATTTCATTTATATAAGTCATTTATGGCAGATGAGGAAGCATAAAAGATGAGCATTAAACTAAAAACAGGATATGATCAAGTATTTCAAGCGGCAACAAATGGAATGCGCATAATTGATAAAAACTTTAACGTGATCAAGATCAATAAAGCGTATTCCGAAATATTCGGCATAAGTGAAGATGATGCTGCTGGAAAGAAATGCTACGAAATGCTGGGCAATTCCCTATGCCACTCACCGGATTGTCCACTTATGGTTATTCTGAATGGTGAAAATAGTGCTAAATATGAAATGCAAATAGATAGTATGGATGGAAACAGAATAAATTACATTTCGAATGTGCGCCCCTTTTATGGATCTGATAGTGAAATACTCGGCATTATAGAGGATATTAAGGACACAACTGAGTATAGTAAAATTATAGATGAACTTAAAATCAGAGACGGTATCCTTGCGTCGTCAATTAACGCTATCGCTGTCGCAGACCTTGAAGGAAGGCTGACCTACGTCAACAGCGCTTTCCTTGATATGTGGGAATGTAGTATAAAGGAAGCTTTTTCAAAACCCATCACAGAATTCTGGCGAAAGGAAAGCAGTGCCATAGAGGTATTAAACTTTATATATATGAGGGGTAAATGGGTAGGCGAGAGTTCCATAGGCAGGAAAGATGGCTCATTGTCTTACATTCAGATACTCGCAAGCATGGTAATTGATGAGACTGATAACCCAATCTGCATAGTAACTTCATTCATGGATATAACAGAGCTTAAACGTGTAAAGGAAAGTAAGGTAAGGGCTCAGACAGCACTTGCAGTTGCTAAAACGAATACTGATACTATAAAAAGCATAATGGATGCAGTCGTCATCGCCATAGCAATAACTGATCTTGACGGTAAAATAATCCGCTTCAATAAAGGCTTTATTGAGACTTTTGGTTTTGGTACAGAGATGATAGGCAAAAACCCGATGGACTTCATCGCTGAGAAAGACATCCAAAAAGTTATCGAAGGCATGAATGAGTGCGTTCAGAACGGTCAGGTAGCAAGCATTGAATGTTCTGCAATAACAAACAATAAAGACGAAATCATAGTGATAATTGACCTTACACTCATGAGGGATTCGAGAGGCACTTCTACGGGCATAATCGTTGTCATAAGGGATATTACAGAACAAAAGAGGTCAGCAGAAACCCGTGAACGCCTGAGTAATGAGTTGATGAATAAAAACAAAGAGTTGGAGCAGTTGATACGAATAGTCTCACACGACCTTCGCTCTCCTCTTGTCAACATTCAGGGTTTCAGTAACGAGCTTGGACGTGCTTGTAGTGAGATGCAAGCCATTTTAGATGAAGAAACTTCAAGCATTACCGAAAAGCTGTCCCCGATAATTGAGGACGATATACCCGAAATACTTCAGTATATACTCATGAGTGTATCAAAAATAGATTCCTTGCTTTCTGGATTACTGCGCATCTCAAGACTAGGGCGCGCCATACTTAATGTAAAAGAGATAGATATGAATAACCTTTTGGCAAACGTGATTGGAACGTTTGAGTTTCAAATTAAGCAGGCAAAAGTTAATCTGGAAGTTAAAGAAATGCCGTCGTGTCTTGGTGACGATGAACAGATAAATCAGGTATTTTCTAATCTTCTGAATAATGCTCTAAAGTATCTTGATACAAACAGACCCGGAACCATCTGCATATCAGGCTGGAATGAAGCAGGAGAGTCTATTTATTGTGTTGAAGACAATGGATTAGGAATTGCACCAGAGCATCAAGAGAAAGTCTTTGATATGTTCTATCGCCTGAACCCCAATGCTACACCCGGCGAAGGGTTAGGATTGAATATAATACGAAAGATTCTTGAACGCCACTACGGTAAGGTATGGGTTGAATCTGAATATGGCAAAGGGAGTAAATTCTTTATTTCATTACCAGAAAGCAAAGAAAACTTTAATGAAGTTCTTTCTGAAACGGAACATTATGCGCCAAGTGTTTCATAGTGTCAATTATAAAATATTCAGGATTTAATGATGATAGAAGATGGAATGGTTATAATGGTTACTGAGGATGATGAAGGCCATGCCCTTTTAATCACCAGGAACCTGAGACGTGCTGGCATCAAAAATGAGATTCTACATTTCAAGCATGGTCAGGAAGTGCTGGATTTCCTCCTTCAGAAAGGAGATGTCCCGCGCAGGATGAAAAATGTACCGTACTTGCTATTGCTAGACATTAACATGCCAAATGTTGACGGGATCGAGGTACTACGTCAGATCAAGCAGAACGAGAAATTACGCAAAATCCCCACAATTATGGTGACTACTACTGACGACCCAAAAGAAATTGAGAAATGCTACGAACTCGGTTGCAGTGTTTACATAACCAAGCCTGTCAGCTACGAAAAGTTTATTGATGCAATAAAACGATTAGGCCTTTTCATTATGATCGTTGAGGTGCCAAAAATATCCGGAGAGATTAAAAATGATGGTTGAGAAAAATGGTTCTCAGGAGATACCCCTGAGAACCCAAAATTTCTACAAAGTGTTGGTTGTTGAGGATGATAAGGCTTTGTGTGATCTGATCGTTAAAAATCTGCAAAGATCAGGCTTTCAGACAGAAAAAGCTTCAACTGGATGCGAGGCTATCTCTCAGCTTACGGATAAACAAAACGTATTAATGCTTCTGGACTATCAGTTACCAGACATGACGGGTAAACAGTTAATCGAATCACTTTCACAGAATAAAGTGCCTTTCATCATTATGACTGGCCAGGGTGATGAACGAGTAGCTGTAGATATGATGAAACACAATGCCCGTGATTACCTTGTGAAAGATGTAAATTTCCTTGATCTGCTGCCAACTTCAGTGCGTCAGGTTATAGATCAACTGGAAATGGAAAAACGTCTGGTTGATGCAGAAGAATCTCTAAGACAAAGCGAGGAGAAATTCAGGAGCATATTTGAGGAATCACCTATTGGAATCGCAGTTTATGATATTGATGGAAAACTCGTTGATGCAAATAAAGCTTGCCTGAGAATATATGGAGTTTCAGATGTTTCAGAATTGAAGTTACTAAACTTCATCGGTGATGTTGCTGAAGACAATTTTAGCAAAGGAGAGATGAGCAGATATGAAACTACATTCCACAAGGAAGCAGTAGCCACCTATCTCGATATTCTGGTAAAACCGTTGGGAATAGGTGGCAATGGCTTTTTAAGCGGGTATTTAGTTCATATTCAGGATATAACTGAGCGTAAAAATGCAGAATTACAGCTTCAGAGAATGAGGGATGAACTTGAGGTAAAGGTGAAGGAGCGTACTGCTCAATTAGCAAAGGCAAATGAAGAATTATTGCACGAAATCTCTGAGCGTAAAGAAGTTGAAAAAAAACTGGAATCTCACAATGGAGAACTCCAATTGTTTGCTGAGGTATCATCCGAACTGGTAGCCAACACAGTAGAAAATGCAAATAGAATGCGATCTTTACTCAATGCTTTACTGAATTATTCACAAATAGGTATAGAGAGTGATTATCTTCAAATTACCGATTGTGCTAATATATTTGATAATGCAGTAGCCGATCTCAAGCCCATGATTGATGAAACCGATGCAGTGATAACAAGTGACTCTCTGCCAGTAATATCTGCTGATAGTATTCAGATGACGATACTATTTCGAAGTCTGATCGAGAACGCAATCAAGTTCCACAGTGATGAGCCACCACGTATTCACGTTTCCGCAGAGCAGAACGGTAATGAATATGTCTTTTCCGTCAGGGACAATGGTATTGGGATTGCTCCTGAGTATAATGATCTCATCTTCACGATATTCAGCCGCCTTCAGAGCGGAGAGGATTATTCAGGTACAGGTATCGGGTTAGCAACCTGCAAGAAGATTCTGGAATATCATTCTGGTCGCATCTGGGTGGAATCACAGCACTGCAAAGGTTCAACGTTTTACTTCTCCATACCCAGACGTTAGTTCCACACAGTTGGGAGCAGATTGATGAACGATTCACAGTTTCTTGCACTGTCAAAAAATTTTAAAGCCACCAGAGAAAGGCTAACACAACTTCCAAAACTCATTGATAGTCTGATGGCTGATGAGCTTAATCTGCGTAGAAATGCCCATATTAAATACAGAGAGGGTCTAAAAGTCGAGATTGAAAGAATCAAAAAAGAACGAGAGAAACTCCAAACAGAGATGATTGAAGGGAAGGCTTTCCTTCCTATACTAAGAAAGCAATTGGTTGATGCTTCTAAGGAACTCTGGAATGCAAAAACTAAAGACGAAGCCTATAAAATAGATGAACTAAAAGAGAAGATCAAATTAACAAAACTCAGGTTAGAGGAAACTATAAACGAAGCCATTGAGTCTGCCGCCAGCCTCTGGGGTAAAGATCAAATGGCAATGCGCCTGTTTGAGTATATATCATTCCGAATCGAAGAAAGCATAAAATACGGCAATATTCCTAAGATAGGTATGGAAAAGCAGTTATCAGAGACCCTCGATCAGCATAAAAAAGATCGGGATACGCTATGCCGTCTCTTACAAGTCTCGGGTGCTGATGATACCATAACTCTACCAGAAACTAATACTGATAGTACCATCAAAGAAAAAATACTCTGATTGATAGATACTCATCTAAGCACAAAAGACTCAAAGAACCAAGCGATTAAGTAAATGCTAGAATCTCTTTGTCCTCGGCTTAAAATCCTGAGTAACGTCTTCAACCAGTGATTGTGCCAGATCGCCATAAGCTTCTTCGGGGTCTTTTGCATCAAAAGAAAAATTTTTTTTCGAGAATATGCTGACGCTCGCAAGCGTTTTCTTATCTTCTGCTGAATCTGTCCAGATAGTAGCTCCACTCTTCACTTCTATTAACCTTGCAATCAGTGATGCCTGCACGTCCGCCTTAACGCTCATAGACGTAATTACGGATGTTATGCTGACCTTCGGCTTAATGTTAGATACGTGCAAATCGCCCATTATGACTGCATCTACATCATACTTCTCACCGATGGTCTGAATAGCTTTTGGGCCAATAGTATCCCTGTCAATCGATCTCAAAACTTTATCCTCTTTGCCAAGCTCTACTATTTTCACGCCTTTCTGTGATCTGCTGATCTCTTCCATAAATTTTTGTGTCACGAATTCACCGAGTTTCCCTTTTGCGTCGGATTTGAAGGTTATAAGACCTATGGCATCATACTTTGCTAAATCAACTTCAGGTGGAATCAGTGTTTTGGGTCCGCACCCAAGTATAAGTAAAAGCAGTCCTAAATAAAAACATATACTCACTCTTAACATTCGGTTCATAAGGGATTCTCCTTTCTCATTTCCGGTTTACCTTTATATCTGTTTCAACTCTATTTTATTATATCATCATATTTTATCATGTCAATTGACATTTATAAATGTAAAATGTTATATTATTGCCAATCAACAAGTTGAAATCGTTAAACATAAAATCATTAGATTATTATTGTGAACTGATACAAGGAGAGCAAAATGAATTTTCAGGGAAAGACAATCCTCGTCACTGGCGGCGCAATGGGTATCGGTGCGGCTACTGCGAAGCGTTTGGCAAGTGATGGCGCTTACGTCATCATAGCTGACATTGACGAGAAAGTCGCTTATGAAAAAATAGAGGATATTAAAAACTCAGGCAGGCAAGCTTGTTTTCAATACGTTAATCTTGCTGATCCAAAATCTATTGAGAAGATGGGTGAGGATATTGCATCGAAGTTTGACGCTATGCACGGTCTGGTGAATAACGCTGGCATAGCCCGTAATGGCTCAGTCGCAGAAACGGGTGATCACGACTGGGAGCCGCAGATAACCATTAACCTGCGCGCACCCGCCTTATGTGCAAAGGCATTACTGCCATTATTGAAAAGAGGTCCCGGACACATCGTCAACCTATCTTCAGAAGGTGGATTCCGTCCAAGATCACACTGCTGGGTCTATGATGCAACAAAAGCCGGTATCTGTGCGCTTACGAGAAACATGGCTTGTGAATTTGTCCATTATGGAATGAGAGTTAATTCTGTAGCACCCGGTTGGACTGTCACCGAGATGCACTTCGGCAAAGCACCTGACCCTGCGGAGAAAAAGGCAGAATTAGAAAACACAAATTATGACGGTGCAATCATCCGTCGGCTTGCACGTCCGGAGGAGATAGCCTCAGTCATAGCGTTCCTTCTCAGCGATGACGCTTCATTCATCACAGCAACGACTATCCACGTAGACGGCGGGCGTGTTGCACACTGATGATAGGGTAAACTGCAAAAGTATTGGTTAACCGAATTAATGTTTAATGATAATAGAAGGCTTTTTAAATCCCCCCTTCCCCCCTTTTTCAAAGGGGGAATTATTCTCCCCTTTAGCTAAAGGGGAGTCAGAGGGGATTTGATTCCTTTCATTTAACCTAAAGAATTAAATTGGTTGACCAGTATAGTCTCTGAAAGAGTAAACAAGAAATGCGAATCACAATAATCGTAATATCTTTATGTTTCATATTATCTATTATAGGCTGTTCTATGCACACAAACCAATCCGTAAAGCCTGCTGATACGAATATTGATGAAGCCAGATTGAAAGAACTCGCTGATCAAACGGCTCAAGCACAATACGACAAAAGCTTATCAGACTGGAAACCTCAGAAAAGAAGCATGGATTTACACGGTGTATGGGACAAAGGACAGGCAATAGACACGAAATCACTGATGGGTAAGCAATTCACTCCTACACAGATGAAGCTTTACGATGAAGGAAGGTTTGGTTTTGATGAGGGAAATTACAATAAGGCTATCGAAAACTGGCAGGAGCTTGTAAGGCTAAAACCTGACTCCTCAGCCTTATATTACGACCTTGGGCTTGCATATTACCACAAAGGTTTACTCAACGAGGCAGAGAAAAATTACAAAAAAGCCCTTGAGCTATACCCCGGTAATGATGATGCACGAGTAAATCTTGGGTTAGTATACTCCGACAAGGGTATGACTCAGCAGGCAATAGAGCAATTCGACGAGGTGATTAGCTCAACACCAGAAAATCCTGACCTGCGTATAAACCTCGCATCAGCGTATTTTGAAGCAGGAATGTTAGATAATGCACTTGTGGAATTCCAGAACGCAGTTAATGCAGGTCCGGTTAGCTGGGACGTTCGAAACGTTATGGGCGTTATATATTATAAAAAGGAGATGATGGATAAAGCGATCATAGAGTTTGAGGAAGCAGTAAGGCTGAAACCCGATGAAGGCAGTTCCTATTACAATCTTGGCATAGCCTACTCTAAAACAGAAAACATGGATAAAGCTACAAAGTATCTTCAAAAAGCATCAAAGCTGAGTCCCAATAACTCAGGAATACACTTCAATCTTGGCTATATCTATTTCAGCAAAGGTATGTTAGATGAAGCCATTGAGGAGTATAATAAAGCGATCATCCTTGTTGATACTGATGCCGAAGCTCATTATAACCTTGGAGTAGCTTATTACCGTAAAGGGATGATAGATAAAGCCATAGAGGAATACAAAAGGTCAATCTCACTCAAGCATACGGTACAGGCTTATATAAATCTTGGGATATGCTATGGCGACAAGAAAATGATGGACGAGGAGATAAATGCTCTGAGGGATGCTGTCAAGCTAGACTCAAACTCGTTTCCTGCTAATTATAATCTAGGGCTTGCGTTTTGCGATAAGCGAAATTTTAGGGATGCGATAATTTATCTGCAAAAGGCAGTAGAGATTCGTCCTGACAGTGTGGATGCTCATAATAATCTGGGTTTTGCCTATTCCGGGCTTAGTCAATTCGATAAAGCTATCATAGAATTTAAGAGAACCCTTGAACTGCGTCCACATCTCGTGGAAGCATACATTAATCTCGGTTATGCTTATTCAAATGTAGGCATGATCAAAGAATCATTAGATATACTGAAACAAGCGATAGTCATAAACCCCAGTTCAGCTATGGCGCATTTCAACCTTGCATCAGTATACGCAGTCAATGGAAATTATGAAGAATCGCGCGCAGAGTTCCAGAAAGTGCTAGAAATTGAGCCGGGGAACTCCAGCGCAAGACAGATGCTAGATAAGCTTAGAGGGAGATGATATAACCATGATAAGACAAATACTACTTATAACTTTCCTGATAGCTATTTTCATTACATCCTCTGCTGTCTGTGAGCAGACAGATAAGAGCGACATGACAAGAGGGCGTATACCTCTCGTGCTTACTGTAACTGCCTATTCTGGCGGGCTTTATGGCTGGGGAATACCATATCTATTTGATGCAGATACTCCCAGAGTCTACATTGGCACTGAAATGGTATCTACTTTCGGGGGGTTTACGCTTTCGCTTCTGGCTACGAAAAACTACAATCAGGGGCCTGTTGTATCCAAGACTATACAGACAGGTTCACTGATTGGCACGCTGTACGGTATCGCATTACCGGCAGTATTCAAAGCTGATAAACTGAAACCCTACCTTGCTACCTCCATGCTTACAACACCTTTGGGTGCTTTTGCTGGATACAAGCTGGCAAAACGCAGTGATATAGGGGAAGGTGGAGCCGAGTTAATCACTTTTGGTAGTATTGTTGGAGGGTTATACGGTCTGGCAATCCCTTATCTCGTTAATATAGAAGATAAGACAGATAGTGATCAGGCTCGAATATACGCAGGTTCTGCAATACTTGGTATTCCAGCAGGGGCTTTAGCTTTCAACGAAATTACTCAACGTGCTAATATCAGCAAAGGAAGGGCTAGATTGATCGAACTCGGTGCATGTATGGGAACGTATTACGGTTACAGCTTTGTTCTGTTAGGTAATCCGAAAAAAGATAGGCCTTACGTATCCTCAATGACGGTTGGGCTTCCATTAGGCACAGCAATGTCATATCTGTTGACACAGAATGGCGATTACGAATATGGACGAAGCATGCTTATAATACTTGGCACCATACTCGGTGATATGTTTGGCAGAGGATGTGCGTACCTCTTTGGTGCAGATAGTTGGAGGGGGCTTACAGTAGGCGGCATGGTAGGCACGCCGATAGGAACTTTTACGACAGTTATGTTGACAAAGAATATGCCCAGACAATTGCAGGAAAAAGCAGAAGCAATGGAATCGTTACCCCTATTAGACATCTCAACAAAATTAGCCTTGATCGGTATACACTCCGTCCTGGCAAAAAATGGGAACGATGTTCCTTTGTATCTTGAACTGTATCGAACAGCTTTTTAATGAAATGGGTAAAAATCCCTTGCGGTATCAAACATCATTACTATATTCTCTGGCGGTGTACCTGCCTGAACAGCATGAGACGGTCCGAGAATATAACCGCCGTTTTTTCCAAGCACGGTAATTAGTTCCTTAACCTCTTGCCGTACATCATCCTGACTGCCAAACGGCAGCGTTGTCTGAACACTAACACCACCTTGAAAGCACAGGTGATCACCATATTTATTTTTGAGTTCCACAGGGTCCATTTTATCTGCACTGAATTGCAAAGCCTGTAATACGTCAATTCCCATGTCAACGAGTCCATCAACCGCATCCGTTACAGAGCCGTCGCTGTGATAGATTACTTTGGTACCAAACTCATGTATTGCTTTATTTAGCCGTACGTGATATGGTTTGATGAATTCTTCCCACATCTGAAAAGAGATTAGCAATCCTCTCTGATCCCCTATATCATCCGCAGTGAAAGCTAGATCAATATTCCCTTTAGCGGCTGACAGCATCCTGGTAAAGTGTTCCACGTAAAAATTCGTAACACGCTCCATTATTCCGTGTATCAATTCAGGATTCATCACAAAATCTATAAATATCTCCTGAAATCCACGCATATACCATGAGGACTCAAATATATTTCCATTAGCTATCATCAGACAGCGTTCACCATCAGCTTGAACAGCTTTGATTTGTTCAGGTAATACGGAATAGTTAAACCACTCCGTGCTTGGCCATCTATGTTTATTCAAGTCATCTATTGTTTTTGCATCCTGAAGTGGATAGAAGTCAATTTCACTGTAACTATCGGGTCCGTAGCTGACTGCTTTACGCCTGACGCCCCATATATCCGTCCCGCTTTCCAATTGAGGACCTATATAATCAGGTCCAATGCCTGTAATATCCATAAGTGGATTCAGGTATTGATGAACAGAGATGTCACGTTCACTCTGTAAATAGCTTTCTAAAGCCCTGTATGCAGGGGCGTTAATACCGGAACATACCATTGCAATAGGTATTCTATCGGTTTCTTTATGATCCAGAGCTAAACGTACTCGTTCACGACTGGATAAAACTTCCTTTCTCGACATCAAAATCTCCTTGCTAAATTATCGGTTCTTCCGTGTAAAGTATAGGAATGATTCTTGCTTATGACTCAAATCCCCCCTTCCCCCCTTTGCTTTCAAGGGCGGACAGGTGAAATATAGCTTAGACATTACAAGCAACCTTCTTTCTCATGTTAGGAAAAATATAACCATAAGCATGATGAGAATATAGTTGCTTTTGCCAG
>Ga0315274_10004758_pt1 | contig 19920 bp, 15 predicted proteins | sample YL17G02_20_MG_FD_203700 | JGI IMG/M metagenome (GOLD analysis project Ga0315274, IMG submission 203700) | Sediment microbial communities from Yellowstone Lake, YNP, Wyoming, USA - YL17G02_20 | ecosystem: Environmental > Aquatic > Freshwater > Lake > Sediment | place: USA: Wyoming | collected... | reverse complement strand
TTATAGCACAGCACGCCGCCAAAGACAATCGGACGGGGGTCAGCCAAAATTGCCGATAAGACATAGCTCAGAATTCCGGGACATGAACACATGCGAACGCAATAAAAAAATACCTATGTATGAACGGTCCTGAATGCCGTCCTCACTCCCCCGGCCCCCGGGGAACCAGTCCCTCCGGTTCCCCCCGTCGCACCTCTGTCGGCGACGCGGACAATTTCAGAGCCCCCCTCCGATTATCGGAGGGGGCAGGGGGTGGCAAGAAATATGAACAGAGTCTTGGGCGCGTCGCCGAGATAGCCCTCATAGGGCTCGGGTCCCCCCTCCGCTACGGGGGCTTGAGGACGGCATTCAGGACCGTTCATACAGGGGCCGGGAGCGTGAGGGCGGCTTAAGATCCCTTAGGGTCAGATGTCAAACTATTTTATGCGTTTGTTTTAAATCTCTGGAATCGGTGCCGTGTCCCTGGAATTCCAGGCATCAACAGAATTCGGCGTCTTCGCTTGAGAAGAAAAAAACCTGTCGGCAATTTTAAGGGTCGGCTGTTCCTTGCGCAGGAGGCGGCATCCCAAGTTAAGGACGCTCATTTGAGCATCGAGGGCGGGGTCATCGCGGGAGGGCGGCCGAAGACGCGCCGATAGGTCTCGGGATAGAGGTCTTTGCCGCCGAGCAACAGACATGTCAAGGGCATGACCTTTTTCGCCAGCGCCGACATCCGGGCGGCGATGTCGCGGATGTCCCATTGGGCCGTGGCGTCCTCGCGGAGGCGGGAGATATGGTAGAGTTCGCGGGCGTTGACCTTGAGCAGGACACGCCGGCGATGGGCGTTGGTCAGGACATAATCGGCGGCCGGGCCGGTCGCTTTCTTCAGGGCGTGATAGGTCTCATCCGTTCTTTCGATGATCTCCATGAACTCGGAACTGGCCCCGATCTCCCTGACGGAAGGCGGCACACTCACCCCGAGTCCGGGGTCGTAGGATTGCGAGGTTAGGGTGGCCATCCGGTGCCGCTTGAGCTGGGCGAAGCACGAGGCCGAAACGACCAGTTCAAAGGTCAGATCGGCGTATTCGAACTCCCTCATCGGAAAATCGTAGAACTCCATGCGCCCGAGGGCGGACTTGAAAACGGACTTTTTCCGCCCGCGCGTCATCGTTCCAACCCTTGCCAAGCACGTGTCGAAGGATTCTCCCGACGTCGCATGGGCGAGCGCAGCCAGGACCTTGTCGTCGGCGGCCCTTGTCCAGTCAGCGAGGGCGGCGCCTCGGCCCTTCCCGGCCCGGCGGCTTTTCGGTCCAGGCGTCATGGCGCCGGAGCGGGCGAACGCATCTCTGATATCCCCGAGCGCTTTCGCGTCCAAATCACCGACTTCCGTGAAGAGGATGATGGACGGGGCGGCTTCCTTGGCCAGCCCGTAGATCCGGTCGTTGAATTCTCTGAGCTCGGCCAGGGTTTTGGAAGCAAAGCGGCGGATCATGAGCTCCAGGTTGCGGGCGTTCAGGGTCATTCCCAGCTGCCCGCAAGTGGCCAGACTCACGATGTAGCGGGCATCTTCCTTGGCCCAACCGTCCAGGACAGAATGGTTCTTCGGGTTCTCTGCGGCTTCTTTGAACCTGCTGAAAACATGATGTTTGAGTTTCGCGCAGAGCTTGTGATAGAGGGCGTTTTGGGCGCGGACCGTCCCTAGGAAAAGGGTTTCAAGCCCCGCCTCTCGGACCTCTTCGGGAATGACGAAATCGTCGCCCAGAGTGATGTAGCGCTGGGATTTTTCGGTATATGAGCCCAGCCGAAACCTCTCGATCTCCTCGATGGCCAGGCGGCTGACGCCGATGATATCGAAGTTAAAGACGGCGTGTTCGGCCACGGAATGGTGGCCCATCCTGAAGATGATACTCTGGTTGGAGCGCCGGGCCCTCGCGACCTCGGCCCGGGCGGCGGCCCGGAGTTCGTTCACGGGACGCGGGTCCCGCGAGATCCGGGCGTAGGAAGCAGAGAGGGTTTCGGGGGTTACATCGTCTCTCGGCGGCGAATGTCTTTTCAGGTCATCGATGACCTCTTTATCGAGATTGAAGCCGGCCAGGAGGACTTTCACGGCGATAAAGATAGCAGAACGGCCGCGAGAACGCAAAGGAGGGGGGGGTCAGCCCTTCATGACGCCGATCGGGACGACCTTGGCCACCAGGCGACCGATCCCCAGTTCGTGGGAGACCCGGACCACCTCATCGACATCCTTATAAGCGGCGGCGGCTTCCTCGGCAACAAGTGTCAACTTCAGATGCCAGATGATCTTGTCCACAACGGCATATTCCGTGATGAAGGCGACGACCTTCATTCGGCCCCCGCATTTGGGGCAGACCATCGGGTCGACCTCATAAACTTTTCGGATCATCTCCGCCCAGCCCTTGGAAGGATGGTGCTTCGGCTCCTCCTCCGATTAACCGGAGCGCCGACGGACTCAAACTCGCCTTCTTGACCTTTCCCCGGTGGGCGTTGGCGTACAGCCCATAATAGCGCACCATGACCTGGCCCTTATCCAGGATATGGGAGGTCACCCGGGCGATAACCTCCAGATAATCCATCACCTCCGTCTCCTGCCCCGCGCCGTCCCGGCCCCAGCGATAACCGACCTTGCCATCGGGCTCCAGAAACGTCAGGCTCTCCAGGGCGAGCATCGGCCGGATCATGTACTTCCCCACCCGTTCGGCCTCCGGCTTCGTCTTGGTCCGTACCAGGCTATGGACATTGAAGCCGGTGTGCCGCCAGGAGAGAATGCGCTCGCCCCACTCCGGGCTCAGCAACTCCTTGCGGACAAGAAATCCCAAAACCTCCCTGGCGAAGATCTCGGCCAGCCGCGAGTCGTCGATCCGCGGGATCTCGTGGAAGACGCCCGCACTCATGAACCGTTTCCGGTTCATGAGTACAGGCGAAACCGCCGCCGCGTCCACTCCGCCCTCAGTCACCAGGAAATGAAGGTGGGGGTGAAGATTGATCCGGTCCCCGAAGGTCTGGATGGCGGCAATGAGAGGAAAACCATTTCCAGAATAGATCTCTTCCTTAAAGCCCATTCGTCCCCCTCTTCGATATAGCGAAGTCATCCTCCTTAAAAAACTTTCCTGGAGCGCTGTTCATGATATACGTCTTTCTCTACTATCAAATCGGTGACAGATTGGCGATACAAAGTGTCTACTCTTGCCTAGCGGTGAGAAAACCAAAGAGGTTCAAAAGTGGCATTGAATCCATGGGGAAACACATTTTTAGGGCCGGCACCGCTACGGGAATTCGTACCCCGGTCTGATGGATGAGAACCACCTGCGCTACCTTTTAAGGCATACTGGATCCCGTGTGCCAATATGTGACAAAAAATGTTGTAAAGCGCTTTAATTAGGGTCTGCTGAAAAACACGATAACTTTACGTAAGTACTTGACATCATTATAGATTAATGCTATATGATGGGCAAGTTCAATGCCTCAGGTGCACGGATTTTCGATTCCACCTCCCAAAAGCCGTGCACTTTGCGAAGGAGCCTCAGCCCGTGTATCGTCCTAAAGACCGCAGCACCCGGCCTCTTTTTCCCGAGCTTTTTCCGTACGGCGGCAAGCTCGACGAGCGCAACCGTTGGCTTCGGATCGCGGAGCTCGTGCCCTGGCAGGATCTTGAGGATGAATATCGGAAGGCGTTTTCCGACATCGGCCGGCCGGCCAAAGATGCTCAGTTGGTGATCGGACTTCTTTTGCTCAAGCACATGACGGGGCTTTCGGACCGGGAGTTGGTGGCTGAGGTCCTGGAGAACCCGTACATGCAGGCGTTCTGCGGCTTCCGGTCGATGGCGACGGAAGATGTGTTGGATGCGAGCACGTTGGCGAAGATCAGGGGGAAGCTCGGGGTGAGTTTTTTCCGGTACATGGAACGGCGGACCTACGAGGTCTTGATCGAGCGTCGGATCATCCGGGCGAAGGGGATGCTGATCGACGCCACGGTTTTTCCGGAGGCGATCAAGTATCCGACCGACGTGGGGTTGTTGAACGACGTTCGGGAGTGGCTGGTCAAGAGCATCCGGAAGCTGGGGAACGCGTTGGGGGTGAAGCGAGTCCGGACCTACAAGCGGAAGGCGAGGCAGGAATACTTGAAGTTCGCGAAGAAGAAGACGAAGACGAAAAAGACGATCGCGAAGGCGAAAAAGGCGATGCTGCAGTACGTGAGGCGCAACCTCCGTCAGATGTGGGAACTTGTTGAAAAGGCGGGACGTAAGAGGAAGAAGGTTTTTCGGGCCGTCGGGGAAAGACTCCGCGTTGCGGGAGAGATCTTCCGTCAGCAGTGGGAGATGTATAGGAGGAAGACGTATCGGATTGCGAACCGAATCGTAAGTCTTCATCGGCCGTACGCGAGGCCGATCAAGACCGGGAAACAGGCGAAGGACACGGAGTTTGGGGCCAAGGAGGCGCTGGTGCATGTGGACGGGTTCCTCTTCCTTGATTATCTCAAGCACGAAGCCTTCAACGAAGCCGAACTCACGGTTGCACACCTCGCCGCTTATCAAGAGCGATTTGGGAAACTTCCCCCTTACGTGGTCGCCGACCAAAAGTACGGGACTCGCGACAATCGGGAGAAGCTGGGCGGATTAGAGATCCGGACATCGTTCAAGCCGTTAGGCAGAAAATCGAAGGAAACCCAAAAGAACGATCCTTGGTTCAAAAAGAAACAGAAAGAAAGGAACCGGATCGAAGGGGCGTTCGGGAACGGGAAAGAACATTATGGGCTCGACCGGGTGAGATATGTCGGAACGGAGGGCGCGGAGATGTGGGTTCGGGCAGGCCTCCTGGGGATGAACCTGAAGGCGGCGCTGCGGAGAGCATAGCAAAGAAGCCCGGACACGACCGGGACGGAACAACGGATATGTGAATGAAATCAAGGAAGAGATATCGGCCGCAGAAAGCGAATATGACTTTTTCAGCAGACCCTAATTAAGAAAAGCCGCGCAGGAAGCGATTTAAGCCATGACCGCCGGTTGCAAACTGCTTTGACCTCGGGTTGCTTTGTTATGCCCAAAAAGATATCGCACGTTTAAGCGGCGGTTATCGTGCGCTAAGGACTAGCGTTTGGGGTGATGGGTGTTAGGGATATTAGGGATGTCGGACCTGGGCGGGCGATCTCCAGGCAAAGATGGGCTTATATATATGGCATCGATTTCTATGTTCCATTTACGGCGAAAAGGACGGGATATATTTCAAGCCTTGACCTGGTAACGACTAGGGCCGGGCCCCCGTCCTTTGGGGGATCCGGGGTCTATGTATACCCGGGGAGACTTTTAGAGCGGAGCTTAGGCCGGAAGGTCTATGAGGCTGACCCGATGGTCTGCCCCAAGTGAGGGGGGACCATGAACATCATCGCTTTCATCACGGATTATGCTGTTGTGGACCGGATTATAGATCATCTGAAGCTTCGGTTTGTGGCGGCAAAGCCTCCGTCGCCTCACGTCTTCGAGCACGTTGCACTCTCCTCGGCCGCCGGGGGAAGGGGATCACGCGTGTCCTGACCCCATTCCTAGATTGACTTTTTAGAAATCTTTATGATAAAAATCAGATGGGCTAAAGATGGGATTTCTTACAGACTATCAGCATCCGTTTTATCCAAGATATGCAGCTGCCAAATTTCTCATTTCATCGCAAAGAGGGGGGATTTGAATATGAAACAAGGTCGGATAGCCGTATATTTCCTATTGTGTGTTCTCATAGCACATGGATTAGGGACTGACGCTTTTTGCCAAACGAATAGCGGCACAGTCGTAGCGTGGGGGTGGAACCCCTATGGCCAGTGCACTGTGCCGGCGCCCAATTCAGGATTTATCGCCATCGCAGCTGGTAGCGGTCACAGTCTTGGGCTTAAGTCTGACGGCACGATCGTAGCGTGGGGAGATAACCCCTATGGCCAGTGCACTGTGCCGGCGCCCAATTCAGGCTTCATCGCCATCGCTGGTGGAAGGGAGCACGTTCTTGGGCTTAAGTCTGATGGCACAGTCGTAGCGTGGGGGTGGAACGGTTTTGGCCAGTGCTCAGTGCCGGCGCCCAATTCGGGCTTTATCGCTATCGCTGGTGGTTGGTATCACAGTCTTGGGCTTAAGTCTGACGGCACGATCGTAGCGTGGGGATCTAACTCCAATGGCGAGTGCACTGTGCCTACGCCCAATTCAGGATTTATCGCCATCGCAGCTGGTAGCGGTTACAGTCTTGGGCTTAAGTCTGACGGCACGATCGTAGCGTGGGGATCTAACTCCAATGGCGAGTGCACTGTGCCTACGCCCAATTCAGGATTTGTTGCCATCGCTTGCGGTGAATGTTATAGTCTTGGGCTTAAGCCTGACGGCACGATCGTAGCGTGGGGAGATAACTTATATGGCTCGTGCAATGTGCCGGCGCCCAATTCAGGATTCATCACCATCGCAGCTGGCGGTTGGCACAGTCTTGGGCTGAAGTCTGACGGCACAATCGTAGCGTGGGGATTAAACCTCGATGGCCAGTGCACTGTGCCGGCGCCCAATTCAGGCTTTATCGCCATCGCTGGTGGTCTGATGCACAGTCTTGGGCTTAAGCCCTCTCAGCCCGGCAATACAGATCCAACCATCTTATCCGTCACGCCACCGTCAGCCCCCATTTTTTCGGCGATAACGGTCTCTGGTTCGAACTTTGGTGCCACAAGCGGCTCCGTCTTTTTAAATGGGCAAAGCGCCAGTATGTCTTCCTGGACAGATACGTCCATATTGACATCAGTGCCACCGAATGCAACTACCGGCAATTTATGGATCAAGACCGCGGGAGGCAGGCTTAGCAAGCCGACCTACTTCTGGGTCATCGAGAACAATTCTCTCAGCGGATACGTCAAGGATGTTCAAACAAGCGTACCCATCCCAGGAGCGAGAGTCAAGCTTAACGAACTCGAAGCAACCTCGGATCAAAATGGGCGATATTCTATGGCAGTTCCATATTCCGGTTGTTTAAAAGCCGAGATCTTTAAGGAGAATTATAAAAATCGTTCTGAAGATGTCCTTATCAACCCAGGTGCGAATACGGAAGATTTCTTATTAGAATATGATAATGCTTCCCGCTCTCGCTTGGAAATTCCAGCCAGCAGTATTAGCGTTACACCTTATGCGGGCAGTGGACCCGTCATTGCCTCCGAGCCTTCATCCGTCAGCTTTACAATTAAAAATATCGGCAATTTCACGTGGCCGCACAGAACCATAAATATCAAGATTGAGACTGTCGATAGAATGGGCGAGGGCAAGGACAGTCCATTGTGGCTATCTGGAATTCTTTTTGGACAAGAGGAGCGGCTTATATCTAAATTCAATAAGAAAATCGCTATCCCCTCCGACATTGTGTCCGGCGGGTCTTATAATGTTACGGTTCCAGGCGTCTATTTTATTAACGCGGATTATACCGAGTACCTCTATGTTACTATCCTTCCCGTCCTCCCCTTCCTAACTATTGACGAGACCTGGGCCACTGATTGTGAACAGAAGATCCCATTTTCTATCCAAAGGAATCCCGACGCGCTTCTAGATTGCGGGCTTAATTTGATGTCCGCATTCGTAGGGGGTATAAAGGCCACTAAGGCGCTAAAACCCTTAGTGGAAACCGCAAAACAACTCCTGGCTGCCGAGGAACTTATTGCAGATACGAATCAAGGGGAGCTACTTAAGGAAGTTTGCGCAGCGTTGGATTCAGCCGATCCAACGAATTTGCGCATTGCCGTATATAAGATATTCGAATACGTTAATAATTGGCGCCAAATTTATGGTTTATCTTATCTCGATTTCTTCCCTGTCATTGGATGTGCTATCGATGAATACAGGGGTTTAGGATGTGGAACTGTTATCGCGCAATCTCTTATTGATATATTCAGCGCGATTACAAGTCTATTTAGCTCGATCACGGGCGAAATTAGTGCTACGCCTTACGCTGGGCCGGCCCAATATCGAGCTCAACAAAACAGTCCAAACCAAGACACGATTTCTTTTTCTCTGAATACCGAAATATCGGCTACCGTTGATGACGGGAGCGCGAATTTTATCAGTTTTGATTTGAACAATGAAGCGCATGTCGGGATTCCGGATGCTTTCGCATACGAACTGGGTGGAAAAAAGACATTTACGATTCTTGCTCAGGACGGCATCACCTATACCCTTTCAGGACATATTGCCACGTCTGGAACATTTGATGTAGACCTGTTCAAGAACGGTGAAAAGATATCTTTTGCAGGCATTCCATTAAACGCATGGGCGAAAATACGACTCCAGGCTTCGAGTGTCTCGTCAAACCATATGTTGACTATCGACGATAACGGCGACGGGACATATGATAGAGATATAGCCCCATCGGGTGCCTTGTCGTTGCCTTTACCACCAGCAAGCGTGGGGGCGAATGTTACGAGCGGAAGCATAACAGTCAACTGGAATTCTTCTACCTCTCTGGGGATTCTGGGCTACTATGTCTGGGTTGCCGACAAGAATCAGCAATTGGCAAGGTTCTATGATGCAGGAAACTCTCTAACCTTTGATATCAATAACGACATTGATAGTGCCTATTATGTGGGAGTTGCTGCCTATAATGACTTGGGTGTGGGAGGGGTCTCGACGCTTGTGCAGGTTCAGAATATTCCTCCGATTGTCTCGATCAGTTCTCCAAGTGACGCCACTACCGTATCGGGAATTGTCCAAATCAATGTGGACGCTCAGGATACTGATGGAATCGCCGAAGTGGAAATCTTCATCGATGATGTCCTCCAGATCTCGGATAGCTCCGCTCCGTACAGTTTTGATTGGGACACACTACTTTATCTCTACGGCTATCATAGAATTAGAGTTATTGCCTATGACAGTTTGGACAAATCAGGAGGAGCTGAAATTTCAGTTTTAGTTATTAATTCCACGCCAAGTTGGATAAGGATCAGTACGCCGAATGGCGGGGAGAAATGGGCAGTTGGATCAAGCCAAAATATCACCTGGATCTCTACGGACTCGATCGCCAATGTCAAAATCGAGTACTCAACCGATAACGGGTTGAACTACATGCCCGTCATCGGCTTGACAGAGAACGATGGAACCTATCCTTGGACAGTACCCAATACGGTCTCTTCAACATGCCTGGTCAAGATCAGCGATGAGTCCGATCCGAACATATCTGGTGTGAGTTACGAAGTGTTCTCGATCGTAAAGGTCCAAGATGATCTCCTGGGGACCTGGGCAGGCCAGGGTGTCTACTACCGGAACTCGGACACGGGGGCTTGGGTGAAGCTGTCGTCGCCGGCGACGAAAATCACGGCCGGGGATCTCGACGGCGACGGGATAGATGATCTTCTCGGGATCTGGCCGACGCAGGGCGGAGTGTGGGTGAAGTATTCCAAGACGGGGACCTGGGCGAAGCTGTCCACGACGGCGGACTGGATCTCGGCGGGCGACATGAACGGGGATGGGAAGGACGATCTTCTCGGGACGTGGGCGACGCAGGGCGTTTACTACCGGAACTCGGACACGGGGGCTTGGGTGAAGCTGTCGACACCGGCGACAAAGACCGAGGCGGGAGACCTCGACGGCGACGGGATAGATGACCTTATCGGGATCTGGCCGACGCAAGGCGGGGTGTGGGTGAAGTATTCCAAGACGGCGGCCTGGGCGAAGCTGTCCACGACGGCGGACTGGATCTCGGCCGGGGATATGAACGGAGACGGGAAGGACGATCTTCTCGGGACATGGGCGACGCAGGGCGTTTTCTACCGGAACTCGGCCGACGGGGTCTGGGTCAAGATGTCGACACCGGCGACAAAGACCGAGGCGGGAGACCTCGACGGCGACGGGATAGATGACCTTATCGGGATTTGGCCGACGCAGGGCGGGGTGTGGGTGAAGTATTCGAAGACAGCGGCCTGGGCGAAGCTGTCCACGACGGCGGACTGGATATCGGCGGGGAGAATGAGAACGGCAGGAGCGACGTCGCCGGCGGGAGCGACGCTGCCGACGGAGCTGATAGCGCCGCTCGGCGGGTACGCCACGAGTCCCGGCGAGGTGACGCACCTGGATTATAGTGACTGGGGCCCGGGAGGACCGCTGTTCGTTTACGAGAAGGAACGGAACCTGGCGCCGCGGCAGGCGGACGATCAAGCACCTCTCCCCGGCCCCGGAGAGCCGGGTTTCCGCTGTGCTGAAGAGAAGAACCTTATTCCGGAAGAAAGCCGTGAATCGGACGCAACTAAGGAAGACAGAGAACGAAACACAAAATAGCCGGGGGATTGTCAAGAACTATTTTGCCTCGGCAGACGCTCCTTTAAAGGGGTTTACTAAGATTTATGGCGCTGTATGGTTGATTCTATTAAGACGTTTTTTTTAAAACTTAAAGAATTGACTTTTTCCGCGGCGCGGTGAATTCCCACCCTTGGCGACGAATCTCCCTACAACCCCACATTTTAACTATATTATTACCGCACGTCGATGTCAAAAGCATAATTGGGAGCCCCCGCCTTCCTTGCCTCGCTATTTTCCGCTAGCGCACGGGGAAAAAACCGCGTAGGAAGCGATTTAAGCCATGATCGCCGTAAGATTCTATATGGGGAAACGAATAAACCCATGTTACCCTACGGGCGCTTTTCGTATCAGGGGAAGCCGAATGTTCCAAAATCGCTCTACGGGCCTCCTAGAGCGAAATTCGGGTACCCCGCAAAAACTCCCTGGCCTCCGTTTAATGCTGAAATTATAGCGCATATTTGAGCGGCGATTATCGCGCATGAGCACTAGCACCGGGAGAATGGGTGCCAGGGAATTAGGAATACCGGCTTGGATATCGCTCCACGGCGGTCCGGCCCCAGCGATAACCGACCTTGCCTTCCTGCTCCAGGAACGAGAGCCGCTCCAGGGCCAGCACCGGCCTTACAGCTCTCTGGGATACAGGCCTCCAGCGCCAGAGACCAAGATTGCTTGAAAATCTCACTCCATAGGTGGTACATTGATGGGGGGCAAGTCAAAAAAGAAATAATAGTTTATTCAAAATAATGGAGAAAAGAACAAATGACGTTTAGAAATCGCATATTGTTCCTTTCCTGTCTAGCCCTTATAATCTCCTGCATTCATCGATCTAATGAAGTCAAGTTTAGATCTGGAGTAGTGATGCAATCGGGTGACGTTAAACAACTGGCGCGCCAGGATTTCTTTATTCTAAAGGAATCCGTCGTCTCTCAATGGCACAAGGTCTTAAAGGTTTACCCAGGAGCCGATGCCGTTTTGGCTGGGAGTACGGCCGTCCCGGCAATTACTGCTAATCCCAAGTATATCGCTCTGGTTGAAGAGTTGGACCAAAAGAAAAAGGCTTATGATGAAACGCGGAAAGAGTACAACTCCATAGTTCTTAGTTGTATAGAGATGGCCGATGCTAATCGAAAGCACGGTCAATATGAAGCGCTTAGCGTAGCCTTATGGCAACAGTTGAGTTTATCATATAGCAAATATGAGGATAGCAAAAACGGACCCAAATCTTTCATTCGACAATCTGATCTTCTTGAGGACGCTAAGTTATACAGCGAGATTCAAGCAGTAAAGAGATCAGCATACTGGCAAGAACAAGTTGCTAAAGCACGCGGGATAGCTGATCGGTTGGGATTAGTCTCAAAGAGACTAAATGAGCAAAAATCCGATGTTGGAGAGATTCAGAGAAGAATCGATTCATTGAGATCGAGCCTTGCCGAAGAACTGGTCTCGTCGGCAAAGAATGAATTCTATAAGGCGTTTGTCGCAAATACTATAAGCAGCATAAAAACAAATCTTGACGGCGAAGCGACAGCAAAGATTAATAACGGGGATTATTACATTTTCGGCTTTGCAAAGATCGGAATTAATACTATCATTTGGGACCACGCGATAAAGGTCGATGATGATAATAAGTATTTCGAAATTGCCAATGATAATGCACTAGCCATTTCTCAAAAAGAAGAAGGAATGGTTCAACTATTTAATGCCCTTTTTCTAAAATAAACCGTCCCTCTTCGCCTCCATCAACATCCTCAAGTACCCGAAGTGCGGGATGCCCATCTGACCTGCCCCCCTTAAATCGGTCCAGGTATAATGAGAAAAGCCTGGGATATTGATTGGGTCCCAGACGTCCCTATATGTGAGGCCTGTTCCGTCCCCGGGCGTCCCGCAATATAGGGCAGCTCCTGTTCAGCCGTCTCCCCCGGCTTCTGCTCTCAGCCCTACACTTTATGATCGGTGGTCGTTTGTGATCTCGGCCCCAACGTCGCGGCGGGCACGTCTGCATAAGGCTCGCGATTGCCCCGCGCTCCAGCCATCGGGAAGAGTCGGCCCTTGTCAATCCGGGCGGAACGCGATAATATCGGCCCAAGATCCTAACCCCCCCCCCGGCGGGTGCGCCCTCCTGGCGGCTGGGGGACAGACATCGGGAAGGAGGCGACATGGACGTGAATTTCTGGAGCGTGCCCATCATGGACGAAACCACTATAGAACTCCCAGGACCATCCGTGAGCCAGCGCATCCAAAGGACGACCACCTTTTTCAATCTCCGCGAACGCCGCCATCACACATTGCCAGTGCGTTGGATCAACCCGGGGGTCCTTCTGAAGTTCCTCGGTATGCTCCTGTTCTATTTCATCGCGGTTTGCGTGTTCACTTTTTTCGTTCCAGCAATCCTGGGATCCATCATGAAGGACAAGACCCCCACATGGTTTCTTGCGGCTTGGGCCCTGGTTGTTCTCATCATCTCGACGGCCTTCTCCCGAAAGGAGCTCTTGAAGAAGCTCATGACGCGACACGCGCTGAAAGAGCGGGGGCTCTCCGCGAACACGAAGGTCGCGATCATTCCGGACGGACATTGGGACCGTTGGGCTGCCAAGCTGAAATAGACCTCCTATCCCTTTATCTCGACCGCCCCGTCCCGAAAAAGCGTTCTTATCAACGGCCCGGGAACCCGCTACCATGAGGCCATGAGTGCGCGCGCGCCCTCGGGCGTCCCGCACCATCGGGGAGCTCCGGCAGAGCCGTTTCCCCCGGCCTCATTCTATTGATACCGTAAACCGCATGACATCCCTTTCATCGGGAAGGCGGGCGATGACTCGACCTTCCGGATGATCATTGGTTCAGCCTTGGCGGCGGCTGGCCTCGGAATGCGCCCAGGATGCCCCCACAAGTCCGAGAACCCCGTTTTTCATGTCACCTTCCCCCCATATGAACAGGTATGAAAAAAGGGGGGGTCTGTATGATTCATCCTGTTTTGCCCCAAATGTCACCTTTTCCCCATATGGTGACCCCGGACGTTATTGCCTGCTCCTACCTGTAGCTTGCCTGCATTACTGGCAACCCGCCTTGCCTGTTATTTTTCTGTATTATCAGAAGCCGTGGCCCTTTTATTGCGTCGGAAAACTCCCCTTGGCGGGCGCATCAGCGTTTCAGCCGTTCTGGATGATTCGGACATTATCGCTATTTAAGTTTGGCCTGGACGCGAGCATAAAAATCCGCCTCGATCTTTCCGGTCGATACCGCGGGACGCTCCCAAAGGCCTCTGCCGCCCTCCGAGGAAATGAACGAGTCCGAATAAATGATCTTGTAAACGGAGATCATCATGCGAGGAAGTTCGGGTTGAAGGACGATGCCAGCACGACCCCAATCTCCGGGATCTTAGCCGTAATCGCGCCTCCTGCGCGGGCGACTAAATTATCCAGATCGGCGCTTCCCTGGCCATGCCCCTTGGCCACGATCAAATAATTAGTTGGCAGTAGAAATGCGAGGTAAAAATCTAGCCCTTCCCCGAAGGCCTGGATGACAGCGATGACCTTTTCGGCGGGATGGTTATTAGCGATGAATCTTTTGCCGTTTACCGTCTTTTCTTGGTTTCCAGCGGGAATAAATTCTTCTCTTCAACACAGCGGAAACCCGGCTCTCCGGGACCAGTAATCCTCATCATCCCGGATTCATGCTCCTGGGGGATGAGAAGCTCTTCGGTTTGATAAACAAAGTGCAGTCCTCCAGGACCTTCACTCGATGTGTCTTGATACTGGATCAAGCTCTCCGGCCCTTGCGCATAGCCACCCATGGGGCCGAATAAGTCCTGAGATGCCATCGATCCGCCCGTCCCGGCTCTCATCTTCCCCGCCGCGATGTCTCTTGCACTCGAGGAGAGCTTGGCCCAGCTTCCCGTTGCCGAATATTTGACCCAGACCCCTCCCTGGGTTGGCCAGATCCCGATCAGATCAGCTTGACCGTCTGCGTCCAAGTCCCCGCATGTTACCTGATCCGCGGGCGTTGACATCTTCACCCAAGCTCCGTTCATCGAGTTCCGGTAATAGACCCCCTGCCCATCCCAGGTCGCCAGCAAATCATCTCTCCCGTCTCCGTTCATATCCCCCGCGGCAATGTCTTTGGCTGTGGAAGAAAGCTTCGACCAAGCCCCTGTCTTCGAATACTTGACCCACACTCCTTCCTGGGCAGGCCAGATCCCGATGAGGTCATTTTTGCCATCTCCATCCAGATCTCCGGCCGTAATAAGGGTGGCCGGGGAAGCCATCTTCACCCAGGCGCTACTTACAGAGTCCCTGTAGAATACACCCTGCCCATCCCAAGTCGCCAGCAAATCATCTCTCCCGTCTCCGTTCATATCCCCCGCGGCGATATGCTTGGCCGTGGATGAAAGCTTTGCCCAGCTTCCCGTCCTTGAATACTGCACCCACACTCCACTTTGATTCGGCCAGACTCCAAGGATATCATGCACAACATCACAATCCAGGTACCCGGAAGTAATTACGGTTGCCGGCGATGCCAGAGGTTGACTCCAGCCATTCGTGTCCGAATTTCTATAATATACGCCCTGTCCGTCCCAAGTCCCGAGAAAATCACTTGTCCCAATTGTCTCAGCCGGCAACGGGATTGTGGTATTTTTCGATTTTATATTATTCATTCGATAGTAATTCACCAAGGCGATGAGATCACTCCGTTGGTAGGTCGTCTCATTCTGAATGAATAGCATATAATCCACTTTCATCTTATAGCTTGCCTTGCTGGTTGTACCATTCTCGAGCCACATATTGAAAAAGATTTGCATGGCCGTTTCAGTTCTTGGGGCATATTGAGTATCACCATGCCATGGATATCCATTCACCAGAGTCCCTGTATCGTCAAAGACATAAAATTCAACACTTTGATTGGGCTTAATCTTCATCATTAGCTCAACCCATTTATCACCCAGAGCAACTTTCTTTTGAAAGTTCTGTCGATCATCCAAGCAACCGATGTGTTTCAACCAACTGGTTGTCCACATTGCGGGAGTATTAGGATTTTGGAGATCCCAGGAGTCATAGGGGAGGTACTCAAAGTCATGTTCGGAATATTTTTCTGTTTTTTCGAGTTTGGATGAATTCTGAAGCCAGAAGGCCTCACAAATTGGGTCATAGTTGTGCAGAGGTTGATCAGTAAACCAGACCCGGGCAAAATATGTTCCCCCGTTATAATGGTTAATAGTCCACAGCGCAGGGGCGTTTGGGTCACCAGCATCCTTTCCTTCATAACCTGATGGTAAAAAGAGGTTTAATTCCCCATAGTTTGCTCCGCCCTCAGAAACTGTAATTTTATCCCTAGCTTGCGGAAGGGCATACCATATTCCGTTATACAACGATTCATTAGTAGCATAATCGAAGTCGTCGAAAAGAACCTTAAATGAGGACTTAAGCCCAAGGCTGTGCCAACCGCCAGCCGTGATGGCGGTAAAGCCTGAATTGGGCGCTGGCACTGAGCACTGGCCATAGCCGTTCAATCCCCAAGCTACGATTGTCCCGTCAGACTTAAGCCCAAGGCTGTGCCAAGCGCCGGCCGTGATGGCGGTAAAGCCTGAATTGGGCGGGGGCACATTGCACTGGCCGGAAGTGTTAGATCCCCACACTACGATCGCGCCGTCAGACTTAAGCCCAAGGCTGTGATCCTCACCGGCTGCGATAGCGATAAAGCCTGAATTGGGCGCCGGCACATTGCACTGGCCATAGTCGTTTCGCCCCCACGCTACGATCGTGCCGTCAGATTTAAGCCCAAGGCTGTGTATCCAACCAGCAGCGATAGCGATAAAGCCTGAATTGGGCGCCGGCACTGAGCACTGGCCATAGCCGTTAGATCCCCAAGCTACGATTGTCCCGTCAGATTTAAGCCCAAGGCTGTGCCAACCGCCGGCCGTGATGGCGGTAAAGCCTGAATTGGGCGCGGGCACATTGCACTGGCCGGAAGTGTTTTGTCCCCACGCTACGATCGTACCGTCTGACTTAAGCCCCAAACTATAAAAGCCATTAGCCTGAGCGATGGCGATAAAGCCTGAATTGGGCGCCGGCACATTGCACTGGCCATAGTCGTTCCGCCCCCACGCTACGATCGTGCCGTCAGATTTAAGCCCAAGGCTGTGATTCCAGCCAGCGGAGATAGCAATAAAGCCTGAATTGGGTGCCGGCACTGAGCACTGGCCTTGGTCGTTCAGCCCCCACGCTACGATCGTGCCGCTATTGGTTTGGCAAAAAGCCTCCGTCCCTAATCCATGTGTTATGAGAACACCCAATATAAAATATAAGGCTATCTGACCTTTTTTCATATCGAATGCCTCCTTCCTTACGACGAAATGAGAAATTCGGTAGCTAAATATCTTAGATAAAATGGATGCTGACAAACCTCAAGGAGTCTCATCTTTAACCCGCCCGGAATATATCATAAGGATTTCTAAAAAGTCAATCTAGGAATGGGGTCAGGACATGCGTGATCCCCTTCCCCCGGCGGCTAAGGAGAGCATCTTTGTGCCACAGGCCCTCCTGCACCGGCCGAAAAATCACAGGCTCCTACTCCCCATGATCACGAATAATCAGAAATATTCCCCGTTCTTCTCGGCCGCAATGAGCGCAACCTGCTCGAAGACATGAGGCGGCGGAGGCTTCGCTGCCGCAAACGTCAGCTTCATGTGATCGATGATCCGGTCCACGGCCCCGAATTCCGCGATGAAAGCGATGATCTTCGTCGTCCCGCCGCGCGCCAATCTACTGCTGTTTTTGCCATTTCTAGCGAACGGTTTTCCCCGCCCGTGTGATTCATCGTGTCCAGCGACTTTATTGCGTACATTCGTCACCCAGACGCATGGGGCGTGGAATACAGGCACTCTGCGGACCATCTGGGGGTGTTGAAAGCTGTTATGGCCCCGTGTTGCTTTTTTATGCCCAAAACATATCGTATACGTCCGAGCTGATTATGTGCGCAACAACGACCCAATGTGGATATGGGTGTCGGGGTAATCAGGGCTACCGGCTCGGGACGCGCTAGCGCTAGTCGAAAAACAGGCCACATAATAATAAAGCGTTGCTTTCTATGTTCATATAAGGCGAAACGGGCGGGATATACTTCAAGCCTTGACCTGGTAGCGACTAAGGCCGGCCATCCGTCCTTTGGGGGATCCTTTGTCTCCCCGGGTATACATCGGGGGCGGGGCTTAGGGCAGTACCGTCAACTTCCACAACCCTTACATCTAAGCTCCCCCCGGTAACATAGACTTCCTGTCCCCTATCGCCGGGGTTCTTGGCAAAAAGATAAATGCCTCCGACCCTCACGTCTTTGATACATATCCAAACAAGACATACGGCTATAGCAGTTATAACAACCCTGATGTACCTGTCGTTTTTCATAATTCTTCTCCTTCTTCCCTGAAATTTCTTCCTTAGGTCGCTCATTGCCGCCTCCTTTCCCGAAGTCACTGCCCCCGTTTTTAACGCCCGTATCTTGTTTAGAATCAATGCCAATTTGTCAAGCAAAATCGGCTTCCACGTAGGGTAGGGTGGGTTTTATACATTTTCAGACTCGGATTCCAGCCATTTTTTGGCTTTTTCCCCATATGGACGCTTCCCAATCTCCATTTGATGGACAGCCTGCCTCGAAACGTGCTTCATTTAATGGCCACGACTAAATAATCTACACACCCTGCCATCCGGGCTTAGCATATCGGCATAAAAGGAAACAAAGCATTTTAGAGGATTAGTGAGGTGACTTGGGCCCACCCCCGGCGACGTCGGCCGGAGCAAGAATGAGCCACCCTACGCCGTGAGGAACTTTCTATCTCTTTGAGCTTTTACTTGAAACTGAAACTGGCGGTGTGCTCGCTATGATCATCAAGGGTGAGCTTCATGGTTCGGCATTGGCCTTTATAGGCCTTTGAGGTCTTCCAGTTGTATTGCCACCAACCATCGCCCAGGTACTGCAATCCCGACGAGCCGGCTGCAGGCTCATCTACATAATTTATGGGATCGCCCACGTAAGTTGCGCAGTTCACGGGAGAGGATTTGATGCTGCTGAAGCTTGCGGGATCAGAGATCGGTAGGCCGTTCTTATCGGTGAGCCTCCACTTGACGGGGATTGTCTGGCCGGCATTAGCTTTGTTCACAGTCGGAATATTGTCTATAGGGCTGAAAAAGCCTTCAAAAGTATATCTCTTAGATCTCTCCGGAGTTATGGCAATGCAAGTACCTCCATAGCCGGTAATCCAATACTTGTTGAAGCTGGATTTATCGAGTTTTGCCCAACCGATATTTCCCGCCCCATGTTCTCCCCAGAAAAGAGAATCTCCCTTAATAGCGATCCCGACGGGTTGTGTCAACCCCAAATCCAGCCAAAATTCGGCTCCCGTGCCATCAATATTCGCTCTGCCAATCGAACCCGTGTCATAGTTCGTCCAATAAATATGAGACTCGGTAAATGCGATACAATGGGGATTATGTGTACAACTTATAATCCAAAATTCGTTAACGTCGGATCCATCTAGATTCGCCCGACCGATCGAGTTACCCGAATAATTTGTCCAATAAATATAGTCGCCGCGCGAAATCACTCCACGGGCAGGCCAGCCGAGTTGGATGAAACTCTGATTGGCATTGGTACCATCTAAGTTCGCGCGGCCGATTTGATTATATGGCTCGATATTCGTCCAATAAATATAGGTATCATCAACAGCGACTCCCCAAGGACGAGAGCATCCACTGATAAAGTCGAGCTTTGTGCCAGTTCCATCCAGATTCGCTCGACCGATTGTTGTCCCAAGATAATAGCTAAAGTTTGCCCAATAGATATACTTTTCATTGATGGCGATTCCCACCGGCCCGGGCAGTTCCTGTATGAAAAAAGGGTAAAACTCCCCTAAATCCAAGCAGGCTTTGCCTATGACGTTGCTATGATTCGTCCAATAAAGATAATCGCTGGGTTCCGGTTCCTGACTAAGCCCGGGAACAGAGAGAAAAAGAGGCACAAAAAAGACAAGAAGAAAGAAACTGAGAGACACTTTTGGTTTTTTCATTTTTCCCCTCCTCAGCATTAATGAAAATATATCAACTCTTTAGCTTTGTCAAGGGCTAATTTACAACGCCTCATGAAACTGTATAACGGTCAGCTAATTTACCTAATACGAACACATCCTCGTGAAAAGCGGCCCTCAGTGGCCCGCAGAGGCTCCGGGAGGCCCCAGCCCCTCCCTGGCCTCATCCACCACGCCCATATTGATGAAAAACACCTTTCGTGTTACCTTTCGTGTTGGTGGCTGAAACTACGGGTTTTTGGGGTATTTTGGCTCCATTGACCATGAATGAATGGGTGAAAAAGGGCAGGCTCTGAAAGCCTCGTAACTCGCTGATTTATAAGGCTTTAATAGAGTGCCGGAGGAGGGAATTGAACCCTCACCCCTGTCGCCAGGGACTGGATTTTGAGTCCAGCGCGCCCTCTGGATAGAAGAACTGATATTGGTCACAATTTGGTCACAACTGACTCTTATTTCATAAGACCACATCTTCTAACTTATTTGATATGAGAGTTATAACTTCCTACAAAGCGATGGATGGAAAATCCGATGATTTTAGAAAATTGACCCCAGAAAATACTA
>Ga0315274_10004756_pt1 | contig 19927 bp, 29 predicted proteins | sample YL17G02_20_MG_FD_203700 | JGI IMG/M metagenome (GOLD analysis project Ga0315274, IMG submission 203700) | Sediment microbial communities from Yellowstone Lake, YNP, Wyoming, USA - YL17G02_20 | ecosystem: Environmental > Aquatic > Freshwater > Lake > Sediment | place: USA: Wyoming | collected... | reverse complement strand
TTACACCATTGTATATCCGGTGTGTCTATTGGGAGTCCTCTCTCCTCCCATAACCCTAGAAGGTATTTTGCCTGGGCGCCGTATTCCTTTGGCTTCTCCATTTTGCCCTTAAGGATCCTGTAGAGGTAGACTTCGATGCCGTGGTGCGTCCTCTCGTGGAGCACTGCCCTCAGGGAGCCCGCGTCCATCTTCATGAGATCCTCCCTTGAGTATCCGTGCACTCTCTCTGTTTCGGCCATGATTCGATTAGATCATCGATACTTCTTTAAGTTTTATCGCGTGCACATCCTTACCATAGCCTTATCCTCACTTCCACCCGATTCTTACTTGTGAATTGTATTGGTAAGCTTCCAAGATGTCCAGACAGCCTACTACATGGTGGCGGCAACAGGAGTACTAGTAGCAGCGGGATACTATGTGCTGAATATGAGGGCAACGCAGAGAAACATGAAGACCACCCTCGACACACGCCAAGCGCAACTATACATGGCAATATACCAGGACCTAACCTCAACAGAGACGATAGACAAATTCATCAAGATACTCAACATGCAGTTCAAGGACTTTGACGAATACGAGACAAAGTATGGCTCCGATACAAATCCCGAGTTTTTCACGGTAAGGTACTCCTACGTTCAGAAGATGAACAGCCTCGGCTGGCTAGTAAAACAGGGACTAATCGACGCGACTTGGATATACGAGCTATACGGGTGGAACATTATCTGGCTCTATAAGAAGTTGGACGCAGTGATGGAGGAGACTGAGAGGCGTTATGGAGTTCAGGCCTCTGAGTGGTTTAGATATCTTTACGGTGAGATGAAGAGGATCTCTGATGAGAGGGGTGGTTTAATAGCTGTGCCTGAGACTTTTACCCAGTACATTCCTAAGAAGTAGTCATCTACAACCTTATCCTGAATCCACCTGATACCCACCCGGAATATCGGATAAATTACACCACACGCATTTCCTGTAAATAATAAATATCACTAAACCTAGGAGTAATCATGGGTCAACATCCATTCTTCTGGGTCGACGCATTCACGGAGGAACTCTTCAAGGGGAACCCCGCAGCGGTTTGCCTCATAGACACAAGCCTCAACGACACCCTCTACCAGAACACCGCCGCTGAGATCAACCTCTCGGAGACCGCATTCGCGGAGAAGATAGGCGAATCCGATTACAAGCTCAGGTGGTTCACACCAGTGCTCGAGATGCCTCTATGCGGACACGCCACTCTATCAACCGCCTATATACTTTTCACTAAATATGGGGAGAAGAGCCCAATCAGCTTCCACACAAAAAGCGGAGTACTGAAAGTCTATAATACCTCGGAGGGAATTAGGCTCGCATTCCCTGTATTCCCATCAACTAGCGCTGAACCACCGGCGGAGTTGCTGCAAGCCCTCGGCGTGAAGAATCCCCTTGACTCGGTTTACGAAAAGAGTATGGGTGTCTACCTCCTTCTTCTCGAAGACGAGGAAGACATCGAATCCGTGGAGCCAAACTTTGAAGCTTTGAATAAGGTATGCAAGAAACATGGATTAATTGGAGCCATCGTCACGGCCAGAGGCTCTGATAAGTTTGACTTCGTCTCAAGGGTTTTTGCACCGGGTGCGGGGGTTAATGAGGATCCCGTGACTGGTCTCGCGCATTGTATGCTTGTACCATATTGGGCGTCTAAACTGGGGAAGAGTAAGCTGAGTGCTTATCAGAAGTCTAAGCGGGGTGGTGAACTCGGGTTAGAATTAGTGGGTGAAACAATCTATATTACAGGCAAGGCTGTAACTCTTCTTGAAGGTAATATAACCGTATTAGTGTAGTAGGGCAATCACTTATTTCTATATCCGTATCCTCACCTCTCCCCGTTCCTCGAAAAATCTTATCCCAAATTCACTTTGGATTAAGCCTAATCTTACACCAATGAATTTGGTGGACGAATAGCTTATCCAAACTTCCACCTGATACTTACTCGTGACTTGTGAATGGTTGATGTTCAGACGATTGGGGTATTGGTTACTGCGGCAAGCGTGACCGTGGCAACGATCTACTACATCATCAATTTAAGATACAACAAAAATGCAAGGGAGATGGAGGTAAGCAAATTGATCACCTCACAATTGACCTCGGAGCAAGGCATGCAGAGCTACGCTAAAATGATGACAATGGAGTGGAGCGATTACGATGACTTCATGAAGAAGTATGGGTACTCGAACCCCGAAATGTTCGCAACCTGGACTTCACTATTCTTCATGTTTGAGGCGATGGGGGTTCTGATCAAAAGTGGTGTTGTCAACGTTGAAAATATATATGATCTAGGTGGCTATGGTTGCATCAAGGCGTGGGAGAAGTATAGGGACATTATTCAAGGTAGGAGAGGCATCTCATGGGGGCAGGATTACATGATGAACTTCGAGTACCTCGCTCGGGAGTTGCTTAAGATTAAGATGAGGCGTGATGTGAGTTTCAAGGACAAGCTAGAGGCCTATAGAAATACTGGGAAACTCTAAAAGTGAGATAGCCTTATCCTGAGTCCCAGCTTAGAAAAATCTTATCCCAAATTTACTTTGGTATAAGCCTCATCTTACGTGAAGGATTTTGATAGACGAATAGTCCTGGCCTCACTTCCACCTGATTCTCGCTACAACCTCTTCTCCATGTAGATATAATTCGAGTCACCCTCAGACTCAGTCCCAGGATACTTATCTCGCTCCACAAAACCCGCCCTACGGTAAACATGAACCGCGGCTTCCAGAAACCAAGCAGTATCCAATCGAAGAGTCAAGTAACCAAGCTCCCTAGCCTTCCACTCCAGCCTAGTCATCATCTCCTTACCCAAACCCCTCCCCTGAAACTCGGGTTGAATGTACATACGCTTGATCTCCCCAACCCCATCTTCCAGCCTCCTGACCGCACCCATGCCAACTACACGGTCATCGGACACGAGTAGATAGATAATGCCCTCAGATGCCTTGATCGATGTGAATGTGGGAAATACTCTCTCTACGTATGGTCGGAAATCCTCTGGTAAACGTGATTTACCCAAGGCTTTGATGGCTTCGCTTCGAATATGATTCAGGTACTCTACGTTTAGGTCGAAGAATTGTTTCCTGTATTTGCTGTCGTCGTAGGGAACGAATTCAGCCATGTAGAATCCCTACTTGTTATTTCTCAATCACACTCAATAATCTTATCCTCACTTTCACCTCTTACTCGAAAAATCTTATCCCAAATTCACTTTGGCATAAGCCTCATCTTACGTGAAGGATTTTGATAGACGAATAGTCTTATCATCACTTCCACTTAATTGTTACCCGTGAATTGTATTGGTTGACCTAGCCGTACTTCAGTCGGTGAGCTACATAGCTGGGGCGTTAGGAGTATGCGTAGCAGCGATTTACTACATGTTCACGCTGAGGATAAACATGAAGACACAGCAACAAAACGTAGAGACTAGGCAGGCGCAGCTCTTCCTACAGCTCTACCACACATACCACGAGAAGGACTGGGTCTCAGCCCTACACAACGCGATCTACTACATAGACTTCAAGGGATTCGACGACTGGTACGAGAAGTATGGCCCGAGTAACCCTGAGAAGTTCCAGAGCTTCGACCTCCTATCCCACAGCTTCGAGGGCGCGGGCATCCTCGTAAGAAGGGGGCTCATCGACCCGTCGCTGGTGGATGACCTCGTCTCCGAAGAGTTCCTTGGTTACTGGGAGAAGTTCGGCCCGATAGTCAAGGAGTTCCGGCGGAGGGATAATAACCCTCACATCTGTGAGAACTAGGAGTACATGTATAATCTGTTGAAGGAGAAGCACCCGGGGCAGCACGTTTTTCGATGAATATCGTCACCATAGCCTTATCCTCACTTCCACTGATAGCGTGCACTCATCTAGACGGAGTAAGTAACCAACCTATAGAAGTCGGTAACGACCAGTCATCCAATAATATCAAGAAAAAAGGGATTTACGGGGGGCATCTCCAGGTGATGGAGCGCGCTAAATGGATTTCGCCAAATACGCCAAATGCTTCAGAATGCTTATCTGGAATCTGATTGAGTTGTCCTCAATGTCACAGTCTAGTAACTGGAGCTGGATCAATGTTCGAGACCAGATACGTACGCTCGCAGGCAAACTGGGATTCCCCGAAGGAGAACACCTTGATTTCCTAAAGATCAGAGTCGACTTGAACGACGGAAAATTGCTTGATCTACTCAAGAACAGGGAACTCGATGCAAGTGACCATCATCAAGGCTTCCTGATTAAGACCGCGTATTACATCCTCGTTGGATACGCCGAGGCCCAGAGCGTCGAGTTGACGGGGAGGCTCATCGCCTATAGAAACCTGAGGGGCGCGAGATTCGGAGATTTCTCAAATATAGGGGCGCGCGAGAAACTCTTGACTCTATTTGCAGGCGGCGACACAAGGCTTAGGGAAGCCGCAGGACTCCTAGGCGGCTTAGGGGTCGACTTTCCCTACGGCGACTACGCCTTCAAGATCAACGCGCTGCCCCTCATCCCTTTAACCTTCGTCCTGTCATCTGGCGACGATGAGTTCCCCGTAGACGCGAGGATTTTCTACGATGAAAACATAGAGAGCTACCTCGATGTTGAGAGGATCAATTTTCTGACCAACCTCACGATAGCTAGATTAGAGAAGGTTATCGAGATGCCATAGCCATTTAGGAGCACGAGTTAAACAAAAGCGTGCTAGGTTGTTTAGAAATTGGTTTTAAATGGTCTTTAATCCTTATCCGTTTATTTGGGGGCAAATCTGAGCTTTACAGGAACCCCTCACCTTTTCACTATGCGATCCACCGTTAAACACATGTTTTTCTCTATGTTGTAGCTGCTTCACCGTCGGCTCTTGGAGGATGAAGCGAAAGCAGTAAATCGTATGCTTCCCTCTCTTTTCCGGGTGAGGGTCGCCACCTAAAATGTGGCTGAGGAGGATTGGCTAGATTGGACGTCTGTTATCGCTGTGGGAGGCGGGTATACTCACCGGATCGCTGCCCCCACTGCGGTCTAACCTTCTGCGAAGAGCACCTACCCCCGGAGAAACATGAGTGCCTCGTAATCGCCGAGAAGAAGGGAACACAGAGGAGTCGATTATTCTCCTTGTTGGAACTCGCTTTCTTCCTACTCATCCTAGTGTTGGTCTGGTGGCTCGTAAATCAACAGAAATAGAGAATAGGCCCAGGGGTCGGCAATCATGAATGGCCTTACTTTTTCTCTAGGTGGAACTCGGCGACCCAGACCACCGCTTCTGGGTCCCATGAACCGGAGAGCGTCTCCCACTCTTTGATGAATTCTCCCAGTGTCTTGGCCCCCTCCTTCAAAGCGTCGTCCTCAGTCATGTCGCCGAGTCTCTGCGTGTATAGGCGGTCAACCCGTATCCTCTCCTGCAGGTGCACGAAGAAACCCGTCCTGACGTAGTAGACGCCTCCCTCCTTTATCATCGGCCTTGACCTCCGCCTCGTCGCCGTCTTCGCCCCCGAGAGTATCATCGGTATGTAGGCCTTCTTCCAGAGCAGGGTCAACGGATAGGTCTCCGGTTCTTCGGCGTTTGAGGGTTGTGTGGTCCCGGCAATACTTATTAGGTGAAACCCGGTATGCGATTTGCACGGGGGTCGTGGTCTAGACAGGTATGACGTTGGGCTCCAGAAATACATGAAGGACTGTGCTGACCCGTGAGGGGATGACGAGTTTTTGGAGCGGAAACCCAAATGCCGGGGGTTCAAATCCTCCCGACCCCACCAAATTCCCGAGGATTTTTAAGCTGTTTTCTAGTTCCTTTTAAGTAAAGAGTCTACGAAAGAGCTTAGTTTTTTTGGTCCCTACTGGAGTGTTGTGCGTAGGGGTTTAATTCTCTGGTTGGGTGGGTGTGTCGGGTGTTGGGTTGGCGAATATGGAGTCTCGTGGGCGGGTGTTGGCTGCCCTGAGTGATGGTGCGCCTCGGAGTGTGCGTGATATTTCGAAGTTGTCGGGGCTTACGTTGAAGAGGGCTGGGAATGCGTTGTATTTGTGTTGGCTTCGGGGTTTGGTTTTGCGGACGTTGAAGCCGATCTGTGATCGTGAGAGTGTTAACCTAGGTGTCCGGGGTCGGAGCAGTCACACCAGGCCTTATCACCTGTATGTGGGTGTTGCTGAGTCGCTGGATTCGCTGCAGGTTGGTGGTAGGAGGTTTGTGGGGTACTCCCGGGAGCATATTGATGCGAGGGGTGGGCATGGGGTCAGTAAGGCGGGAAGGGTACTTGATTTTCTTCGGGTGAATGGTTTCAAGGCGTTTTACTCTACGGATATTGTGAAGCAGCTTGCGGAGCATGGCGTGCGCTGCGGGGACATTATGGCGAATGCGCGGAGGTTTGAGAGACAAGGCCTCGTCTACATTAGGGGGTATAAGACGGATGAGAGGCAGTCACCCTTCCGCGAGGGCTTCCTGCTGACCTGGATTGACCAGGATAAGCCGCGTGAGTTAGCCTACTTGGAGGCAGTTGATCGGACTAACATGGCGCTGCAGGGAGTCTACGCTAGCAGCCCCATGATGACGAGGGTTAACCGGGTCCGGGACATGGTTTTGGAGCACTCGAAGCTACGGAGCCTGGTGGGCTACGCCTACATGGAGGATCAGCTGGGATGCAACCGTAACCAGGGAGAGAGGGCCGTCACTAGAGCCCTCGAGTTCTATCCCTCCATAAGGGAGGTGAAGCTCTTCGGAGCCTACAGGTACTATTACCACTCCTCCATGAGTGATGAGGATCTGGCTGCTGCGACTGAGGCTAAAAGGCTCAGCCTTCGCCTGGAGAAGGGCAGCGATAACCGGGTGGGTCACAACTGGGAGGCAGCCGCAGACTGGTTTATAGATAAATTCACGACGGGTGCCAAGTTCTGGACTCAGAATCACCGTGGTGGGAAGATGGATTCTCGAAGGATCACTGTGTATCTCCTCAAGGGTGTCGGTGGGAGGAGGAGCGCGGCTGAGCTCGACAGGGTCTGGGAGGTGAACCCAAGCGTATTCGCCGAGCCAATCACATACGTGCTTAGCTGCAAGTGGGGTGTAGTTAACAAGGGTCATGTCGACGACTTCCTCGAGGTCCTACGGTGGAGTAAGGACTTTGGCGTGGACACGCCCTCGGGGAGGGAGATGAAGCAGGGCGTAGTCGGTGTTTTTGCAGCCAGTGCTTTCAATCCAACGGAGAATGTCAACGTTCAGGGAAAATGGATGAGCCTCGCAAAATACGCTGCCCTCCGGCGGCTGCAGCTCGTGACGGCGGCAGATTTCAATTCTCGACTTCAAAACCACGGCGTACCGAAGGTGGTGACCGCCCAGAAGATATGTAGGCTTTCCAAGAATGAGGCAGAGGTTAGGGAGTCAATCGACGCCGTGTGGAAGAAGCCATCTGGCGCTGAAGACGTCTTGATGGAGCTTAGAACAAGGAATCAGGACCTCTTCAAGTTCGAAGAGATGCTTGAGGGAAATAAGCCTGAGAATAGAGAAGTTCCAGATAATGAAACCGAGAATCTTACCACGTTAACAATGTGAAGTCCTTATTTTGAAAATGATATGTTTTTCAAACCTTCCTCTAAATAGTCAAAGTAGCTGTTTCGCAGATAATGAGTCTGACCCCCGGATGGAAATGCGAGTGGTATCAAGTAGCTTTGAGTTCTGTCTAACTTGATTGAAAAAAGGTGACCATGAATATCTGTAATGGAAGATTGTTTAAAATTCTCAATTTTCTTAATTGGATTTATCTCATATTTGCTCCTTAGAAAATCCCATGTCCGGCTACTGAAGGTGAATAATATTTTTGGTTTCACTTCGAATATTTCCTTTTCTAATATACTATTGAAAAAATCTTTTTCATATTTATATATTATATCAGCGTATCTTGTGCTTCCTCTAATTTTTATCAGATCTGTGACATAGAAATCTGTAAAGAAATCATTTTCAACGTATTCATTATATTTTATATAATTGTCTACGAGTATGTTATATTTCATATATTTCGCTTTTTCAATTGGATAGTATTTTCTGAGTAAACTAATTATTTTACTGAAGCATTTCTTTTGTTTTCCCATAATCCAGTTCTTAAACGGCTGTGGATCCGTTTCGTTCTCTGGTTTATCAAATCCAGGATTCTGCAAAACCATCATGAACGGTTTTTCTTTTGGGTTTTCATAACAAGTGTAGTAGAAATCATTGTTTTTCTCTTTTTCTAGAACCTTTTTTAAGGCTGTATTTGAGGCTAATTCCTTCCTTTTACGGTCCAATGCTTCAGAAATAGTATCCATATCTTAATTCAAAGTCATATTCAAGAATAAAACAGTTCTAATAATTTGCACGCTTGGTCATCCTCTTTGATGTTTATGTATTAGAATCATTTGCATATGTGGATAAGATTTCTTAATTTGTGAATATTTTATGCAAGCACTCTTTTTCAAATTCCAACATTTGTCCTGAGTGTATATTGGATGGTGCCAGTATCCGAGTCATCGATTAAAACCGAACCTGGCAGCTTGTCCCTAAGAAGCATGATGTAAGAAGTAGCAGAGTAACCCGTATTCTGCCTGACGATTAAACCCGTTTCCCTTATCGCCTTCTGGACGCCCGAATTGTTATATAATCGCCCAACTCATCCGAATATTCGAGCAATACATGCAACACGGCAAAATCCGGATCAGACCTCCAGAGTGGGCACAAGACGAACTCAAACGACGAATCCTCCTAACCCTCAGCATCGGCAAGATCACAGAACACATCCGACAACACATACAACAAACAAGCACCGACAAACTTCTCCCAGTATTCAACGAAGAGCGCCCCATCATCTACACAGGCGACATGAGAATCTGGTACACAAGCAAACGCCACACAGACGCCGTCAAGAGCCATATCAACTACGCTGTCTTCGACAGCAACTGGGAAGTAACCGAAGCCTTCGAATTAGACCGAAACCCAAACGTCGAAGCCTGGGTTAAAAACGACCACCTCGGATTTGACATACTCTATATGTTCGCAGGCGCCATCCACAAGTACCGAGCAGACTTCATTATAAGACTGACCAACGGAACCCACCTGATCCTCGAAGTCAAAGGCCAGCCCACCCAGCAGGATCGCAGCAAAGAACTCGCATTGGCTGACTGGGTCACCGCTATAAATAACGATAAACGCTTTGGGAAGTGGACATGGGCTACCTCAATAAACCCGAAAGATATTCCTTACTTAATACAAAATGCGATTTCAAAATAAATAGTATCTATTTAACTATTAGACACTCGAATAATCGCATCGATTATAATCTTTTTATCAATCCAGAAATTTTGATTTCTAATGTCTCTTAATATTTGAAGAGTTTTTTCTTTAGTTAATATTTTATTACTATAACATTCTTCAATAAACCACACGGTTCCATGCTTTACATGTCTTAATGAATCGGCTGCGTTACGGGCTTTATGATCATCTAATATACAAACATCATCACAATTGTTGCGTTCATTATAAATACATAAAACACTCACTTCTCCTGGGCCTAGTTGTAAATATCTAGAGGATATTTTACTAAACATAGATTCATTATATTTTATATTATATTGTATTTTATTATTATCTCCCAAAATACTAATTATTTCACCTTTTTTCGTTAATTCATTTAAAACCGCTTCAGGTAAAATAAAAGTATTACAAATTTCTATCATCTTTTTGATTAAATATAAATTATCAATTTGATATAAGATAATTAAAAATGTCGAGTCGGTTATAAAGAACATATAATTTCACCCTAAATTGATTTATCTTTTATAATTTTAATAAAAGCATCAATTTTCAACCCTGATATGTCGGCAGCTTTTGAAAGGCTAATTTTGCCTTTGTTATATAAACTTCTAGCTGCTTCTAATCTATAAGCTTCGAACTGATTCTTAATGTCTGATTTATCAGTATATTCGGGGAAGGTGCTATAGATCACAGCGATTAATTCATGTTCGTTTAAATCATTTAAAAACCGTTTTATGTCAAGAATTATTTCCATTCTCTCCTTTGAAATATGAGGAATAATATTTTGCGCAAAATCCTTTCCTTTTTGAGTTAAAAGAATTCTCTTATGTTTATCAATTTCAATATATCCTGATCCAATAAATTGTTCCAGTGCAATTTCTAAATTTTCTGAAAAAGGTCCTATTCGATATCCATCGAATTTAGCTTTGATTTCATCAATATTTCTATCCAACACGAATATTATTTTTTGAAGCCAGAGTCTACCCTTAATTGGGCTCGCATCGTCTACATAAAGGACCGCTAATAAAAGAAGCTCCAACGAGGTATAGAGACTTAGCCTTTTTTCCATGGAGCTCACCAGCCTATCTTAATAATTACCTCAAATTCCATTTATCTAGGTAATAAAAGTGTCCGTTCCGGAGATAGAAGAGATAAATAAAAGTGCCGAGTTTTTTGCTAAATTAAAGAGAATTAAAATCAATGGAAAGGCCATAGAAACTCCTAGAAAAGTGATATCTTCTAGTAATAATAAGTATTCGGAGAATTTAGTAATCAATAATCAAGAAATTAAAGGAATGAGTGAGATATTTAGAAAATTGGATAAACCCACTTTAACTTCCATGAAACAATATTCTGCGATAGAAAGAGATGTTCTAAATTCTTTAATTAAACCAGTAGAACAATCATATTCGCCAAGTAATATCAATTATTTTTTATTAAGATATGATACTAGAACGGATACTGAAATAAAATTAAAAAGCAGAACCTCACAGGTTCCGAATGATGAAGAAACGAGATTTTTATTAGATATCCTTACTCATAGATATAACGATTTTCTCATTCCTCCTATAATGCCATATTTAACGGGAGATCAAATCATAACCTTCCTGAATTCTTTTTTCGAACTGAATTCATCTTTTAGAAATAAGACTATTGCAGGACTTGTTCCCTCAACTCTTAGTAGAGATGATCAATTAAAAATAATTGAGTTTTATATTTAAAAAGGTTGTAATATTTATGTATTTGATTTATACGGTAGCTCTCCAGACAGACATTATGCAAGTATTAACATGGTTTTAAGTGAATTAATGGATTATGAAAAAAAGACACGAGACAAAACATTCCTTATGGCAACGAATGTGAGGTATGGAAGGCCACATCGAGATACTATCGTCGCACCCGCAAAGGATCTATTAAGTTTCTATTCTGGCTTTGATTGTTTTGGAAAAGCTCATGTACAAAAAATAGTTTTTGATACTGGTGGAGATGGACGACCTCTAAAAAAAGATCCATCTATATCGCGTCTTTTAAATATTGATGATTATGGATACCACATTTCACAAAGTAATGAAATTATTGCCTCAAAAACAGCTTACGAACAATCAAATATAATTAAGAAAATAGATTTTAAGCCAGAGCAGGAAACAAAGATAAGCGGCTTATTAAATAGTGTAGAACAGGGCATTGAAGCATCGAAACTAAGAGATATTTTATCGACGGATGGAAAAATATCGAATTATCTATCCACGAAAAGAGAATTGCCAGACAAGTTTGTTGATGAGCTAAAAGAATTATATCGAGAAGTTACAGCACCGGAAGTTCGTCAATCAACTCTTTTTTAAATAAGAGCGAATAGATTCAAAAAGAGAGCGCTATCTAACATTAATTCTATAATAAATTTTCAATTTGTTTAAGAAGTTCTATTAATTCCTCGTCAGGTCTCTTAAGATTCGTGGCTTGTAAGACCAGCTTGTGAAGCTGCTTCTTGAATACCTCTTGGTTACCCTTCCCTGAATCACGAATACGTCGGAGAGTAGCTGAGACACTAATTATCTTCTCCTTCAGAATTTTGTTCCTTAATCTATCGTGAATCGTTGGAGCGTAGGCAGCCAAGTCCTGTATCACACTGAGGCTAACCTGGGGTAGTGGGTGATTCCTCATGTATTCGACGAAGGCCTCCTCAATGAGCCAGCAACCATCTTTCCCCGAGAGTCGGCAGTACTGCCTCCAAGCGGTATTCAGGTTCGTGGAGAGGTAGAAGCTGACGTTGGTCCGCGATAATTTGCCGTTAGTTAGATTAGTTAGATTAGTTAGGTTAGATCGATTTTTTTTATTGATATAGATAGGGGTCATGGGGAAGGAGGGTGACACCCCCTTGTCGTCCTCAGTCACTTCACCGTAGCCTCCGCCTCAATTATCACGCGCTCCCGCTTGTCCTCGAGGGCACCGATCTCATTCAAGCGATTAGCTTCTAAGGCGATGTCCATAACTTCAGCCAAGGTTCCTGCACGCCCATCGGGTAGATGCTTGGAGATGTAGGGCATGAACTCGTGCTGAATCTCAACGACCCCAAGTCGAGCCCCTGCCAGCTTCACCTCCAGGAGGTCATGGAAGAGCTTCCAACTCGCCCTCTCCTCCGGGACACTCTCCCACTTACCACTCCTATGCACCTTCCTCATGATTAGGACCGGAGAGAGCATGAAGGTCATGTTCCTCGTCACGTTGCTATTAGGCACCGTCACCTCCAGCTCCAGGGCTAACCGCTCCTCCCCATCCTCCTCAAGCCACCCCTTCCTCTTGACACGGACCTTGTTCTTCGGCAGATCATAGAGGAGGGCATCAATGTCCCCCTTCCACTGGCCCACACTACGCTTCGTGCTGTAGCCGGGGATCGACATGAACTCCTTGCTACTCAGCGTCACGGTCTTCACCTGAAAGCCTCCTCATCACGATACTCACCCTTCACGACGTAGAACTCGGCGCAGATGAGCCGGCGCCGCACCTCATCGAGGTTAACAACTGCTAGGACGTCGCAGGTGCTGCAGCTACCATACCCACCACTATCCGGCTTCTTCGCCTCCTTGATGGCCGATACGACTATGTGGATCAGCTGGCCTCTGGCCGCCTCAAGGTCCCTCGCATAGTCCGCAGCGAGTACGATTTGCGCGAAGAAACGGTCAGGATCAGTGACCGTGGCTCCACCGATCCTCCGCGTCCCCTTCACAGTCACCGACCCAACCCTCCACCTTTCCCAGCATCAGGCGAGGCCTCCTCACCTTGGCAGACGGGACAGACGAGAATACCCTCGTACCCATGCTCGTAATCCACGACAACCCCATGTCGCCCACAGACAAAGGCGATAGCCGGCAACCAGGCGCTCCAACCCGGACCCCTCAGCCAGCCGATCCGAACACAACCACAGACCCTGAGGACGAGGCGCTGGAACCATGTGAGCGGCGGAGCCTCAAACGGGAGAGCCGTCAAGCCTGCTCCCACCTCCGATTCTCTCTGACGTACCTCATACCCGCCTCCCGGAGCCTCCCATTGACAGCCTCCCACTCCTTATCCAGATACTTCTTCGTGGATACCATGACCTTACCACCTTCCTCCTTCAAGCTGAGGAGGTCCGGATTCTCCATCACCACAGCCTGAACTTTCTCCCTGCTGAAGGACGACGCCGAGGCAGCTTTACCGCCGAAGCCACCCGACCTCTGGGGAGGCATCGTCTCGACTTTAACCTCAAAGCCATCGATACAGGCCTCGACCCTGAACCCCCAACCCTCAGGAGAACCCTCCCTGGCCTGGAGCATCGCCACATCTAAGAGACGGAGAACATCCGAGAACCGCCTATTGTGGACCTTCTCCCAGTCCTCGAACCTGGCCTGATCCGCTGACTTGAACTCAGGGACGCTCAAGCGGTCACCTCCCCGAGTACCCTCAGTGCCTCACCATCAGAGCAGCCCTGAGCCGCAAGAGCACTCAACCTACGAAGGTTGATCGTAAGCGGAGCAGCTCCAGTGATATGTAGCTCACGTCTCTTCCGGCGAAGCACAACACGGCCATAGACTTCAGCCCACTCCCCAGGCTCCTCGGGACGTGGCAAAGAGAACACGACGGCCCTCCTCCTCAGACTGGCTAGGAATGGGTAGACACGACCACGTGGAACACCGCACCTCTGTACAAGCTCGGGAGCCGTGAAGGCCTCCCCGTGTCCCAGGAGATAGAGCAGTAGCTTAACCTGGGCAGGCGTGCCCCACATCCCGAGGCTCCACAGAACCCTCTCTGTAGCCACCTCGTGTGACAAACCACTCACGATAACGCCACCTCAAGCTCGGATGCGACAACCCCATGACGGAGACCCATAGCATCCCTCAGAGTGGCTCTATGACGAGTCAGGTCCTCCTCAAGGATCCGCCTCGCCTCCTCAGGACACAGCTCGACGGCAAGCTCCACAATCCTCTCCGCATTCACATTACAGCTCTGAACCCCATTCGCAAGCCACCTCTGAACCGTCCTACTGGAAACCCCAATCATATCTGCAAAAACCCAGGTGACACCCCGATTCTTTTTCTTGCCCTGTCTCTCACTCCTTCTAACCAGCTCCTTGACACATACACAGACAAGCCTCCACCTCGCCCACCGACTAACATACTCACTAACCTCGGAGCATTCAGACACCATCAACCGAGAAACCCCCAGAACCTATTCGTCGTCGGCCAAGGCGCGACGCTGAGCCCTAACCTGCGCGCTTCGGAGCTCACGTTCCAGCATCCTATCATTCAATGCGACAAGGGCCTGAACAACCACATCCCGAGTGGACTTCGCAGTACCCCTCTTCTTCACATCCCGGATAATCCTCGCAGGCTCACCAACCAAAACGAAGTTGACCCAAACACGTTCCTCAGACATACTCATCCACTAAAAGGGTCCGGGAAGGTGCAGATCTGCACAAAAAATGTGCAGCACCCACTAGACCAGATATTTAAAGAATACCCCAGGGTGAAGAAAAACTATGCTAGGCTTCTACATCTCGTAGTGTAGTCCACCACAACGCACCGTCATCAAGCTGCACATATCCGGTCTCCCGAAGATGATTCAGGGCGTCAGACAGCGTGTTCCTATGCAGCCCAGTTCCATGTCGAAGTGACAGAGAGGTCTGCGGCTGGAAGAGGGCGAGGTAGATGTAGACGAGCTTCTCCGACGAGGCCCCAATCTTCCGCATCCTACCCACGTAACCCATAAAGTACTCTCTCCTGATCGACGCCACAACTCCATCAACAATCCCCCGAGTAACATCATCCCAACCCTCATCCACATCTTCCAACATTCCACCCCCAGAGCCAAGCACACCCACCCCTACCCCACAGCAGACACCTAGAGGCCAATCAAAGCGAGAAACCGCCCAACTCGCTCACGGCCAGAGGTAAACTAACCCACGAGAAGAGCCAATATAACGGAGACGCAGCCGGGTAAACCACCCACTAAGTCGAAAGTGAGAATCGAAATATCCGCTAGTTATTCAGCGGTTCACACGCGCATCCCTCATCTACCATCCTTTTATCTTTGGAAATTTTACTATCCATTCACACGCGACAAAAGAGGCCTCTTAATTGGAAATCTTAGAAATGTCCAAATGCGCAATCTGCGGAAAAGCCGAAGAAGACATGACTTTATACGGAGTCAGCCATAAAGAGCTAGGCTGGATAGAGATATGCAGGGACTGCTGGAAAGAGAGCTTCGATAACAATCGGCTTGTAGCAGGATCAGGTAGCAAAAGCAGCAGTTGCGGCAGCTGTTGTGGCTGTAAATCGTGTTAGCATCCGACGCGGTATCATATTTCTTAATATCCGTTGTATGCAGACTCATCTATCAGAAAAAATGATATTCTCTGATGCGGTATTCGTAAAAAAATTAGACACTTCTTATTTATGAAGACCCTAGTTTCATTTGATAGGGCATGGTCGAGAAATCAACGGATCTAACGGGGAAAGTAGTGAAGCTCAAAGAGCTAGTAGAGTACCAAAAGGGATCAGTTGTCAGCCGAACAGTCATAGATAAGAACACTGGCACCGTGACTCTCTTCGCCTTCGATGAGGGAGAGGGACTCAGCGAACACACTGCTCCATTCGACGCCATGGTCGTTGACCTTGAGGGAGAAGTAGACGTGAAGATTGCCGGAGCAAGTAACATTTTACGGGAAAACGACGCGATTATCATGCCCGCTAACAAAACTCACGCGTTGAAAGCCCTGACTCGATTCAAAATGATGCTAATAATGATAAAAACTAAATAGAGAGAACTCAAGTATCCAGTCTTTCGCGCTAACAAATTTTCTGATCTTGCATCAGATACCTTTTTATACACTCACATATTCAATTTCATCGATTCAAATGTCCGATAAAAACCTCAAAAACACCGTACTAAAGAAAAGCTGTGGCTGCTCCTGCGGATGTACACCCACCGAAAACGACGCCCCTAAAATAATGAGAATCGAGTGGCAGCGACTCATAACCGACGAAAAAACGTGCCCCAGATGCGGAGGAACCGAAGAAGAACTAGACAAAGCAGTCGCCACCCTCAAACAATCCCTCGCACCACTAGACATCGAAGTCACACTAGAGAAAAGAGCAATCTCCATCGAAGAGTTCAAAGAAGCCCCTTTGGAGTCCAACCAGATTCTCATTAATAGCCGACCGCTGGAACACTACGTTGGAGGAACCGTCGGCCAGAGCCAATGCTGCGACGTATGCGGCCCCGAAGACTGCCGAACCATCAACGTAGATGGACAAACATATGAAACAATCCCCTCAAAGATAATTATTCAGGCTGGACTTGCAGCTGCTACTCAATTATTACTAGCTAAAAACGGAAAATCCTGCTGCTCCGATTAAAATAGCGCAATCCTGATTATCGCACACATTGGTCTATTTACTTCCACTCCATTATACAATCAGGGTTGACTCTTGATGGAAAAGACAAAGGTGCTATTTCTTTGTACACACAACTCCGCGAGGTCGCAGATGGCCGAGGGACTTCTGAGACACTATTATGGGGATAGATATGAGGCGTTCAGCGCTGGGGCGACCCCAACAAAGGTCCACCCACTAGCCATCAAGGCAATGGCTGAGATCGGGATCGACATCTCCGGACAATCCTCAAAGAGCATAGACGAGTTCAGGGGAAGAGACATCGATCTAGTGGTAACCGTCTGTAGAAGCACGCCGAAGCTATCATGCCCCTTCTGCTCCTCTCCAGGAACATTTGGAAGACCCACAATAATCTCAGAGACTTTGCCTGGGGCGAAGCGATTCATCGAGAACGGATTCAGGGACCCCTCCGACGTTGAGGGATCTGATGAGGAGAAACTGGAAGCATTTCGAGCAGTTAGGGACGAAATGAAGAAATGGCTTCTCGATTACTTCTCTAAACTAGATTCATAGCTCCGCATCGGTAAAACGACTGAAAAAAACTCAATTAGAAAAAAGAATATGACCTGAAATATTCAGCTCATCCGCAGCAGGTCTGACCTGAACTAACAGGCGTCTTCTTCTCATCCTTTCCTTTTGTACCCTTAGCGGAACCGCCACATGCGCAGCCTTTCTTTTCACTCATTGGTATTTCACCGATCAAAGACACTGCATAAGAGGTATATCAATATATTGCATATACTTATATTGGTATCCAATACTCTGGTTGGTTGATCAAGATGGAGCTAGCACTACAAAACGCTCTGAGCTTCTTCGTAACCGTCCTCATAGAGATAATACCCCTCTTCCTTGCCGTAACCTTCCTCGCCGGCCTGGCCCTAGAATATATCAAACCTCAAATCATCAGGGAGAGACTCGGTGGAAAGAAAGGCATAACCGGCATACTATCCGCCACCGTCCTAGGCTTCATCACACCGTTCTGCAGCTGCTCAACCATCCCATTACTCGCCGGCATGATGGCTGCGGGCATACCCATAGGAGTGCTCACCGCGTTCCTCTTCGCCTCGCCTTACCCAATCGAGGTCGGCATCATCGTCCTCGGCCCCATGTTTGGTTGGGCATTCGGAGTAGCCTTCGTTGCCACGGGGGCGATAATCGCGGTAATTAGCGGTCTGCTCCTTCAGAGGATCAACTGGCAGGACCAGATCAAGGATGACTTCATAAAAGGCCTCAAACCCCACAGCCAGAGCGCCGGCGGAAACGGAGGCGAAGATACGCCAAGTTGCTGTGGAGACCAGGCTCCTGCCTCAATCAGGTGCGCATGTGGCGCAGACGAGGTAGTTACACCAAAAGAGGAGGCGGGATGTGCTTGCGGTGCAGGCGAAAAAGAGGACCCGACGAGTTCTGAATGTGGGTGCGGAGAAGAAACGAGTAAAACTGAATCTTGCTGCGATTCAAATGAGCAGTATGTTGAAGAGACTGGCTGCAGCTGCGGAGCAGAATACGAACAACACGCCTCAAACCAGTTGAATATCTCAATCAAAGACGGCTTCCCACAGAAAGCAAAGAGAGCGGCTCTCTACTCCTTGACATTCTTCAAACGCATGTTCCTATACGTCCTCGTCGGTAGCGCGATGGGTGCAATCATCTACGGCTTCGTACCCGAGGAACTCTTAGCAACATACATGGGCGGCTCAAGCATACTCGCTGTACCTATAGCAGCCCTCATTGGTGTCCCACTCTACGTCAGCATTATCCCAGTTATTCCAATTATCCTTAGCCTAAGCACCAAGGGCGTCAGTACCGGTGCGGTGATAGCGTTCATGATCACTGCCACTTCGATAAGCCCGCCCGAACTCATCATGCTCTCAGGTATGTTCAAGAGGAAATACCTCATACTCTTCGTCGCAATGATGATCTTCGGCGCCATCGTAACGGGCTACGTCTTCAACATGATAGGCGTGTGAGTTTGACATGTCGACTTCTGGGTTGAAGACTAGGTTCTCCGATAGGGATAACATTAAACTATACTCAACCGAAGAGATTGGTGAGAGTGACATCATGTCGGAGCCAGATTACTGGGAGAGATCATTCATGGCTGGCTCCACAAAACTCTATATCCTCTCGGTTTTGAGCAAGGGGCCTCTCCACGGATACGGCGTACTTAAGGAGATCAAGGACAAGTCCGATGGGTGCTGCACGATTACTCCGGGAACCATCTACCCCGTTCTGAGGGAGCTTGAACGAGATGGGTTTATCGTGAGCAGTAAGGCGATGACAAGTGGTCGTACACGAATAACCTACGAGCTAACGTCGAGAGGTAAGCAGGTCCTCGATGCAGGTTTGATAAAGTGGGAAAGTCACATCGAGGGAGCGAAGAAGATACTGGGATTATAGACTACAAGCTTTCGCAAGACACACGCGTGGTCTAAACCAAACGCGTGCAACATTTTCGTTAAAAAACGCCGCGAACCTCGATAAGCCGAGCGCACAATGCTTTCAGATTAACGTTTCTTTCTCTTTTATCCTAGAATTACGTTGAAAGAATTACAGTTATTTTTGATTTATGAATAACCTTCTCACTAACGCTGCCCAGTATCAGCTCATTCAAGTGACTGTGACCGTGATGACCTAAAACTATGACATCAAAGTTATTCTCAGACTCCTCAAGTATAGTGCTGGCGGGATCTCCTTCCAAAATTTTACTTGTTATTGTTAGTTGTGGATATCCTTTCTTAGATTCATCAGTTGCCTCTTGGATTAATTTCTCGCTTTTCGCCCTCTGTTCGGCATCATAATCGTGAAGGCGCCCAGGGGCAGCTCCACCTAAGCGAATACTTGCACCCAATGCAGGGGCGGCTGAAGGTATTACGTGAAAAATTTCAACTTCAGCGCCTAAGCTGTTTGCAAGATACAAGGCTAATTTTAATGCTTCAGTTGCTTTAGTTGAGCCATCTATAGCCACAAGCATTCTACCAATTTTGTCCTTCATTTTCATCTATCAATCTCTTTTAAAGGAGAATATTTAAAGTGCTTGCAAGCGCATAAACATATTTAAATTCATTGAATTCTTACATTAATCATATGTCTAAGACCGAGGAAACCTTAGGTAGGCTGATGTCTGAGGGGAAGTGTGACTGCCTTAACATAAAGGAGTACACCCTTCAACTCAAACAGCTAGCCGAAAAAGAGTCTAACCGAGAAGATGCTAAGAAGAGAGGCAGGTT
>Ga0315274_10004751_pt1 | contig 19932 bp, 18 predicted proteins | sample YL17G02_20_MG_FD_203700 | JGI IMG/M metagenome (GOLD analysis project Ga0315274, IMG submission 203700) | Sediment microbial communities from Yellowstone Lake, YNP, Wyoming, USA - YL17G02_20 | ecosystem: Environmental > Aquatic > Freshwater > Lake > Sediment | place: USA: Wyoming | collected... | reverse complement strand
TCGCGCATACGGCAAGCTTCCTCAAGCTCGTGCTGCAAGCAAAGATGGGTGCTGCTGTCGGTCCCGGAGCTGCCTGGGGTTTGGATAACGTCCAAATCAACGTCACCCCGCTGGAGCAACCGCCGCAGCTTTTGTCGCTCGGGTTTGGCGGCGATGGCCGATTCCAAATGCGACTGCTGAGCGATCCGCAAAGATCCTACGCCATCGATAGCTCAGACGATCTGAGAAACTGGACACCGATTGCCACCAACATCGTTGGCACGATCCAATTCGACTATGCCGCTCCAGGCACCCAGAGTCTTCAGCATCGATTCTACCGTGCCCGGCGCCTGTAGTAGTGCCTCGCTGGCGGATCAACCGGGCAATAGTTTCTTCAGACCCGCCAGGGACAACTCCGTGCATTCCATGGGCGACTTGCCGTCCGGGTAAGTCTCCTGTTCAACGATGATCCATTCGCTCCCGCCTATGTCCCGGCACGCGACGAAGACGGCCGCCCAGTCCACGGAATCCTGTCCGAGAATGGCTTTCTTCGTGGCATCATTGCCGATTACGGTCGGTTTGAAATGCGTGGTCTTCATGCGGCCGGGAAAGCGCTTCATGAGATCTATCGGGTTCAGCCCCGCCGCGGCAGTCCAACCGCAGTCCTGCTGGAGCACCACGTCCTGGCTGGTGCGCTCGGCAAACAGGTCCCAGTAGGTCTTGTCCCCGTCCTTCTTGAACTCACCGGTGTGATTGTGATAGCCGCAGGCCATCCCCAGAGGCTTGAGAACCGGGGCCGTCTTATTGAAAGTCTCGGCCAGCGCCTTGCTCTTTTCCGGATCGGTGAAATCCCGGTCGCCGGGAACGATCAGGAACTTGCAGCCGATGGTCTGATGAAACTCGATGGTTTTGCTCAAGGCATCGCCGCGCAGGGTGCCGGTACCGATGTGGGTGCCGGCCACTTTCAGATTCAGGTCGTCCAGCTTCCGCCGCAACTCCTTCGCCTTGCCCCCGTAGCTGTGGTAGCCCGCGAACTCCACGCCCACGAAGCCCATCTTCGCAACTTGCGTCAGGGCGGCGTCGAAGTCCTTCCCGCAGTCGGCTCGGACCGAGTAAAGCTGGACGGCCACGGGGATTTTCCTGGCTGAGCGGGCGCCTTGCCCCCAGAGGTACGGTTTCATTCCCAGGGCGGTTCCGACCAGAACGGAACTCTTGACGAACTGACGACGTGATAAGGATGACATAATATTAGCGGCAACAGATTGTTACAGTCTGGTTATGCTTAACATCCTTCGGCGCCCATTGTCCAGCCCATCGCGGCAAGGCCAGGTTTGGCACTTGTCGCGCTGGTTACTGGCATCAGGTTAAGAGACGCGGATCAAAGGCAAAGTCGGCCGGTTGACCGATGGCGATTTTCCTGAAAATCGGGATGGGCCGAATTAAGGAGGTAGTTCGTTTCCAGTTTCTTCATGCTTTCCTCGTGGTGCTCATGCGAATAAGCCACAGCTTGGAATTGGGCCAATGGCGCGATCTCTTTCGGATGCACTTGGGGAGGCCACTGGAAGCCCGGTGCGGTAATAGGAATGACCTTCTTGTTGTGCCCAATCGCATGCACCAACTCCTGTCTCAGCCAGTCGTCTTTGCGCACGCAGCGTTCAAGGCTGCCGGGAGTCAGGATCAGCACGAAGGCGGCTCTGTTCTTGATCTCTCTGAGAAGCTGAGGACCAAACTTGCCACCACCAAGATCGATCACGTCCAGGAAGGGGTTCAAGCCTCGTTTCTTTAGGGTGTTGTAAACCAGGCGAGCCATTGCCGCGCCTTCCGTACGTCGGTAGCTGATGAAAACTCCGGGTTTCGTCATATTGTTCTCTCCATTCAAGAGGTATTTCTTGACTCAAAGGGGGCTCTCTTGCTGCTGAAGGCTTGGTAGAGGAGTGAGGCGAACAGGTGCTCGGCCTGGCGCAAGGACTCGCGCTGCACCGAACGCACCCGCTCCACTCGCTCCACCAAGGCCGCAAACTTCTGCTGGAGGGAGAGCGGGGCCACTGGGATCCGAAGTCCCTTGATGATCTCCATGTTCAACCCATCCATGATGGCGCCCTTCGTCGCTGCGCGGAGTTGGTGGCGGATGAAGGGGTGATGGAGGAACGCGCCGTGGAGGTAGATCGGAAGGCAGCGTTTCTGGTCGAGCGTGATGCAGCAAAGATGCTTGGTGTTGATGGCGGTTGGAATGTCGTCGGGGACAATCGCACACCGGCCGCATGTGCCCATGATGGTGATTATGACGTCACCGGGAAACACGGTGTAACGCTTCAACTGTTCGTATTTCTCCGGCGTGATGAAGCGGCGCTGGTCCCACTGAAATCGGTTGTTCACGGCGTTGTCGATGCCGAGGACGGCGATACCGCTGTTCGTGAACTCGGAGTGAAGAAGCTGGCTGCCAAATGGTCCGGTGCGGATGGCGTGGGATTTGTCGGCGGCCAAGTCCTCAACGGTGGACTGCGGGAACCTGTCGCCAGTTGTGCCGAAGAGTTGGAGGAAGGCGGCGGGGAGGAAGGTGTCGCTGAGTTCGAGGGCGTAGCGGCGCGTGCGGCGCAGCCGGTCCGCCTGCTCCAACTGCCCCGCGATCCGCTGCTGTGCGGACAAGGGGGGAAGTGGAATCTCGTATTCGCGCAGCCGTTCAGGGTCCAGGCGCGGAAGGTTTGCACCCGAGACAGCCTCGCTGGCCCATTTCACGAACGGCTGCGAGAGAAGGACGGCAAAGAGGTAACCACGGTCTAACGCGTTTGGCTTCGGCAGGAGGGGAAGGATCTCGGTCGTGCAGACGCCATCAAAATCCGGGACTGCCACCTTGTTCAGGTAGGGACGCAGCTTGCCGTAGAGAACGTGCTGAGGCGTGAAGCGGAATTTGGTGGCAAGCAGCGTCTCCGGTCTCCGTCGGAAATCAGCGGAGAAATTGCCGGTGTCCTTCTCAATGTGTTCCAAGCCGACGTAGGGCAGAGATCGACACTCCGCTTCCGAGGCGGCTATGCGGTCAACCGTCATGACCTCACGGAGCTGGACCATGCGTGTCTTCACGATTGCTGCAATCGTCTCATGGTTCTGTCGCCCCTGCAGGGCTTGGTTCGTTCTTAGGGCGTTCTACCCAGGGCGGCTGCCGCAAGGCTGAAGGCTGAAGGCTGAAAGCTGTTGTCTATCCTCCCTTCAGGGCTCTGGCTGGCGGGCAATTGCTGGTTCACGCGGTCACCCGGACCACCTGCCCCGGCTTCAAGTTCGGTAGCAACGCGAGCACCTTGGGCATGAGCGGGAGCGTGTGATGGAGTTGGATGCCCGGAGCTTCCAGCACGACGACAGCGATGGAGGTTTGCGGGAGGTATTGCTGGAAGGCCAAGTTACGGTCTCCTGTGAGAAAAACGTCGAAGCCATTCTCGACAGCCAAGGTGAGGAGTTGGCCGTTTTTGATGCCGCTCCAGCCCATCTTTTGGGCGGAGACGGCGTAGTGCCCGGTGAGTGCGCGACCCAATCGCCAGTTCAGGCACTCGTCTATCAAGATGCGCATGGCTCAGACCGTCTCCAGCATTTTGAGCTTGGCCGCCTCGATCACGGCGATGACCTGCCCGCGTTGGACGGAGGGGAAGCCGTCGAGGAAGTCCTCGATGGACTCGCCGCCTTCGAGGTAATCGATCAGGTTCTGGAGCGGAACGCGCGTGCCGACAAACACCGGCGTTCCGCCCATGATTTCGGGATCGGAGTGAACGATGCCTTTCAAGTCTTCAATGGTCATGGTGGGAAGGGGATGGGGTTTAATCTGTCGAGTCGGTAATGAGGCGGCGGATCATGGGTGCAGTTTGGCCCCGATCCGAGCTTCGACTTCCTGCCATGAACTGCCAGCTTCGGGGTTCTTCTTGTACTCGGCCAGGGCCGCGTCCAGGGCCGTCTTGTCGGGATCGGTGAGTTCGCCGCCGTCGAGCCAGGCTCCCCCGGCCAATTCGTCAAGCTTCGCCTGGATTTCGGCCAACTCTTCGGTCGTGAGCTTGGGGAGTTCGGTGAGAATTTCGACTTTGCCCATGAGGAAAGCCTAGGGTTGGGGGGCCGTTTTGGCAAGTCTGGCGGCGAGGGCGGACACATCGCTTTCCGCCGCCTGCTCCAACTGCCGCAGCCGCTCCAGCGTGACGGCGGGTTGCTCTTAGAAAACTCCTTCCTGCTCGACCTGGCGGTAGCGACTGGCGGATTTCACAAGCGCCTCCTCCATTCGCGGTCGTGGCGCGCGGCGTGAACGACCGCGTAGATGACCACTGAGTCGCGGACGACTCGAAAGACAATGCGGTGAGGAAAGCGCCGCGGGTAGGCCCAGCGGACCTGACGGCGCCGTTGACGAACACGGTAAAGGAAGGGATTGCGTGGCAGGCGTGCCATCGCCGTCCGAACCGCCCGGAGGAACTCCTTGCCCAAGCCAGCCTGCCGCTGCTCATACCATGCCTGGGCTTCCAGCAGGTCGGCACCCACTTCGGGACGGACAACGAGTTGGTAGCTCACTCGCCCAGTCTTTGTTTCAGCCGCGCATCGAACTCCTCCCACGGAATGGCTGTCTCCGGGTTCTTTTCATGCGCCTCGATGCGCGCTTCGATGAGAGCCTTCTCGGCGTCGGTGAGCGGATCATCGGCGTCGAGCCAGCCGTCGCCGGCCAGTTCGTCCAGCCGCGCCTGAATCTCCGCGCGGTCTTCGGCGCTCAGCTTGGGCAATTCCTCGATGATTTCGGCTTTGCTCATGTCTGGACTTTACTTGCTGGCCGAAGCGGCAGCAAGCATCCGCTCCAGCCCAGCGACGTCGCTTTCCGCCGCCTGCTCCAACTGCCGCATCCGCTCGAGCGTGACGGCCGGTTTTTCGTAGAAGACTCCTTCCTGTTCGACCTGGCGGTAGCGGCTGGCGGAGAGGTCGTAGTTCTGGGCGGCGACTTGTTCCTTGGTCACCCGGAACTGCCGGCCGAGTTGGTTGATTTCTTTTTCGAGCGGCGCGATCCGCTGATTCAGTTCCGCCAGCTCTGATTCTGCCGAAGACAGTCTATCCGCAGATTTCGCAGATTGACACAGATTCCGTTTCTCGGACTCCGGTAATCGGCGCAAATCTGCGTCAATCTGCGGATTCATCACTGTTTCGAACCTTAATCGGTGGATGAGGGCGTGGTGGTCGAGTCGTTCCTTTTTCAACGGGGCGATTTGCCTTTGTAGTTCGGCCAGGCGGGCGGCGCGTTGTTTCTGGAATTTTGGGTCCTGGCGGTGCCGCCAACAAGCGAGCAAGTCAGGGATGTCGTTCTCCGGCACGCGCTGCCGTTTGTCGTCGAGCGAGAAGCCGTCGTGCTCCATGTCGTAGAACCAGATCCGCTCGGTGGCGGCGCCTTTGGTGAAGAGGAGCACCGCGGTGGACACGCCCGCATAGGGCCGGAACACGCCGCTGGGCATGGAGACCACGCCGTCGAGCCGGTTTTCTTCGATGAGCTTCTTCCGGATTTCGACGTGGGCATTGGACGAGCCGAACAGGACGCCGTCGGGCACGATGACGGCGGCGCGTCCGCCGTTTTCGAGCAGACGCAGGAAGAGGTGGACGAAGAGGATTTCGGTCTTCCTGCACTTGGCCGGGAGCGACGGGTTGACGTCGGCGGCGTCAATGGCGCCTTTGAAGGGCGGGTTGGCGAGGACGAGGTCGTAGGCGCGCTCTTCTTTGAAGCCTTTGGAGAGCGTGTCGGTGTAGTGGAAGCGCGGCGAGGTGAGGCCGTGGAGCATGAGGTTCATGCTGCCGATGCGGAGCATGGTCATGCCGGAGTCGCTGTCGAAGCCAGTGAAGGCGTGGGTCTGGGCGAAGTCCCAATGCTCGCGCGCGAGGCGGCTGCCGGTGAGGCCGTGCGGGTAGCCCTCATCATCGAAGACGAGGTCGCGCGGGTCGGTGTGGGATTCGAGGAGGTGTTGCCAGGCGTTGACGAGGAAGCCGCAAGTGCCGGCGGCGGGGTCGCAGAGGCGCTCGCCGGGGCGCGGGTCCAGCATCTTTACCATCATGCAGATGATGTGGCGCGGGGTGCGGAACTGGCCGTTGGTGCCGGCGGTGTTGAGTTTGCTGAGGAGGTATTCGTAGAGGTCGCCCTGCACGTCCTGGTTCTGGCCGGAGATGTCGAGGCTCTCGATGGCACGGCAGGCTTCGATGAGGAGGCCGGGTTTGTTGATCTTGAATTCGGCGTTGGCCATGTGCTCGCCGAAGGAGCCGGCGCGGTTGCCGAGGTTTTTGAGGAAGGGGAAGACCTTGTCCTTTACGTGGCGCAGGGCCTGGTCGGCGGGGAGCTGGCTCCAGTGGGACCAGCGGAGTTTCTGGCCGTCGTCGGTCTTGGGGAACAGCGACTCGGATTTCTTGCCGCGCAAACGGGCGGCGCGCTCGGCGTCCTGCTCGCGCTCGTCGAGCTGCTTGAGGAAGACGAGGAAGGAGAGCTGCTCGATGGCGTCGAGGGGATTGGAGAGGCCGCCGGACCAGAGCTTGTCCCAGAGGGCGTCAATCTTGGAGCGGAGTTGGGGGTCGGTGAGCATGGATCACTTGGCTTTGAATAAGGCAAACCCAAACGGCTCGTGTCTGCCGTCCGGTCGGTAAACATCGAAACTCCCCGTAAGACGCTTATCCGTCTCAACGAGGGAGGAGTCGAGGCCGTCGTTGCGACGACGGAAGGACTTTTCGATGGTTTTGAAAGGCTTTTTGGCACTCTGGATTTGCCTCTCCAACTTTTGCAGATTTGCCTTTGTCTTCTTTTTGAGAGGTCCGACCCGAAACAAGGCTAGAAACCAGTTGCAGCCGTCAGGATTTAGAGCCGCGAGTTTCTCCAAATCAGAATGAACTTTGGTTGGTGAAAAATCACCAGCCTCCGTTAACGTGGGCTCTCCTCCTTTCAATTGCCTGAACCGTAGATCAACCTGCTCCGGCGCACCTCCAGTTCCGCCGTATGGCATCTCGTGCCGAATTTCCAATTGAACCAAAGCGGGACTCATCAACAATTGCTCGTATAGCGAAGTGACGAGCCCGGTTTCATAGAACGAGCCGACGTTTGGTTTCCACTTCGCCGAACATGGTCGCCAAGTTGACAACACGAAAAGACGGCTCGCCAAGGCATTGACCGCAGGTGGCACTAGGCTCGCCATCACTGGCGCAATGGTTCCGATGTTCATTTAGGCATCAGGTTAAGCTGCAAGATGGTCGGCCAAAGCGACGATTCCTTTGATCTCTGCCGGAGTAAAGAATCGCTCAACCGCGTTGCGGCCAAAGATCGTCAGCGGCGGCTCGTAGAGATCCGCTTCGGTGAGGCGGCGCTTGGCGAGGAAGACTTCTTGCACGGCGCGCAGGAAGCGAATCTGGTCACCGGTGTAGTGATGACTGGTGACATGGTCCTGGAAGCTGCGGGCCACCACAGCCTCGTAGTCCGGGACACCGTCGAGGTCGAGGACATGCCGCACGAAGCCGAGGAAGCCGAGGCGCGCGTCCATGCGCAGGCCGTAAGCTTTGCGGATGAGGTCAGGCGAGAGGCCGATTTCGCCGCCGGTGAGTTCGTGCTGGAGGACGCGCTCCAAATCGAGTAACTGCTCCTCCGTCGGCTCGCGGCCTTCGCGGATGGCAGCCAACGCGGGGTGACGGTCGGCAATGGCCTGGATGCGTTGCTCGACGCGGCGGCGGTATTCCTCGACGTGAACGGGCGGGCTGCCGGGCGTGACGATGAGGTAGCCCTTGGTGGCGACGAAGTCGGGCAGGTCAAGCTTGAGAAAGGCGCTGGGCCGCTCGCGGCGGTTCTTCATCTCGCCGGCAAGGTCGGTGATGACTTGCGTGAGTTGCTGTGGCGTGGCGGTGGCGAGCGACTCGTTGAGGACGGTCTGGATGGCGGCCTGCTTTGCGGCATGCTGGTGGACGTACTCCGGCAGGAGGCTCACGTCGTCGGCGATGGCTTCGAGCAGGTCCGGCGACGGGCGGCCCTGAAGGATCTGAAGCTTAAGGCGCTCGAGTTTGTTGGTGAACGTTTCGGCGGCCACGTCCACGTTCGCGGCGAAGCGCAGCAGCGGAGCCACCTTGAGGCGGAGGAATTGAATGCGCTCGCGGGTGACGTGGAGCCAGAAGCTGTCGGCCCAAGCGACTTCAATCTCGCCCCAGACCTTGCGCACAGGGAAGGAGTCTTTGGGAATGCGGTCGAGCAGCACGCGGCAGTCGAGCGCGGCCTGCGAGTGCGCGAAGGACACGCGATCGAGCAGCGTGGCTTCAAGCAGATCGAGGCGGGTGTTGAAGACGCGGACCAGCACGGGCATCTCGGCGGGCACCGTGTCGTCCGTCCGCCGGCCAAAATCGTTTTGCCAGAAATCGAGGATGAGGAAGTCGGTCTTGCGGCCGTCGGGCAGGCGGTCGTAATAGCGGCAGGCCTCGTGGTTGCGCGTGCCGCGGCCAATCATCTGCCAGAGCTTGATGCGCGACTGCACCGGCTTCATGAAGACGAGGTTCACGACTTCCGGGATGTCCACGCCGGTATCGAGCATGTCCACGGAAACGGCGATGCGCGGTTTGTCCTGCTTCTTGAACTTGCTGATGAGGCCGTCGCCGTAGGGACCGTCGTGCACGCGCTCCATGCCGTGGCAAATGATCTGCAGCAGGCCGACGTGCTGCGGATACATCTCCTCGAACACCTCGCGGATGCGTCCCGCATGGTCGCGGGTCATGGCGAACATGATGGTCTTGCCGGGGAGCTGGCCGCCCTGGTCGAGGAGGGCGTGCTCCATGATTTCCTCCCACTGGCGGCGGAGCGTGTCCTTGTTGCTGACCAGCACTTCAAGGTCAGTGCCGGAGTAATCAACCTGGTCGGGATCAATGCCCTGCTCGATGAGCGCGTTGCGGTCTTCCTCGCTGAGGTCCGCTCCGCGGATACCACTGCGCTGAAAACCGGTCTGGGCCTGGTAGAGGCGGAAATCCACGAGGCGTTTTTCCGCGACGGCCTGTTCGTAGGTGTAGAGGAACGTGGGGGTCTGGTTTTCGCAGGCGAACGTGCGGAAAGTGTCGCGGTCGATGAAGTTCGCCGGCGTGGCGGTAAGGCCGACCATGCGGGCGTCGAAGTATTCGATGACCTCGGTGAAGCGGTTGAAAATGGAGCGGTGCGCCTCGTCGAAGATGATCAGGTCGAAGAAGCCGGGGCTGAACTTCTCGAAACAGCGGCTCATCGTCTGGAGCGTAGCGACGTAAAGGCGGTTGTCCGTATCAATGTTCGCGGTGTGGATGCGGACGCGCGGCTCGTTCGGAAGGAACGCCTTGAACCCGTCGTTCAGGGCCTGCTCAACGAGCGCGTCGCGGTCGGCGAGGAAAAGGATTTTCTGTGCCCAGTGCGCGCGGAGGAAGAGGTCAATCAGCGCCATGACCGTCCGCGTCTTGCCCGTGCCCGTGGCCATGACGAGCAGGGCACGGCGGAGCGCGCGCTCGAAGGTTTCGCAGACGCGGCGAATCGCCTCGTGCTGGTACGGGCGATCCACGATGGTGGTGTTGATGGCGATCGAGGCAAGCGGCTGGCGATTCTGCCGAATGAACAGGAGCCGTTCGAGGTCGGCAGGGCTGAAGAAGCCGGCGACCATGCGCGGATGTGCGAGCCCGACTTCCCAGAAACAGGTGTTCAGGCCGTTCGACATGAACCCGAAAGGGGCGAAGTCTTGCTGGCGGGCGATCTCGGTGACGTACTGGCGGAGTTGTTCCTCGCCCTCGCGTGGATCGCGCGAAGTACGCTTGGCTTCGACCACGCTGAGCACGCGACCTGAAGGATGGTAGAGACAGAAGTCGGTGAGGCCGTTCCAGGGCGTCGGATCGTAGCCAACAACCGGCACCTCGAAACGAACTTGCGTCCGGTCACTGAGCTTCCAGCCCGCAGCGAGCAGTTGCGGATTGACGAGCAGGGAGCGGGTTTGGGGTTCGCTTAACTGGTCGAAAGTCATGGCTCGGCGCTCCTGTGCCAAGTGATGGAGTAGTCTTATACCGGTTCCTGTGTGAATTGCACAGCGAAAACCGCCGCCGGGTTGGGTGAGCCCACTCCGATTTTCGACGCCGTTATTGTGGCCGCACGCAGGATAAGCTCGGGGTCGGCGGGCCGTCCGGAGTGGGTTTTGCCACGAACAGACAGCGATGGCCGACTTCCAGTCGCAGCCCTATCGCAGGATGCTGATGAGATACGAGGTGGTCGGCGCGCCTAGTTTCAGTGCCCATTGGTCACCGGTCTTTGCAGTCTCCGTTTTCGCCCCCGCCAAGCCGGCGCCGTTCAGCGGTTGGGCCAGAACCTGTCGGGCGTTTTCGAGTCCTGCCAACACACAGGTGGCGGCGACCGGTTCGAGGCGCGTCGGTGCGTCGCCCCATTTGACGAGCGAATTGCGTTTGACGTTCCATTCCATGTTGGAGTTCGCCACGCGTGCTGTCGCGGTCAGGAGCAGTTGGCCGGACCGCGCAATCGGTTGGTTGTCCAAGGCGCTGAGCGTGATGGCGCAGAAGGGGGTTTGGGACTCTACGGAGAGGTTTGTCAAGCGCACGCGGTTCGTGCCCGCAAACCCGATCAAGGCCTGAGTGCGTGCGGTGTCCACCGCCACCAACCCAGTGGCCTTGTCGCTGGAATACCATGTCAACTCGCCCGTGTCGGAGCGCAGGGGATTCGCGTCTTCGCGAGTGAAAGCGCCGGTGGACGGACCGTCGATCGAAGCGATGCGCGAGGCATGCAGCAGGGGTATGTTCAACGGGAATCCCGGCGTGAAATAGGGGCGTTCCTTCGAGGGCAAGCGAATGCCGTCGCGCACCTGCTCGCGGGTGTAGGACCGTTGAATGGTGCTGGCCGCGGGATGCACATCGCCGCGCAGAAACATCAAAGCCCCAGCCGGCAATTGGCTCATTTTGATCGGGTCCATGGCCAGGTCGAAATGGCCCGCCACTTTGGATTCCAGGGCGGTGACTTCCTTATGGGCCAGTGAATACCAGAAGATGCCGTCCCAGTCCTGGAACGCCCCATAGGCAGCCAGGATGGGAATCCCCTCGCACGCATACTCGCTGGGGAACGGGTGGTTGACTTCGGAGACCATGTAGGGTTTCCCGGCAAAGGCGGAACGCGACAGTTGGACCACGGTGGAAAACAGCGGGTCGTCCACCATTGGTGTGTTCTCGATTATGAATCCGGTTTGCCTGCCCGTCTGGGGATCGGTCTGGTAATTGGGGTGCTGCCAATAGACGTGGCCGTCCACGACATCCAGAAGGGAGGCGCCCGCCAGTTGCGGATAGCCCGTCCGATAATGATTGTGGTCGCTGTTGCCTGCCAGCAACGCCTTGACTCCCAATTCCTCGCGCAGGTATCTCCCCAGCGACAGATAGAAGGCACGCTCCGTTTCCAGGTAGAATTCCGCTTCGGCATGGAAGCGGTCGGCCGGTGCTTTGGCAAACTGGTCCGGAGTCAGCCGCGGAATCGGGGCGTCGGCAGGCAGGCCTTCGCGCTCGCGCCATTTCGTCAGGACGTGCGCCGGGTATTTTTGCCGCAACCACGCGTTGAACTTATCCGTCAAGTCGGCGGCATAGCTGGCGGGAATGTCGGTCCAGGTGCCAGGATATTTGCGGGTATTCTTCCCGCTCAAGCGCCCGTCCATCCAGGCTTCGACCAGCGAGTTTTCGTTGACGAATTCCACGAGGGCCACCGCCGGCTCCTGGGCATAGGCGGACCCGGTATAAGGGTTCTGGTGCGCCAGCAGTTGGCGGGCGTATTCGCGCTGTAGTTCCAACAGGCGGTCGTCGAAAAAGGTCACGGCCTTGGCGAATCCGAGCAGTTCACAGTCTTTTACGCCGTCACCGGGTTTGTACGGACGGGCGACGTTCAGGTTCAAATCACTGTAAATGCCCCGCCGCTTGAGTTCGGCGATGAAGCAATCCAGCCGGTCCATTTGCACGGGGTCCAGTTCGCGAGTGTCGTCGCGGTTGGCCATGATGACACCGCTGGGGGCCGGGCGGTCCAGGAAATGAAACCGCACACAGTTGATCCCCAGCCGGGCCAGGTTGGCGGCAATGCGCGGGGCATTCGCTTTCGCAGGCAGCCCGCCCTGACCTGTGACATTCACGCCCCAGATCCGGAAACGCCGGCCGTCCGGATAAGCCAAATGGCCGTCCTTGACCCGGATGTGGCCGGCTCTGCCGGCTGGCGATTCAAGCAGGAAACTGACGTCTGCGGCCGGGCCGACCCGCTCCGGCCATTCGACCGCAAACTCCGGTTGAGACGCGAGGTCAGCGGGCGATTTGCCGGCGTGGTAATCAGCGCCGCAGCTCAGGGCGGCCAGGGCCAGAGTGGCAATCAGGCCCAAACCCGGGCCGGACGGGGATAATACGCTTTGCATCTGGAACCATTCATTAAACCATATCCCTGGGGCGTCAAGACCACGAGGTGACAGACAGACAGATGCCAGCAGCGGGCCCGCAACCGCCCGTTGCAGGTGTGCTGACAGAATCCGCGAGGATCCGCCTTGGTTCTTTCACTATGCCTTGGGGCCATAAACCTGCGGCAGCAACCTTTTGTTGCACCTGCAACAAAAGGTTGCACACCCAATCGCCAAGGCTCATGGAAGAGGGCAAAAGGCCTTTGCCGATTGACACTTCCCCGTCGCCGACCGTCATTGCCGCATGAGAGTCTGGTTCCTCGACGATCTGGCGGGCCTCGACCGCCTGCGTTTGGCTGATGCTCCCGATCCGGTGGCGCGGAATGACGAGGTTATTCTGGAAGTCCATTCTTCCGGCGAATCCGTTTGGGGGGAGTAGCCGTCGGCGCCTGCACCAACACCGAGAGCCGGGCGGCTTGGCAGCAGGTGTTGAGTCTGCTCTCGCGAACCGGTGCGCGGCCTTTGGTGGACCAGATCTTCCCATTCGACCAATTGCCGAAAGCGTTCGAGCGCTTGGCCCAGGGGCCGATGGGCAAGGTGCTGTTGAACGTGAAAAACTGAGATCGGATGCCCTCGCGTCGAGTCAATCCCCGGGCGTCATGGTCCACATCCCTTTGGGTGCATTCGTGGTCCCGCTGCCGACGGTGTCAGTGACCCTGTGAATGGAGACATGTCCGTCGTGAAAGAGGTAGTTGAAGCGTTTGGCGTGGAGACCGTAAGCGGCCGTTCCATAGCTGATGTTGTTGAACGAGCTGGCCCGGCTGAGTTGGACACAGTCCGGCGTCAAGCCACCGGGCACGTTGTAACCCGGGCCGGCGCAAAACGAGGGCCAGTCATTCCCGGCGGCGTTTCTGCCATTGGGGAGTTCCGCCAGCAGGAACGTCCCAGCCGGATCGCCCACCACGCTCTCTTTGTAACCTTGCGGTTCCCAATCCGGTAGCGCTCCCGGGGAGACCCCCCGCATGTTGTAGTAGATGCCCACGCCGTAGTTCGGCGGCGGCAAGGGCCCGTTTTTCGCCGAGATTATGAAGGAGGGCCCCGCATAGTTCATGGCATACGTCCTCCGGCTGCTGAACGGGGCATAATCGATGCCGAGCTCGATGCGGTCCGCCGGACATTTCAGGATCTTGGGGATCAAACTGGGATCCGCCACAGCCCCGGAAATGCCCAGGATCAAGTCCGCGTCGGGATCGGTGCCGCCGATATACCGATGGATGTAATCGTCCCAGGAGAGCTGATACTGGTAATCGCCCGTGGAGTAGGCGGTGGGCGGGTACTGGTCCTGATGATCACCGGTGAACAGGGTGAACCCAAGCCCCAGTTGCTTCATCTGGGAGGTGCACTTCAGCCGCTGAGCTCTGCCTTTGGCGCCCGCCAGGGCGGGCAATAACAGGCTGGCCAGAATGGCGATGATCGCGATGACCACCAGCAACTCGATCAAGGTGAACCCCAGCCTCATCTCTTGCCGGAGCCACGGCCCGGCGGCTGCTTCGCTACGGCTCCTGTTCATAGGGGCATGTCCAAACTCTATCGTCTATCGACTGGCCAAGTAAACCTCAGAATTCGCTGTGCTGCAAACCGTTTTCCGTCCGCACCTCGGAACCTGGACCGCCGGGGTGTGGCTGTGCGGGTGCGGTGAAGCAGCGCAAACGCCCCCCCCCCCGCGCGCCCTTCTTCCGTCTTGAAGAGGCGGTGGGAAACGGGCACACTGCGCCGCAGACAGCCAGCCCGGCACACCATGAAAACACCAACGGCGACCCCAATGCATCGGCGGGAATTTCTCAAGCGTAGCGCGGCGGCCGCCGGAATCCTGGCCGCGCCCTGCTTCATGCCCGCGTCGGCGCGGGGAGCAGACGGCAGCCTGTCGCCGAACGAACGGATCACCGTGGGTTTGATCGGTCGGGGCGCCATGGGCTCCGGACACCTGCGGCGGTTCGTGAGCGACCCCGGGGTGCAAGTGCTGGCAGTGTGCGAAGTGGACCCGGTGCGACGAGAGGCGGCCAAGAGCGCGGTTGAGGAGCGCTACGCGGCCCAACGCACAAGTGGCACGTACCGCGGCTGCGCGGCCTATAACGATTACCGCGAGATGTTGCTTCGTCCGGACCTTGACGCTGTGGTCGTCGTCACGCCGGACCATTGGCATGCGCTTCAGTCGATCGACGCGGCCAAGGCTGGCAAAGACGTTTACTGCGAAAAACCGATCTCGATCACGATTCAGGAAGGCCGGCGGGTAGTGGAAACGATGCGTCGGTACGGGCGAATCTTCCAGACGGGGACTCAGTATCGTTCCATGGCGACCATACGAAAGGTATGCCAGTTCGTGCGTGACGGTGGGCTGGGCCGGGTGAAATCGGTCTTCACGCTGATCAATAATCTCGCGGGATGGATCAGCTCGGAGCGCTGCAAACCCTATGCCCAGGTGCTGAACGCCGAGGTATGCGGCAAGCAGTACGTGCCCCTGGATTTCGCGCTTCCCGGAGAATCGGTGCCGCCGGGATTGGACTGGAACCTGTGGGTAGGCCCGGCCCCGTGGCGTCCGTATAACCGTCTTTACCACGCCAATCCGTCACCGGGCGTAGTGCCCTGGGCCTTTTGCGACGCCTTCGGCGTGACCTCATCGACCTGGTTCTTGTCCCATGCCGCCGACGTGATCCAGTACGCGTTGGGTGTCGAGAACAGTGGACCGGTGGAGATCATCCATCCCAGCAGCGGTGAGTTCCCGACGCTGACCTGCAAGTACGCCAACGGCACACTGCTCCATTTCGTGGACCACTGGGGCATGGTCAAAGATGTCTATAAGGCGGTCCCCGCCACGGCCAGACTCGCCGGGAACTTCGGGGGCGTGTTCGTCGGAGAGCGCGGCTGGGTAACGTCGATGACCACCGGCGGACCGATCGAAGGCGGCCCGGAGGAGGTCTTCACGGCCATGGGATTGAAGACGCGGGAGGTGAGCCTCGCCAACGACCATCACGCGAACTGGCTGGAGTGCATTCGGACGCGCAAACGGCCGAACTGTGACGAGGAACTCGGCCATCGAACCGCCTCGCTCGGTCATCTGACCAACATCGCCTTCTGGACGGGCCGGTCCTTGAAATGGGATCCAGCCAAGGAAGAGTTCATCGGCAACAAGGCCGCCAACCGGCTGCGGTCGCGCGCCCTGCGCGCACCGTGGCGAACCTGATCGCTTGCGCGAATTCACACGCCAGGGCGAAGGCTTCATGCATCCGCGCTTTGGCACCGAACACGGCCCGCTGGCGCACAGCGGCGACCGGCCTGGGAACCTGCTGCGCCTGCTGAACTGTACGAACTTGCTCCTGAGCGGGGTCACCCTCCAGAATTCACCCGCGTGGACGGTGCAGGTCAATGGTTGCGAGGATGTGAAGATTCTCGGCGTGAACATCAACCGCCGTGCCAGCCAACTGCGGGTGCGGAACGACGACGGCATCGACCTGGTCAACAGCCGCGAGATTCGGATCGCCGATTGCGACATCCAGACCGGCGATGATTGCATCGCCCTGTTCGGGAGCCAGAACGTGACGGCTGAACACGGCCTATGGCGGGAATTTTGAACTGCGCTCAGCCGACCGGGACGAACAGGCGTTATTCAAACACGACATTCCAGCGCTCTTTGCACAACACGTGGACGGACTGAAGATCCGCAACTTCAAAGTTGAATGGGGCCAGGGGTTGCCGGAGTTCTTCACCCACGGGATCCAGTGCGAGCATTTCCATAATGTGGTCATTGATGGTTTCGAAGGCCGGCAGGCGCAGGTGGACGCAGACCAAAGCGCACTGGCCATCACCGAAGGCACTGGCCTTTGGCTCCGCAACTGCTCGTTGCGCAAAAGCAAGTCAGGCGTCAACTGCAAAGTGGCGGATGGAAATTTGGGCTTCCGCCAAACAGGAAAAGCGCGGATATTGTACGGTATGAACGAGACCAAGCTGCTGGAGCGAATCACTTACAACCCGAAGATTCTCGGTGGCAAAGCCATCATCCGGGGGCGGCGACTGGCCGTCGAACACGTGCTCGGCATGCTCGCGACGGGGCACACGACCGAGAGTGTCCTGACGGACTTCCCCTGGCTGGAGCGCGAGGACATCCAGGCGTGCCTGCTCTACGCCAAGCGCGCCGTCGGCAATGAACGCATCGAACCCGTCCTTGCCGAAACCGAAGGATGAAGCTGCTGGTGGACGCCTGCGCTGGCGTGCGTCTGGCCAGGGCGCTTCAGGGTGCTGGCCACGTGGTGGATTTCGTCGGCGACTGGAGCCACGATCCGGGGGATGAGGAGATCCTTCGGATCTCTCATGAACAGCAGCGGATTGTGATTACCCGCGACAAGGACTTCGGCACGCTGGCTGTTCTGCGGCAGCAGCTTCATTGCGGGATCGTCCGGTTGGTGGAATTGCCGCCGAATCGGGAGCTTCCCTTGTGTTTGTCCGTTTTGGAAAGACACGGAGAAGACCTGCGACGAAGCTGTTTGATCACGGTGGAAGCCCATCGAATCCGCGTTCGCGGGTGCGCCCAGGATTGAGCTGTCGCGATTTCTTCGTTCTCCGCCCTGGGACGTGATGCCCCGCGCAAGCGGAAAACTCTGCTCCTCATCGTGGCGACGGGCCTTTGTTCGTGCTTCTCAGCCGCACGGTCCGGGTGTAGGCTCTTTCCTGTGCCACAGACGCTCCACGACCTGATCCGGCGCGACGACAAACTCGACAACCATGGTCTGCCGCGGCGTTTTGCCGGGCAGAGCGAGGGGCGGCTGACAACTGCTCCGGCCTGCGTGAAGGCCTTGCCGGTTGGGGGACATGCGTCAGGGCTCAGGAGACTCTGGCAACTTGGTGTAACGCTCTTTGCGGGCGTCGCCCTCGCCGGCCAGCCGATGCAGCTCGTCAAAGGCCAGGTGCAAGAGGGTGTGCCAAGACCCGCAGGACAGCCGATGGTTAAGGACCCCGGCGAGCGGCTCCGAATCGAGCAGGCGGTTCCACGCAAACCGATCGTGCCCCCCAGGAAGCCGCGCAAGCTGCTGATCTTCGACCTTAACGTTGGGTACGGGGGACACGGATCCATTGCTCACGCGAATTACGCTTTCACATTGATGGGCGAGAAGACCGGCGCTTACCAAACGGTCATCAGCAAAGACCCGTTGGTATTCAAACCGGAGAGTCTGAAGCGGTTCGACGCCGTTTTCTTCAATAACACCGTCGGGAACCTCTTTGAGGATCCGGAGTTGAGGCAGAGCCTGGTGGAGTTCGTGTATGGGGGCGGCGGGTTGCTTGGAGTTCACGGCACCAGCGTCGCCTTCACCCGTTGGCCGGGCGCGTTCGAAGACTGGCCGGAGTTCGGCATCCTGCTCGGTGCCCGCGGCGCCAACCACCGTGATAGCGACGAACACGTCTTCATCAAGCTGGATGACCCCGGCCACCCGTTGAACCGCGCCTTCAGCAGTCAAGGCTTCGATTACCGCGACGAGTTCTTTCGCGTGCACGAGCCGTATTCGCGGAACCGGGTCCGCGTGTTGTTCAGCATCGATACCGGGAAGACGGAGACGAAGGGCCCAGCCCGGGGCAACGTAGTGCGGGTGGATAACGATTACGCCCTGGCCTGGGTGCGAAATTACGGGCGGGGGCGTGTCTTCTACTGTACCATCGCCCACAACCCCTACGTCTTCTGGGACGCGAAGATGCTGCCATTCTATCTGGGCGCGATCCAGTTTGCCCTGGGCGATCTGCCGGCCCCGACCCTCCCGAATGCCAAGTTGACGCCGGCCATCCGTGCCCAGGAGAAGCTCGACTGGCGCCTCGGCCTCGAGGCCAAAACGTTTCCCAAGACCACGCTCTTCGAGGCGATCGACAAAGCCGCCCAGCTCGGCCTGTCCTACATCGGCGGCCTGGGCTCCCAGACCGTGAGCCCGGAGATCACCAAGGCCTTCAATGCTCAACTCACCGATAACGAGCGCAGACAGGTCAGGTTGAAACTGGACTCAGCGAGCCTGCGCCTGGTGACTTACTCGATTCCCAGGCTGCCCGCCGATGAAGCCGCATGTCGCGAGGTGTTCGACTTCGCGCGCCGGATGGGGATCGAAACGCTCATCTCGGAGCCGTTGCCGGAAGCGTTGGATATCATCGAGAAACTGTGCGACGAGTACGACATCAACCTCGCCATGCGCAACCAGGACAAGGAATTCACGCCACAGTACTGGCGCCCCGATGGCCTGTTGAAGGTTTGCCAGCGCCGCAGCAAACGTGTCGGCGCCTGTGGCGACGTCGGCAATTGGTTGCGATCCGGTGAGGATCCGGTCAAGGCGGTCAGAACGCTCAAGCACCGGTTAATCACTGTGCAGGTCCACGATTTGAACGAGCGCAGCCGTAAAGGTCACGATGTGCCGTGGGGCAGGGGAGCCGGACAGACCGCGGCATTCCTCAAGGAAATCCGGCGGCTGGGCATCCAGCCCACGATGTTCGGTCTTGACTATGCCGGCGCAGGGGCCGATTCGACGGCCGAAATGGGGCAGTGTATCGACTCGTTCAACAGCACCAGCCTGGAACTGGCGAAGTGAATTCGATAAGTAACATGAGCAAGAACACAACTGCATTGTTTGGCGCTGCAACCCCGGTGGCGGTTCCAGCCGAAGCTGCGACCGATCAGGCCGCCATCGACCAGGCCTTCGAGGCATTGAAGGCCTACGGCCACGGGTCCAGCCGCGGGCCACTGATGCCCATCGATGATGCGGTTCGCACTCCTGTGGGCCAAGCCGCGGCACGGAGAGAATTGGAGCGGCGGTTGTTGGCTGCCCTCAAGGGCAGGGTGTCGCCCGTCGCCAAGGAGTACGTTTGCGCCAAGCTGGGCCTGATCGGCTCCGCTGCGTCCGTCAGCACACTGGCGGAGTTGCTCACCGATAACGAACTCGCCGACGCGGCGCGTAGCGCTCTCGAGGCTCTCCCCGGCCCCGAAGCCCTCAAGGCACTGCGCGACAGTCTGCCGAAACTGGTCGGTCGGCAAAAGGCGGGAGTGATCAACTCGTTGGGAATCCGTCGGGACGCCCGGGGCGTGGCGGTGCTGGCGAGCCTGCTGCCGGACTCGGACAACGCGATTGCGGGGGCGGCGGCAGCGGCGTTGGGCAACATCGGAACCGTCAAGGCAGCGCGGTCTCTGCTGAGGTTTCAGCCGAAAGCCCCCGGAGCGATTCGCTTGTTGCTTGCTGACGCCTGCCTGGCCTGCGCCGAGCGGTTGATGACCGATGGCAACAAGGCCGAGGCGCTGGCAGTGTACAAGGCCCTGACTGACTCTGACCAACCGAAACAGGTCCGGCAGGCTGCCAGCCACGGCCTGTCGCTTGCAGCCCCGAAGAACTGAAGCCGTCAAAACGGGGTCAAGTCATATTATTGACAACTGAGGCCGGTTTGTCCACTGTGGCGCGCATGGCGCGCAAGCTGAGAGTCGAGTATCCGGGCGCGGTTTACCACCTCATGAGTCGCGGCGATCGCCGCGAACCCGTCTTCCACGATGACCCCGACCGCG
>Ga0315274_10004750_pt1 | contig 19933 bp, 17 predicted proteins | sample YL17G02_20_MG_FD_203700 | JGI IMG/M metagenome (GOLD analysis project Ga0315274, IMG submission 203700) | Sediment microbial communities from Yellowstone Lake, YNP, Wyoming, USA - YL17G02_20 | ecosystem: Environmental > Aquatic > Freshwater > Lake > Sediment | place: USA: Wyoming | collected... | reverse complement strand
GTTCATTCATGAGACCCAATGGCACGTAGCTTGTGCGCCTTTCTTTTGTTTTGGTATTCTCAGCAGGGAAGAAAATGGAGTTCTCACGGAAGTTGATGTGGCACAGACGTATCTGGACGAACTCCCCGACACGGCAACCGAGTTCGTAGATTAGCCGAAGCATCAACCTGTGTTCGTAGTTATCTATGACGTCCCATAGTCTCTGTATGTTCTCATCGGTGAGGTAGTGAAGGTTCTCCCCGAACTTGGAAGCCTTCTGTTTCAATAAAAGGTTTACATTTGATTTTTTATCCATCTAAATCCCCCTTTTGTGATGGTTTTATTGGGATTTAGACGAATGGTTGGGGCAAAAGGTTTACAATAGTTAACCTAATGTGAACTGGGCTCCTTTATGACACAATCAAAGGATAATATCCAGCGTGTTGCTTAGCCCTCGGTTTGTAATGGTCTCCTTGCTCCTCTAATCCGATTTAAGCGCACCCCATGAGGTAGCAAGTGTACCTTCGTAACTCACCGATGCTGACGTACTCAATACCCATATCACAGCACGCTCAATAATAGTCCAACCATCATTATTCATGAGGGGATTAGAATTCTGTTCATTGAAGACGAACACTCGACGTGCTGGCGCCTTCTGTCCTTGCATCTGCGCGCCTTTTTCGTAGACGAAAAGCATTGTCATTCCAGGGTCTCCTGCAAGGACTGCGAGAGTATGTGCTTCTCCCTCTAAAGCACTAGCACATTCCGATACTCCTGGTTGTGTTAGAACCTTAACTACCCCATTAAAGCCTTTAGTAATGGAATGGTTCGGGTCCACAATCTCTATGGATGTGGCACTTGCCGCGTCTTGACCGATACCCATTTTCATATCGTCAATAAGCCCAGGTTCGCTCATGATCACGGGAATCGGGAGATCATAAGCGGGACCAATATTCGCGCTGGTAACTGACTCGGATATAAACACCCCGACAGCACCCTTAGTGTCAACGGGATGCTTTTCAGGTTCACTGTGATATTCAACATCCAGTCCCAGTCCTGTCAGATGTCCCATTAATATTTGGTCGTTGTTGTTTATTGGGTTATCTTTACCAATCAGAATTAGCTTGTCAGCAGCAATTCCCAATCCTGAATAGAGAAACAATAATATGAGCGAAACAGTTATATAACAACGCATAACAAACACCTCCTTAATCTTCCGATCTAAGATAGAGGGCAGCATCATTTGGGAACGGAGTTTTAAAGACCTTCTTATCACCGCCGGTCACATCCTTGTCTGGTATAATTTTACCCTGAACAGGGTCCATCCATTCGACGTGAAACACACTGGATGACGCCGATAGGTCTAATGTCACCTGATTGCCATCAGGCAGATAAACCAGATACTCCTTGCCGAGATTTGCCAGACAGTATTCCGTAGAAGCGAGGTCGCTACGTGGTTTAGCAGAAGCTAGATTCATTTTCTCCGCATATATACGAGTATACCCCATGTTTTCACGCAGAGTGTTCCAGTAAGTATCAACATTGGAGCCGTTAGGTTTATTACGCCCGGGCCATACTACAAGATAAGGGTCCATGAATGCCACGTTGTTACCCCGAAGGAAATTTTTCCATACCCAGGCTCGTTGACCTGCCAACCCAACTTCCTGTAATCCCGTGTAGTAGAAGGAGTGATCGGTATCATTGATGATTACTTTTCTGCCATCAGCAGACGGAGGGTCTGTATGAGGATAGCCATATCCATCAGCCCCTGAAGGAGAAATCCAGTCGGCATTACTTAGAAAGAGCGCTTCATCCTGTCCTCCAGAATACTGAAAGGTCATGCCTACCGGGTGTTGTGCAGGTTTTGTAGCCTCGTATTCCTTGATGTAGTTGATTATATGATACTGCCACTGGGTTGAATACCCCCCTGACTCATTGGCTATCTCATAAAGCACGTTATCAAGGTCATTGACGGTATCAATAACCTTACGGACATATGCTTCCTGGATGGCGGTCACGGCAGGATTCGTCAGTGATTGGGATTCTGTGCCTCCGCATGATATCTCGTTGATATTGTTTGCGTTATCAAAAGGGAATCCATCGTTCTCACTTCGATTGAACTGCGGACCATATCCATCGAAGAGCATCACAGAAACGTAAATTCCCCGATCACGTGCAGCAATGACTCTATTGCGCAGTCTCTCGAAGTAGGATTCATTAAATTGATTTAAATCGAACTTCGGTTTTCCATCTGTAGCCATACCAGGACCCGGGCGAATCCACTGGAAAGGGACACGAAACCATATCTCTTTGGAATTTCCTGAAGTAGATTTCGGCAGTTCCCATGCCCAAAGCCTGAAAAAATTATGGTTGTGCTGTACTAAGAACTCAAGAAATGCGATGTAGTCAAACTCCGGCGGTGGATCTGTGATCCCATAGTCCTTAAAATTCACCCATGTATGTGAACCAGCAAGGTAGATGGCTTTACCTGAACCATCTGTGAAGTAACGTGGATTCTCCGAAAGCACACGCAAAGGACCTGTCGCTTGTACCGTTGTTATTTTTGAGTTTTGAGGCGCCACTGAAGATTGAGTAGAATCCCCTTGACCATAAACAAATGGGACAACCGCGGCAAAAAAACCAACTACTGTCTGCCAAATATCAGTTCCTCTAAATATAGTCATCATAATCTACCCTCCATTCCTTATTTTTAACAAATCCTGACAAATCTAAACTATTCATGTAGATCCAGTATCGAGCATCTAGAATCAGTCCATCTCCCAGAGATGCACATAAATGCCATCTGTCCAACCATGGCTGATTATGGCAGGACGATTAGGGATCAACTCTACAACCTTTGTTCCATCATGATGCTCGAAGCGATCATCCAGAGTGTAGCGATACCACGATTTCCCCTGTGGGTCTGCCTTTTTATAAACATAAAGCCGACATTGGCTGCGATAGGGCCAGAACGGATCGTGCTCTCCTGCGACGATCTCCATTTCTCCATCACCATCCAGGTCTCCCATGCCTACAGAATGAGGGCATCGTATGGTATCTATAGGGTGCATTTTCCATACTCCGCTGCGGGGATCCTCTGGCTGTTCAAACCAGGCAATTTTAGAGTATGGCGTCACCTTATTCTGGAAATCCAACACCTCTCCACCCAGCACCACATCCGGTCTGCCATCCCCGTTTATATCAGTAACAACAATCCTTGCAACCGGGAATCCCTCAACAATACAATGAGGTTGGAATGTTCCATCTCCCAGGTTTTCAAGCCAATAGGAACCGGCTACCAGATCCAGCTTGCCGTCGCCATCAATATCATAAGGAACTATCTCCTCACCATAAGGTATATCTGCCAGAATGCGCTTGGACCATGGATACTGTGTTGGATCCTTCGGAATTTCAAAGATCTCAGGACGGTCGCCATTTCCTGCACTGTGATAACCAATAAGAAGCGCCAGCTTTCCGCCGGGGAGAACAGGTGCGACAGCAATTCCATGCGGCCAATCACCACTACCAACGCCGATGGGGTGCTCTTCCCACTTTCGATTTGCCGGATCTACTGGTTTAATCCAGCATAATTCGCTGGTGAGCGCGCCATAACCGGATTTCCCTGAACGCTCTTTCGTCGCGATAATCTCATCCCGACCATCCCCGTCAATGTCATAAGCAAAGTGAACCTGATTTATGCCTGGAATCTCATATCGTTCCCATGTAGGCGTTTTATACCACCATCTCCCGCACAATACGTCCCGCAAACCGTCACCATCCACATCGGATGCTAGAATATCGGTGCATGTTTCCGGCTTGTCACGGTCAATGAACCTATGGCGATAGCGAGCCAGCGGCGATAGTTTATCTCTGCGTTTCCATATTTGCACTTTGGGCTGTCCTAGTTCTTCCCTCTGACAGCATTCCTTGCCGATAAACTCAAGCTCACCATCAGCATCTATATCATATACAGTTGCCTGATGAGTTCCAGCCCCCTGGCTTATTATCTCCTTCTCACAGGTTTTGCCATGATTACTGATGGTATAAACTATTAGCCGCGCGTGAAAATTATAGGGAGCATCCCATCCACCCTTTTCCATCTCACCAACGAAAACCTTAGCCGAATCATTGTCCGTCCAGGCTTCCAGGGAATGTGCGTAGTAAAGTGGAAGTTCCATCTCATGTTCGATCCAGGGATTGTCAGGGTCATCCAGCAGACGGTTCTCAAACCATGACATACGACCCTCCATATATTCAGCTTCAGCGATGATTATGTCCGGACGACCGCTCCCGGTGATATCCACCACTGCGGTTCGGGTCATCTCGCGAAACCCCGGGGCATAAGTATATCGCTTCCATTGACCTGAATATGGGCCAACCATCGGACATTCATACCAGTAAGGACCGTTGATGATATCGAGCTGACCATCGCCATTGACATCTGCTACCCTCATCCCGTCACTGAATGCACCACTGGTAACTTCGTATCTCTTCCAGGGCTGAGTAATATCCTCATCGGGTATGTATATGTAGATCCCCGGTGTCGCAGTATAAGCTGCTACAGCCACAAGCTCTCGCCTGCCATCGTTGTCCATGTCTGCAAACAGAATATCATGGGCATTCCCCGGATGATCGGACACAATGGTGTGAATTTGCCACTCATCATTAAGGTTTTTCCCATGTCTGAACCAGACTATGGCTTGTTCAGAAGTGCTAACGACCAATTCCTGCATGCCATCCCCGTCTATATCTTCCACAACCAGACCGCAAGAGGCGTTGATGTCTGAGATCATGCCGGTTTCAGCGGTATCGGGTCGATACCAGAACAACCCGCCGGTGCCGCCTGCGATAATCTCATTGTGACCATCATCATCCAGATCGCCGACAGCAAGACAGTTTCCATCCTTTATAGATGATGGTATTTCATGGAAAATCCGAAGTTCCCAATTCCTTTTCATTTTCATTACATTCTCCCCATGTTGCTCATTTAGCAACTTGCATTTTGGCATTAATTTGAAATAAGCAATTCCTTTAATTATCTCGTCATACCCGGCCCGAGTAAAACAGCTTGATCAGTTAAATCTATCAAATGAGGACCTATTTCAGGTTTGGTTTTGGTATTCCATAACAAAATACTTAATGCCCCCTTCCGGCAGTCCAGCTGAGTATAGACTGCTTGCCAACTCCAGAAAAACGATTATGTCCTTTGACTGTGTGAAGCATGTCAAAATCAAGCCACTGCTCAACGTCCTGATTTAATAGCAGACCATGTAGAAACCAATTTCCCCAAACCAGATACAGATAATACTTCACTCAATCCTCTGTCTTTAATCATACTAATATCTGCTTCAGATAAAGCAACATTGAAAATGCCGACTTCATCAATAGCCCCAGTAAAAAAGTTTACACTGGGAGTGATGGCACCAATTACTAGGGGTTCTTCATTTGTATCTGGCACATTATCAAAAACTGCTTCTCCTTCCATTTTCCCATCCACGTAGGCTTTTATGGATTTCTGATCATAGGTGCCGGCAACATGATGCCATTTCCCGTCACGCAAGTCTGTTGTTCCTGCAACCAGTTTCCATTGTTGTGCGCCCTGAGTGAAATGAGGTCTTAGAAGTCCTGTATCGTTCTCTATCTGCAACACATAGTTCCTGAAATCAGTGTTCCCAACCGGATCTGACTTAGATACAAACTCCACCCATCCATTTTTGAAATCTGCTCTGATCCACGCTGTTATAGTCCACGTAATCAGACTAAGGGAATCATCATGTGGGACAATAACCACTGCACTTCCGGGAAATAGCAATGCTTTGCTTCCATATTGTCCATCTGTCCATTTTATTCCATTCCCTATTTCCCCATCATGTCCTTTGCCTGTGGAATCTTTGGCAACTTTGCCTTGATCCTCGTTGAAAAGCCAGACACCAACAAATGCATCTTTAGGGATTTCAGCAATGCCTTGTTTTATGAATACAAAAAATATAAGCATTAAACAGATAAACAGTGATATTTTCATTGGGAACCCCCTTATCAAAATCTAAATCACCAACGGAAAAATTAAAAACCAGATAGTTCTACTGTCTCCTTTTAATGACTGCCTATAATACAGAATTAAGTCAAAAAAACTGACCCAACTACTACTTAGCAAACCTGATCATCAATACAGGTCCAGACCAGTTAATCTCAGCCGCGTGATGTTCTGTGTTGGAGAATATATGAAATGTATTAACCCCCTGTCTAATAATGTCAATAGGCACAGGAATAAAATCATAGCTATAATCATGAACTTTGCCTACTCGTTCCACCAGCATTTTATCGTTCATGCCAATTTCATCTGCGTGTGTTGCTGACCATGTGGATAGAATAAGACGCGCATCTTCAGCATTTTTCAGATTATCGTTGACGTTAATATTGCATGTCATCCTATCACCGACCCTAACGCCGAATCTTTCAGGCACTTGGGAGGGTTTATACATCTTGATTGAGTAGTTTTGTCGCACAAATTTTAAATCCTCTATGGCGGGTGTCATAATACATATACCGTTTTCATCAGTGATCTTCGCCATGATTTTAACAGGCTGGTCTTGATCCGGAACCCATTGGGTATTCCATATTACCTTATATGGTGGGTTTTCTATAGCACCAATATGCTTGTGGAATATACCATATCTGGTCTGATAATGCCATTTTCTATACACACCATCCCCACTCCAATCGAAGTCCTCATAGTATCCAACAAAGTCTATCCTTCTAATGGAACTATCGCGACTGGATGCTTCTGCCACTATCTCCGGTGAATCGCTTATCTTGTCACCGTATACTGGTGAGATAATACGTCCAGTGGGATGCAATCTCGATTCGTTATAGTATACGCGCACAGTAAACGAATATATCCAATAAAACCCCCAGTCGAAGCCATATTTGATCTGTTTCCCGCATGTGAATTGAAACACATTTATGCCGTGCCTAAGATGCTGCAGAGGAATAGGAACTGATAAGCCCAGAAGTGTTCGGTAATATTTCTCAGGTTCAGTGGGTGTATTCTGCGGTTGTGGTATGTATATCCAGTCATTGCCGTTGGCTTTGAATTTTTGCTCACTTGTGCCAATGTGCCCACCCCAGTATTCCACACTTACCTCAGCCTTTATTGCACCTTCCAAATCAAGTTTCAGTTCTTTCGGAACCATACGAGGTTTATTGTGAAATGAATCTCCCTCAGGAAATTCCCGTTTACATTCAGGATCAAGTTCGCTAAAGCTTCTGCCATGCTCTGCATTGTAATTATATGTAAACTCTTGAAAAATATCTCCAGGCTCAGCCCCTGCACAGAATAGATAACACGTCAATGTGATGAAAATTGATGCCATAATTTACTGCTCCTTTTTATATAAACTCAGATTCTCATTTTCTCATGAGTTTTGCAGATGGTATCAACCAGGAAGGTATCCCTTGAAATCAACCAGTCGCTGATCATCAGCACGATAAGTGATTGGTTTGGGGTCTAACCAATCAACAATCTTATCTTTGATGGAATATGCAAAGAAGTGATTTCCCACAGGACTGTAATGCCCTATATAATATCGTTTCATGTAATCTTCGACAGATAGATTGAAGCTCTTGTAGTCTTCGAGATGAAACTGATTCATGTCGAAATATCGCAATCCTTTTCTGTCAAGATAGTCGGCAATCTCCTGATCATAACGTGGCTGATTATGTAGCAATTGTCGAGTAGCCATTGGACATAGCAAGAGAATCATGAGCTTCTTGCCTTTATCTTGGCAGAAGCCAGAAACCTTATCAATTATATGCTTCGTAGCCACAAAGCCATAAACTATCTTGATCTGCTCTAAAGATGCCATCAGATTATCGCTGTTTGTTTCATTAATACTCGGCACGCCAAGTATCTCTGCAAGAGCGTTGAGACTCATCAGATCAAGGCTGAAGGGGTCTACTTGTCCGATAACGCAGAGTTGCACCATTAAGTCGTTTTTTAATGCTTGAAACATGAAGTCTGGATCAGTCATTTGATAAAGGGATTCTGGAGTAGTCAGGAGATTGGGCTTTTCCACAAAGCACCCCGACTCGACATCCATTTCGATGTTCGCCCAGAAATTGTTGTGGAAGAACAACCCGCCACGATTATTCCACCAAGGGTAGAATGTTGCATAACGGCAGCGCATAATACTTCTGAAATGGTCGTCACCCCAGATATATAGGATCACATAATCAGCGCCGTCATCTGTTTGCTCGGTCCGGATCATCCTACGATATGCCTGATAAACACCATAACCTCCCATGCCGAAATTTCGGATCGGTTCCCCAAGATGAGCGGCAAGGTATTCCTGCCATGTTTCACCATCACTAACTTGATGACACTGAGTGAAACTGTTACCGTAGGTATTAATTCTACATTTTTTGTCCACGTATATGTGGGCTGTTCTAGCACCGTTTTTCTGGGAAGTGGAGATAGTAGAACAACCATCCATACCATCTCGTGGTATAGAATTTGCTAAGATATAACCAAGCTCAGGATCGAACCTAGCCCATGATGGTTGAGAGGCATCAAGAAATACGTCAATCACTTCTTTTGATACCGCACTATTGCGAAGATATTGCTCATAAGAAATCATCTCGCCCTCCAAAAGGATTTATGGGTTGTGAGGTTTTTATTCTTTTTGAGAGTCTATTTTTCCTCTTTCCCATATATTTTTCTACAACGAAGTTTCCAATGATCGTAAAAAGTGCATCTAATTTGCGCCAAAAAAGAGATATCGAAACTGTTAGTTATCTTGTAATACTTTTCGACAGTTAGGACATATAAACAAGCCAGTTTGGTTAGGTACAATTATAGGTGAACCACAATTCGGGCATTTTTAGGGTGCCATATTTCTCATCCTAGCTGGATTACAGCACTGGATGCGAGGTTTACAGTATCGCCTGCTACTACCAAGCCAATGTAACTTTTCGAGGGGATATGCAAAAACCCCCATATTTCAATCACTTCATAAGGGTAATTGTGATATACTTCTGTAAATATCGTCTTTTATAGTTTTACATCTTTATTCTACCCCATACAATTGTGAGTTTTCCTACGGATTTTACAGCTAAGACTTCGGTGATTACAAGATCGGGCCATGTGTTGGGTTGCTCATAGAAAATTCCTCCAAGCTGTGCCTTTTCCCATTCATTTTTTACGCCATCTTTATCTGCCGAGTATGTAAAACCTATCTTACCTTTCGATGTGTAACCCTTCATAGCTTCTTTGCCTATTCTGGCTTCGATGGTGTATCCTTTGCCTTGATTGATCACAAAAGCCATATCTATCTTATCGCTTTGGTTGGCATAATCATACATTGTCTCTTTAACACAATCGTTTGCTCGGTGCCATTGACCCATATATCCTTTATTGCCGTTCCCTTTTACCGGACAGAACCAGAATTGCTGGTCATTCTCATCGAAAACAGGACTGTCATCATTTGCCCAGTCGAACCAGACCTCAACACAGCTACTATTCCAGAATTGCTGCGGATCAGGAACATTGATATTGTCATCCGCAACATCCGCTCCAATGTATACACCATCAGCCATAGGAACGAGATACAGCAGACTAATATCGCTTTTGAGTGGTTCGACTTTTTTGTATATAGATTCGTTTAGTATGCCATCAATAGTTATATTGGATCCGAAAACCTGAGTAGCACAGATAAATGCTATTAAAGCGCAAATAACCATATTCTTCATTTTCTACCTCCTTGTGTCATCCAATGACTAGTTCGATTGGCTACGAATCCATCGGCTTTCATAGCCAATAAATGGCTAATTAATGCACAAAAGACCCTTTTTTAGCCAAAGGCTATTGCTACTGGATTATTGGTATGCAGAAGCAACAGAGACCATCACGTATACCGTCAAAAGCTCACCCGAAGTCAAAGTTTCGTGCGTAAACTAGAATTTCAGGCTCGTTAAGCATCGTCAGGATAAAGAGCATAAACTATTTATCTTTGGTAATACTTATGTCATATTTATCGGAGAGTTGCCTTTATTTTACCCCATGTTGTTGATAAACTATCATCAGTATTTTCAACGCCAAACAACGAATCAATTGGTGATGCTAAATCTTTAATCTCCTGTTCGTTTTTGGCAATATTAGAAATCCAAAACTCATCTAAAATTACACTTGCAGGATACGTTCCGATAATTCCCTGATCCGCTCCCATAGTTAGCATAGGAGATTTAGAACAATTAATTTCTCCTGCCCCGGCAATCTGATCACTTAACACTGAATCCACGTAGAAGCTTGCGTTTTTCCCATCGTATACGTATACTAAATAATACCATTTCCCTTTTTCAAGTATTATTTTCTCAGCAATGTGGTCTTTTGTACCTAAAGTAGTAAACGTTGGATTCAAATTACAGAACTGTGCCGCCCAGCCACTGTCAGGTTTATCTGCCGAACCATTCATTACGACCAGGCTTTGCCATTTTCCAGGGAAATCTAATATCTGAAGAATGGCTCCTACGGTCATGGGTGCTTTGAGAGAAGTCAAAGATTTGGATGGTTTAGCAGTAAGAACCGTATTTCTGCCATCAAGCTCAATGGACCCATTGTGCTGTCCTTTGACCCATTTAATAGTTCCATCTATTTCTCCGTTATTGCCATATTTTGAAAAGTCCTTGACAATGTTTCCGCTGTTCGTGTTGAAATTATAATATAGTACCATATCATCAGGAAGAATCGCAAATACAGTTACGCTTAAAACACCCAATATAACCGTAGCTAACAATGGAATTATAAAGTATCTCATTTACTTTCTCCTTGTATATCCTTTCCGTAATATACGGAAGCTTGCTAACATCAATATCTTGGGCTTAAAGAATGTTTTTTTGCATATCCCCATTTCGAATATGAATCATTATTGGACGAAATTTCGGGTTAAGATTTTTCCTCATTTACAGGTTCCAGTGCAATGGCACGGATCCATGAAGAATCAAGCTCTGCGACCCTTAGCGGCAAACCGATAAAAAACACTCTTTCTGCCTTTATCTCTTCCAGATGTGCTAATTCTTCGATAATGGGTATAGGCACATCCTTTTTCCCGAGCAAGGCTTCATGAGTGTCGTTTCCAGCGGCTACGTTCTGGACACCAAGCATCTTTATGGGCTTTTCTGCAAGCAGTTTCGCTGATTCTGACGATATTAAAGGGGTTCTTCCTCCACTCGGACTCCACATCAGAACAATGTCTCCTGCTTCTACCTTACCTAAATCTGATGGGGTTATAAAGGGGGAATCAAACCTTAATACTATTGCTTTTCCCATAAATATCTCAAGCGGCATCTCAGTAGGTGACTTGCTACCTTCAATTATATGGGCAGGCAATTCAACGTGGGTTCCTACGTGAGTTTCTGTGTCAACCCAATACATGAAATGAGGACCAAGCGCAATAAACTGGCGGATCTCGAATTTCCGAATCTGATTTCCCCAGTGATAGTTTCCATCTATCTTCTGAACGCCGGGGCGAACCTCGACAGACAAATCAATTATTTTGTAGTTCCTAAAAAGATCGGTTAATTCTGGTGCTGACATAGCTTTTTTCCTTTCTTTTCTAGCAAACATTTTTTATCTGATGGGTAGTTCAATGCCATATTTCTGCGCGATATTTTGAAGGTTGCGAACAGTGCCTTCAAGAAGTGGGATTCCATTCTGAGCGCGATTGCTGTGAATTTCATCCTCCGGTTCTCCTGCGACGTATATTTGGTCAAAACCTTCAGCTTTGGGCAAAGTTTTCACTCCGGTGATAAAGTCATCAACCTGTGCCTTATAACTTTCTACGTCTGTGAATGTAGCAATATCAATCGCCGCCATAATAGTATTCTGCCTATGTCGTGGATCATTGCCCTTATTTAGTAAAGCAGGTCCAACCAGCGGGTCACCTGCCATGATGCCGGTAAGACACTCAAACATAAAAGCCATATCAGCGGCTTTGTATCCACCAAATGGCAGCATAATGACAGCCTGATTTGGGTCTGTGGTGCTTTTGCCATCCCCGTCTAATGCCCAGCCTTGCGGGATCGAAGTTCCTTTATCTATAGCAAAGTCAATTTTGCCACGTGCAACAACGCTGGTTGCCATATCCAGCATTACCGGACGATGATTTTTCGCTGGCACAGCAATTGAGAGAGGTCCGTTGTGAACTCCGGGAGCTTTAGCGCCATAGGGCGCCATGTTTGGTCTGGAGAAGGTAGCGCCGATACCTATCATATCTGCTTTTACTGCCATCTCTGTATAATATCCTATCGCTAACGGCGTTGCACTGTTAGTCAGCAATGCCCAACCGATGCCAACTTCTTTTGCCTTCTCCATTGCACGTTTCATAGCAAAGGTTGCACCTACTGCGCCCAATGCACGGTCTCCGTCTATGAGTAGGATGGCAGGTGTCTCCTTCAAAACCTTTATGTTAGGTCTTGGATTTAGCTGACCGTCATCCGCCATCTGCACGAACCATTGAAGCCTTAGCACACCATGAGAATCCACGCCTCTTAGGTTTGCCCATACGATAGAATCTGCTCCAATCTCTGCATCGTCAGATGATAAACCCATTTTAAGGTATACCTGCTTCGTAAATTCTTTTAATAATTGCCAATCTATGTAAAATTCTTTCTGTTTCATGCTTTCTCCTAGTAAATTCATTTTTTAGTAGTAGGATTTCTATGTCCCAATACCCAGTTCTTTGGCGATCTTACGGGTCATTTCAGGATTTCCCCAGAAAATTCTGCATCCCTTCTGCATCCAGTAACGAACATTCTCCGGTGTTCCAGACAGGTAAGGAGCTCCTATTGGTATGCCCGCTTTGACTGTTACCTCGACAACGTGATGTATTGCCTCATCAACCGCCTTTTGTTCGGGTAATCCCATAGACTGAGCAAGATCCAGATTCCCAACATCCACTGCATCCACGCCAGGAGTTGTGACAATCTCCGCGACGTTCTCTACACCCTCTTTATCCTCAATGAGAGCAATGATCATGGTTGCTTCATTGATTGCGTAGTAATACTCCTTCTGTGTATAATTGAACATGCCATATCGTGCAAGCTTGCCGTAAAAGTTGTCGCCGCGCATACCAAGTGGATAATGCTTTGCCGCATTGACTGCGGCTTCAGCTACGGCACGTGAGCATGTATGAGGGACAGTAAGTCCCAGCACACCGTTGTCGCAGTAATGCAAGATCTCATGCTGGACACATCCGGGGACTCGTGCTATGGGCGTAACCCCTGCCAGATGCGCTACGGCAACAAGGTGATCGAGTTCCTTCCAGCTTAGGTTGCCATGCTCACCCTCAAACCTTACAAAATCGTATCCCTGCAAGCCGGCTCTATCCACGCTATTCGGGTCGCTTGCACCGGTTCCGACAACCACTTTACCCTGAAGCAATTTCTGTTTCATCTTATTGGTTAAGTAAACATTGACTTTGTTATCCATAGAATCTCTCCTGGTCCTTCAATTGTCATTACTTTTATTGCGATTTACATCTATATAGCCTCCAATATGTGCATGGAAGCATCATGAAAAAACGCTATCTTCCGATTTGCTCCTATATGCTCATATAATTGCTGTATCAACGAATCCCAGTCGTTGGCGACATATATATTTGGATTTTTAAGGTGAGTGCTTTTCATCTCCAGATGCGGCGAACATACGATGATATTTCCGTATCCTCTATTTGCCAGTGCATGTTCTAATGGAGGATTAGGCAACGTCTCTTTCCCCTTCAAGCTTTCCAGAAACACTTCAAAAGGTCCGTCCACTTTGCCATCGTAATAGACTTCATCTCTGCAATTAGCAATGATGATTGGCAAGTCACACACCTTTTCACAATCGTCAATGCATCGACTCATCTGAAGGGCGTCGGTAGAATGAAAATTCATTCTAAAAAAGCCTATGTCTGCAAAATCCTCTTTATCAAACTTGATAACATAAGTTTTCAGCGCTTCCTCAACATTAGCATTGAAAGTATTTGGGCAACTGCCAATATAAATACCAGTAGTCTGTCTTAGTCGGTTGATAGTTACATCAATGGAAATCAGATTCGTATTCTCTGCCAGCTTCTCTGCAACCTTATCCATATCTGCCCTTGTCTTGCCAAACCTATGCTCTTTCTTTCGCTGAACATTTGTCATATCTTTGTGGTTTGTCAAAATGGTGTCTTTATGAGATACGCCCGGTAAGACCATCTTGGATCCTCCGCATGCGTATACAAACCGATGCTTGGCAATGGTGTTTAAGGCTATAACTAGGTCTGATTCTACAACCTTCCTATTAATCTTAACTGGGGTTCCGTATTCTGTGCAACCCAAGTCGGCAAAATCTCCTTCAAATGAGCTATGGTTTTCGACCTTGTATTTGCGGACCATATCCTTACCGATCTTCAAACCCATTTCCTCCTGTGTCATGGGTCTGTGCATCCCCACTGCAAAAACGAAACTAATCTGATCTTCGGCGATGCCAGCCTTGGCCAGTTGGTTTATGATATGAGGAACCATCTCATAAGCGGGAGTTGGTCGTGTTAGGTCGTCAACCAGGATCACAGCATTTCTCTTGCCCTTCGCCAGATTTTCAAGGTTTGTTGTTCCATTTTTATATGGAAATTCCTGTGAAATACTTTGGTGGATGCCCTTTTCTGCAAGCGCTTTCATATTTCCCAGAAAAAATTCCTTTATCGTCCATTCTTCTGGAAACCTGTAAATTTCGATTTCACCTTCGTTATTAAAATCCCTTCCAATATCCCGGACCTCCCTCATCAAACCTGCCATATTAATATCTCCCTGATCTTCATGTTTTGCACGTGCTAACGTCCAGAAGCAAGACTGCCACCATCCACTGCCAGAATCGCGCCAGTGATAAAAGAGGCATCATCAGAGGCAAGAAAGGCAACAACTGCTGCAATCTCCTCAGGTTGACCAAGTCGTCTCATTGGATGGCGTGCTGTTACACTTTTGCGCACTTCTGGATCACTCAGCCAATTCTTAGTAAGCGGAGTTTCAATTACACCGGGACAGATGCAATTTACCCGGATATTTTCAGTAGCATGGGCAACAGCTATATGGCGTGTTAGATTGATCACCCCACCTTTGGCTGCGCTGAATGACGCTCCACCCCAATCCCCAAGTAATCCACCGAGAGAAGATATATTGATTATAGCACCACCCCCGGTTTTACGCATCTCAACGATAGCAAACTTCGAGGATAGATATACTGCCTTCAGATCGAGGTCTAACATCCGATCCCATTCATCCTCTGAAATACTAACAACGTCTCCACCGCCGCCTATCCCGGCAGCGGTAAAAAGTATATCGAGACGGTCAAACTCCTTGATGGTTTCAGCAACCATTCTTTCTGCATCAGCCGCCTTAGTGACATCAGCTAAGATAAAAAACGCTTTGCCTCCTAGTTCGGCAATCTGCCTACATACATCGTCGCCGACTACGGGATTGATGTCCGAAACCGCTATCATTGCTCCTTCCTGAGCAAAACGCAAAGCTGTGGCACGACCTATGCCAGACCCGCCGCCTGTGATCAGCGCAACCCGATTCTCAAACCTTTTTATTTGATTCATCAAAAATCTCCTGAATTATGTGATATTAGCTCCCAGAGGAAATAATGATATTTCCATTAATAATTGGCTTCGCTCAATTTATTATATATTTGTATCCTCCTCTTATCCCGGGAAGCCTGACTGAAAAATCGCAGGTTTCTGATCATTATTCTTGATTGTCAGGTTTAGTGTCTAGGGCAATGGCTGGTAACCGTGCTTCAACACGATGCAGGTGCGCCTCCATAGCCTGGCGTGCTGACTGCGCATCTCTAGAGCGAATTGCCTCATAGATGGGGATGAGCTCAGTAAGTTCATTTGACGGTTGAACTCCTAACTGATAAGTAAGTGCAACATCAGCAAGCATAGCTTGCAGCACCCGGTGTAGCGTGTTAAGCACGTGATAAAGCAGGGAATTGCCGGACGCCTTAGCGATGTTCAGATGAAACTCCACTTCTCCGAGGGCATTGCAATCCGCGCTGTTGACGCCATCTTTTAAGACTTGCAGTTTCTCACCAATAGCCTTGATATCCTCCTCAGATGCCCGTTCAGCGGCCAGTCCTGCTAATTCTACCTCAATGATCCGCCGCGATTCCATCACCTCTCGTAAGTTGCTTTCACTCATCAACACACTCCAGGAGAGTGGCCCGTATATAATAGACATATCGCCACGACCAACAAACATACCCGCGCCAATGGATACTTCCACCATGCCGATGGCTTTCAGGACCTTTATCGCTTCACGCAGCGAAGATCGCCCAACAGATAGTTGTGTCATCAGTTCGCGTTCTGATGGAAGCCTATCCCCTGGTTTCATATTATTATCTACAATAAAGTTAATCAGTCTCTCCACGATTATGTCGGTAAGTGTAGCTCTTGAAATCGGTGTCAGGCATGACGGTTGATTTGATGTCACTTTTTTCCTTCCTTCTATCAGTATGCACCTTTGGATTTCAATTTATCGAACAGATCACGGAATATGGGATCACGATGAACAAATATCGCATTTCTAATGAAATGCCTTTTGTTGTCAAAGCTATATGTCATCTGATCCGTCAATATAGGACTATGCACTAATTCCGTTGGCACCCAATTTGGATTGAGTAACCATGCAACTGCCGATATATCCCATATAACCTTTGAGCGTGCATATTGATCGGCGTGATAGTTGACAAAAATCTCGTAGAGATAATTGCCAATCTTCCCTTGTCCTTTAACATATTTTGCCATCTCTGATTCTGTGGTTAGCAGATGCGAAGTTACGCAAGAACATGGCAAATGTATCAAAGGCACTCCACAATCAAAGATCAATCGTGAAGCCCTTACATCCTGCATGAGGTTAAATTCAGAGGCCGTTGACCAATACAAAGGCTGACCACCTAGCCAGATAACCACGATACGTTTGATTATCTCAGGTTCTAGCATAATTGCTGATGCAACGTTTGTGATCGCACCGATAGCAGCGACATAAAGCAGACTATCATCCTGCTTCATTGCGCGTTCAATTAGATTGAGCACTGCCTCGCTTTCTTCGGGCTTATCTCTATCTTTGAGATATGCAGTTGAGCCACGATAGGCAAACCCATTTGGCTCAACATCCATAAATTTTAACAGCCTTAATATCTCCTCATAGCTCTTTTCCATGCCATCTGCGGGACCTGTTGAGCGATCATTGGAAAATGGCGCGGCATAAACAGCCTCAAAGTCTAACTTTTCAGGCGATATAAGCGCATAGATCAACGCAAATTGGTCGTCAATCTCGTTATATGTGTCTGTATCCAAAACAAACCTGATTTTGTCTGACGGATGATTTAGGCGTTTCAACCTTTCTTCTTCACTGAACTTTGGAAAATTCATCAATTCATCTCCTCTCAATATCTGGTTCTTTGGGAATATCGCTGATCTCAAGAATGCTATCAGAGCTTTTTTCAAAGCTGTGGTTATTTGCCTAAAAAGGTTGTTTCTCCCTTGAGACTTAACCACAACTCTTTTGCGAAAATTCTATAGCTTTATAGCGCATCCCTGCTGTGAGGATTGCAGCACTGCGTGTGAAATTTTTACAGTAGCTACACCATCTTCTACTCCTGTGAGAGTTTTTCTGCCCGTCTTAATACATTCGATGAAATGCTCTGACTCCAGTTGATAAGGGGATAGCTTATCTTCGGGTTTGTTACACTCAATTATTCCGTCAGATGACTCTGTCTCGATTTTATAACGAACCTGAGCACCTTCACATATTGCCGAACCAAGTGACCCTATGACTCCATACCTGTGGAAATTGACGTGGCTCGCCCAACTGGAATGAATATCTGCCATTCCACCGGACTTTAGGGTCATGACGACGCTGGTAATATTGTCATATCCGACCAGATCGCTGCGCGAAGTTGCAACTTTGCCCATTACAGAGGTAACATCGCCGACTACCCAGCGCATATAATCAAAGTCGTGAGACATGGACTCAATAGTCATGCCACAGATAAATCGCGGGTTGGTTCGCCAGTTTGGTGGCAAATGCGGAAGCCAAGCGTTACGAACGCCCCAGAAGCTATATATGCTTCCCAGATTACCTGACGCCACAAGTTCCTTCAACCTAACGAAGACCGGAGAGAAACGAAAGTTAAAACCAACCATAAAGTTAATGCTAGCGCGCTTCACAGCATTTTCAATAGCCCTGGCATCCTCTAGGCTTGCTGTAAGAGGCTTTTCGCAGAATACATGCACACCAGCCTCTATTGCGCAGACAGCCGTCTCACGATGAAACTGCGGTGGTGTGCAAATATAAACAGCGTCTATTTTTGCCAGCATTGACTCCAGATCTTTGTAAGCGACAGTTCCCAGGCGGTTAGCCATGCCTTCGGCTTTTTCCCGCACCGTGTCAAATACAGCTTCAATGCGAACATCAGGTATTTCGGAAAGGAATGAAGCATGTGTATTCGCTATATCACCAGTTCCAACCATACCAACTCTTATCATTTTTTACCTCCCATAAAAGTTCTGTCAATACGATTTTTTCAACATACCCCATTTGATGGCGATTTTGCCGGCAGATTGTACAGATTGAGCTACCTGCCCTTTCGCTTCTGCATCAGAGGGCTTATTACCGTCATTTCGGAAGCATGTCACATCAATCAGTGGATAGTTAACAGGGTCTGACTCACGGGTGCCAACCTCAGCATAATTATCACCAACCTCCAGCACTACTTGGATAATACTCTCCGGTGTGCCATTCCAGGTTTTATGCCAGATCCAGGGAAGTCGAGTCCCTACATCTGTGAGTATTGTAAGGTCGTTAGGAATGTTAGAAGGAAACTGCCCAGCGAAGTTTTCTCCCCATGGGATCATTCCAAAAAATATCTCTGGCCCCTCGATTCGGCGGCGTCCATTTTTTTGCATCAGTACTTAACCGGAGTAAAAAAGAATTGGAGTTAATGCCATCAACAAGCATGTGCGGGATATATAACCTTGCCCATGCTGCCCAGGTTTTACCATCTGCTGTAGACTCACCAGCTTTGATTTTCGGGAGTTTGAAGACAAGATAGGGTGCACCAAAAGCAGTTTTATTTATAGATCCGTCCTCTTGTGTTTCCACCCATTTATTTCCTTTGACATCCACACCGAACTGGCTCAAGGCAGGATCGAAACACGATACCTCTATATAGATTATCTGATCAGTGTATCCATATAGTGCTATAAATAATGACATAGCCAAACACAGCAAGAAACTATTAATACTAATTGATTTTACAGGTCTCACTTTAAGGCTCTTTTATGCTGAAGCGTTAATTGCCTTATGCTTCTCACCATTTCGATCTGATTATCTGATGGTCTGATGTCTGACTATTATAAATTATCATTATAGTCATGTCAAGCCTACTTATCTGGTTGAGTCTGATTAAAATTTGGGGTAAATATATGGTTGACTAAAACCAAAAAAGGATACACTACCTCAGTAGCAGTAACTTAATAACAGAAACCCGAGGAGGTATCCCTATGTGTGGTTTTTTGCATATTCTCCCCGAAAGGTGCATTAGAATCATAATACAAAATGCTTAACGTATCTCATTACAACAAACGGCGTGAAAGTGCTTTTTTGTGTATTCACCGGAGTTCCGTAGAAAAAGGGAGAAAAACAACGATCTCAAAATACTGAAATATACTTTTTCGGGGGATGTGCAAAAATCAGGTATTTTCGCTTTTCCAAATATTAATAAATTTATTCATAAAGATATGTTATTGTAATCGTTAAAAAATGCCATTTTGACATAGTAAGTGTTAAGTCTATTATGGTTACAGTAAAAAACTCAAGTATAGGCTTCTTGAACAGACGAGTGCTGAAATCTTTGTGCCAGCTTTCTCAACAT
>Ga0315274_10004748_pt1 | contig 19937 bp, 11 predicted proteins | sample YL17G02_20_MG_FD_203700 | JGI IMG/M metagenome (GOLD analysis project Ga0315274, IMG submission 203700) | Sediment microbial communities from Yellowstone Lake, YNP, Wyoming, USA - YL17G02_20 | ecosystem: Environmental > Aquatic > Freshwater > Lake > Sediment | place: USA: Wyoming | collected... | reverse complement strand
TACCACATCGGCTACCAGACGTTCCCGAAGGGGACGGTCATCAAGCCCTTCAAGCTCCCTCTCTCGGAAGCCGAAAGCAAACTACTCGATGAGGTGATCGCCGCCTGGAGCAACTGCGGCGTGGTGCCCGAGGACACGAAGACAACCTCACGCGAGCTGCCGCCCGGCCAGGCCACAGTGCTCGCGGAGCTCGACGGCCCCGGGACCGTCGTCTCCCTCAAGGCCAACCTGACGGGCGAAGAGACCCACGCGCTGCGCCGAGTGGTCCTGCGCATGTTCTGGGACGGCGAGGAGACGCCGAGCGTCGAGGCTCCTCTCGGAGATTTCTTCGGCACCGGCTTCTTCGCCAGCCCCTACAAGTCGCTCCCCCTGGGCATGGGGCCTGACGGCGGCTACTGCTTCTGGCGCATGCCGTTCGAGAAGAAGGCCCGCGTCCTCGCGATCAACGAGGGGAAGAGGCCCGCCAAGCTCGACTACAGCATCACCGTGCGCCCCGGCGCGCTGAAGCCGAACACGGCCCGCTTCCACGCGAAGTGGCGGCGCGAAGACCCCTGCAAGACCTTCGACTATCCCTTCCTGGAGTGCGAAGGCAAGGGGCGCTACGTCGGCTGCATGCTCAACGTGGATAACCCAGACCAGGGCTGGTGGGGCGAGGGCGACGAAAAGGTCTACGTGGACGGCGAGAAGTTCCCATCCACCTTCGGCACGGGGTCCGAGGACTACTTCGGCGATGCCTGGGGCTTCCGCCACTTCATTCGTCCCTTCCACGGCAACACGCTCGGCCAGGGGCCGGGCTTCTCGAACAAGTGGAGCGTCTACCGCTGGCACATCAGCGACGACATCCCCTTCGAGAAGTCCTTCCGCATCACCATCGAGAACTACGGCCGCGACAAGGACTACAGCTCCGTGGCCTACTGGTATCAGCTTCATCCGCAGAAGGATTTCTTCACCAGCGTGCCCGTCGAGGGGCGAGTGCCGCGCAAGCGGACTCTCCCCGGGGTCGTGGAGGCCGAGAGCCTGAAGATCGAAGGAGCGACGGTCATTGACGACGAGGGTCGCCTCGAGGAGTTCAGCGGCGGCAAGGCCCTCCTCCTGAAGGGCAAGGCGGGTCAGGCATTCGAGCTGCCCGCCGTCGTCCCCGCCAACGATGTCTATGGCATCATCCTCTACTCGGCCAAAGGGGAGGCGCACGCCCCCTTCGAGCTGGCGAGCGGAGAGACCGTCATCGGTCGCGGGGAGAACGCCTTCGAGCGCTCCAGCGAGCTGCGGATGGCCAAGGTGCGACTGGGCAAGGGCGAGGCCAAGCTGTCCCTCAGATTGACGGCCGACGGGAGCCTCGCGCTCGACGCCTTTCGGCTCGAGCCCAGCCGCAAGGAAGGCGGCGTCGTCGAGGCCGAGGACCTCCCGGTGATCGCCTCGAACGGCCCGAAGCCGGCCCCCGAGGACATCCGCCTCCCCTGGAGCGGCGACAGCCAGCTCCTCTTCCAGGCCACCGAGGGCGGCCAGTCCGTCACCGTGGCCCTCCCCATCAAGGCCGCGGGCCGCTTCGTCTTGGCCCTGCGACTCACCCGGGGGCCGGACTACGGAACCGTGCAGGTCTATCAGGGCGGCAAGGCTCTCGGCGACCCCGTTGACTGCTATGCGGCCAATCCGGCCGTGGGGCCGCAGGTGACTCTCGACAAGATCGATCTCGGCCCGGACGCCAACGCCATCAAGTTCCAGGCCGTCGGGAAGAACGAGAAGGCGACGGGCTATCGCGTGGGGATCGACTACGTGCGGCTGCTGCGCATCGTGGTCGAGGGAGCCATTGAGGCGGAGCGTCTCCGCGTGGCCGCCGCGGAGGGCGGCGAAGCCAACCCGCAGCACTTGGGAGGGTACGGCGGCCACCAGTGGAGCGGCGACACCCAGCTCTTCTTCACCCCCCCGGCCAAGGGCGCGTTCGTGACCCTGGAGCTGACCGTGCCCGAAGCCGGCCGCTACGAGCTGGCCGTCTACTACACGAAGGCCGTGGACTACGGCATCGTGCAGCTCCACCTCGACGGCAAGGCCATCGGGCAGCCGTTCGACGGCTTCAACAACGGGGTCATCCCCAGCGGCAAGATCGCCTATGGCACCGTGGAGCTCGCGGCGGGCAAGCACCCACTGAAGTTCGAGGTGACTGGCAAGAACGCAGCTTCGACTGGCTATTACGCGGGCATCGACTGCATCACATTGACCCCTGCGAAGTGAGCGGCCCGCGTCAGGACCTCGCCGGTAGCGGCGAACCTTGTGTTCGCCCAAAGAGGGGCGAATACGAGATTCGCCCCTACAGGTTGGAGACGCATGAATGCGGTGGTTGCGGGATAGCCGGGACTGGCTGGTGGTGATACACGACCCTGATGTCGCTTGACGGCAGGAGGCAGCTCCTGTGGCGCACGACCGCCCCACCCCATTGAGGAACTGCCGGCGTCACCGAGCGGCCACGCGGGCCTCGGCCGTCTTGCCGCTGAAGAGCTCCTGAACAGACACCGTGGCAGAGAGGGGCATCGAGCCGCCGACCGGGACAGACAGGTCGAGGGAGCCTGCATTGGTGGCCCGATAGAAGGCGAACTCCTTCCCGTCCGCGCCCTTCAAGGTGATCTTCAGAGGGACGGCGGCGCGGAACTCCTTGTGCTGCTCGTCGAAGAGCGCCACGCGGAAGCCAAGCGTTCCGCCCCTGAGGCGTGCCTGCGAAACGCGGACGTGAGCGATCCGCGCGGGGGCCAGAGCGAAGACCTTCCATCCTCCCGCGGGCAGGTCCACGTCGAATCGCTGCACACCCTCCTCGGTGATCTCGATCGGCGCATGTCTGCCCGCCTCGACGTCATAGATGACGCCCGGCAGGTTGATGCAGCCGACGGCGAAGCGGTTGGCCTTGTCCACGTTGCAGTTGTAGACGAACAGGTAGCGAGCGTCGCCGTTCTCCATGAGCGACCAGGCCGCCTCCGTGCTATCAATGACCACGCTGGGCGCGACCGCCTTCGTGAGGGCTTCGCGGACGGCCGGGATGGCGGCTTCCACGTACGCTTCGCGCAGGGCTCGGTGCTTGCGGTAGTTGGCCTCCGTGGGCGGAGCAATGGGGCGCTTGCCGGCCGCGATGTCGAAGTGCCACCTCGAGAAGTCCAGGGGCAGCACCGTGGCTCCCTTGATCTTCACCTTCGTGGACTGGTCGACGAACACCTTCCCGCCCTGCTCAGCATAGCTCTCCAGGTTCTTCACCACGGCCTCGCGGCAGTAGAGCATGCCGGGCAGGATGACGGCCTTCCTCTTGAAAAGCTCCTGGCTCATCAACTGTTTCTCAGTCACGAATTCCACCGGCAGGCCGGCCCGCAGCGCGGCGGGGCCGGCAATGTCGCTGATCTGGAATGGCCACCACGTCCGTTCCTTGTCGTCCCCGCCCTTCGGGTCGGGGAAAAGGAAGTAGTAGTTGTCGAAGGAGTTGACCCAGAACCAGCCGGAGAGCATCCAGACGGGCGATTCGGGCTTGGTGAGATTGAGGAGCATCGGGCCGAACTTGCGCAGGTACTCCCCCAGCCGCTTGGCCTCGGCGTCGAGGGGCTCGCGGCCAGGGTGCATGAACCAGGGCGACCAGAGGTTCACGGAGTTCCACAGGATGATCCCCTTCGCCCCGGCCCCCAGGCAGCAGCCGACCGTGAGCCGCAGGGTCTCGGGGTAGATCGACTTGTCCTCGGGCATGCGGAAGATGCCGATGAGAGCGTAGATGGCCTGCTTGTCCCGCTTCGCATCCTCGCGGAAGTTGGCGCGGACGTCGAGCCGCTCGAAGGCCTCCAGCTCGCTCTCCTTCCAGCAATCGAGGTAGACCTCCTCGACCATCACGTCGCTCTTCCCCTCGAACCCCCCGGGGTAGTTGGACATGAGGAAGTCGGGTCGGTGCTTCTTCGCGGCCTTGGAGAGCGCCTCGTTGTAGTCCGCCGCGGCGTCCTGGCGCATGAGCTGGCACCACTTGAGCCAGAGGTCGTCCTCGGGCGCCACGTAGCCCGGCTCCCGATAGACGGGCGGCGGAGCGTCCTTGCCCGTCAGGCGCTTGAAGCGCTCGTTCGCCCACGGGCTGTAGCAAGCGACGCCCGGGTCGCCCTCGTAGGCGTTGCGGTAGCCCATCACCCAGGCCCACTCGTCGTCGCAGAAGGCGCCGCGAATGCGCGGGTGCCTGGCCGCAATCGGTGCCCAGCGCTCGACCTGTTCCACCGCGTGCTGGAGCACCGCCGGGCTGAAGGGGCAGGGACGCGGCGAGTCGTAGTGGCCCGCGAACTTGCCCCCGGGAAGCGTCACCTGCGCCCATTCCTTCGGGTCGAGGCCGGCCAGCCGCGCGCCGTCGGCGGGGGCAGGCTCGATAAAGACGTAGAGGTTGTGCCTCGCCGCGGCCTCCGCGTAGCCCTTCATGTAGGCGTCCACGGCGTCCGGCCCCATCTGCGTGCCCTTGCCCGTCCCGATGTGCGAGAAGCCCGAGGAGACGATGTGGTTCATCCCCAGGTCGGCGAAGTACTTCATCGCCAGCCCCGCGATGCTCTTCGGGAACGCGCCTGTCACCACGTGGGTCCCATAGGGAAACTCCGCCGTCGCCATCCCCAGGGGCACTGGCGGCGCATCGGCCACGAGAGCCTTGTAGCGCGCGACAAGCTTCGCCTCCCGTGCCTCATCGGGGAACTTCCCGCCCAGAGCCCACCGCAGGCAGCGATCCCAGAGCACCGCCTCGGTCGGCCAGATCGGGTCGGACCCTTCGCCTGCCCTCTCGACGAGAGCGTTGCCGCGCGGCGACAGCATCACACAAACGACCCTGCCCTTCTTGACGGCCCACCGGGCCACGAGCGGGTCGCCCTCCGCCGTGGCCACGAGCACTTCGGCCCCCTCCCTGGCCTTCACTTTATGGTACGCCTCACACCCCCACTGGCTCAGATCCATGCGCTCGATCATCGGGTCCGACCTGACCACCCTGACGCCCTTGCGCTCCCTCAGCGGCCGGAGGGTCACCGCGTCGGGCACCTCGACGGGGAGGATGGCGGCCAGGGGGGAGCCGGCGTAGCCCAGGTAGGTGCGGAACTTGCCCTTTCGGTAATCCGCCGAGCCGAGCCGCTCGTGGCCGTTCCCATAGCACGTGACGCCGCCCGCGACGACGAGCGCGCCCCCCTCCTCCACGAACTTCACGATCTGGCTCGCGGCCTCCTCGGAGATCACCTCCAGATCGCTGTAGTACGGGTCATTCCTGCGCTTGTCCTGAACCGCTCGGGGGGCATCCCACAGGATGAGAGCCCGGCTCCGGCTCAGACCGGCGAATGGCTTGGGCGTCCGCTGCCAGCCGACCTGCGTCACTGCGAAGTCGTCGGCGAGGATGCTCTTGGGGGACAGGAAGTAGTCGAGCGTGTAGATGAACGCCGCCTCGCCGTTGTAGTAGTTGATCCCCGTCGTCTCGGGGGTCTCGCTGATGGCCAGCACCGGGACGAGCGCGGTGGCCCCGCGCAACGTGAGGGGGACGAGGCATGAAAGGGCGCCCAGGAACAGGCTGGGGGCGGCATTGGAGTACCGGCTCATCGGGGATTCCCCCTATTCCTTCTACCTGGCCATCACGTCCAGGGCATAGATGCGCCCATCCTGGGCGCCCAGGAAGAGCCGCGAGCCGTCGGCGCTGGCGGCAAGGCGCAGGTCCGTCCCCAGGTGGCCCAGGTCGTCGCCCTTGACCCCTTCGTAGAGGGTCTGCGTCTTGCCATCCTTCAGCGAGAGGAGCTCCAGCGTAGGCACGCACCACCAGTCCCACGTGTGGGGGTAGCGCTTCCACGCGATCGCCACGAGGCCCTTCGCCTCGACGACCACTACCGAGTCGATCCGACTCGCCTTCCGCACTTGCCACGCCTGCTTCCCCTTCGCGTCGGTGAGCCGCACGATACCCTGGGTCGTCGCGACGAGCAGCCGTCCGTCGCTCAGCAGGAACCTCTGCGACGTGTAGGGCGGCCATTCCACTTCATACTGTTCCTTCCCATCGAGCATCACGACGAGCTTCCGCGGCTTGGTGGGGTCTCTGCGGATCATCAACTGAGCCTTGCCGGCCGCAGCAATGGGCTCGGGCGTCTTGGGCGGCGAGACGTCGCTGACGGCTCCCGTCACGGGGTCCACCGCGACGGCGACGGGCTTGCCGCCGCGGAGTTGGGCGGCGCGAATCGTCCCATCCGCCGCGAAGCGGGCGCCCTCTCGCCAGTCGCATTCGGCTCTGGCGATGGGCTTCCCTTCAGGCGAGAGGAGCTGGATGAAGCTGTTCTCGTATTGCCGCGTCGTGGCGTTCCAGCGGAAGGTTCGCGCGAATGCCGCCTTGCCATCCGCGCGGACGGCCACCTGCTCGACGTTGCGGCCCGGCCCGTAGCGCTCCTGCTGGCGGCGGTTCTCCCCCAGGTCCACGGCGCCCCTCCCCTTCCCGCTCGCATCGAGGGCGTAGACCTTGTCGGCCCCGACGAGCAGCCAACTCCCATCGCCCGCGCAGGAGAGGGCCTCGACCTGGCCGGCCACCCGCGCAATCTCCCTGAGCGGGTCGGCGGGGAGCGGAGCGCGAAGCTCCACGCCGACCACGCGCCCCGTGCGGTCGGCGGCAAAGGCGGCGACCCACGTGGCGGCGTCGGGCAGGTCAATCTCCTCGGCAAGCTCCCATTCTCGCTCGGCCGCCTTCTTGAGCGGCCTCTCGACGAGCAGCGCGCCGTCCGGGTCACGGGCCTCTGCCCACGCGCAGTAGGTCTTCGCCTCGGAGCTGAGCGACAGGCTCTCCAGCGCCTTCGCCTTGATGTGGTGCTCGACGGCGGAGAGGAGGAATCCCTCGACGCCGCCGGTCTTCGCCGCGACGGCCTCCTTGGGCTTCTCCGCATCGGGCAGGGCCGCGGTCTCCTTGCCCGGCGCCGCCGCATAGGTCCAGTAGGCGTGGAGCGTCAGCGTCTCGCCCGCCTTCAGCTCGTCAGGGAGTTGCACGTAGACGCTCGGGGCGTTCTCCCCCGCCGGCGGCGAGGGCTTCGCCCCCTCCGCTGCGCCGGACACCGGCTGCACGCAGTCAACCCGCACAGTCAGCTTCTTGCGGTTCACCACCACGGCCACCGAGCGAGGATCGAAGTAGCCGAGGGGGCCGAGAGGCCCAGGCTCGACAGGGAGCGACGCTCTCACCCACGTGCCGCCCGCGAGGGGGCCTTGGACGGAGAGCGCGGCACGATAGCCGGCATCAGGCACGTCCCAACGTCTCTTGGGCAGGTTCTCCGGGGACCCAAAGGCGTCGGGACGGATCGGGCTGCCGCCGATCGTGGGCAGCCGTTTCACCAGGTTGGCGCGGCCCACCGTCACCGTCGTATTCCCCCCCGGTCCCACGCGGACCTGGGTGGGCGTGGCGGCGCCCGTGGTGGCGAAGATCGCCTGGTTGATGCCCTGCACCAGCTTCGCGGCGACCTCCCCCGTCGGGCAGACGAGCAGGAGCGTCGCCGTGTCCACCGCGTCCACGTTCACGAAGATCGCGTCGTCGAGGACGTTGAACCGCAGGTCCCGCAGGCCGCGGTCGTGGTCGAAGGCCATCACGCGGACGGGCTGGACCCACTTGGGGAGCTTGTGCGAGATGAGCAACTCCCGCTGCGGCATGAGCTTGATCCCCCCGTGGCTCTTCCCGTCGGGGAAGTCGCGCGGGTAGAGGCACCGCAGCCGCCGATTGAGCAGCACGGTGACCACCAGGTCGTCTTTGCACAGCAGGGGCAGCACCTCGACCCCTTCGGGATGCCGGTCCGCGGGAAGCCTGGCGCTCGTGGCGAGATAGGGTTGGAGGGGCTTCAGCACGCCCGCGATGTTGCCGACCAGGTTCCAGACCGGCACGCAGGCGGTCGCGCCCTCCTGGTAGCGCCAGGGACGGTCCTCGAGGGAATCAATCCCGCCCCGAAGCTCCGCCCCCTGGTCCCACACCGAGGGGATGAGGAACCAGCCGAAGTGCCTCGCGCCGCGCCCCAGCATCGCGTAGCTGGCCAGCTCCTCCTCGGCTGGGGTGATCCAGCGGACCCCCTGCCCCACGGTGTCCACGAGATAGAGAATGGGAGCAGGCTCATTGAGCTCGCGGATCAGGTCGAGGGAACGCCCTTCGGGGAACACGGTAGGATCGGCGCCCTGGCCGGTGCAATGGTAGAGGTAGTTCATGTAGAAGTCGTGGGTCCAGGCATAGCGATAGGTGTCGGCAGGATTGCAGACGAATTGGGCTTGAGGCGAGCCGTGCTCGCGGAGGAAGCGGCCGAGGCCAATCAGCGTCTGCGGGCGGGGCCGCCCCCAGCCCGCGTCGTCCTGCACGTACCACGCCCAGGCGTCTTTGGTCTTGCCGAATTGCTCCGCCTGGCTCGTCAGGCGCTTGGCGAGGGCATCGGGGATCGTGCCGCCGTTCTTCTCGACCTCGCCGCTGGCCTGCGCGCTGGCCTCCATGCGCGTCACGTACACGTCCATGTGCTTCTCTTCGAGGTCCCGCTTGTCGGCGTGCATGCCGTAGAAGGGGTAGTTGAGCGATTCGGCGGGATAGGCGCGGAACCAGGCCGTCGCGCTCGCCCCCTTGCCGGCCACGCGGAGCGTGCAATCCGCCGAGAGCTTCAGCGGAGCGGACAGGTCCATCTTGAGGACCGCCACCATCCCCGGCGGCACGGGAGAGCCTTTCACCTGCGGCTCCACCCGCTTGCCGTTGAGCTCGACGGTCTCGATCGCAACAGGCTCCGCCGCGTCGTTCCTCACCATCACCGTGAGGACCTTCAAATCCTTGTCGAATGCGGCGCAGGCAACCTTCAGCCTGTCCGGCTTCGGCGCGGGGCAGGAGAGCTCCACGGCCCCCTTGTCCGTGACGGCGGCGAGTTCCAGCTTCGGGCGCCCATTGCCGGCAATGGGCGCCCGATTGCCGGCAATGGGCGCCCGCAACTCCTTCGCCACGCAGCCGAGCAGGATCACCGCCGCCCCGCCCGCGGGGATCGTGCGTGGCCGGATGTCGAACCAGTCCACCCCTTTGCCTGGCGAGTTGGGCTTCGAAGGATCGGAGAGCGCCAAGTGCTCCGCGATCGGCTTGCCCCCGAGCTGGAGATCCTGAATGGTCACCGGCTCGCCGGTCGGGTTCTTGATCAGGACCGCGACCGACGTCCGGCTGCTCTCGTCCAACGCGCGAGCAGCGTCAACCGTCAGCGTCCCGCCGAACGCGGGCGATCGGAGCAACACGAGGAGGACCAGGGATGAGGCGAGGGCACGCAAGGGATGGACCCCCCATCTTGAGTGGAGCGCGCGTGCATGCGCGCCGTGGTTCGAAAGCTTTCGCCGCGCCGGTATTATACCCAAGGAGCAAGGGGAGACAAGCTCCCCCGGCGTTGAAAGCTGGGGCGTCTTCTGGTAGGCTCTTGCCTCAAGAGATGGATCAGCCCATTGATGCTGCTTCGGCAAAGGACAACTGGCCATGAGAGTCGCGGTTCTCCTTCCCCTCTTCGCGCTACTGGCCGCTCCGGGGGCAAGAGCGGTAACCCTGAACGTCTCGCCTGGCGGCCCCATTCCATCGTTGGAGGCGGCCCGTGACGCAGTGCGCCGCCTCAAAGCCGAAAAGCCGCTGGGCGAGCCGGTCCGGGTCATCGTAGCCGACGGGAGCTACACGCTCGACCGCCCCCTCGTGCTCACCCCCGAGGATAGCGGGACAGAGGCCTGCCCGATCAGCTACGAGGCGGCCCCCGGCGCCAAGCCGGTCTTCAGCGGGGGCCGACGCATCACGGGCTTCAAGCCCGACAAGGACGGTCTCTGGAGCGCCACGCTGCCCGACGTAGCGGCGGGGAAGTGGTACTTCGAGCAACTCTTCGTGAACGGCCGGCGGGCGATTCGGGCGCGCTCGCCCAATGCCTTCTACTTCTACATGCTCCGCAAGGCCGGTCAGGGGATCGACCCAGCGACGGGGCAGCCGGCCGACCTGTCGCGTCGGGCCTTCGTGGGGCGGCAGGCCGATCTCAAGCCGCTGTTCGCCATTCCGAAGGACCGGCTGAGCGACGTGACGCTGGTCGCTTACCACGCCTGGGAGACGTCGCGCCACCGCCTGGCCTCAGTGGATGAGAAGACGGGCGCCGTCATCGCCACGGGGAATGCGCCGTGGCGCTTCGGCGATTGGGAGCCTACCCAACGCTACCACGTCGAGAACTTCCGCCAGGCGCTCGACGCCCCGGGCGAATGGTTCCTCGACCGCGACGGCACGCTCCTCTACAAGCCGCTGCCGGACGAGGATATGGCGAAGGCGGAGGTCGTCGCGCCGGCGACCGAGACGTTTGTGCGGTTCGCGGGCGAGCCGTCGCTCGGCCTCTACGTGGAGCACGTGGCGCTCCGTGGCCTGGCGTTCCGCTACTCGCAGTACGTCCTGCCGCCGCAAGGGCACGCCGACGCCCAGGCGGAGGTGACCATCCCGGCGGTGATCATGGCCGACGGGGCGCGGAACGTGGCCATCGAGGATTGCGAGGTCAGCCGCATCGGCACCTACGCCCTCTGGTTCCGCCGCGGCTGCCAGGACTGCCGCGTCGCCCGCTGCTATCTCCACGACCTGGGCGCGGGGGGCGTGAAGATCGGCGAGGGCTGGGCCAACGAGCGCCCCGCGCCCGCCGAGCAGACGGGGCACGTCGCGGTGGACAACTGCGTCATCCGCTCCGGCGGCCACATCCACACGGGCGCCCACGGCGTCTGGATCGGCCACAGCGGCTACAACACGGTGACCCACAACGACGTGTCGGGCTTCTACTACACGGGCATCTCGGTCGGCTGGCGCTGGGGCTACGCGCCCAGCCTCGCCCACCACAACGCCATCGAGTTCAACCACATCCACCACCTCGGCTGGGGCGTGCTCTCCGACATGGGCGGCGTCTACACCCTCGGCCCCTCCGAAGGCACCACGGTCTCGAACAACGTCGTCCACGACGTCTACTCCTACAGCTACGGCGGCTGGGGCCTCTACAATGATGAGGGCAGCAGCAACATCGTGATGGAGAACAACCTCGTCTACAACACGAAAACCGGCGGCTATCACCAGCATTACGGCAAGGAGCAGATCGTCCGCAACAGCATCTTCGCCTTCAGCATGGAGGGGCAGATCCAGCGGTCGCGCGTCGAGCCGCACCAGTCCTTCACCTTCGAGCGCAACATCGTCTACTGGAAGGGCGGCCCCCTCTTCACGGGCAGCGGCGCGAAGGACGACAAGGTCGTCCTCAAGAGCAACCTCTACTGGGAAACTTCGGGCCAGCCCATCTCCTTCAGCGGCCTCACCTGGGACGAGTGGCAGAAGCTGGGGAAGGACCAAGGCGGCCTTGTCGCCGACCCCGGCTTCGCCGACCCCGAGAAGGGCGACTTCCGGCTCAAGCCCGACTCGCCCGCCCTGAAGGTCGGCTTCAAGCCCTTCGACTACACGAAGGCGGGCGTCTACGGCGACCCCGAATGGGTGAAGCTCGCCGGCAGCGTCGCGTATCCGAGGGTGGAGTTCGCCCCACCGCCTCCGCCCCCTCCCCCACTGACCTTCCGCGAGGACTTCGAGGCGATGCCCGTTGGCTCCCGGCCCGACGCGCAGGTGTTCGTCGAGAACAAGGGCGACGCGATCGGCGTCACCGAGGAGGCGGCCGCGGGCGGCAAGCGGAGCCTGAAGATCCTCGATGCGCCCAACCTCCAGCACGCCTTCAACCCCCACTTCTTCTTTGTCCCCCATCACCTCGACGGGGCGACCCGCTTCTCCTTCGACATGCGCATCGAGGCGGGCACGGTCATGTACCACGAGTGGCGCGACGACGCGGTGCCGTACCGCGTCGGCCCGAGCCTCGCCGTCCACAACGGCAAGCTGTGGATCAGGGGCAAGGACGTGCTCGACGTCCCCGGTGGGCAATGGGTGCGCTTCGAGGTGACGGCCGGCCTGGGCGGCAAGTCCACCGGCACATGGGATCTCGCCGTGACCCTGCCCGGCCAGGAGCCGAAGCGCTTCCCCGGGCTTCCGAATGGCAAGGCCGACTGGACGGCGCTCCAGTGGCTCGGCTTCAGCAGCACAGCGACCGACAAGGCCGTCTTCTATCTCGACAACCTGGAGTTGGCTGGCTCGGCAGGCGACGCGCGGTAGCGCGCCCTGAACGGAATGGTGGTGCTCACCGCAAAGGTGTGAAGGAGGTTGGCGTCATGCTGCATCGCCGTGTGTGTGTTCTGGTTCTCCTTGCAGTCCTGGGACAAGGCTGTGGGCCGCGCCGCCTCACCGACCGCATCGAGGGATGGCGATGGATTCCGCTCGGGCAGATCGCCGCTCGGGTGGACAAGGCCCGAGGCATGGGGCTGCCCGGCGCCAAAGTCACGTTCCTCAAGGCCGGCGACGAGCGTCGCTTCCTCGCGCTCGAGACCATCCCGTGGGGGGACCTCTCCACGGCGAAGGCTCTCCTCGTGCAGTACCGCCTGTCGCTGAGGGCCGGCACGCGGCCGCGCCTCGGGCTCATGGTGTTCGAGCAGGACGGCGGGGCGTGGTTCAAGGTCGGCGGCGTGCCCTTGATGCTGGACGGATTGGCCGAGGCACGCCTCCTGCTCCGGGGCTTCCGCCCGTCCGAGCTCGGGGAGGACAAGGACGGCCAGCTCCAGTGGAGCCAGGTCGCGAGGTTCTGGATTGGCCTCGTCCTGGACAGCCCAACGGAAGGCGTGCTGACGCTGACCCGCGTGGAGCTGACGGGCGAGGCCGGCCGCCCCACCGGGCCGCAGCCGACCCCCTTCGACGATGCGTCGCTGTGGACCGTCGGCAAGGACCCCGCAGCCGAAGGCAAGCTGGCCATCCGGAACGAAGGCCCCGCTGGAAGGCCCTGCATGCGATTCGAGTTCGCGCTCCCTGGCGACAAGCACATGTTCGCTCTCCCGGCCCTCGCTCTGCCCGACACCGAGCTGGTGGGCTACCGGGCGCTCCGCTTCGCCTACAAGGCGAAGCTCCCCGCAGGCATCAACGGGCTGCTCGTCTCCCTACAGGAGCGGAACCACGCCCAGTACTATGCCGAGCCGGCCCCAGCCCCCAGCGACGACTGGAAGACCGTCACGATCCCCTTCGACACGCTCAAGCTGGGGGCATGGACCAAGGATGAGAACGGCCAGCTCGATCTCGGCGAGGTTGAGTCCCTCATCATCGGGGTCCACGGAACGGCGACCGACCGCAGCGGCACCGGGCTCATCTGGGTGACCGACGTCGAGTTCGTGCCATAGCGCACGACCTCTTCTCCCTCTCCCCCCGGGAGAGGGCTGGGGTGAGGGACCTAAGGACGGAGCGCACTGCCGTTCCGGCGCCCCTCACCCTCTCCCGAAGGGCTCATCTTTGCCCACATCTTTCTGCGGCTTTTTTGCAGCCCCCGAATGGGGGCGACCGGGCCGTAGCCCAGGGTGACCGCAGGTAGCCCTGGCTGAAGATGGCCCCACGAGGGAGCCCCCGAACGGGGGCGATTCAGAAGCCTCCGCAGCCGCGCCCCACTCTCCCAACCTGTTCAAGATGGCCACCTGTGCGCAATAGGAGTTGGCCATCTTGAACGACAACTACCGCCGCCCGTTCCGCTACCATAAGACTATAGTGTGCAACGACATGTGGCTCAGGCAGCCCCTAGGGCCTCTCCCCGCCAGGCCCTTTCAAGGTGGCCACCCCCCTCCGCAGCCCGGCCCTCATCCTTGCCGGCAACTCGGGCTCCGTAGCCCGCGGTCGGCTACGATCTGGCGCCCCTGGCGGGGCTAGCGCAACGCCCCCCACGAGATGTGGGCAAAGATGAGCCCCCCGGGAGAGGGCCAGGGTGAGGGACCCAAGGGCGGGGCGCACTGCCGTTCCGGCGCCCCTCACCCTCTCCCGAAGGGCTGACCTTTGCCCGCATCTTGCGGGCCTGCCTTTGAGAATGGGGGCCTTCGCCTGTGTTCCCGCTCCGCTGGCATTGAAAGCGGTGACATCTCACCGCACTCCACAATCCTCCCCGTTCCCGAGCAGGCCGCTTTTCACCGTGCGCCAGCCTGGGAACGGGGAGGACTATGGAGTGCGGCGAGGCGTCGCCGCTTTGGCTTCCCAGCGGAGCGGGGAGACAGGCCCAACGCCCCGTTCGGCACGGCGCCCCCTCAGGATCTGGGCAAAGCTGAGCCCGAAGGGAGAGGGAAGAGCCACCCCCTCCCGAAGGTTGCCACACCTTCGGGAGGGTAGAGCGGGCGTGCCTCGGCCCAAGGGTTCTCACGTTGACCCTCCTGGGTCAGCGATGGAGCCATGGCCGGCGCAGCATTGCCAGCGTCCGGAACACGCCTCGAAAGACGGCGACCCCGCGGGAGGGGGTCGCCCCCGTGATGGCGCTCACCGCGAAGTTGTGGACTGCCCCGCCCTTGCGGGAGAGGCGCGCCAGGCCATCGTGGATCCAGCCCACTGAGGTCAGAGCCTGCATGAACTGGTAGGCCATGTGGCGCGGGCGCAACTCCTTGCCGACGGCCGCCGGATAGTCGCGGAGTGCCTCCAAGCTGCCCGACGCGAGCGCCTCGTGGATGGCGGCGGCAGCCAGCTCGCCTGTCCTCATTGCCATGGCGATCCCTTCGCCGGTGGAGGGGAGGGTGGAGCCGATGGTCTCGCCGATGGCCACAATGCTCCCCGACACGAGGCGACGCATCCCCTTCAGCCCGCAGCGCACCATCCCACCTCGCGCGGGCGTGACGGCTTCCGCGTGTCGGAACAGCTCTCTGGCCAGGGGAAGCTCCGCGACGACCTGTTCGAGGGCTTTCTTCGCGTTCCCCCGGGCGCCTTGTCGGGTCCGGCGGGGCGCGCAGCAGCCCACGTTGTACTCATTGCCGCCCATCGGGAACACCCATAGGTAGCCCGGGATGAGGGATGCCGACTGGAAGCTGACCATGCGGTCCAGGCGGAACGAGGAGCGCACGTAGCAGCGGATGGCGACGTCGCTGGGCGCGACGCGGGCGACCATGCCGAGGCGCTTCGCAACGCTCACCGCTGCACCCGTCGCAATGACCCCGACCCGCGCGCGCACTCGCTTCTCGGACCCAATCAGCGAGGCCGTCACCGTCCCATCGCCTTCCTGCGTGAGGCCGTGGACGCCCCCGCAGCAGAACGCCGCCCCAACTGCCACGGCTCTCTCCGCCATGAGGGCGTCCAACCTGATGCGCTTGAGCGTGGAGAATCGCACCGGGAGCTCGACTTCCACCTGAGAGGGGCTGAAGCTCGAGTAGATGTCGATCTCGTGGGCCGCCGAGCGCACGGCCTCGCCAAGCCCAAGCCTCTGTAGACACGCGATGGCGTGGTGGGTCAGGCCATCCCCGCAGACCTTCTCCCTGGGGAACCGCTTCCGGTCGAGCAAGAGCACCCGGTGACCCTGTGAGGCAAGGAGAATGGCTGCGGTTGAGCCCGCCGGGCCGGCCCCGACGACGAGCACGTCGAACGGCTCATCCGGCAGTTCACCGGCAGGCTGCTGCCGGCAGGCAAGCTCCCCGCCCATCATCTGAGCACCCAATTCCGGAACACCTCCGCCGCCGTGGCGCCACCCGCCGCATCCATCCTCTTCAACGGGCAAGCCACTCGATTGCCACGATGCCCTCCGCCTTCCGAAACTCCGGGTCGCCCGTGATCACCCGCCCACCCTTATCCACGGCCAGTGCGATGGCGAAGGCGTCGGCGTACGGCAGCGGCAGCGTGGCCTTGATGTGAGCCGCAACGAATGTGAGCCTGCGGTCCGCGTCAACGACCTGGATGGGCAGCCCATCAATAGCCGCAATCGCCTTGTGCGCGGCCTCGACCCCCTGCTCGCGCTCCGTGACATAGAGAGCCTCCCCGTAGTTGACGATCGACAGCCACACTTCCGCTTGGCCCGTCTTGGCCTCGCGCACAATCGCCTCCACCCGCTTGGCACCTGCTTCGTCCTGGAGATAGCTCAGTAGCGCGAAGCTGTCAAGGACGAACGCGGGCGGGGCGCTGGCTCTCACGGCGCCGCTCCTCCTCTCGTGCCTTCAGCAGTGCGCGGGTCAGCGAGGGCTTCCTGGCGAGAACACCCCGGGCATGCCCAATGGCGTCCCGCGGAGCCGGCACGATCGAGAGCACCCCGCCGTAGTCCACGATCGAGACAGCGTCCCCTGGGCGCAGATCATACTTCCGCCGGAACTCAGCCGGGATCACGACCCACCCTTTTGCCGAGACTTTAGCCACCGACATGCCTGGCCTCCTTGGCGTTACACTTCGACCAAGCAAAGTATAACGTCCCCGGGGTCGCCTGTCAACCGTCACTGATTCCTATCGAAACGCCTCGGCCGGGCCGAAGGGCGCCAGGCCGATCGTGATGTAGCCGTTGATCGCCGTGTCCTGCTCGCGATGGGCGAACTGCCACATCCTCCTGACGAGCTGGCGCTTCACCTCGGCGTGTGCGGGGTCGGCGGCGACGTTGCGCATCTCGTGCGGATCGCTCCGCAGATCGTAGAGCTCGTCGAAGTCGAAGCCGTTGTAGACGTACTTGAAGTCCTTCGTCATCACCGAACGCTGGGTGAAGTACAGCTCGACCCCGTTGCACTGGGTGAAGACGGCATCGCGCCAGTCGGGCGGGGTCTCGCCGCGGAGGAATGGCACGAGGCTGGCGCCCGACAACTCGCGGTCCGACCTGACTCCCGCAAGCTCCAGGAAGGTCGGGGCAAAGTCGGCCAGCGAGACGAGCTCCTCGACGCGCCGCCCCGGCCCCGCGATCCCGGCGGGCCAGCGGACGATGGCAGGCACGTGGTAGGCGCCGCGGAAACAGGGGATGCCTTTGGCAAACAGGCCGTGGTCGCCGCAGTAGTCCCCGTGGTCGGAGCAGTAGAGGACGAGCGTGCGATCCGCCTGTCCCGTGGCCTCCAGGGCGGCGAGGGTCTTGCCGAAGAGCTCGTCGAGGTAGGTGCAGTATGCCCAGAAGTGGCGGATGCCCTCGCGGATCTCGCGCTCGCCCATCTGGTCCCAGATGGTCTGCCGCATGCGCTGGTAGATACGGGGCTTGTCCTTCAGATCGTCCGCATAGCTCGGCGGAAGCGGCACCCGGCCGAGGTCATAGAGATCGAGGAACCGTTGGGGCACGAAGTAAGGATCGTGAGGGCCGCTGAGGCCGATGAACATGCACCAGGGCTCGCCCTTCGCCGCCACCTCGGGCAGGACATCGAGCGCGGCGGAGAGGACCTGCTCGTCGTGGCGATTCCCTTCGTTGCGCGTGCCGTACATCGTGTAGGTGCCATACCCGGGGCGCAGGGCCTGGCCTTCGCCGCGCCGGGTCTCGTCCGGCCGCTTGGCGATCTCCTGGTAGCCGCCCCAGTCCATCTCGTGCTCTCGCGGCTTGTGGCCGTCCACGGTGAGCTGCCGCGCCCATCCCCGGTCAGCGGGAGTCTCCTCGACGCTGACGTGCCACTTGCCCGACCAGACCATCGTGTAGCCGGCTTCCGCGAGGTCTTCGCTCCAGAGCCGCACGCCCCTCTTCAGGCCGCGCGTGAGGGCCTGGCCGTTGCAGACGTTGTTCCACACGCCGCTACGCGTCGGATAGAGGCCGCTGTGGAACGTCGCTCGCGCGGGACAGCAGTGGGGCGACGGACAGAACGCCTCGCTGAAGATGACCCCCTCTCTCCCGAACCGGTCCAGGTTCGGCGTGAGGCACGGGTGCTCGGGCAGCACGGTGTCGCCCCGCTGGTGGTCGGTCATGAAGATCAGGATGTTCGGCCCGTCCAAGAGCGGTTCCTCACGCGGCCTCACTTCGCCGGCAACTCCAGGCAGGCTCATAAGGCGCACTGCACGAGCTCCTCCAGAGCACCTTGCCGTCGCTCGCGTTCAGGCACTGGACGACCTCATCATCTCCCTGGCGGGACAAGACAACCACCTTGTCCCCTGAGACAACGGGGCCGGAATACCCCGCTCCGACCTCGATCTGCCAGAGCGGCTTCAGACTCGCTGGAAGGCTATCGGGCAGATCGACCCCGACAGCGACCCCATCCCGGCTCGGGCCTCGCCACTGAGGCCAGTCGCCCGTCCCGGCCAACGCCAGGCTCGTCTGAACGGCCATGCACGCCGCGACAACCCGCCACAAGCCGCGCTGCCCCGCTCTGCTCCGGTCCCGCATCCCGATCTCCTTCTTACAGCAGTCTCTGTGAGCGTCCTTGCTGCCCCATAATGCTTCTATCAAAACCAGGCGTCGGAGTCCAGTTCATCCTTGCGCGAAGCACGCCTATCGAATAGCATCAGGCCAAGCCAGTCAGGAGCGGACACCGTGCCACCACGACGCATCATTGCATTGGGAGCGACCGCCATGATCCTGTCGGTCTCAGGTGCCTCTGCGGACGAGCTTCGGAGGCTGCCCAGGTCGGAGCTCCTCGACCGCATCCGAGGGGGGTGGGCTGGGCAGATGATCGGGAACGTCCAGGGGCTTCCCTTCGAGTTCAAGCACAAGGACGCGCCCGGCCCGCTCCCCGACTTCGTACCCGACCTGGCCATCTGCCGCAGCGATGACGACACGGACATCGAGTGGACTCACCTCCACGTGATGGACCGCACGGGCTCTCTCCTCGTGCCCTATCCCGAGCTGGCTCGAGAGTGGGTGCGTTCGATCAACCGGGGGATCTGGGTCTCCAACGAGCAGGCGCGCAAGCTGATCGGGAAGGGGACCATCCCGCCGTGGACCTCGCACTTCGCGCTGAACCCGCATGCCGCCTACAACCTGTCGGGGCAGTTCTGCGCCGAGAGCTACGGCTACCTGGCCCCCGGCCTCCCCAACGAGGCGGCCAAGCTCGGCGCCTACTACACCAAGATCACGGTCCGGGGGGAGCCGATCCAAGCGTGCGCGTTCACAACCTCCATGATCGCCCTCGCCTTCTTCGAGCGCAACATGGAACGGCTCATCGCCCGGTCGCTCGACGCCGTCGATCCCAAGAGCCAGCACGCGGAGATGGTCCGCGACGTCCTGGCCTGGCACAAGGAGTCGCCGAACGACTGGACCGCGACGCGGGCGCGCATCCAGAAGAAGTACCGAGACGAGCGGAAATGGAACATGAACGCCACCGTGACGAACGGCGCCTTTGTTGTCGCCGCCCTGCTCTACGGCCACGGCGATTTCGCCGAGACGCTCCGCATCGCCTTCGCCATCGGCTACGACGCCGACTGCAACGGCGCCACCTGCGGGGCGGTGCTGGGCGTGATGCACGGCGCGAAAGCCCTTGAGGCCCATCCCGGCTGGCGTCTGCCCGCGTCCTACCAGAACAACACCCGCGACGGGCTGCCGAAGACGGAATCTATGGAGGAGTTGGTGGCCCTGACGGCGCGGCTGGCGGAGAAGGTCATCCTCGCCAGCGGCGGCCGCCGCGAAGGGGAAGGAGACGGCACCGTCTATCTCATCCCTCTCCAGGAGCCATCCCTCCTGGAACGCCTCGAAGACGCCCTCCCAAAAGGGGATGTGAACGCGGTCGAGCAGGAGATCGATCGGGAGGCGCTGGGGCGATTGCGCGAGGGAAGCCCGGCCGCTCGCGCCTTCGCTGCCATCCGCCTCGCACACCACCAGCCGGAACGCTTGCCGGAGGAAGCCAAAAGGCAGGTTCGTCAGATCCTGGAGGCAACGCTCAAGGACGAGGTCCTCGCTCCCATCGCCAAAGGCGCGCTGGACCTCCTCGAAGGCCGGACACAAGCACAAGGCAAGAACTGACCGCCATCGGGGAGCCTAGAGAAGCGTCCGCGGGGCCTCCAGGGCGTCCTTGACGTGCTTGAAGAACCGCGCGGCGATGAGGCCATCAACGAGCCGGTGGTCGCAGGCAAGCACCAGGGTGGTCATCTGCCGGATGGCGATGCCTTCGCCGACAAGCACGGGACGCGGCGCGATGCGGCCAACCCCCAGGATAGCCACCTCGCCAGGGTTGATGATCGGCACCACCGTGTCCACGCCGAACATGCCGAGATTCGA
>Ga0315274_10004742_pt1 | contig 19945 bp, 12 predicted proteins | sample YL17G02_20_MG_FD_203700 | JGI IMG/M metagenome (GOLD analysis project Ga0315274, IMG submission 203700) | Sediment microbial communities from Yellowstone Lake, YNP, Wyoming, USA - YL17G02_20 | ecosystem: Environmental > Aquatic > Freshwater > Lake > Sediment | place: USA: Wyoming | collected... | reverse complement strand
TGTCAATGTTCTGGCTCTGTTGCTTCAGACGCGCCCTCACGGTCTCGATGCTCGGACCGCGCCCCGCATCAGCCATCGCGACAAGCGTCACCAGCACCATTGCCGGCATCACAACGAGTACGTGGGACGGTTCAAGCCGAGACACACGACTTCCGGCTGACATCATGATTCTCCTTCATGCCAATGTCGGAGCATGCTGCTGTTCCGGCAAGCGGATCGCGAAGGCAACCTCCCGTTGCCTTATATACGACGCACAGGAAGTCGCTTTGTCACATTTTTTTCACTGCCAGCCTCTGATGGAGCCGTGCGAACTCACTCACCTTCTCCCAGGCTCCGCTCTATCGCAGAGGGATGGTTTGGCCCATCGCACCAACTATCGGATGCCTCCGGTCTCAGGGCTGTCCCCGGCCGGTCGACAGTCGACCTATTGCCTCATCGAAAGAGGAATAACCTTCCGGGATTTCGAGGCTGAACAGGGCGGGATCGAGGGACCCATTCCACACAAAGTCGCGAAACTCGAACCAGTCCCTTGATGTTCCCTCCCTGTCAGTGGACATCTCAAGCAGAATCCTCACCGGCAGATCTGTCTTACGGTCGACCCACACCGTCATTCTCTCTCCCTCTCGGCCGGAAAGGTCGGCCTTGATGCCCATCAGGTTCACGTGGGTGATCAGGTAGACGCCGATCTTGCGACCGTCTTGTGATTTATCACGCAGCCATTGAGCGTCCTCACTCCTGATCTTGCGAAACTGCTCGATCAGATTGGCACCGGTAGACGCAGCGGCAGCCTGGTCGTCAAGTCCGTGCTTCCTGTACGTCTTGCGGAAATGGTCGAGATCCAGTACCTCTCGCGTGGCGAAATCCACTATTGTGCTCACGAACGCGGTGAGGTTCAGTCGTTCCATTTCGCTCTTGAGGCTCTGCAGCATCTCGTCTTCCCCTTCGCCTCCGATCATGTCGAGCCGCATCTTCCGGCCTTGGATGTACACCTTGACAACGAAAGCGGGCTGTCCACCCATCTTCTCCTTCATTGAGAAACGGACTGACTCGGCGTTGGACACACTTTCGATGACCCTCCCGAAGGCAGCACCCGTACCACGCCCTCCGAGAAGAAACGAACTGATCAAAACCCCCAAGATGATAAGCGCAGCGGCAGCCAACTTGGCGTTTCTCGTATTCATGACTATACTCCATACGTAATTCGGGCGTACTTTTGCCCGGTTTACCCTGTACTTGTCCTTTTCACGATTCAGAACTGCATGTACTTTCTGCTTGGCCAATTCATGGATCTGCTCATCGATCGATTGAGCTGCTATCTGACCGGCAAAGTCCAGCAGGCTTCTTAGTCTCTGGACCTCGTTGCGGCACTGCTGGCACCCGGCCAGATGAGCCTCTACCTGAGCGTGTTTTTCCGGCGACAATTCTCCGGAGGTGAAAGCTGGTAGAAGGATTCTCATTGTCTTGTGCCTGTCCATCGTCCGCCTTCCTCATCTTTCGACAAGATAATCGTTCAGTTCACGTGCGAGGCGTCTCGTAGCCCGATGCAACCGTACTTTGAGAGCCCCAGGCGAGCATCCAAGTACCTGAGCCACTTCTTCAGCCCCCAGACCTTCAAGTCGCGACAACACGAATGCCATGGCCTGATCCCGGGGCAGCTTTGCGAGGCTCTGGGCCAACCGCTCACGAAGTTCGTCGGCCCGTAAGCGGCTGTCGGGTCCTTGCCTACTGGTGGGGAGTTGGGACTGCACTGGCAGAGATCGGCGAGACCGTGATCGTTTGGCCAGTTCCAGAGCCTTCCGTACTGTCGTTCGGTAGAGGTAGGCACCCCAATCGGTCTGGCCGTCGTACGTGTCCCACCGCCGCCAGATTGCCAGGAACACCTCCTGATGTACGTCCTGGGCATCCGTCGTACTGCCCAGAACGCGTGCTGCAACGGTCAGCACCTTTCGGCTGTACCGTTCCAGGAACGTCCGAAATTCCTCATCCGGCATACAAAACCCATGAAGTTGATACCATGCATGGCGCCATGTGTCCGAACACACAACCGTGATAATAAGAGGGCCCCGAGAGTGATTGGTTACCAGAAAAAAATGAGTATTGGGGTTGTTCTCCGGCTCGCGGCACGTTCATCTACCGAAGCACTGTGACGATGCCCCGGTTGCCGTCCACCCGTAGCGTTTGCCCCGTCTGAAGAATCCGGGTCGCATGGCCTACGTTGACCACGGCCGGGATGCCGTATTCACGGGCGATAATGCTGCCGTGAGAAAGCAGGCCACCCTGCTCAATTACGATGCCGGCCGCTGGCACGAAATACGGCGTCCACCCGGCATCCGTGAACGGGGCCACGAGGATTTCCCCTGCCAAGAGTTGCTCGTCGGTATCGGCGCGGAGGATCACGCGCGCCTTGCCCGTGACAACTCCGGCACTGGCCCCCAGACCATTCAACACTCGGGCACCAGTGTCTATCGTGTCTGGCACAGACTTCTCCGGATCGAATCTGCCGACGACCACCTTGGGCGGTGTCACCGACTCGTTCCTCTCACGCTCAGCCCGCCGGTCGGCAGTGATCTGGTGGGCATCGACACACGTTTCGCCTCTCTCTATCGCAGTGAGTTCTTCGAGAGTCAGAAAGAATACGTCAGCCGGCGCATTGAGCACTCCCCTGCCGACCAGTCTCACGCCAAGCTCAAGGAGAATTCGCCGAAGCGCCGTCAACCATCGCATACCCTCACTCTTGAGGTTCTCGCGAAAGCCGGAGCCGGTCTGAGCACGAGTCAGAACAGAGCGGAAGATCATCCGCTTCATGGGGTTCTTCAGCAGTCGGCGACATCGTTCTTCGATCTGTCTCCGCAGGTGACTACGCTCCTCGTAACCTCGAATGGGGTCTCTCTGGTCCACCTGACCAAGATAGCCGCGGACAAGCTTCAGGACGTAGTCGGGCGTCTCCGACCACCGCTGGTTGTACAGTTCGATTTCGCCCCGGCAGTGATGGCCGTGGCGCGTCATGAAGTGGTCCCAACTCTCGAGGAACTTCCTGCCGCCGTTGACAGCTTGGATTCTCGTTCGGGTGGACAGCCAGCTATCTGCCGAGAGGAGCTCCCGCTCCACCTCTGGTGTCTCGTGCGCTTGCCTGGCGAGCCCCCAAAGGTCGATGCCTGCCGCTGTGGTAACCATGTTGCCCACGCCAGTCAGGAGACCATTGGCCAGCGCCCCATCTGTGTCCCCGAGCCACCTTTCGCAGATCTTGTATAGCAATGGCAACGGCGCCAGCGCCACTACGCCATACAGGACGTCAAAGGTCTGCATGCCGTCCTCGATGACAACCATCACCTCGTCGGCAAGCTCCCGTTCGGACATGCGAGAAAGAACCAGGCTGTGTAATTGATCATTCCTGACGCCTAATTCTCTGAGACGGGTCTGCCCCCCCCGTCGGCCGTGGGCGAGAACAGAATGAACAGACCAGGGAAGCCTGAGGATGATCTTCCGCAGGCTGAATTTGAATTGTGGGATGTCCTCATCAGAGATGTCCAATTGGCCAAGCTCGGATAGTCTGGCCTGTTCGCCGCCGAAGAGCTTGCCAAAGTTGATCCGCCGCCCACCGGGAAGGCCCCGGATCAATCCGAGGCACGTGTTGACGTTGAAGTATATCCTGCCCGCGATCAGATCGGCCAGCGGGTCCTTTCCAGCCTGGTTTATCGCGCCGAAGTCGATGCCCAGTAGGCGCAAGACTGAGGCCAAGAAAGCCTGGCCCCCCGTCAGAATCACCGAATAGGTCATGGGCGTCATGACATCGGGGACCACTTCACCGAGGTTGGCGTTGGTCCAGACCTGGCGTTCCTCCCATGATCTTGGGGCCGGCAGTGTCGTAATGGGTCTGGACTGCACGAAGAATATCTTCCTTCCATGCACGGCCCATTCCATGTCCTGCGGGTGCTCAAACTTCGCCTCAGCTTTCCTGGCGAGCCTGGCCAGCTTGACCGCCATGCGTTTGTCAATCGAGGGGCAAGACATCCGTTCGGGTCCAATCGGGCGGTGACGGACGCCACCGCGTTCATCGACGGCGCATTCCGTCTGCTTCCGGCTGATGATCCGCGAGACCATGCGGAGATTTCGTTTAGCGATGATGAATCTGTCCGGCGTGACCCTGCCCGCTACCAGGGCCTCACCCAAACCGAAACAAGCCTCAACAACGATGCGATCGGACCGACCGGTTGTCGGGTCGGCGGTGAATAGCACACCGGAGGCATCGGCCGCCACGAGCGATTGAACGATCACGGCCATACCGACGGCAAGATGGTCAAAACTGTTCTTCTGCCGGTAGTCGTAGGCCCGCTCGGTCCACAAGGACGCCCAGCACTTTTTGATAGCCGCGATACACTCATCCAAATCGGCCACGCCGAGGATAGTATCGTATTGACCGGCAAAGGATTGGCCCGGCAAGTCCTCCGCCGTGGCCGATGAGCGGACCGCAACACGCGGGGCACCCAACTGACGGTAGTACTCTCCAATCGCCTTCCGGACTGCCGCGCTCATGGGGGCCTCGGCGATGACCTCTCGAATGTCGGAAAGGATGGACTTTTTCGATGCGAGAGGGGCCGAGGCAATATCATCCAGGAGCGAGGCGATTCTTCGGGCGATGCCATTTGCCTTCACATGGTCCTGGTAGACGTGCGCGGTGACACAAAAGCCGGCGGGGACTCTCAGCCCCATCTGGCTCATCCGGACGAGACCAAGAGCCTTCGCCCCAATGGCATTCGGACCAATCGCTTGCGCAGTGTCCAACCAGACTACTTCGGCTTGACTCACAGCAAGTACCTTTGAAACAGACACACAGGGGGCTCAAGAGCCCTCCACGGAGCTCATCCTATCCAGACGAAATGGGTGTGGTCAACAGTTCTGTGTAGACTGTTACCCGGCTGGGATTGGATCGACGGGTGAAGGGGTCGGGGACAGACTTCCAGGCGTGACGCAGACGAGCCGGGTCACAAAGAAAGCCGGGCAGGATGCCCGGCTTCTACTCAGGTCGCAGTGATCCGCGCCGGCAGTCGATGATTCGATCCAAGTCTCATGACTCCGGCATGACGGTCTGTTCGCAATGTCGCCTACGGAGTGGTGGAGTAGACTGGGCCCGACGGCTTCTCCTTGTAGCCTCGTGGCAACTCCCCGTTGAATGACGAGTCGTCCACGGGTTCGCCAAAGACGAAGTCTCTCAATATGAATTTCCAGCGGCCGCGGGTGCAACGCACATCAAGACAATGGCGATGCATCGCCTGTGATACCCCCATCTTGCACAAACGTACCTCCGGACCGCCATACGCCGAACCGTCACCATCTGACGAACTCATTGTATGAGACGTCCGGGGTGGAGGTTATACAGGCCCACCAGCTACCTCGCTGAGGCGGTCATCTATTGTCAGTCGTGGGCACAGAGGTGGGCTCGATCGTCGTAGATCGCACCCGTTCGCTGACCTGATGTGCATCAGCGGGCTTCACGATGGTCGCCCGGACCATGATGTACAGCGATTCCTCTTTCCCGACTGTTCCTGTCGTGGGTGTCGCCATTGTGGGAACAAAATACCAGCCGCTGGATATCGTGAACGTCTGGTCGACGGTTCGGCTCCGTACGATGGGGTCGGGATGGCCCGGACGCGGCAGAATATCCGTGACTTCGACCCTCAGGCTTATGGTGATGTTGTTCTGGTCGCCAACATGCGGTGTCACGCACACCTTCACTCCGGCGTCCACCGTTTTGACTTCCGTACGGCCAGCGTGGTCGCCGCCGGGCGACTCGACACGGACAGGACGCTGGCTCCCGATCCAGATCCGGACCTCTTGCCCATCGCGGACGATCACGCGCGGATTCGCCAACGCCGTCGCAAGCCCCTTCAATATGAGCGCCTCGGCGAGTTCGTCAAAACTCTGCAGCGACAGGTGCCGCCAGAGAAGATGTTTGTGGAAGACCTCGCCAATTGTCACTCTTCGAGGCCACCAGAACGGGCCGTCCGTATCGTGCGGCCGGACCTGCTCGCCCAAGATGCGCTCGATCTCCAGCGCCATCTTGTTGTCCAGCCGTTTGGCCTCAGCGACCCCTATGATGGGGACCAGAACGGCGACCTGGGATTCTCCCTCCTCACTGAGATTCGGCGCACCCATGACCTCCGTCCTCAGGGTCGCCTTCAGTCCGTTGGCCCCCAATGCCTGCAGATCGCCAGCCCTACGCGGGGGCGAGGCTTCCGGTTCGCGAACGATGCTCTGGAAGCGCAGGTCGCGATCCTCCAGAAGCACGTCATCAGGGAAGGCGGGAAGGCACGACGAGCCCTGCAAGTGGATCGTGCGTGCCCCTGCGAATCCGCCCACCAATTCAACAAGTGCATATGCACGAGATGCCGATCTGTCGCAAATTGCGATGGAGGCAGCCGCAACGAAGAATACCGCTGCGGCGGTCACGAGCTTCCTTCTTTGGTCTTCCATCATGATTCTCCTAATGTTCAGCTAGACCGTAGGTCAGTCGCCTTTGATCTGGGCAATGTACTCGCGGGCCTTCCTCTGTCGGCCGCTGCCGAGATTGGGTCTCTCTTCGTCAGCCGCGAGGCAGGCCTCAAAGGCCTCAAGGGCCTTCTCTTTCTCTCCTTGATCCAGGTAGGCGCGTCCGAGGTCGAAGTAGGCCAGTTCGAGCCAACTGTCTCGCCAGGAATACAGGGGGATGGCGTTCTGGAAGGCGGCAATCGCGTCACTGAGTTGGCCCAATCGATAGTGGCAGGCGCCCACGTGCAACAAGGCGAGTTTGCCTTCGAATGAGTCCGGGGACTGTTTGTGGACTTGCCGGAAGGCCTCGACCGCCTCAGCGTAGTTGCCACCTTCCCAAAGACCGTTTGCCTGTCGCATCAGGACATTCGTCTCGCTTCCTTCGGTCACTACCTTGGCTCCCGCAGGGATTTCGAATTCAAAAACCTTGTCCGGGACGTTCTCATCGTAAAGGAAGGTGTGGGCATCCAATCCCGGATCTCCTTCGCGCTGCAGGTTGGACCACATCTGGCCCCGCTGGACCAGCTTGGTCTCCACGTCCACCACGAACGAGAGGGACGTACCGGATGGGCGGTAGCTGCAGATGACGTGGACCTGTTGGCGACCGGTGTTCGGATCGGTCTGCACCACCTGCTGCCAGTCATCCGTGAAGAGCTTCAATATTTCGAGCACCTTGCCGGTGCACCAGGGACTGAACTCGCTGGCCCGGTACCAAAACTTCAAGTCCGCCAGTTGCGGGCCGTGCTTGATCTGCACCTCGTTGTCCTGGCGCAGCCAGTAGTATGCCACGTCGCCCTGGACGACGATCACTCCTCTGGCTTCTTCGAAGCGCATTCTGATAGGGTCCATCTTCTTGGTAGGAAGTTCCATCCAACATTCGAAGTCGGTACGGCCGGACTGGAAGGGCGTGGTCCCCTTGATATGGATGGTTTTCAGGTGCTGCAGGGCAGCGACGGTCTGGTCCATGGACCATGCGACGTTGGTTCCCCGATCCAAGCAGATGGCTGCCAGCACGATCAATAACACCGCCGCGGCGGTTACAAGTCTCCTATGGTCTCTCATGGTCATCCTCCCCACGCTCAGCCAGACGGAAAGCCGTCTCGTACTCCGGAATGCCTCGTGTGCGTTGAGAACATCCGCCCAAAGTCGACGACGCAAGTCCGTGCCGGCGGTAACGTTCAATTTCTTTTTGATTGCGTTGAAAACGTCATCTGTTGGTCTCATCGTTGAGCTCACCATTCAGTAGTGACCGCAGTTTCGTTATGCCGTAGCGATACCGACCCTGGACGGTGCTGATGGAGACGCCTTGAAGCCTGGCGATCTCCTTGAATCCCATGTCGCACTTGGCCCGCAGCGCTACAACCTCTCGTTGCTCCGGAGGCAACTTGGTGAGAGCCTGGATCAAGAGCCGTGCCTCTTCCCCATAGACGACCGACTCGTGTGGGCCCCTCGATTGCACATCCGGCAGGTCAACATCGTTTATTGAGGTCCGGCTCCCATGCCTGCTGCGAAACACGTCGCGGGCCCGGTTGACAACGGCCGTCGCCAGATAACCCTTGAGGCTCTTGTGCAACCGCAGACTGTCCGCAGACCTGGCGAATGCGACAAACACATCCTGCACCACGTCTTCGGCGGCACCGGCATCATTCAATAGGCCCATGGCCAAGCTCAGAAGGGAGTCCAAGTGCTTCTCGTAGATGCGGCGAAGCGCCTCTCGGCTCCCGAATCGCAACCTCAACTTGAGCAATTCATCTTCCATCGTTCGTAGCTACGTCTTCTGTTCACCGGATGACCATCCGTCACCAGTAAGACGGACGAGCCCGACTGTTGCACATAAAAGAAAAACACATTTCCTGTGTGATGGAAAGTCTCCGGTTCGGCTTACTGAAGCACGGATGCCAGGCGCGGGATTGAAACGAAAGAAGAAGAAAGAGACAAGACATATAACAAAACAGGCGACCTGACCGTCGTGTGTATAGGAAGCGTGTGTGCGCAGGGTCAGACGTCCTGTCGGCAACAGGAGAAGTACGTCATGTTGAGAAGAGATCGAGTTGTACGATGCAGCGTCGGATGCCGGTTGGTGGTGCTTAGTGCCATCGGGTCTGCGTTGGTTGGGTTGGGACCGATGCCGTGGTCTGCCGATGGCTCCCGGGCCGGAGAATCGCAGGGAACCGGTGTCCAGGTGAAGCCGAAAGAAGCGGGCGCGTTGACCTCGCTTCCGACGAACGTCAAGGTCAAGTCGCCTGATGCTACGGGCTCGGAAGGCACCAAAATGACTGAAGCGAGGCCGATTACGGGCGTGGTCATCGGCCCGGATGGGGCGCCTGTGCCGGGAGCAAGAGTATATTTGCGTGTTGACAGAATCTCGCACCCACTGGTGGCCGGGGAGTTGGATGTCGGAGCCCTGCCGAAGGGGCAATGGAAGCACCTTGACTTCAACTGGCGGTTCCGGGCCACGCGATGGGCTCGGACGGACGCCGCGGGCCGGTTCACGATCGCTGTGGAGCCGACCGGTCCGGAGTACTATGCCCCATATCTGCTGGTGATGGCGGAAGGCTTTGGAATCGGGTCCATAGGGCTGCGCCTCACGGAGGACAATGGGGTGTTCGCATACCAAGGGTGGCAACAGCCGGCCGGAGGTGTCCGCGTTCAATTGCCGGAGATGACGCCCATCCGCGGCCAATTACTGAAGCCGGACGGCACACCTGCCGTGGGCGTGCTGGTAAGGGTCCGGTTCATCACATCTCGAGACGACATTCTGAAAGAGTGCCACTGTCGGTTCATGCTCCCATGGGAGCTGGCCGCCGCCCCTTTCCCTGCGACATCTTCACGCCGCCTGCTCCAGGGAAACGGCGACCGCTTCCAAGCGGAATGGCCTCAGCCCGTTTCCACAGATGCGGAGGGTTGGTTCACACTCAAAGGAATCCCAGCCGGCGCAAATGCCTACCTGAACCTGTTCCCTCCTGAGTTTCCCACAGAGTCACTCATCGTGGAGACACGCCCGGGGGAATTCCACGATATCTGGCGATTCATCACATTGGTGCCTCCCCGTCCTCCCAGTATGCAATACGAACCTCCCCACGTCGGGCCGACCTTCACGTACACTCTGTCGCCGGCTTGCCCGGTGGAAGGTTCGGTCACGGCGGCCGACTCCGGGAAACCGCTGGCCAACGTTGTGGTCACGGTGCTCGACTCCAAGGGCTACCCCGCACCCGGGGGCACGTACACGCTCACCGACCCCGAGGGACGTTACCGGGTGAGCCGCCATCGGGACAAGTATTATTCACTCACCTTCTACCCTCCGCCCGACTCGGGCTATTTGGTTGCGAGTGCAAGTGCGGAAGGCGGACAGGAAGGCGCACAGAGCGTCACCGCGAACGTCCGGCTCAAGCGTGGCGGGATCATCCGGGGCCAGGTGGTCGAGGCAGACACAGGCAGGCCGATTTGGGGCGCCAGTGTAATATACCTGCGACGAGATCCGAGCGCCGTCTTCGAGCATAGGACTAACCCGGCACTGACCGACCAGCAGGGACGATTCGCCGTCACCGGCCGCAGAGGTCCCGGGTGCCTCTCTGTAGAAACGCCGAATCGATGCTACCGCCGGTCAGCGGACGTGCACACGATCCTGAAAGACCGTGACAATTCCTGGCCACTATCACCCATGCACCTGATTCCTATTGAGGTCCCCTCGAAGGGAGACTTGGAGAACGTGGTCATTCGGCTCCAACGAGGCCGTACGGCGGTCATCCAGGCGATGGGGCCGAATGGCGAGAGACTGCCTTGGGTGCAGGCGGTCTGGGAGGGCATTGAAACTTCGCACGGATCGGACGGCTCGATGAAAGTGGGTTTTGCCCAAGGCAAAGTGGCGGTGCGAGATCTGGACGGCAACCGCATAAGACGCATCCTGATGCTCTATGAGCCTCGCAAGCTCGGTGCGGCATTCGATGTCCTCCCCGAGATCGGTGAAGAACCTGTCGAGGTGCGCCTTCAGCCCATGGGAGCCATCGTAGGCCAGATAGTCACGCCGGACGACAAACCGGCCCAGTATGCAGATGTAAGGCTGATGATGAGTCTCGACCCGAACGTCACACGATTTGGCCCGAATCACTCCAGGAGTTCCCAATACGATGAGTACCAAGTGCACGTATTGAACAGCAGATTGTTTGACGGACGAGCCGACGGCCAATTCACGTTCGAGTGTGTCGTGGCCGGCATTCCCCTTGGATTACAGTTGTCTGGGCCAACGTGGTCTCCAGGGGACCTGATCCCGGTCGAGCCACTCAAGCCGGGCGAGCGGCGTGACGTCGGCAAACTCGTCATACGAGAGCAGCCTGTGAAGCCCCGTTCTCGTGGCCTGCTCGATCGCTTATTCAGGGGAGGATCATCGAAAGCTGACCGACGTGAATAAGACGGGGGAATTTCGAGCTGATGGCCCACTAGTGCTCCATTACTCGTGATATGATGCATGGTCATGGCATCCACTGTGGAACAGGTAGCCAACTCACATTCTGGATTCCCGCTTTCGCGGGAAGGACATTCCTCATTTGAGGAGTAATGGAGCACTAGGGTGAGCAAAGACGTGTCCGGTTTTGGGAACTCCGCGCCCAGAAACGGACACTCGTCTACGGACAAGAATTCGCCAACAGAGTTGTGCTTCCAAACCGTATCTCCTTTCAGCGCAAAGACATAGGGAAGTTGCCACGGATCAGAACCCACCTGGCATGTTTCTTGCTGATGGTGTGCGAAGGTGTTGGTATGCGCGGAAAAGCGAAGGTTCCTTTAGAGAGTCGCAAATAGACCAGCGGCGAAGGGTAGCGTCTCATGAATGGGAGTGATGAACACGCGCGTCTACTGACGGAGGCGCGGTCAGGTAATAGAGACAGTATGACACGGCTGGCCGTGCTTGCATGGCGGCGGCTGTATCCCTTTGTCTTCCGAAAGACCAGGGATCACGAACAAACCCAGGATATGCTGCAGGAGACCATGCTGACGATGATCCTGTGGCTGCGTTCGTTAAGAAACGTCAGCACTTTCTGGCCTTGGATTCATCGGGTAGCTGAAAGCAAGGTGCAAGAGCATTTCAGGAGTAAACGTCGCGACCTGACCGTGACGCTCAGAGCCCTTGAAGGTCATGAAGATACGGCAGAGCAACCGGCAACCGAGCACGACGTTCTGGAGCTGCTGATTCACCAGGAATCTGTGGAACGTCTCTTCGCTGCGGTACGGCAATTAGACTCACGCGACAGGGATGTAGTGTGTCTTCACAGTCTTGAGCAGTTGTCTTACTCAGACATAGCTTCCTTGACAGGGCGCTCCCCCCAATACGTAAGGATGCGATTCCATCGAGCCAAGCAGCGGCTGCGGAGCGAACTGTCGTGTGAGAGACCTGATGGCGGCACCCACACATAGATAGACAGGAAATCAAGGAGCACATCGATGGGAACCTTATGGCAAGACGTACGCTATGCGTTTCGGATGCTGGCGAAAAGTCCGGGGCTGACGGCTGTGGTGGTCCTTACGTTTGCCCTTTGCATTGGCGCCACCACAGCCATTTTCAGCGTCGTGAACAACGTCCTGTTGAATCCGTTGCCGCAAAAGGACTCCACCGGTCTCGTCCACATACGAAGCTTCGAAAAAGAACATGGCTGGCCCGGCGCGATCAACGGCCCGACGTGGGAGGAACTGAGACACCTGGAGTCCGTGCTTGCTGATCTTGTTGTGTTCCAAGGCACGTCACTTTTCTGGACAGCGGATGACTTTGCCGAAAGACTGAACGGCTGCAGTGTGTCCGCTGGCTTCTTCCGATTCTGGCAAGTCCAGCCGCTGCTGGGGCGGACCTTCACGGCCGACGAGTGCAAGCCTGGCGCCCCGCCCGTGATCGTGCTGAGCCACCGGTTCTGGCGAAGTCGCTGTGGAGGGCGACCCGATATCGTGGGCCAGAGCATCCAGTGCAAAGACGGGGCGTTCAAAGACGCCACGTTCACCGTCGTCGGAGTGATGCCGCGGCACGTCCGGTTTCCAAGCGACGGTACGTCTTTCTGGCTTCCCTGGGAGGGCCCGCATACGGATCGCTACGCAACGGACCACGGGATGCGCAATTACCAGGCCCTCGGCAGGCTTGCCCCTGGGGTCACGAAGAGACAACTGCAGTCGATCCTCACGGCGATGGGCGAGCGTCAGGCAACAGACCATCCGGAGCAGTGTCGCAACTGGACGATTCAGGCCCATCCGCTTCGCGAACTGTTCTCCTCGGATTACATTCGCAAGACCCTCTCCACTCTGCTCGGGGCCATTGGGTTTGTGCTGTTGATTGCCTGTACTAACATCGCCAGTCTGCTATTGGCGCGAAACGAGGCACGCCAGCGGGAATTGGCGATGCGGGCCGCCCTGGGCGCGGCGCGCCACCGACTGATCCGTCAGTTGCTGACCGAGAGCACGCTTCTGTCGATGCTTGGCGGATTCAGTGGCTTGCTGGTTGCCTGGCTGGGCACTGGCTTACTAAGGACCCTGATTCCCGCCTATATGCCAAGCATGAGACCGGTTGGGATCAACGCGCCGATGCTGAGCTTCACACTGGTCGTCTCACTGATGGTGGGATTAGCCGTTGGGCTGGTCCCCGCCTGGTTCTGCTCTGGCAAGCGGATCGACGAGTCCTTGAAGGAAGCCGCGACCTCGGCCAGCCTATCGGTCGGACGGAGACTCGCTGGTCGTCTGCTCGTGGTCTCGGAGCTCGCCATGGCCGTGATCCTGCTGGCCGGGGCTGGCCTGATGATCAACAGTGTGATTCGACTGTTGAACGTCGATCCGGGTTTTGATCCCACCGGTCTCGTGAAGATCGACATGAACACCCGTGCGGATATCGGGAGGGCCGGAGACGTGGAGATTCGGCCGGAGGCAGAGGACCAGCTTGTTCGCCAGATGGCAGAGCGGGTCGCGTCGCTGCCCGGGGTGAGGATGGTCGGCGTCACCGGCGCGGACATGGGAGGCAAGTACTTCCCCGAGGGCGGCGATCAGGCCGTCGAAATTGACGCCCAGCCCGTCGACGTGGAACCCTGCGACAGTCTGCGGGCGATGGGAATGCCGTTGTTGGCCGGCAGGTACTTCGGTGCGGGGGACCGGGTCGAAGGCCAGAATACGGTCATTGTGAATGAGACGCTCGCAAGGCTATGCTGGCCTGGCCAGAGTGCCATAGGCAAGACCCTGCGGTTCGAGGATGAGAGGGATTGGATCCTCGAGGTGGTCGGGGTGGTCGGTGACGTGAAAGACTTGGCCTACGAGCAGCGGCCCAGGCCAGTCTATTATCGTCCGTTCGAGAACTACCACGTCCTGAGTCGCCAATTGTATTGCCTGCTCGTGCGTACGCGAGTAGACCCTGCCTCGTTGGTCCCTGTCCTGCGGCGGGAGATCAAAGCCGTTGCGCCAGGCATCGTGAGACCTTCGTTCCAGGTGGTCGAGCAGTTGCTGTATGACTCTACCGCCTACAAGCGAGCCTATATGAGCTACCTCAGCGGCTTTGCCGCCGTGGGGCTGTTCCTGTCCGCGATGGGCATCTACAGCCTGTTGGCCTGGACCGTCACGCGTCAAACCCGCCAGATTGGTATTCGGATGGCTCTGGGGGCAAGGTCCGCGACGATCATGGGAATGGTGCTCCGGGATGGACTGACGATGGTCCTCACGGGTCTTGTGTTGGGAATTGTCGGCGCCCTTGCACTGACTCGTGTGATCTCGGGATTCCTCTATGAGGTCAGTCCGACCGATCCGGCCACGTTCATCGGCGTCGCGCTGTTTCTGATTGCGGTGTCGCTGCTGGCCTGCTACTTGCCGGCCCGCCGGGCCACCAGGGTCGATCCCATGGTGGCACTGAGATATGAGTAGGAGGCACGAATGATGACGCTGTGGCAAGACGTACGCTATGGGCTGCGGTCCCTGCGGAAGAACTCTCTGTCTTCTGCCCTTGTGATTGTGGTTCTGGGTCTGGGCATCGGTGCCTGCACAGCCGTGTTCAGCGTGGTCGATACGGTGTTTCTGCGCCCGTTGCCATTTGCTGATCCAGATCACCTCGTGCAGATTCAGTACGACATCTCGGAGGACTGTCTATGGGAGGGTATTCCGTACCGGTTGGTGCGTGATCTGGCGGAACAGACCCGCGCGCTCGATGCTGTGGCCGTTCTGAAATCATCACGCTTTCAGTTGCAGGGGACTGAATTCCCTGAGACAGTTGACGGCTTTCGGATCTCCGCTGGTCTCTTCGACATGTTGGGAACAAAAGCATTGCTGGGTCGGACATTTCTACCGGGCGAGGATCAGCCGGGGCGCGACGATGTTGTGGTTATTGGCTATAGACTCTGGCAGCGATGGTTCGGTGGTGATCCGAATTTGCTCGGCAAGTCGCTCCACGTGAACGGCGGGCGCGCTACCGTAGTGGGGATCATGCCGCCGCGATTTCAGTTCGTCGCCGGTCCGGACAGGTGTGAGATATGGCAGCCTTATACCCCTGGCCTGGGTGAACAGGACCAATGGGATTACCTGTATGCGATTGGGCGTATGCAGCGAAGCGCGCCGCCGGAGCAGGCCCGAAGTGAGACAGCGGCTCTTACTCAGAATCTATCACAAGGCTACCCGGAGAGATACAGGAAGGGACCTCTTCATCTCCGGTCGATCCGAGCGATGGCCAGAGAGTATACCGAGGCGTCCTTCTGGCCCCTCATCGGGGCGGTCACCTTCGTTCTGCTAATCAGTTGTGCAAATGTGGCGAACCTGCTGCTGTCGCGGGCCGTCTCGCGAGAGAAGGAGGTGGCCATTCGTGCGAGCCTGGGCGCCAGCCGCTGGCGTGTGATGCGGCTCATGCTCACGGAGAGCCTGTTGCTGGCATTTCTCGGGGGCTGTCTGGGGTTGCTCTTCGCTAACTGGGGTGTCTACTTGTTCGCGCCACTAATCCCGCCTTGGTTGCCTGTTAGCAGGGACATAGGCATTGACATACGGATGCTGATATTTGCCGCATGCGTGCTGACGGTGACCGGCATCGGCTGCGGCCTGGTACCCGCGTGCCATCCGTGCAAAAGGGACTTGACTGGCATGCTCAAGGAAGGCGGCATACGATCCGGCGCCGGTTACAGCCGTAGGCTACTTCGCAGACTCCTTGTCGTAACCGAAGTCAGCCTCGCACTGATTCTCCTGGTGGGGGCTGGACTGATGATCCAGACGGTGATACGGTTGTTGCGGGTCGATCCCGGTTTCAATCCCCGCAATCTCCTCGTCTTCAATATTCAACTTCCCGACTCCACATATAGAAAGAACGCTCAGCGCAGCACGGCATACGAGCAGATTCTCGCGGGGATTACGTCACTGCCCGGCATCCATTCCGTCGGGGGCATTGCTACCTCGCAGAGTCGTTATACCCCCGAAGGGCACTCCCAGCCTCTGCAAATACACTGTTGTCGCTGTACGGCGCCGCCATACGACTATCTGCACACGATGGGCGCCCGCCTCCTGAAGGGACGCCTTCTTACGCAAGAGGACCTTTCAGGCCTGCGGGATAACGTCGTTATCAACGAGATTGCCGCTCAGCGTTTCTGGCCCGGCGAGGACCCGCTTGGCAAGCGGCTCCGAGGCGACCTACAGGGTTCGCCTTGGATGACCGTCATAGGAGTTGTAGGAACGCTGAGACCTGAGGGTTACGTAGACTGGGCTGGGCCGGAGTTGTATGTCCCATCCGTGAACGTGCCAAGTGAGTACGAGTGGGAGTATACTCCATCCTCCGTTCAGTTTGTAGTCCGCACGTCTGTGGATTCTCCCGATTTGATCCCTGCGATCCGTCGCCAGCTTGCCGCCGTGGATGCGAACCTTGAGGTCCGCGCCTTCACACAAGCGGAGGATCAGATCCTGAGAGCCACCGCTCGCCAGCGGCTCTACATGCGACTGTTGATGTCCTTTGCCCTGCTCGGTCTGATTTTGGCCGCGACCGGCACTTATGCGGTCATCTCGTATTCAGTTGCCCAACGCACTCATGAAATCGGCATTCGTATGGCCCTCGGAGCACGGCGAGGCAACGTTCTTGCATTCGTGATCAAGGAGGGACTGGTATTGACTCTCATCGGCACAATGATTGGTGTGGCCGGCGCCCTTGCGCTGACGCGGGTATTGCGCAGTCTCCTGTATGGTGTGACGCCGACCGACGCCACAACCTTTGCAGCAGTCAGCGTCCTTTTCCTGGTGGTTGGCCTGATCGCCTGTTACGTTCCGGCACGAAAGGCGTCAAGAATAGACCCTATGGCGATGCTGAGGCATGAGTAGGAGGAACAAGTGACAAGCCTGTGGCAGGACATCCGATACGGCTTGCGGATGCTGGTGAAGGCCCCCGGCTTCGCCGTGATTGTGATTCTGATCTTGTCCTTGGGGATCGGCACCTGCACGGCGATCTTCAGCGTGGTGGATGCGGTCTTGTTGAACCCCATCCCGTCGCAGAATGCCGACCGAATGGTAGAGGTCGGCGAGATCAATCCGGCGAGGCATTGGGACTGGCCCGTCGCCCGAGTTTCACCCGCCCTGTTCTTCGATCTGGCAGATCTGCAGGGCATCATCGAGCACATGGTTGCCTACACACTGTACTCCGTCATTGTCTTCAGCGGCGAGGCTCAAGAGCGATTGGACGGGTGCGAAGTCACACCGAACTTCTTTGAGCATTTTGGTATTCGACCCGAACTTGGGCGCACCTTCCGCCCAGAGGAAGGCGAGCCCGGCAAGAACCATGTCGTGGTCATCAGTCATGCCCTGTGGAAGCAGAGCTTTGGAGGCGACCCAAATCTCATTGGCAGGACACTCCTATTCGGCAGCGAGAATCTGGAGGAGCCTGAGGTGAGGAAAGCCTACACAGTCATCGGCATCATGCCGGCCTGCTTCCTGTTTCCAAAAGCACGGTGTCCCTTCTGGGTGCCACGTGCCATGACCAGGCAGGATGTCAGTGCCTACCGTCGCTTCGGCCGAAGCTGGGATGCGATGGCTCGCTTGAAGCCAGGTGTTTCCCTGCGCCGCGCTCAGGCCGTGCTGGATGTAATGACTCAGCGCCTGGCGCAGGATGATCCGGAGAACTGCAAGGGTTGGCAAATACGCGTTCGAGCCATGCGAGACAGGTTTGTTGGCGAGAGGCTCCAACAGGCCCTTCTTGGATTGGCCGGCGCAGCCCTCTTTGTGCTGCTCATCAGTTGCTCGAATGTTGCCAGCTTGCTGCTGGCTCGTTTTGAGGCTCGTCACAGGGAGATCACGATCCGAATCGCGCTGGGCGCAAGCCGATACCGCGTGATCAAACAACTGCTCACGGAGGCCATCCTCCTGGCCCTTCTGGCCGGCACGATGGGTCTTCTGTTCGCCGCGTGGGGGATCGACCTTCTGACCGTGTTTGTCGAGGGCAACCTGCCCCGGCTGCAACCGGTTGGGATGAACCTACGCGTTCTCGGCTTCGCCGTTTGCCTCTCCATCCTGACGGGAATCGGGTTTGGCATAGCGCCCGCCTGGCACTCCTTCCGCACAAGGCCCGCCGAAGCAATGAAAGAGAATCAAAGGACAGTCGGGTGCAGTCCCGGCTGGCTGCGCATTCGCAATCTGCTCGTGGTTTCGGAGGTCGCCCTGGCATTCATGCTGTTGATCGGGGCCGGGTTGATGATTCAGACCGTCACGCGACTTCTGCACACCGATCCCGGTTTCGATCCCCACAATCTCATGGGCCTTCAGATAGAGATGCCGCTGGTCGGTTACGAGTCGTATGGCCAACGGCAGGCTCTCTTCAAGGAGTTTGCCGACCGTTTCCGGGCTCTGCCCGGCGTGTACTCCCTCGGGGTCTGCCGGTCACAGGGCGCGCACGACTACGAGATCGAAGGAACGACGATGCAGGCGCACGTTTGGCTGGAGTACTCTGGCACGGGCGACTTGGATTACTTTCGTGCCATGGAGATTTCCCTGCTTGGAGGCCGCTTGCTCACCCCGGCGGATGCCGACAGCTCCCCCAAGAGCATGGTGATCAACGAATCGATGGCCCGACTCTGCTGGCCAGGCCAGGATCCGCTCGGCAAGCGATGTAGGGAAAGGGAGGCGGAATACGTCGTTGTCGGAGTGATCGCCGACGCGAAAGACTATGGGCTGGGTCTGAAGCCGGAACCGATATGCTATCTGCCCCTGGAGGACCTGCTCCGGCGAGGGATGACCTGGCCTCATTTCATCGTCCGTGCGCACGACGATCCGCTTGCCCTGACCCAGGCCATTCGCCGCATCACACGGGAGTTGATCCCGAACTCGCCTGCCCCGCTCATGTGGAGCATGGAGAAGGAACTCAGCGATTCGACGAAGATGCGCCGCGGCTGTATGCTGCTGATGAATTTCTTCGGCGTTGTGGGCATAGCTCTGGCGCTTTTGGGTACCTACGGCATCGCGGCCTATGCGGCGGCACAGCGAACCCATGAGATCGGCGTCCGCATGGCCCTGGGGGCCAGAGACTTCGATGTGCTGAGGCTGATCGTGGGGCAAGGCATCAGGCTCACACTTGCCGGTGTGGCTGTCGGCTTAGGCGGTGCATTGTTCTTGACCCAGACTCTCTCCACCCTCTTGTACAACGTCAGTCCTACTGACCCATTCACCTTTGTGTGCGTCTCGCTCCTTCTGACCGCCTCGGCGCTGCTGGCCAGTTATATCCCGGCTCGGCGGGCGGCAAAAACCGATCCGATGGCAGCACTGAGATATGAATAGGAGGCATGAATGAGAACGGTGTGGCAAGACATTCGCTATGCATCTCGCATGTTAGTGAAGCACCCGGGCAGTACACTTGTGGTGATGGGGACACTTGCCCTCGTGTTGGGCGTGATGACCCTGGCTTTGGGCGCATATGAGCAAACCCAATCGGATTGGATGCCTTTCCCGGACGCCGACAGGCTGGTTCGGCTTTGGCGCGTTGAAACGGCCAGACCCTCTGACCGCCTTCCGGCTTCGATCTATGCCGAGGCGGTGCGAAGCCTGCGGGGACTGGGATCGATCGCGGCCATCGAAGGGCATCCACCCTTCGTGCTCACCGGGACTGGCGAGCCCAAGTCACTGATAGGATCTCGCGTTTCAGCATCGATCTTCAAGATGCTCGGTGTAGCGCCATCACTGGGCCGGGCCTTCGCCGCCGGCGAAGGACAGTCAGGCAACAGTGGGTCGGTCGTATTGAGCCACGATATCTGGCAGAACGTCTTCGCAGGCGAGCCATCTGTTGTCGGCAAAACTATTCGCTTGAACGATATGCCCTGTACTGTGATTGGTGTCATGCCGGAGGATCTCGACAGAAGCGGGCTCTTCTACGGAGTGGAAATCTGGCTGCCGGCGGACTTTGAGTCACCTGCGTGGGGCGACAGATGGGTGCAAGTAGCAGGCAGACTGAAATCGGATGTCTCTT
>Ga0315274_10004741_pt1 | contig 19946 bp, 33 predicted proteins | sample YL17G02_20_MG_FD_203700 | JGI IMG/M metagenome (GOLD analysis project Ga0315274, IMG submission 203700) | Sediment microbial communities from Yellowstone Lake, YNP, Wyoming, USA - YL17G02_20 | ecosystem: Environmental > Aquatic > Freshwater > Lake > Sediment | place: USA: Wyoming | collected... | reverse complement strand
GGGTTATAATACCGTTTTCTTCAGTTACGGTACATACAAATTCATCTAATAATTCTTTCATAATATACATTTGTAACCCCTTTGAGAGGGGAAATTGTTAATAACTTTTTATGTTAAAAAACTTGTTTTTGTCAAAATGTCAGTCACGAGTTGAGAACTACACAATCCCCTCACAGGGTTTTGTCCTCCCACTTGTTCCCACATTGGGTTATAATTATACTGACAAATTGTCCCTGACACTATGTCCAGCATCAATTTATCCCCTCTGGCGGTATCAAAAACAACACTTTTTTTACTATATACAAAACCCAGCAAAAAATATATACTTACCCTCAACTAGCGAGGGACAGACATTTATGTCGTTAGAATAGTATCTTCAACGAATCCGTTAAGGAATCCTTCAAAGAAATTCCCCATCAATTTTGACATACCACAAACAATTATAAACAAGTTACCACAATAGTTAAATAGTATATCATTTAAAACAGGTGAAACCTGACTATGGTGATATACCTCATTAACTAACTCATAACTTACTCAATGGTATAATAAGTCCTGTGACTTATAATCCCCCATAATAAGTCCTGTGACTTATTGTTTTGATTACCTCATCACATATAATCATACCACCAAAATAATTTACTTAAATGTCTTTCTTTTATTGGGGATCGTTCAGTCAAACTCAATGTTCAGTGCCACTGAAGTCCCTGATATATTGAACACCTGAAATGGGGAGAACGAAGTGATTAATATTATAAGTAACCCACTAAAATGGGGGAAAAGAGTATGGGATAAAATTATGAATGAAATCTGTAGTGAGGAACGAACGGCAAGATGGAATGAATGATTTAATACAATACTCTTTTGTATATATAATCTATTGTAGTATTTTTACAAAAATGTCATTATTGTAATAAAACAACAATGATATGTATTATATGGAGGATTAAATTAATTAACATTTTCTATTACTCTAACAAATACATCATCAATCTCTTTTTGGGATAATCTATTTAAATGTGACATACCCTGTCTGGTATTGTCCCAATCATATCCACCCTCTTCAGGTAGGTATTCTGTTTCATTATACAGAAATCCCCCATTCTTGTCAATGTCTAACATCTCAATCCAAGCCTCGGAACCGTATTTTCCACTTTCCACATAATCCAAATCAATACCAAACTCAAGAACATCTAATGAATCTTCAGAATCGTCACCCCAACTATATCTATCAACAATATCACAAATGAGTTTAATCTTTTCTGATTTGGTAAATTCTTTATTATACATTTTAATAAAATTATTATATCCTCCGAATGTATTAACCGTATTTATAATACCTGTCTTATCAATCATCGTCTCAATCTTTTGAGTTCTTGATTGTTTATCAGTTCCATTTGTTTCTTGAGAATTTTCCTCCTGTAGTTTTGTTGTTTTTTTTCTAACTTTAAATTGTAGTGGTATATTAATTCCCACACTAAAACTTGTTAACATCGGTATTGAACTATCTAATCTTACCCCATTTTGGAATGTAATGTTTACCGATCCATCTTTATTAACAATTAAATCCTGAATCTTTGTGTTTGTATTTAAATCACCAATTAACTTAACAGGTTTGTTAATAAAATATTGTCTAATATCCGTTGGCGTTTCCTCCGTGAATGATTCTTTTAATTCCATCACTTCTTTAATCCTTTGTATGTCTTCCTGTAGTTTCATATTATTTCACACTTTTAATTATTCTAACAATTTTTTCCCATTCGTCATTTGATATCGGTATGGTTGTTAAAGATTTATATGTGTCAATATTACAATAATTGTTTAGTTCACTAATATCACCATCATACATATAATAATCTTCACCAATTTCATAAACTCTTACCACGTCACTCTTTTTATGAAATCCAAGAGCATCCCAATATAAATTACCATTTAGTTTAATATAAACATGAATTACCGCTTGATCATCTTCGGAAAAAATAAATGTAAAATCATTATAACCAAGTTCACCAATTTCCTTGGCAAATTTAAAACAGCTACCTCTGTTGATTATTTGATAATCAACATCTTTAAGTTTCCTTAACTGTAATGCTATTGATGATAAATTGGGATAGTTTTTATTTTGGGTTGTTTTAACTAAATGTTTTTCATTTCTACTGTCACTCCAATTTTGAGCATCTTCCTTTGAATCAAATACTAATGTTTTTTTTTGATCATCCACTTGTGTTCCCCACCCATATCCTCGTGAATCACCATTTTCATCGTATAACGTCTCATTAAACTCATTAGTATCATAAACTAAATTATACCCCACAATATCGTTTGTTTTGGGGTTATAAACAAATATTAATGGTTCATTTTGTTTTTCAACAAGTAACCCCATCATTGATTGTATCCTTGTTATGTGTTCCTGTAGTTTCATAATCATACCAATTTAACTTCTAATTGTCCTATTCTAACCTTATCAATTGGTGAGTAGGTTGTAACCGCTGAAAGTAACATTTCAAAATAATCGGATAACTCTTTTTCAAAATCCCTCGTTAATAAATTCTCAAACCTTATATATTCGTCTTTTTTTCTTGGAAACGGAGAATAACCCCAAACTTCCTTCCATCTTTCTTCAGCCCATTCTTCATCCACCTCTATTGTTCCATATAATGTTAAAGAATGTGGTGAAATTCCACTATGTGAAAACTCCTCTATTGTAATGTTTTTCCACCACGGGAACTTCTTTGACGCTACCTTATTGATAATTTTTTCCGCTCTTGTATTATCTTGTTTTGGTTTTTTCCAATATTCCTTTAATACCCTTCTTATTTGTCCCTGTAGATTCATAATAATAAATATATGTGTAAAATGAAATTATTCCTTTAGAACACCACTATCCATACCATAATGTAAAACTGTAATGTAAATATCATTCAATACATCTCTTGGTAATTCCTCATAGTTAAGATCCATATCATCCAAATCTTGGGAATACTTATATCCCCCGTAACTATATGCCGTAACAAAATTAGGTGATATAAATTCTATTTGAGTTAGTTCCCCATCTTCATCACTTAACACTAACGGGTTTTCCCCCATTTCTCGGAAACTTAATTGTTCCTCGTCTGTCGTTAATATAATCTCTCTTATTATTTTAATTTTATAATTATCTGTGAAGAAATCATCACCTAAAAGATTAACAATGTGTTCAAATCCCCCTAACATCATAGATGCATTTAAAAAACCAATTTTTTCAATTTGTGACTCTATTTTTTGTATTAAAGATTCTTCCTTTAATACCCTTCTTATTTGTTCTTGTAGGTTATTCATAATATTTGGAAATATCTATTAGTTTAACATTACTATAATCTTTAATGGTTATTTCATCTTCTTTTGGGTGTAATGAATATGTTAATATTGTTTCAGAATAATCAATATTACTTGTAGGTGTTTCTATTTCCACCACCCAAACATCATCCTCGTTTAAACTTGGATCTTTTCTCTTTGCGTTATAATATAAATAATCTAACATTTGTTCGTGAAAATCATCCATATCATAAACATAGTGGTGGCCTAACTTTTTTATGTTGATTTTCTTTTTTGATTTTGAGAATACAACCCTAAAAAGTTTTATTGATCCTTTCTTTTCAATTTTCTTAAGAAACTTAATTTTATGTTTTAGTAATTCTTCAGGATTAACATACATTAATCCTGAATCAGAACTTGTTATATTATTCAATAATTCATTATAATTATGTCCAAATATATTAATATCAGTTTCTTCCCTTAATACCTTTCTTATTTGTCCTGATGTATTCTCATTTAATGTCTCTATTGTTTCATCACAATTTTTAACATATGCCGAAAATATATCTGTTGCCAACCCAAATGTATCATAGATAAGATTCCATATTTCATCTAATATTTCACCATCACCAGGTAATCTATAATCACCAATAAAAAAAACTTTTACACTATAAAATGAACTTGAAAATTCTCTGTTCCTCGGAGCCGTAACCTCAACCTTACAAATGGTTTCATATTGGGAAATAATTGCAACATTTAAATATTTGACAATTGAATCACTAAAATCTCTCTGCTCTCTTAATATTCTTCTTATGGATTCTTTTAAATTCATCACTCTTTTATATCAGGAAGTTTAGTATCTTTAATGAATTTACTGTGGGAATCCTTATATGATTTTTGAGATTCGTCATTCTCATCTTTGGTGTATTGCCAGTTCCAATATAGATCATTGTTTGGTTTAAACCCGTAGAATCTATGAACTTCTTTCTGTGTTTTGGTAACGGTTTCTCCATTCCAATTCTGTCCAACACAAATGAATCCCGTTTCAATATCTTTGATAATGTTAGATTCACCCAATGTTGTATGTCTATTCTCTAACCAATTTAATCTCTCAATTAAGTTTTGGTAATACATATTCGTTTGTCCCCATCTTATTGAACTAAAGAATATAACCACATCGGACTCAAATAATTCTTTTGATATCTTCCACAATTCATCTGATGGTTCGTTGATATTAACCCAACATCTGTGGTGTCCTGATGGATTCTGTTTCTTATCTTTAAGCTTCGCTTTCAATAACCCACAACTGTTTCCATCCTTTCTTGATACATTCCCCTCACAAGGTAATATTTTAAGTTCTGGTACATCAATTAAAACTGATTTGTCACCCAACTCCTCATTAAGATACATCGCAATCATTTTTGATTTTGGTATGTCTATGTTATCTTCATCAAAATTATATCTATTTGAACAACTTAACAATAAAACCTTCTTTTTTTTCTTAAGAATATCCAATGTTTGTTTGATTGACTTCCATGCGTCTGACTGAACCATTTCCTCGGAAATCATCATTGATTTAATTCTTGTTATGTTTTCTTGTAAATTCATATTATTTCGTTTTCTTTACACAATTAGGGTATTTCTTACCAAACATTGTCTTCATCCCCTTTTGAGTATAACCTCTCCAACATTTTTCTGTTAGTTCATCTTTACCAACCTTTGAATTGTTTTCATTAATCACTCTTTTAACTAATAAAATAAGGTCTGATTCCGTTAACCGTATTACTTTTTTCATATTACCTATTGTATGGTCTAAACCTTGATGGGTTTGCTTTTATTGCTGACTTTGGGAATCTTAATCCCGCACCCTGTTTTCTTGCATTTTTTAATGTTCTTGCGTATTCCGTTAATTCTTCATTCCCCATATCATCAATGGATTTTACAAATTTATGACATTTCTCGGATACTCCACCTTTTTTGTGATCTGTTATTGATATCTTTACTTTATTGTAATTTATTTCAATATCGGGATGATGGTTTTGCGTTTCAGCGATTTTTGCAACTTTATTAACAAATTCCATTGATTCGTTAAAATCTTTGAATTTAAAAGTTCTTTCTAATTTTTGCTTTGAATCACTCCAACCTTTGGATTCATTCATTATCATTTCTCTTATTCTCTGTATGTCTTCTTGTAAATTCATATAATATAAATATATTACATAAATAAAATAATTCTACACAGTTACGATAAACCACTCACCATTAAAGTCCTCCACAAGACAAGTTGTGTTTTCACAGAAATCTCCAGAATTCATATACTCATTACTTATCTTTGGATGGTGGATGTGTCCACAAACCGCAACATCATACCCCTTTTGTTTTGTGAGCCCAATTGCGTTTGTCTCAAAATCCGATATGAAGTTAATTGCTCCCTTCACAGATTGTTTTATTGTGTTTGCTAAGGAATGGTATGGTAAGTTTAATTTCTTTCTTATGTAATTATAAAATGTGTTTAATCTTATAACAAAATCATAACTCCATCCACCGATTACCGCCAACCATCTAATCTTCATTATCACAAAATCTAATACATCCCCGTGAAAACAATAATATGTTCTTCCGTCGGCACCAATATGTGAATACTTTCTTACAATCTGAATATTATTCATATGGAACGGAACAAATGGTTTTAAAAAGTCGTCGTGATTTCCCCTAATATAAATTACCTTTGTTCCTTCCTCGGATCTTTTCATAAATCTCCTGAATATCTTTGAGCAATCCTTCTTCCATTTCCCCTTTGATTTTAACGCCCATCCATCAATTATATCCCCATTAAGTATCAATGTGTCCGATTCATTCTCATTTAAAAACTCCAATATCTTATCTGTTTGTGATTGTCTTGATCCCAAGTGCAAATCACTCATTATTATTGTTCTCCACCTTTTCATTTTTTTATCACTTTAAATAACGCCTTCTCTATGCTAAACCCATTGTTTATGAAATACTTTAAACTATCTACATTACAATGAGCGTATAGAGATTTATCTTTATTTTGTAACACAGAATCCCTGTAGTTCCATAAAAGTTTGTATATCCCCTTATTTCTATGTTTTTTGTTAACATACGCATGACAAAGATATATCACCTCATCGTGTTCCACATATGAAACTATTCCCACCAATTTATCTTTAATAAAACAACCAATATATGTTGCGTGTCTGTCAAGTAAGTCAGGTTTAATATCTTTATATTCCTTCTCTACTTCTTGATATGTTATTTCCTTTATCTCCATTAGTTAATCCCAATAACTTTTGTTCTTTATAAAATACTCTTTATTATTCCTATTTAAAAAAGATAATATCATTAATTTTGTCATATACATCACACCTTTGTTTTGGAATCTTCTTGGTGGAGTATATACCATTGATTTGTTTATGTGGAATCTTTTTGGATTTACCTTTTTTGAAAGTAGGTAATCCTCGGCAACTGTTACCTGCTCGTCAAATCCTCCGTGGTTATCAAACAATTCTTTTCTAATCATCATAAATCCCCCTAAACAGAATGGCGTGATCGGTTTGATTATTCTCTGTATAACATCAAAGGTTTTGTAGATATAATTATACTCACCATTTGTTGTTCTGAATCTTGTTGTTATTAAATCAATGTGATTTTTTTCTATTAATTTTACTGAATTGGTTAATAACATTTCATCCATAATAAAAATGTCCGCATCTAAAAATAATATATATGGGGTGTTTGCCAATTTGGATCCATTGTTTCTGGCTTTGGCGGGTAAACCACCCTCCATTAAATACAAGTCAAACTTATCCGTTCCGTAATCATATTCTAATCTATCTCGTAGATCCGGACCCGTTATCCCATCATCAGATGAATCGCACACAACAACCTTAACATTATCAATATTTTTTTGATGATTTAATAAGTCCAAGGTTTTGGTTATTATTTGTTTTTCATTCTTACAAGGAATAACTATTGTTAATAATTTTGATAACTCCATATCTATAATTACATTAATTATCTCACTTATGTTATTATTTCTTTGTTAAATTATTATTTAAATGAGAAAAGGGGAATAATTATTCCCCCTTGTTTATTCTTAAGTTTTTTTATAAACTTATTGGTAGTAAATGTATGTTTTTCATACTGTATCTGTATTTTGAAAGTTTCTACTATTAAATGCCAAACTTGGCATATCTGTAAACGTTATATTCAATTAAACAAAAATTATGGTTTGTTTATTACTGGTAAATATTCACTTAACTCATTTTCATCTTCAAATTCAAAGAATGGTTCATGTGTCACTAAAATTACATCCCCATTTTCCTTTCGTTGTACATTACATATTCTACCATCTTTGAATTTGATACAAACTCCAAATTCATTAGATGAAAAAAGTTCCATAATTTCCTTAGTCTCTTCTTTTGATGGTGTTGTACCATCTTCTCTTTTAATTAAATGTTCCATAATTTTAATTTGTATAATTTTTGTTTAACTAAATATAACAACAAATATAAGAAATAAATTTTGATTTGTTTATTTTTTATAGGTAAAATTTACTTCTCATATTTGCAACCGTTAGCAGTAATACTACATTTGTTCTCCGATTTGAGTTTCATCTATAATATCTTTTTCTTTTCTTTTTTCTCTCTTCTGTACCATTCTTCTCTTGCATTTACAATTGAGTTAAATGTGTATAAGCAACCAGTCAAATAACTTGCTAATAAAAAATCTGGTGTGTTACTTCCATTTTCTTTGCTATATCTATTTAATAAAGATGATAATTCTCTATGAAATTGTGTTTCTCTTGGTACTATTTCGTTTAGTTCAGCATATAATTCGTTATGCCAATTTTTCATTTTATCTAAACAATCACTAATAACATCATCAATATTTGTTTTATAAATTGAAGCATCTTGAAATTCACCTTCTTTGTATTCTCTTACGGGTGGTATTTCATCAACAATATTATAAAACAAATCAATTGGTTTATTTTTCCAATTAAAACAATTACCATCAAATTCTCCATAACTTATTCTAAACCCACCACCAAGCAATCCGTGTGCGTGTAGTTTATAATTAACACCAACTACCATCAACATTTTTGGTAAATCTTTTTCGCATCTTAATACGAAGTTTTTTTCTTCTTGTAATTCCATTTTATTTAGTTTTTAACATTTCTTTATAAGCATTACCCGTATCAAATTGTTGTTCAAATGTTGGATTTGGATAATGTTCATTTTTAATCCAATTATCGTGATGTTCAAAGGTTCTCCATCCGTTCTCACGCAATTTTTCTACCATATTCATCAATCCATTTCCAACTTTCATATCAGAAGGAATTTCAACTCCACCATTTGGTGTTACTTTCACAATTGTTTCTAATTTCATATTATTTAATTTTTAAATTTATTTGTCCATCGCTCAAAAAAGAAAAGAAAAAGGTTCAGTTCTTCGATTCAAGTTCTGTGGTAATTTACCGTACTACTGCTAACAGCGTATATAAGAAATGGCACATAAACATTTGTGCTAAAGTTCAACATTCTACAAGTACCACTTCTCATATACGCAAAACGTTAGGTACAATACTACTGATATAGTTCAAATTAATATACTATATGTTTTTTCAAATTATCATCTTCTATCAAATAGTCGTGTCTTCCAAATTGAATAATTGTATCTGGTGTATGTGCTATCAATTTACTGTGAATTGATATTTTAACTCTATCCCCGACATTTAAATAAAGAATCAATATATCTTGTAAAATCTCTCATTATTCTTGGTTAGTAATTTGTAAATTAAAAATCCCTCAATATCTCGTATTATCTGATTAACAATTGGATATCGTTTGTTGTGCCTCGTTATCGCTCTTGATGTCAAATAATCTATTCCATTGGATAGTGTCTTTATTGATACCATATCTCCATTTGAGAAATGTATTCTCTTGGGCGTTCTCTTTACCACCTCAATCTTTTTATCTCCGACCATGTAATAATCTCCCACTTTGGAGTTGTATACGAATAAATTCGCCTCTCTGTTAGTATCCATATTTTTTATTTTCAAAATTTAGGATAAAGTTTATAACAAACCTTTATACTTTGATGACCATCAAAGTATAATTCTTGTGTGTCTTTCCTATAGTATATATTTTTGACTCTCATTTCATATTTACATTTTGCGATTTGATTTTCCATATCAATTCTATCAGGTATATCACCATTCCAATATATTATAAAAGATAATTTTTTCCCATCTTCCGACACTTCCGCCGAATTACTACCTACTGAATTACGAAACATATTACTTATTTTTTTGTAGTACAGGACAGGAATCGAACCTATATAACCACCTCCCTGTTACGGAGTTGTGCTACCAATTACACCACCTGACTATTTTACTCGTCTTTCCGAGATGTCAGATAAGTTCTCCGGCTTATTGGACCGGATGCCATATAGGAAGATTATCATCTCTTCGTAATCAGGACAGGATTCGAACCTGTAACGCAATTAAGTGATATCCTACTTCCACCTGACTATAAAGTAGTTTCCACATCTGATGGAACCATTCCCGTTGCGTATCGGGTCTCAACTACTCCATTATAAACATATCTTCATATGCGTAAACTAAATCACCATCTTCGGAGTAGAAGTAGTAAATATATTCACCATATTTCCGATCTGATTTAACAATTGTCACTTCTACCGTATCATCCCCATCATTTAGTTTTGCAACATCACCTTTGTAATACAACGGCATTATTATACTGTCGGGAAATAGATTTAAAATTTCATTAACTTTATTCGGATCTTTAACGATTTCCATCATTTTTCTTTTAAGTCCTATCAAATTCTCATTTTCCATACCACAAATATATAAAAAATCCCCCATCTTTACAAATGGAGGATTAAAATAATTGTTTTTTTTTAAAGATTTCTTGGATTGTCCGTCACATCTTTTTTAAATTTCCTATAATACATAGTTAACCGATGATCGTATTGTTGCATCATATACGATATAAACATCTCATTGTCTTCCTTTGGAAGTGTGTCAGTATTAATTTCATATTTAATATCTATATAAGTATCTAATGTATCTTTAACTAAATTATATTTAAATTCTTCCAATGATTTTGAATTATAAAAAGAATATTGAATCCCTGTCCTCATCAGTTTCTCAAATAAGTGGTGTTTAATTCTTCTTGTGTAAAATGTTGGTAGTTGCATATCTTATTTTATTTAGTTAAATAATCCGTCATATAAATTATCATAAACAATCTCATTAAAATATTTTTCATCAAAGTTTTGATTATACCATTGATCGTCAAAATTTGGTTTTGGTTTGTCTATCCATCCATAAGATCTTAACTCGTCAAATAAACAAGACATATCAAGTCCACATCTACCCATAAGATCATCAATGTCAGCAGCGTCACCGTCATCCATTTCCGAAATATACTTTTCTAAATTCACGGTAAATGAGACATTCTCATCGGTAAATTCAATTATCTTACCACCATATTCTTCAAAAGCATTTATTAATTGTTCTTGTAAATAATCACCGTAAGCATCTGAATCCGCACTATTTGCAGAATTTCTCAATGCGGTGTCAATATCGTCAAAACCATCATAATCAACCAATTCTTCAACGGGAACATCCGATAAATCCTCATTATTTTTCTTGGACAATATTTTTCTCACATTATTAAGGTTCTCTTCATTCAACTCTTCCATCAAATCATTAATATCATAATCTTCCCATCCATTCCAAAATTCCCAAGGATCGACAATAATTACCTCATAGAATGTGGTGCTACTATGATATCTTCTATCTCCCCTTAAATAATACCTTACAGATCTAGGTTCAAAATCAATTGTAGGTTTAAAGTAATCAGTATCTTTAAGAATATTTACCAAATTTTTATATCCTCCAACGGATTTTGCGGCATTACTCAACCCGATTTGGGATATCATAGAAATAACTTTTGTTTGTCTTGAAGTTTCTTCCTTTAAGATATGTCTTATGATTTCTTTCATATCATATAAATATGGTGAATCTTAATTAATCAACTATTTAATATACGATTTAAGAAATACCTTACTGTTTTGGTTATTGCAATTCTTTTTGGGTCTCTTTCATCCATCCCATAAAGATAATCAGTTAAATCATGCTCGTATAAAAATTCAACAATCTTTCTTTCCATATTTTTTTTGGATTCATAACTTGTAAATCCGTATCCAGGATATCCTTCAAAAGAATATAGAATTACTTTCACTGGTTCAAATTTTTCAAATTCACCCAAATTTCTTTCGGTAACTTTAATTCTTCTCATTAAGAAGTTAAGGAGTTTTTTATTAATACCTTCAGGTTGAGTTTCCTCCTTTATGATATGTTTAATTAGTTCTTTCATTTCGTGTTAGATATTTTTTTTGGTTGACACGCAAAATCGTCGGGACTCTTTGCATTAATAGGGTATAAGTCAATGCGAGTATGAAAAAGTTTTTTAATATCATCTTCAATGATAACTTTTCTTTCATCAGAGATATAACCATTAACCAAAACAGGAATACACATAATATCTTTACTATTTGGAAGTATATATGTGTGAACTTGGCAAAGATTTTTTATATTAAGTGGTCTCACATACCTTTCAACCAATTTTGTAATCCTCTCAAGTCGTTTGAGGTTTTTTTCTTCTTCTATTTCGTTAAGTATTTTTTTAATGGTGGTTCTCATCATTAATAAATATAACTATCATCAGAAATATCTTCTAATTTAACTTTATCTATTCCTTGATTTTTTAACCCAAAAACATCAACAACCATATCCTCAATTTTAGGTTTTGTGGTAATGTCCCAAAGAATCCCTTTAGTTTTTGAACTATGGTAAAAAATTTTAATCTCGGTTTCATTTACCATATCAATCAGTCGTGAATCCATAGATAGGTTTTCAGGATTTAAAAAGAAATTGTTATATGAGTCGTATTTAATTAATTTTTTCTTTTTTGAAATTACCACATTCCTAATTGAAATTACTTCTCCTTCACTAATTTTTCTTAAGAATTTCTCAATTAAATGTAGTTTTTTATAACCAAATTCTTCCATAGGGTTTAGTGGTTTAGAACAATGTTCAAACATACTAATTTATCTTAACCATTGCTTGGTAAAATCTTACACCAACCGCATCACTAACAACACTTACACCCCCTTGTGGTATCCAATCATTTTCAATACTTTCTTTAACTTCTGATGATATCATTATGTTGGAGGAAGATGTAATAATTTTATATTCCATTTTGGGTTCTTTAACTTTAGTTGATGATAAAGGTTGTACCGGCAATACACCCTCACTTTTTTCATTTACACCCTCATTTACACCCTCATTTACACCCTCATTTACACCCTCATTAGTGTCAATAATCATTGCAACATCTTCATCCATTACATTGAACTCGGAATCTCCCATTGCAATTGTTCTCACCTCAAAGTGAACCTCATCATCAACACCATACTTTGAACGATATGGATCATCATTAGTTAATTGTTCGGGATGAACTCTAACTCTACTTGGTTGGGGTAATTTAACCCCATTGTCATCAACTATGGATTCAATAAACCATCCATCACTATACTTCCTTAATCTACCTTTCATATCTTTTATTTGTTTTTAAATTATTATCGTCTTTTTGTTTCAAAATAAATGTATGTGATAAATCCGAAAACTCCGACTTGAATAAATCGTATAAACTTATTGTTTTCAAATGGGTCTAATGTTCCTGATATATAACTAAAAATCAGAAAAAGTCCGAACGCGATTAAAATTAAATTCCTAATATCTTTACTGTCCATAATTTATGTTTTTAACAAAGATACTAATAAAATAATTAATTATCCAAAATTAGAGTATGTTTTCTGCAACAACCGCACTTTTGTCAATATAAAATACTGGACTATTACCTAATGGTGTTGGTAATACTTTTTTATTTGGGTTATACTCATAATCATTACCCTTTCTAACAACTTCACTTTGTCTTTCAGCAACAATTGCATCACCATTCAAAGTCCCATAACCAACATAATCCAAATTCCTTTGTTTTGACACATAAGGTTTTCCATTGATTTTAAATGCCCCCATTTCAGGATTTAATATAGTTGATTGTTCATTAATAATACTCCACACTTTTTTACATTGTATCGTCACTAATTCACCTTCAGGACTTAACATAATTAAGTCAATACCCAATAAAATATCTATTGGATCACCACCACCACCAACATTTCCAATTAGTGGATAAATTAATTTATAATTATTATCCACCATTACTTTAACGATAATCTTTTCAACATCGGCACCTTCTTTAGAATTATGTATTGATTTTTGGGAATACTTGTGTGATCCCATTAAATATTTATTATATATAATGTCGGGATAATTTGACGCAATTTTAACGGCTTTTTCTAAACTACTTTTATCATTCTTCATTAAATCCTGATATATTTCCTCCATATTTAAAGTTTTGGAATCTCTAATTATATCAGTAATTAAAACCGCACTGTCCGAATAATTGGTGTCTAATTTATTAATTTGAGACCATTTATCTTCGTCATAAATAAATGCTAATTCTCGTAAAGGTCCATTAATAAATTCGGTAATAGTCCCATAACAAATTTTATTGACAGTTAAATTACAAGGATATTGCCATTTTTTATTTGGATTAATTCCATTTAACTTATTTAAGGTAAGGAAAGCTTCAACTAATTCAGGCTCACCAATAACATCTACCCATTTTTTCTTTTTATTTTCCAATAATTTACTAATAAAAGGATAAAGTATTGATCTATATTCAGAATTATCTAATTTAGAACAAAACTTTCTTTCAAGTGAGTTTGAATTATAAGCAACACAACCAATTTGAGATGCAACCATTTCATTAATTATTGTTTTACCTTCGGACAAAAATTCTTCGCGAAGAGGTAAATCATTATTATGTTGACTAATTAATTGTTCTTGTCTTTCGTTTATTAAAATTTTCATATTATTTAATATCTGTGGTTTCAATTAAAGTATATGTGAATGAATTTCCGTGAATGTCTTTAGCCTTTCTACAAATTTTCATAAATTCTTCAAAATCCTTTTTTTTCTTAAATACCTGACAACCCATTGACCAATCATTCACATATGTTGAGTCAGCTCCGGCATGGTGTATATTAATCCCAAAAACACCTTCATCAATTTTAGTTTCATCATATTTCATATCACGATTTGCGTCACGATAAACTTTAACATTTTTAGCTTGTCCTAACGCTTCGTATTTACCTTGATGTAATCTAATTGTGTGGGAACCTCTATATTGACCTTCCACCAATCTAGCAATACCACTTTTGTTTTTAGTTTCAAGTATTCCTTTTGTTCCAGGATCAGTAGTTGCTTGCCAAATGTGGAATTTCCATTCACCATTTTCTTTATAAGAAATTGTTAAGTAATCATCAAAAAGATTTGTTACTTTATTCCCTGTTGCAGAATTTCTAATTCCAACGATATTAACATCATAACCTTTGTTGTTGGTATCTTCAAACCATACATACTTTTTAGCTTTAACCGCCGCTTCAACTTGTTCTCTTGTAATTAACATATTTTAATTTTTTTTATCTATAAAATGGTATGGCAATTGGGTTTTTAAGGTTAGTATTGTCTTCCAACCATTTTTCAAGAATTGCATGCATTGTCTCCCAATCGTATTCTTCATCAAGTCCAAGAACTGATAACATATTAGTCACTATTGGCGTTGCAACAACCGCTCCAGAGTCACCCTTGTCTTGCCATTTAGATTGATCATAGTTGGAAAAATATACCTCCCCCTTTTTGTCAACATAATTTATTTGTCTATGATTTTGTCTCCCAACTCTAATTTCTTCTTCAAACAATTCAGGAATTTTTCTATTTAGTATTTCAATACCTTGTTGAACTATATCCTCATCTACTTCCGAGTATGTTTGTTCTTTAATCACTCTTTTAACAATTCTTGTTAAATCTGACTCTGTTAATCTTATTACTTTTTTCATATTTTAATTTTATTTATAAATATGCTCTAATTTAATTAGTTACTATCTTTTAGATTTATTATTATATTTGGAGAACATTCTCTACTCTTTTCAAGGTTCCAAGTATGTTCAGCCCAAACTTCCTCTCTATTAAAATAAACAGTTCCTTGTGATCCATCTTCTCTTTTCCATCCCTTAAAGTATTCGTTAATAAATTCATCAGCAATTCTCTGAAGATTCCCATCAACAGGAATAACCTTACCACCATTAATTAATTCCATTTCCGAAGAAACATCACCCCAACCACCACTACCTTCATATGGTAGTGCGATTTCACCGTTGTAATTTAACTTATCAAACACATCATTAACCATCTTACGCCATTCATCAAGTTGATTTAATTCAAATGAAGCACTATCCGATTCATTATCATAATAGTTAGCTTTAACTCTCATAATAATTTTATAGTTTTTCAAATCAAAAATCATATTAACATCTCTGAAACCATTGTCATCACTATAAGAATCCTCGTGTATTTCATCTATATATTCATAAAGAAGGTCTTGAATATAGGTATTAAATGGTGCGGGTATTGTAATTGATTGTCCGTTTTCATTAAAAATATCTTCGTCCATATAATCCATCTCACCGCTCCACATTCCGAAATTAACCTCGGCATCTTTTATTCCAAGTTTATTTAAAAAATTAAATAATAATATGATTTTTTTGTTCATTTTAAAGTTTTATTAATAAATAGTGTTGATTTAACTTATGAATTCGTTTTTTTAAGTATAACCATTGTCAATTTAATATTAAAGGTATATTTATACATATGGAACATTTAATAAAAAAAATCATCAAGGAAGAATCGGAACAAAGTATTTTTTCTCCAATGGAAATTAGATTATTTAAATTCGTTAATAAATTCAAACGAGAACTTGGAACGGAAACTAAAATGTATGATTTCTTTGAGAACTCAATGTCAACATTTAATTTACCAAAATTTGAAGCAAAAAAGTATCAATTAATATACACATACAATTATAGACCTGAAGGTGACTATGAAAACGTCACCAAATCAAATTTTAAAGATCCGAAAAAAGATAAGCCACGAAAAACTTCAAATAGTGATGCCGGTACATATAGTCAAAGTAAAATTCCTTTTAAAGGTTCTAACCTTGAGGGTTATTGGAAGATGACCCGTGATAATGAATGGGCATATATTATTATGTCATATGGTTGGTATCCAATATATGTGTTTAAGTATGATAGATGGTTTGAGTCGGATAATACTTATTCTTCATCCACAGGTAAACAAATGAGATATTCGTATCCGATAAGTTATAATAGTGATTTAGGTCAAAAAACTATTATGGTTAGTCGGGATGAAATGGAAAAAATAATAAATGGTTATTTAAAACCTGAAGATTTATTAACAGGTAGAACCGATAAGTTCGTTGTTGATATGAAGAAAAAACAAAGAACAGGTGAGACAACAACATTTAGAGGAGGTTGGAATCCACGAGCAAGAATTAAATTTAAAATCTCAAGTGTTAGAAAATCCAGAAATGGTTATAAAATTGTGGTTGATGTTCTTGATGTTGATAAATTTGATAATAATAAATTGGATAGAGAATCAGGTAACTTCTTTGATGGTGACATTGTTGGATTGGACAAAAACAAAGTTAAAGAATATCTGAACGATTATTTCAGTCAACAAACAAGTCAAAAATTTCAAGGTTTAAATAGTAAATTCTACAATATTGATGTATTATTTAGAGGACAAATATGAGAGGTTTAATTAAACGGATATTAAATGAGGAAACCAAGGTAACCGATAAAATCAATAGGTTAATCAATAAGGTTTTTCCCGATACGATGGTTTATGAGGATTATTTCACTGATTATGATGACTTTGGATATGAAATAAAAATAGCTTATAAGTTATCGGATCACACTATAATTCGTGAGGATGAATTTGGTGGTGTTAAACCATATGAAGGCGAAATATGGTTTGATATAATAAAAATGGAATCTACCTCGCAAGAAAGTGATGGTGGTTACAATAGATTTTATTATAAGGATGCATTCCCCGAATTTGTATGGAATAATTTTGAGGAAGAATTATATGAAAAAATATCCCCATTTGTTGATTCATTTCTTTATTTTGATATTGAGTTTAGTTTCAAAACAAGATAAACAAAAAAGTCGGACTTTCATCCGACTCTTTTTTTACAATCCGTAAATTGCACGATACTTTTCACCCAAAGCCTCCAAAGCTTTAGTAACCGCTTCGTCTTTGGTTTTCATACCTTTCTCCACCAATCGTCTTGAATGATACAAATTATAAACCGTTGATCCAACTTCTACCTCCGTAGATCCAGCTCTACGATTTTTCTTTGGTTTCATACTATCGTTAGCATAGACATCCAAGTGTCCGACTTTACAAATATACCTCCCTTTCAATCCTGATTTTGTTGCCATTCTTTTTTTTATTTTTAGTTAAACATTTTTACAAATATACAATTTCTTTTTAATTAATCACCCAATTATAAAAAATTAATTTCATTGGTGATTGGATCCCACTCAATTTGCCAAGGAGTATGTCCATATAAGTATTGTTCGTTCAATACAGATGCATTAAAGTAGTGTGTGGTTCCATCAAAGTAGTGTCCGCGTCCTGTGTGGATATGTCCGCAAATGTGAATTTTTGGTTTAACCACTTTAATTCTTTCCGCCAATAATTCACAACCCAAATGTATTCCTCTGTTACCTTCAACATCATCCAAGAATCCCCAAGCTGGTCCGTGAGTAATTAAGATATCAATCCCTTCAGGAATCATATCCCATTTCGCTTTCAACTCTTCACCATTCTTTGGTAAGTTAAATGCCCAATTATAAAATTCAGGTTGCCAAGGACTACCCCAAATTTTAATTTCAGGTTTGTCACCATCTTGGATTGTTATCATTTCATCCTGAATGTAGTCAATGGTTTTGTATCCGCTTAAAATACCTTTAATTTTTTCCACATTATTCTGAAATCCCCAATCGTGGTTTCCCGCAATGAAAACTTTGTGATCGTAATTATCCAAATCATTATACCACTTTGTGAATTGTGTAATTTCGTGCTCGTATCCCATTGATGAGATATCCCCTGCGTGTAGGATTATATTACCACCAGGTAAATCACCATTTAACACTTTATGTTTAGTGTGCGTATCCGATATCAATGTTAATATATATTTCATACTACAAATATAATAATTTTTTTGTTTTAATTTATATTTTTTTCTCCATTTTGGATAACATTCTCAATTAATTGTGGAACACTATTAGTTTTGTTCATCAACATAAAATCCATTACCGATTCTATATCATTATCTCCACCCACTGTTATCGTTTGTTTCACACCGTTTTTAATTACCTCATTAACAAAGAGGGGTATATTATAATTATTAATGTCACTCTCTTTAGTGAGTAAAACTCCATTTTGGATGGTATCGTTAATGGCAAATGAATCGGGAATAAATTTGGGTCTACTTAGTAAAACACCATTTTGAATGGTGTCTTCAACCATAAAATTAGTTGACACATTAAAAGGTTGAGTCAATTTCACACCATTAGTCAATTTCACACCATTTTGAATGGTATCTTCAACAAATTCATTTCCAATTAAGTTAACAGGTATTCCTCCAGTACTCCTAACACCATCTTCAATTACGTGGTTAAACTCGGGATTCCCATTCTCATATAACCAATCAGTTTCCACAACTTTTGGATGATTCAAAAATCTTGACTCAAACCATTTTTGGATATACTCCGTTTTGTTGTCCTCTAATCCAACCCAAGTAAAAATGTCGTTAAAGAAATGATAGTTAAACCATAAAATTTTACTATCGGTAAATTCAATTACCCATTTTTTTTCTTCAGTTAAAATTAACCAAAACGAATCTTGATGCGAATAACTATCACAATTAACAATCATTTTATCAACCAATCTAAAGACAATTTCTTCAAATTTACTCATAACATTTATTTTTTTACAAATATAAACATTTTAATGATGATAATTCAATACATACATAAAAATTGTAATTGTTGCCAACATTACAACTAACACCGCTTCAAAATCTTTCTGTTTCATTTTAACTTATAATTTTAATTTCACTTTCTGTTTCAATAACAACTCTCGCACCACAACTTAATAATGGTTTCTGATCACCACTTCCACAATAAACAATTTTACTTGGACCCAATATTTCCACTTCATTACAATAGGTATTCTTTTTTCCTTGTTTGATTGTTATTACAGGAAGATTGGTATCTTTTGTTTTATTGGATCTAACGTGATGTTGGTTGACGTGGATTCTTGTTTTCATTATACCTTTATAACAATTGTTATCCCAGCCATTCCATATGAAATATCATATGAATTATATCTGTTATCATTTATAAAACCATAAGGTTTGAATCTAAAAACGATTACCTCCTTATCTTCAAATCGTCCGTGAACACAATTGGTTGCGTAATCAATGGTGGGACTCTTTATTAATCCCGCCTTCCAAGGTTCTTTTAAACCTTCTTCAAATTCTTCA
>Ga0315274_10004739_pt1 | contig 19948 bp, 16 predicted proteins | sample YL17G02_20_MG_FD_203700 | JGI IMG/M metagenome (GOLD analysis project Ga0315274, IMG submission 203700) | Sediment microbial communities from Yellowstone Lake, YNP, Wyoming, USA - YL17G02_20 | ecosystem: Environmental > Aquatic > Freshwater > Lake > Sediment | place: USA: Wyoming | collected... | reverse complement strand
CACCCCAACCGGTCAACATGATGACAGGGGTTTCCGGGGATTCGGCTTTAACTGCTGCTGTCACTTGACGCCCGTCCAGGTGAGGCATGCCCAGGTCGGTAATGACCAGATCGAACCCGGCCCCATTGCGCTTGGCCTCACGGAAGGCCGCGAGTCCCTCTTGTCCGCCGGTGGCGGTGCTGACCTTATGGTGGGCCTGCTCCAGGCCTTCCTTCAGCAACTCCCGCAACAACGGTTCGTCGTCGATGCACAGGATGTTCAACCGCGCCGGCATCTCCTTAAGGGCCGGCTTGGTTGCCACTTGGACTTCGGGGGCTGCCCGCACCGGGAAGACCAGCCGTATAGTGGTGCCTTTGCCCAGTTCGCTTTGGACTTCAACGGCGCCTTCGTGGCGCTCGATCATGCCGTACACCATTGCCAGGCCCAGTCCGGTCCCCCCGCGGTTGCCCTTGGTGGAGAAGAACGGTTCCAGGCAACGTCGACGGGTTCTCTCGTCCATGCCCGTCCCGGTGTCGCGTACTTCCAGCACGATCTGGCTGGGTGGATTGACCAGGCCAGGCTCGGTTTTCGGGCCGACGAGCCTGGTGGACATTGTGATAGTGCCGCCATTGGGCATGGCATCCACGGCATTGACCACCAGATTGATCAGCGCCTCGCGCAGTTCAGTCTGGTCGCTATGCAACTCTGGCAACTCTGCTGCCAGGTCGGTTTGGATCTCGATGGCGAGACCCTCGCTCTGGGCCATGTCACGCCAGCGTGGGCGAGTCAGGTCAATCACCTGTTGGACCAACTGGTTGAGTTCCACCGGCTTGAGAGTGTCTCGCCCGTCGCGCCGACGGTAGAACTCGCGCATCCGGGCCACAATCCGCGCAATGTCTTCGGCGGCAGTCTGGATATGCTCAAGGAACTTCTGCGATTGGGGCTGAAGGTTGCGCTCCGAGTTGCGGATGATTTCGGTGAAGGCAACGATCGGGGACAAGGCGTTGTTGATGTCATGGGCCACGCCGCTGGCCATCTGCCCCAAGGCGCGCAAACGCTCCTGCTGGACAACGCTCTGCTGGGTTTGCCGGAGGTCGTCATAAGCCCTTTGCAGATCGGAATGGAGGCGAGCCTGGTCGAACAAGCTGCGACATTGCTCTTCGGTGGTGATGATCCTGGACTGAAGGGCTTCCTTTTCCTGCTGGATCGATTCGATCTGCTGCAACACCAGTTCATTGGTGTGACGCACCTCTTCCAGGACCAACACGATCATGCTCACGGCGATGAACAACTGGAGCACCGCAGACACCAGGAAACCCGCGCTGGTCAGGCTCTCGTATTCCTGGGAGATAGGATAACTGGCCAGGTAAATGCCCCAAAAGAAGAACCCCAACGAGAGCAACCCGGCCCCGATATAGGGTTGACGCCGACGCAGGCGATAGAAACTGAGCGCCGCCACGATGCTCGCCAGCCCGATGAGCACAAACACCGGCATCTGAATCACGAGCCGGTTGTCGAGGTAGAGAGGGCTGGCATAGCTCCACACCAGCAAAAAGACCATGAACAAGCCGATCAGGGTCTGGCGCGTCGGCACGGACATAAACTGCAGACTGCCCCACAACAGGAAGATTGCGGAGATGCCGACACACCATTGCTGAAACAACGACAGGAGCGAGCCGTTCATCCCGGGATCGGTAAAGGTAATGCTCAAAGTCAGCCACAGGGCGTAAAACAGCCAAGCTGCGGTCCAAGTAGTGAAATAGCGACGTTTAGTGTACCGGTTCAGGTAGAAGAATAAACCCACCAGTACCCACACGCTGAGCAGCGAGACAAGCAGCGCCGCCCTCAGGTACTCACGAGGGAACGTAAAATCAAACCCCATAACCACTCATTTGGGGTTATCGGCAATTCGATCACTTACTTAAACCAAACGGCATCTCCTCATTTCCCAGCGAACTACATCGCTGATCGCTCATTATCGCGGCCCGGTGGGTGCGACCTTGGAACAGCCCTAAGCCGTTATCCTTCAGGCGCAGGTGTGGGTGTCTCGGTCTCGGGCGCCCTGGATCGGCGGTGACGCGATGCGGTCAGCAGCCGGCGAAGAACCTGGCATAGACCTCGCGGATCCTGGCGCGCCACCTCCGTACGGCTTGCATGAACTCGTCGGCGTTCGGGAAGCCGCAGCGTACCGCCACGCGGTAGAGGGGCGCGGGATCATCAGGGAGGACGGATTCGCCCTCGAAGCTCCAGCGGCGCAGGATGCTTTCCAGGCGGCGCAGGTTTCGGTAGTTCTCGATGAGCACCTCAGCGTCGCCGGGCGGCAACACCCTGTCCGCCTGGGCGCGTTGCAGAGCCCGCAGCGTGTTCGGTTCCTGCCACCCTTGAGCCAGGCAGAGGGTTTGGGCGATGAACTCGGCGTCCATGAGACCTCCGGCGCCAGTCTTGAACGCCAAGTCGTGTTTGCCCGCCGGGGTTCGTTCTCTTTCGATCCGCAGTCGCATTTTCGCGATCTGCTTTCGCCAGTCGGGTGCAACTGCCGCCAACGGGAGACTCGGTTCGCGGAAGTTAGTGAGCCGGGCGGCCAATCGCAGGAAGGCATCGCCGACCTCCGCGTTGCCCGCGATGGGGCGCGAACGGGTCAGAGATTGGATTTCCCAGAGTTTGGCGCGGTGCCGGTAGTACTCCTCGCAGGCTTGGAGTGTATTGACGAGCAGCCCTTTCTCACCGTCGGGGCGCAGTCGCGCGTCAGTGGGAAAGACGATGCCCATCTCGGTGCGGGTGGACAGGAGTTCCATCACCTCGACGGCGAGGCGTTGGACTGTGGCCAGGTTTCGGATGCGCGAATCCGCGACAAAGATGAGGTCCAAATCGGAGCCGTAGTTCAGTTCGGCTCCGCCCAGTTTGCCCATGCCGACGATGGCGAAGGGGGCGGTCTTGAGCCTGTGCTGTTGGAGGGTGGCTTCCAGGGCGTACAGCAGACAGGCATCGGCCAAGGCACCGAGCTCAGCGAGGTTCTGTTCGAAGTCGGCCAAACCAAGGATATCGCGCAGGCCGATGCGCATGAGCTCCGCTTGATGATAGCGTCGCATCCAGAGACGCTGATCTTCATCGTGCAAGCCGTGGCGAAGGTCCTTCAAGGTTTCTTCGGCGGTTTTGCGACGACGCAGGCGGCCGCTAAGTTCCAGGTCGTCCACCAGGTCCGGCGTGCGGATGGCCACCTCCGCGAGGAACTCCGACCGGTCGAACAGCAACACCAGCAGGCCGAACAGCGACGGATTCCGGGACCACAGTTCGTACAGCGTGGCGCGGGCGCCGTAAGCCGCGACAAAGCTGTCCAGCCGAGCCAACACCCGATCGGGGTCCGACAGCACGTTAGGGGGCGAAGCAGGGGCAGTGGGCTGAGGCTGCGGGGCAGGATCGTTCCCGGGACAGAGCGCGAGAAAGCGCAGCACCAGGTCCATCGCCCGTTCCACGGTGGTCGGAGAGACGTGGCCGTAGCCGGGTCCCTGGACGAAGGTTTGCAGGAGACGGAAACACTTCTCTGGATCCCGGCAGGCATGGCCCGCCAGCAGCCGCTTCCACTCAGCTTCGCCTTCGGTAAAGTCCCGGGGCAGGTTGGCTGGGAGCGCGGGCTCATCGCCCTTGAGTAACTTGTCGTACACGGCGCGGACTCGGTCGGTATGCCGCTTTCGCGCTTTCTCGAACTCGGCCAGGGAGCCAAAGCCCATGAGTGCCGCCAGCCGTTCTCGCGCCTTGCGTTCGATGGGGATCGTATGGGTCTGGAGGTTGTTTTCCATCTGGAGCCGATGCTCAACATCCCGCAGGAAGCAGTAAGCCTCCGTTAAGGCCAACGCGTCGGTTTCGTCGAGCAGATGATAGCGCACGAGCTTTTCCAGCGTCCTCAGCGTTTGCGCGTCCTGGAGAAAAGGCGTCCGACCGGCATGCATCAACTGGAGCGTTTGGGCGACGAACTCGACTTCGCGGATCCCGCCGCGGCCCAACTTCACGTTGCGGTCGATCTCTCCGGCCTTGAGCACTTCGTTTTCAATGCGCTCTTTCATAGCCACGACCTCACGGAAGATCCGTTCGTTCAGCGAGCGCGGGTAGCGGAATGGTTGAACCATGTCCAGAAACTCGGCAGCCAGGGCGGCATCGCCGGCGACGTGCCGCGCCTTGATCAACATCATCCGTTCCCAAGTCTGGCCCCATTGGGCGTAGTAGTTCTCGTAGCTGGGCAGCGACCGCGCCAACGGACCCTGGCCGCCTTCCGGACGGAGTCGGAGGTCAATCCGGAACAGGGTCCCTTCCGGAGCCAACCGGCCAACCTCGGCGATGAACGATTCCGCCAGGCGGAGGTAGAACTGATGATTGGACATCCCCTTGCCGCCCGCTTCGCCCTTGCGCGGTGGCTGCCTGAAGACAAAGCCTTCATCGCTGTAAACAAACAGCACATCCACGTCCGAGCTGTAGTTCAACTCCTGGCCGCCCAGTTTCCCCATGCCCAACACCGTGAACTCGGTGGGTTGCCAGAGCCCTTGCGCATCCTGGTAGAAGGGTTGCCCAAGACGCGCGACGAGTTGGGCGGCGCAGAGCTGGTACACGGCGTCCAGGCATAGGTCGGCCACATCGGAGATCTCGAGGGTGATCTCGGCGGCGTTCGCCAGACGGGCCAGATCCCGGGCGGCAATGCGCAGCATCTCGCGCCTCTTGAATTCCCGCAGGCGCCCAAAAGCCGTCGCATAGTCCTGCCCCTCCAACAGCGGTGACAGCCAGCTCTTCACCTCCCGCCGCAAGCCCTGTTGCTGCCGCGGATGCTGGAGGTGCTCGGGCGCCAGCACCGGCTTGAGCCAGTCGGGCCGGGCGATCAGCCACTCGCTCAAAGTTTGCGAGCCGCTGAATAGTGCGGCCAGAATGCGCGCTTGCTCGGCTGAGACACGTCTGACCACTCCCCGCGGATCAGCGGACCTCATCTGGTCCAGGTAGCGCTGGGCTCGCTGCGGGTCCGCGCAGGTCTTGATCGCATTTGGCCAGACTTGCTTCTGCATGGGGCAATTAAACATCGAACCGGGCCGAGGTTGAAGGAAACTTTTGGGCGCCGACGAACCCGCAGCGGGGCTGTGCCGGGAGCGCCGTTGGGCGTTCAGGCGCCTGTTCATAGGGTCTGCCGCTCCACTGCCCGCCGTACTGGGGCCCGGCGACACAACGCTGAGCGCAGGCGGCCTTCAGAGGCCGGCCTCGCCATCGGCCGGCCTCCAGTTCCGCTGAGTGTCTTCGACGAAATCTATCGCCTTCCGACTGATGGCGCGCCAGTCCAGTTCGGTTCGGACGCGGGCGCTGGCGGCGCGTGCCAGCGCGTGGCGTTGGTCTAGCGGCTCGTCGAGCCAGCGGACGACCTGCGCGCCAAAGCTGGTCCCGTCGAAGTCCGCGAAACGCACGAGCGGTTCGTGGGCGAAGTAGCGCCGGGCGCTGTTCAGCGGCGTGCTCACCACGGGGAGCCCCAGCCCCAGGTATTCCACGATCTTCGCCACAAAGGCGCAGTGCGTGCCGGTGGACTCTTCATAAGGCACGATGCCCACTGACGCATCGGCCAGACGGGCGGCGATCTCGCGGTATGGAACAAAACCGGCGCATTCGAGCTTCAGCCCGGGCAGACCCTTTTGCATCATCGCCGCAAACCTGGTCAGGCTGGGGGTTTGCCTCCCCACGAAGCGGAAGAGGGTGCCCGGTTTCCGTTCGTACACATAGGCCAACCCCTGGGCGGCAATCGGGCCAAGGTGATGGTGGTCGAACGAACCGTGCATGACCACGACGGGTTGACCCGAGACCTCAGCCACACGGCCCGGTTCGCGAAGCGGAAACAGATCCGCGTCGTAGCCATAGTAAATCGGCAGCAACCGGGACCGCGGGTACCCGGCGCCGGCAAAGTAGTCGGCAAGGGTGTCCGACACCGTCAGCACGGCATCGGCCCGATAGCGAAGCGGCAAGGAGAGTTCAAAGCGCTCGACCGCCGTGATCAACGGTCGCGGCGCCAGGTAGCCTGGCCAGGTCTCCATAAACCCGGTCAGGTAATCCAGGAAGTTCATCACCACTGGCACGCGCAGTCTGCCCCGCAGGCGCCCGGCCGTGACCGCGGCGATGGCATGCTGGGAGAGCACCAGATCGAACCGCGTTGCCCGCGCGCCGGCCTCAACCAGGCGTTGGAGAAACAGGGGATAGAGGAGATACTTGCAGGTGCGCAGCGTGGTATAACGACCCATGGCCCAGGTCTTGAACTGATGGAGGCGGACGCCGAACTGACGCCGCACCAGTTCGGGCGCGTCCACGCGCGGACAAAACAGATGCACCTCATGGCCGCGTCGAACGAGCTCCTGCACCAGATAGACCGCTTCGGCCGATCCGCCACCGCTGGGCGGGTAGAATGGTTCATGGGTCAGAAACGCCACGCGCATAAGGAAAGTCAAAGGTTCCGCGTCCGGCTGCCTCTATCGGTCATCTTGACGCATCGCGGCCCGATCATGAGTCATTGGAGCCGGAACTCAAGATCGCAGGAGAGGCTTGGCCAACACCGGATCGCCAGGCGGGCCATGACCGAAACGAACCGCGGTGGGCAAGGTCGGGCGGCGACGTGCCGTCGCCGGCAGCGCCGACGCCGCCTCCAAAGCCAGACAGCGTCGGGCATTTGCCTTGACTCCTTTGGGCCGGTCGAAAAACTGCGTGACGTGGCCACTGATTCAGCTTCGCTCACCAGCCAGGCTCCGGTCCGCGCATGAAGACCCTGCACCGCTATCTCACACGGCAGGTGGTGGCGACGCTGGCGATGACCGTCGCGGTGTTCACCTTCGTGCTGCTGCTGGGCAATGTGCTCCGGGAGATTCTGGCGCTGCTCGTGAATCGCCAGGCCACGTTGGGGCTGGTCATGCACGCCATCGCGCTGCTCATCCCGTTTGTCCTCAGTTTTGCGTTGCCGATGGGCATGCTCACGGCCACCCTGCTGGTCTTTGGCCGATTCAGCGCCGATCAGGAACTGACCGCCGCCAAGGCGAGTGGGATCAGCCTGGTTTCCCTGGTCTTGCCGATCCTGTGGCTCAGCCTGGGGCTTAGCGGCGTCTGTGCGGTGATCAACCTGGAGGTGGCGCCACGGTGCCGGGTCGCGTACAAGGATTTGCTGATCCGTTACGGGATGGAAAGAGCCACCACCTTGCTAACCGAAGGTCGGTTCGTCACCGACATCCCCGGTTTCGCCATCTATGCCGAAAAAATCCGCGGCGAACAGCTCAAGAACGTCCTGCTGTTCGAACTGACGAATAACGCGCCGCTGATGCACGTCCGGGCCGCTGGCGGCACGCTCACCCGCACCAACACGCAGATCCTGCTGACGTTGACCAATGCCCAAGGCATGCGGCGTCTGGAAGACCGATGGATCCCGATTACGGCGGGGACCTGGTCAAGCCTGATCGACTTCAAACCGCCCCGGCAGTCCGAGAACAAACCCAAGTACAGCGAGATGACTCTGGGCGAGCTGCTCCTGGAGAAGCGCCTCCTGGAGGAACAGGAGATCAAGGATCCGACGCCGGTGTTGGTCCAGATCCATGGCAAAGTCGCCTTCTCCTTTGCGTGCTTCGGATTCACCCTGATCGGCATCCCCCTCGGCATTCGCGCGCACCGTCGGGAAACGAGCATCGGCGTGGCCCTCGCCCTCGTGCTCGTGTTGATCTACTATAGCTTCCTGATCGTGGGCCAGGCCCTCGACACACGGGCCGAACTGCTCCCGCATCTGATCCTCTGGGTGCCGAACTTTCTATTTCAGATCGTCGGCGCGGCGCTGTTGTGGCGAGCCAACCACTACGGGTGATCCGTCGGATGCCGCCCGTTTTCCCTGTTGACGAATCGGCGGGCTTGCGTTGGATTATCGCCATGATCCGACACCTGATCCCCTTGGTCATTCGATCGCTCTGCCAACGCGCCGGCGCATTTGCCCCCGACGCCCCCCGCCGGGTCGGCCCGCTCGCCCTCGCCCTCGCCGGCACCCTGGTCTTGGCCGCGGCCTCGGCCCGCGCGAACGTGCGGCTGCCCGGCCTGTTCTCCGACCACATGGTGCTCCAGCAAGGGGTGAACGTGTCGGTCTGGGGTTGGGCCGATGAAGGCGAAAAGGTGACCGTGCAGTTCCGCGGCCAGCAGGTCAGTGCCGCCGCGCATGAGGGCAAATGGATGGTGTGCCTGCGGCCGCTCGCAGCCGGCGGGCCGGACGCGCTGAAGGTCAGCGGCAAGAACGAGATCCGCATCAACGACGTGCTCGTGGGTGAAGTCTGGGTCTGCAGCGGACAGTCGAATATGGAGTGGCCACTCCGCGCCTCCTACAAAGCCCAAACCGACATCGCCGATTCCACCAACCCACGCATCCGGCTGTTCACCGTGCCCAAGCTGCGGGCTGACGCCCCTGCCAACAACGTCCCGGCCACCTGGCAGGAGTGCAATCCACAGACTTCGCCTGGCTTCTCCGCCGTGGGCTATTACTTTGGCCGTGAATTGCAGGCGGCACGGCGCGTGCCAGTTGGGTTGATCCATACTTCGTGGGGCGGTTCGCCGGCGGAAGTCTGGATGAGCCAAGACGTGCTGGAGGCCAACGTGGACTACCGACTGAACATCCTCGAGGCCTATCCATCGCAGTCCAAAGCCTACCAGGAAGCGCTGGCGAAGTGGGACCAGGAAACTCAACAGCTCAAGCAGGCGGGCAAGCAACAAACCCGGGGGAGGCCCTGGCCTCCCTGGAAGCCGACCGAGCTTTACAGTGGCATGATCGCGCCGCTGCTCCCCTACGCAGTCAAAGGCGCCATCTGGTATCAGGGCGAGTCCAACGCCGGGCGCGCCTACCAGTATCGCTCGCTCTTCGTGGACATGATCCGCAACTGGCGCCGGGATTGGCAGCAGGGCGACGTCACCTTCCTCGCCGTCCAACTGGCGCCCTGGGACAGAAACCAGGGACGTTCGCTGGCACAAATCACGGCCGCGCCAACGGAATCCGACTGGGCCGAACTGCGCGAAGCCCAGGTCTTCGCCACGCAGACCCTGCCCAAGGTGGGCCTCGCGATCATCACGGATGTCGGCGACAAGGACGACATTCATCCCACAAAGAAGCAGCCGGTGGGCGCACGCTTGGCGCGGTTGGCCCGCCGTATCGCTTACGGCGAACTGATAGTGGCGACGGGCCCGACTTACCGGACGATGACAGTAGCCGGCGGCAAGGCCATCCTGAGCTTTGATAACGTGGGCACCGGACTGGTGGCGCGCGACGGTGAACTGACCGGCTTCGCCATCGCCGGAGCCGATCGAAACTTCGTCTGGGCCAAGGCCGCGATTGACGGCGACCGCGTGGTGGTGAATAGTCCGGAGGTTTCGCAGCCCGTCGCGGTGCGCTACGGCTGGGCGGACTTCCCAGTGGTCAATCTTTGTAACCGCGAGGGCCTGCCGGCGTCGCCATTCCGAACCGACAATTTCCCGATGGTGAGCGGGCCGAAGAAGTGAGTCAAAAGATCATGCGCCTCAACTCCCCGCCGGCAGCGCCGCGCGCACGGCCGAAGCACTCCGCGGGGCTGCCCGGCACGATGGAGATGGCGGCGCAGGATGGTTTCCGTCAGGCATTCGATCAAACATAAGGTGAAAGCATGAGCCATTTTAATCTGCTGGTAACGCTGGGCTGCGCGGTCGCGGCAGTCAGCTCCGTGATGCCCGTTTCCGGCGCCGAGAGCGGGGCCCCTGAGGAGAAACCAGGCCTGGTGCTCAAGGAGTTCATCGCCGATCCGGCGCCCACCAAATCCAGCCACGCCTCGACGATCGTCGAGACCAGGCTCGGCTTGATGGCGGCCTGGTTCGGCGGTCTCTACGAACGCTCGCCGGATGTCGGCATCTGGATGTCGCGCCACAACGGCACGCGGTGGTCAGAGCCGGTGCCATTGGCGGCAGGCGTGATGAAAGGTGACGACCGGCGGTACGCGTGTTGGAACCCGGTGTTGTTTCAGCCGAAATACGGGCCACTGCTGCTGTTCTATAAAGTAGGGCCCAGCCCCGAGTCCTGGTGGGGAATGTTGATGACCTCGGACGACCACGGCCGCAATTGGACCGGGCCGACGCGTCTGCCCAAAGACGCCCCGGGCCGAGACATCATCGGACCGGTGCGCAACCAGCCGGTGGAGTTGCTCGACAATGTGCTCTTGTGCGGCTCCAGCACCGAAGACGCCGGGTGGCGTGTCCACATGGAACGGACGCGCGATTTCGGCAAGACCTGGACCCGCACCGGCGTGCTCAACGACCCGATGGAGTTCGGCGTGATTCAGCCCACCATCCTGGTCCACCGCGGCGGCAAACTGCAGATCCTCTGCCGGAGCAAACAGGGTTGCGTGGTGGAAAGCTGGTCCGAGGACGAGGGCAAGACGTGGAGCCGGATGAAGCGGACGACGCTCCCCAACCCCAACAGCGCCATCGACGCCGTGAACCTGCGTGACGGTCGCTTCCTGCTCCTCTATAACCACACCGCCGAAGGCCGCCAGATGCTCAACGTGGCCGTGTCCGAAGACGGTCGGAGCTGGCAAGCCGCGCTCGTGCTGGAGAACCAGCCCGGCGAGTTTTCCTACCCGGCCGCCATCCAGGCCAGCGACGGCCTGGTGCACGCCACCTACACCTGGAAGCGTGAACGGATCCGGCACGTCGTGATCGACCCTGCCCGCCTTCAGCTCCGTCCGCTGACCAACGGCGAGTGGCCGAGGTAGAACCAGCCGCGGCCAGTCCATCAATTCGCCTTGCTCCTCACGGCATGGCGTCCGTAGCTTCGCCACATGCCCTTGCCCGCGGACTACCACATGCACACGCCGCTCTGCCGCCATGCGGTGGGCGAGCCGACCGCATACGCCGCGCGCGCCGTGGCCCTGGGTCTCTCGGAAATCGGCTTCTCAGACCACGCACCCATGCCGCACGACGACTTCGATGATTGGCGCATGGCCGGCCAACAGCTAAGCGATTATGTGGCCGGCGTGCGCCAGGCCCAGCAGGCCTTTCCGCGCCTGTGCATCAAGCTGGGCCTGGAGATCGATTTCCTGCCCGGCCAGGAAGGCTGGGCTCGCGATCTGGCCGCGCGCCATCGGTGGGACTACCTCATCGGCTCCGTGCACTACGTCTCGGATTCCTGGGCGCTGGATGATCCCCGGCGACTCTCCGAGTGGCATGCCCGTGATCCCTGGGAAGTGTGGAGCGCCTATTTCGCACGGCTCACCCAGGCCGCCGAGTCAGGCCTGTTCGACATCATCGGCCACGCCGACCTGTGCAAGAAGTTTAGCATTTACCCGAAGCAAGACTGCACCCCGCTGTTTCGACGTTTTCTGTCCGCGGCTCGCCAACAGGACCTCGCCATCGAGTTAAACACCGCCGGTCTCCGCAAAGACTGCCAGGAGATCTACCCGAGCGCCCCGTTCCTTCGCCTCGCGGCCGAAGCCGGCGTGCCGATCACCTTCGGTTCCGATGCTCACGCGCCAAGCGAAGTGGGATGGGGCTTCGCCGACGCGGTCCGGCTCGCCCGGAGCGCAGGCTACGCGCACTATCGTCGCTTCAGCGGGAGGCACAAGGAGCTCGCGGCACTCTGAGCGCGGGCAACGCCCCCTCCCCGCGTCATGGATGCCGCTCCCGAAGAAGCCGAAGCTCGACAATGGCCAAGCCCGGTAGTTGGATTCCAGATATGAACTTTGCGACATCCAGAGTCTCACGCCGGGACGCGTTGGCCCGGACGGCAATGGCCGCGGGCGCGACCTTGACGGGCGGAACTTCTCTCACGACGCAAGCTGCGGCCGCCACACCGTCGGCTGAGGTCGCCAGCAGTTTCCTTTTCTGCCTGAACACGGGCACGATTCGCGGGCAGAAGCTGGGACTGCTCAAGGAGATCGAAGTGGCAGCCAAGGCCGGATACCAAGCCATCGAGCCCTGGGTCGAGGCGATCGACAAGTACGTCAAAGACGGCGGATCACCCGGGGAGTTGAAGCAGCGCCTCGCGGACCTCGGACTGAGCGTCGAGAGCGCGATCGATTTTCCCGAATGGATCGTGGACGACGACGCCCGCCGTGCCAAGGGCATGGAGCGGGCCAAGTTCGCGATGGACCTCGTGGCCCGGATCGGGGGGAAACGCTTGGCCACGCCGCCCGCCGGGGCCACCGACAAGCCGGCCCTCGACCTCATGAAATGGGCGGAACGCTACCGCGCCCTGCTGGAGGCGGGCGATCAGATTGGCGTGGTGCCGCAACTGGAGCTCTGGGGTTTCTCCAAAAGCCTCCACCGCCTCGGCGAGTGTGCGTATGTGGCGATCGAAACCGGCCACCCCAAAGCTTGCGTGCTCGCAGACGTCTTTCACATCTACAAAGGCGGTTCCGGTTTCAATGGTCTGCGACTGCTCAGCTCAAGCGCCATCCAAGTCTTCCACATGAACGACTATCCCGCCGAGCCGCCGCGGGACAAGATCAATGACAGCTACCGCGTGTTCCCGGGTGATGGCGTCGCACCACTGACTCAGATCGTGCGCAATCTCCAGGCGAGCGGCGGACGCAAAGTCCTGTCGCTGGAATTGTTCAACCGGAAGTACTGGGAACAGGACGCCCTGGAGACCGCGAAGGCCGGCTTGGAAAAGATGCAGGCAGTGCTGAGACTGGCCCTCGGCTGACCCATGGCCCACTCACTCCCGAGTTCTGGTCGTGGCGATAGGTGACTTTGGCCACCGCGGCACCGAGGTCCAACTCGCGCCGGTAGTTTTGCACATTGGTTTGCGGCGGGAACTCCAGATCGCACCAAGACGACCATTGCCGACGGGTAACGCTTCCACCCACTGGACTGCTGGACGACGGTACCAAAGGCCCAGCGGCGCTTCCGGTGGTGGGGCCTCGCCCACGAACTCACCAGTAAACTGGCGCAGACCCTCGGCCGGTGCACCACAAGTCTGCCGCGCAGATGCCAGCGCCAGCCCCAGGCTGGCGAGCGGGACGGCCCATGATGCGTTCATCGCCCCTCCTTCGAGAATCGTCCTGGCCTGTCTCACCGCGGGTGCTGCCTCAGGGGCCGTTCTTGTCGGGGGTGGATCTCGTCATCGCCATCAGCGGATTTTGTAATAGATGGCCATGCCGTCGCCCTTTTCCTCCGAGGCGCGGATGATGACTTTCTCGTAGTCTGGGTTGTTCTCCATGTAGTCCAGGAAATCTTTCATGTCGTGGGCGCTCTTGATCACATTGTCGGCGACCACCACGGCGCCGCGCTTGAGCTTGGGGCTCATGGCTTGGAAGTACTTGAGGTAGTCGCGCTTCAAGGCATCGATGAACACGAAATCGTATTCGCCCTCGAGCGCCGGCAGCACTTTCAGCGCATCGCCTTCGATCACCGTCACAGTTTTGTCGAGCCCCGCCCTGGCGATGTTTTCCCGCGCGGCTTTGACCATCGCCGGGTCGATGTCCACGCTGACCAGGTGTCCGCCGTTGCGTTCGAAGCCGATACCCATATTCAGCGCGCCGAACCCGGTGGCGGTGCCGATCTCGACGCCGCGTTTGGCCTGGGAGGTCTCCACCAGGATGCGCAAAACCATGGCGTCGCCCGGCGTGGTGTTCAGGCCGGTGCGCTTGAAGCTGCGCAGGAAGGCCTCGCGTGCTGCGTCGCTGACCGGGCCGGGGTCTCCGGCGCACACTGTGGCGACCAGGCCGCCAGCGAACACAGCGAGGGTGAAGAGGAGAGTAAGGCCATTCGGCTTCATGAGGAGGTTCATACGGTTTATGGATTCGACATTGCGGACATCCTGCTTTGTGCCGGTGCGATTTCAAGCCATTTTGCCGGCAAACACCCGTCGCGTCGCGCCGCGGAGAAATTATCGCTTGCGTCCCAAGGGGCTTGACCTATATTACGCGCTCTTTTTTAGAGAAAGCCTAAAGTTATGCGACGTCCCAAAGGCGTAAAGACCCGGAAATCCGTGGCGAAGCGATTCAAGATCACCGCCACCGGCAAGGTGCTCCGGCCGCGCGCCGGCAAGCGGCATTTGCTCCAGACCAAGAGCCCGAAACGCCGTCGCGTGCTGGGGACAGCCGTGTTGGTTCATCCGACCGACGAGTACCGCGTGAAGCAAAACCTGCCGTTCAGCCACTAGGCCGTCGTCTGTCCTCGAACCCTCAACGTCCCGTCACCCATGCGAGTTACCAACGCCCCCGCCTCCCGCAAGCGCCGCACCCGGATGATCCGAGCCGCCAAAGGCTTCCGGATGCGCCGGTCCAAACTCTACCGTTATGCGTCCGACGCAGTCGATCACGGCCGGCAGTATGCGTTCCGGGACCGTCGCGCCAGGAAGCGGACGTTCCGCTACCTGTGGCAAGTCCGGATCAATGCCGCCGCGCGCGCCGCCGGGATCACTTACAGCCGCTTCATCGAGGGCTTGAAGGCCGCCCAATGCGCGCTGGACCGTAAGATCCTCGCCGACCTGGCGGCCCGGGACACCGCCGCGTTCAGCGAACTGGTCCGGATCGCCCAGGACGCGTTGAAAGCCAAAGCGGCCAGGGCTTAGGCCGACGGCCACTTGACACGCGGGCGGACCGGAAGCGGCCGCCCGTTTTTGTTTGTCCTGGACCGGTCATCCTTTATCTTCTCGCCCGATCCTTATGTCATTTCCGGACCAGATCGAACCGCTGAAGCAATCGGCGCTGGCGGAACTGCGGGCCGCCGCTGACCTCGCCGCCCTCGAACAGGCCAAGGGCAATTGGCTTGGAGCCAATGGCCAGCTCACGGCCCTGATGAAACAGCTTGGCTCGCTGCCAAAGGAGGAGAAACCCGCCGCCGGCAAAGCCATCAACGCCGCCAAGGCCGCGTTGGAAGCTGCCCTGGCTGAGCGCCGGAGCGAACTCGAACTGAAGGCCGCCCTGCCGAAAGAACCGACGGATTACACCGCGCCGGGCCGGCGCCGCCTTTTCGGCAAACTCCATCCCCTCACCCAGGTGACCGAGGACATCGTGCGCAGCTTCCGCAAGATCGGATTCGTCGTCGCCGACGGGCCGGAAGTCGAGGACGAATATCACTGCTTCGACGCGCTGAACACGCCCGCCGACCACCCGGCCCGCGACACCCAGGACACGTTCTATGTTCATGTGGGGCCGGCATCCTTGTCCGCCGGCGAACGGGACCTGCCGGCCCCGAGTCCCAGCCCGAAGCTGCAGGCGCTGCTGCTCCGCACCCACACTTCCTCCGTGCAGATCCGCGTGATGGAGAAACAGCCGCCGCCGGTGCGCATCATAGTGCCGGGCCGCGTCTATCGCCGCGACAACGCGGACGCCACGCACAACCCCACCTTCCACCAGATCGAGGGCCTGTATGTGGACCGTGGCGTCACCGCCGGCGATCTCAAAGGCACGGTCGAGTTTGTCTTCAAGGAGGTGTTGGGCAGCGACGTGAAGATTCGGTTTCGGCCGCATTACTTCAGCTACACCGAGCCGAGCTACGAGATCGACTTCGCCAGCGCGCTCACGCGGAAGATGGGCAAGGACTGGCTCGAAATCGCCGGGTGCGGCATGGTGCACCCGCAGGTGTTCGAGAACGTGGGCTACGACCCCGAGATCTGGACCGGGTGGGCCTTCGGTTTCGGCATCGAACGCATCGCCATGATTCGTTATGGCATCAACGATATCCGCCTGTTCTACGAGAACGATGTCCGGTTCCTGAGGCAGTTTTAACAACAACTCCGGCAAAGACGAACGCACCGGACTAAGCCCATGAACGGCGTTTATACCTTTTTCGCGGTCCTTATCCCAATCGTAGGTTTATACCACCTTTGGCTCGGCCGGTCGCGAACAGAGGAACCGATGGGTAGCGCGCTCGATTTGTGGACCGCCGATCGCGAGGGCGCTTTCAACATTTGGCGCAAGATCCCCAACCCGGTGTTCGCGGCGAAGATGAACAGCAAGTGCCTTGGCAAGCCTTACGAGCCGAACGCCATTCCCAAATGAAAGTCACCCTTAACTGGCTCAAACAATACGTCGATGTCAACTGGTCGCCGGAGGGACGTTCCGAGCGGTTCACCCGAGGCCGTTTCAAGAAACAAGCGGGCCTTTTCGTGCCGAGGCGTTATTGTTAGCACCATGCGAACGGATCAACTCAAACCCCAGCCCGGCAACCATGCCGAGGCTGCCCGCGCCGCTGCCTTCGAGCGCAAGCAGCGCTGGAAGGAGCAACCGGGCAACCGGTACACGCCAAGCGAGTTGCGCGAGATGTCCGCGTCCTTCGGCCGTATCAACATTGCTGAGCTGGAACCGCATGTGATGCGGCTGGACTGAAATGGCTCTCCCGAACGTTTACGATTGGAACCGAATCCGCGCGGCGCTGCGTCAATTGCACGAGACTTTCCCTGGCTTGCTGGAGAACGTCGTGCTCATCGGCGGCGGTGCTTGCTGGTTTTACCGGGAGGCACTCCGGCAATGGAACGACCAGACCTTTCCCGTCCCGGCCTGGACAGAGGCCGAAGAAGCGATCTGGCTTAGCAAGGACGTGGATTTCATGGGCCTTGACCTTGCCGAAGCGTCGAACCTGCTCCAAACGCCTTTTGACGAGACGACACACACTTTTCACTTTCGCGGATTGGAAGTGGACTTTCTGGAGGAGGGCCTGCAACTGACGCCGCCTGAACACCAAGCCATCCACCACTGGGCGAGACACCATCTGCCTCGCTGAAGAACTCCGTCATGAAAGTCACCCTTAACTGGCTCAAACAATACGTCGATTTCAACTGGTCGCCCGAGGAACTGGCCGAGCGACTGACCATGCTCGGCCTCGAAGTCGAGGGCGTGCAGAAGCTTGGGGGCGAGTTCGAGGGCATCGTCGTCGCGCAGGTCATCACCAAGGACAAACACCCAAACGCCGACAAGCTCACCCTCTGCCGCGTCAACGACGGCCAGGGCGAACGCCAGATCGTGTGCGGCGCAACGAACTTCAACCCCGGCGACAAGGTGCCGCTGATCCTGCCCGGCGCGACGCTGCCGGCCAAACCCGGCGAGAAACCGTTCACTATCAAGGTCGGCAAGATCCGCGGCGTTGAGTCCTGCGGCATGATGTGCTCGCCCAAGGAACTGGGGTTGTCGGATGACGCTCAGGGCCTGCTCATCCTGCGCGAAAACGCCCAGGTGGGCCAACCGTTCGCCCAATACCTGGGCCGCGTCGGCAGCGACGTCGTCTATGACCTCGAAGTCACACCCAACCGCCCCGACCTCAACAGCGTCGTCGGTATTGCCCGCGAGATTGCGGCGGTGACGGGGAATCCGCTCAGGCTGCCGGCGGTGGAAATTCACTCGATACGCGATGCGGAACCTGCCGCCGACCTCGTCGGCGTGCGCATCGAAGATGCCGACCTGTGTCCGCGGTACACGGCTCGAGTGTTGCGCGGCGTGAAGATTGGTCCCAGCCCGGATTGGCTGCGCTCGGCGCTGGAGAAAGTGGGCATCCGCAGCATCAGCAACGTGGTGGACGTGACCAACTACGTGATGATGGAGATCGGCCAGCCGTTGCACGCGTTCGACTATCGCCTCATCGCCAAAGCCGCGGACGGCAAACCCACCATTGTCATCCGCCGCGCCCAGCCCGGCGAGCTCTTCATCACGCTGGACGGACAGAAGCGCACGCTGACCGGCGACATGCTGCTGATCGCCGACGAACGGAAAGGCATCGCGCTGGCCGGTGTGATGGGCGGCCAGAACTCCGAGATCAACGAGCAGACCGTCGATGTCCTGATCGAGAGCGCCTGCTTCAAACCGCAGAACATCCGGATGACATCCAAGACGCTGGGTCTGCGCACCGACGCCTCGTACCGTTTCGAGCGCGGCGCGGACGTCGAGATCAACGAGTGGGCCAGCCGGCGTTGCGCCCGACTCATCCTCGCGACCGCGGGTGGCGAACTCGCCGAAGGCCTGGTGGACGCCTATCCGCAACCGCTCGCACCGAAGCAGATCACCCTGCGCCATCACAAAGTGAACGAGTTGCTCGGCATCCAGCTCAAGGCGGAGGAGATCGAGTATTACCTGGGCCAACTCGGTTTGAAGATCGTGAACCGCAAACCCCAGCCGGTGGGTGTGCCCGCGGCGCCGGCGCCGGTGGCCTTCCAGATTCCCACCTGGCGTGTGGACCTGAAACGCGAGACGGATCTGATCGAGGAAGTCGAGCGCCTCTACGGCGTGGAGAAAGTCCCGCCCACGCCGCCGCGCGGCGCCATTGGTTCAAATCCTTTCGACGCGGTGCATGACCAGATCGCCGAAGCCCGTCGCATCCTCGCCGGCCTCGGGCTGAACGAAGCCCAGGGCCAGACGCTGATTTCCGAGGCCGCTGCCAGGCTGGCCGCGCCCGCCGAGGGTATTGTGCTGCTCGCCAATCCGTTGAGCAGCGACATGAACGCCCTGCGTCCCAGCCTGCTGCCCGGCTTGCTCGATTCGCTGCGCCACAACCTGGCGCACCAGAACGAGGATGTGGCGCTTTACGAAGCCGGCCGCGTATTCACGCTGGCCATCGGCGGGCCGCGCGAAGAGCGCCGTGTGGCCATGACCTTGACGGGTCGGCGCAGCGCGCCGTTCTGGAGCGGCAGCGATCGTGCCGCTGCCTTTGAGCTCGTTGACCTCAAAGGACTGCTCGAAGAGTTCCTGGAGCAGTTCGGTCTGCGGGGCGTGGTTTATACGAAACGGTCTTACCCCACGCCGTTGTTCCTGGAATCGGCCGCAATCGCCTTGGGTGGAAAGGTGCCACTGGGCGAGATGGGACAGCTTGAGGCCACTGTGGCGAAGCACTACGACTTAAGGGGCGGGGTGTTTCTGGCCGAGCTGAGCTTGGACCAGTTGCTGGCCCGACGCAGTGTCGCCAAGTCGTTCAAACTACTGCCGCAGTTCCCGATCATACGCCGCGACGTCGCGATGATCGTGCCGGAAGCCGTGACGCACGAAGCGGTCTTGCAGGCCGTGCGGCAAGCGAACCCAGCCAACCTGGAGAGCGTGGAGCTGTTCGATGTGTTCCGCGGCAAGAACTTCCCGGCCGGTCACAAAAGCGTGGCCTACGCCTTCACGTACCGGCACGCCGAGCGCACCCTGACCGACGCCGAAGTAAACGCCGCGCAGGACAAGCTGGTGGGGCAGCTCAGGCAAGGACTCCAGGCCGTGATCCGCGAAGGCTAGACCATCGGGCGTGGATCCTTGGCGCCTCGGGACTGAAATGCGTTTACGCCTGAGATCGCGGAGGACCGCGTCTGCCCACGAAGCCAAGCGCTCACCGCGCTGCCCTTGCCCAGTGGCAGGTTATGGTTCCGACGCGCTCTCGCCACGGATGACGATCCGGTAGAACCTGCTCGAAGCCTCTGAGGGCGCGGCTGACATCCACGTAACCACCTGCCCGCTGCCAGTGCTCGAACCAACGCTCCGCCACTCTCTCAGGTCATCGCTGGCCTCAATCACGACCGGCAGTTGGTTGCCGGCTGTGAATCGGAGGCCAACCACCTGGCCTTTGTCAGTAAGCAGGCTTTCGACTTCTGGTTCTGGGTACCCGGGCATGCGGGCGACGTAAACCCGCTCCGAGCCGTCCGCTTCCGCCGGCGGACAGGGCACGAGGCAGAGCAGGTTAACGAAGCCGACGGCGTGGGAGCCCATTTCCGGAGGCCGAGCCCACGAACGCCAATTGAAACCAAGGGCGATTGTGGCGGCAGACAGTTTATGGGTCGTCTGATCGCTCCGCACTCGGAACGTGCACTGATAGGGCACGTCTTCCAGCAAAGGCTTGTCATGCCGCCACTCACCGCCGACGAGGCTCCAGTTGGCTGGGGTGTCAAGCCACTCCGCGACATTCTCGAAACCGAAGCTGAAGGTCTGGAACTCGCACTTCTCGAAATAACGATCTTCCAGCCAGGACAGGGTGTATTCGAAGACCCCTTCGCCAAGGCACTTGCTTTCCAGGG
>Ga0315274_10004738_pt1 | contig 19949 bp, 21 predicted proteins | sample YL17G02_20_MG_FD_203700 | JGI IMG/M metagenome (GOLD analysis project Ga0315274, IMG submission 203700) | Sediment microbial communities from Yellowstone Lake, YNP, Wyoming, USA - YL17G02_20 | ecosystem: Environmental > Aquatic > Freshwater > Lake > Sediment | place: USA: Wyoming | collected... | reverse complement strand
GAGAGGGGGCTGTCCTGGTTGGGGAGGTTGCGCACGGCAAGGCCGCCCTTTTCGACCACAAGCCAGGCCCAGCCGCTCCCGAACTGCCCCATCGCGGCGGCGGCGAACTTCTCCTTGAACGAGTCGAAGCTGCCGAAGGTGGTGCCGATCGCCTTGGCGAGCTCCCCGGCCGGCGCGCCGCCCGCGTTCGGCCCCATGATCTCCCAGAACAGGTTGTGGTTGACGAACCCGCCGCCGTGGTTGCGCACGGCGGTGCGGATGTTCTCGGGTACGCGGCCCAGGTCTGCGAGGGTCTGGGCGACCTCGCGGTTCTCGAGGTCCGTGCCCGTGATCGCCTTGAGGAGGTTGTCCAGGTAGGCCTGGTGGTGCTTGTCGTGGTGGATCCGCATCGTCTGCTCGTCGATCCACGGCTCGAGGGCCTTGTAGTCGTAGGGCAGGGGGGGAAGCGACAGTTTTGCCATTGACGTGTTCTCCTTTTCGGTTCGCTCCCGGGTCTCTTCCGGGACGCGGTCTGAGTTTCAACTACCACCCCGAGAACGCTCCCCCGGCGGGCCGTCATTCCCGAGGGTCCGAGCCGTCACCGGCGCGGCGCGGGTGCGGGTGGCAAACCTGGGTACGAACCGCTATATTCGTGGTGCAGGCCGTTACCTCAAGGACTGTGTGCGATGACCGAACGGCGCGCCGTGCCCAGGGTGGAGCCCCAGAAGCCTTTGCCGGCGAGGGTGAAGACGTTCCTGCCCGCCCGGATCGTGGACATCTCCTCCAAGGGCGCGCAGCTCGAGCTGGCCACCAGCCTGAGGCCCGAGTTGCTATGCGACCTGCGAATTCAGCTCGAGAGCGGTGAAATCGTGGTGCACGGCATCGTGCGGCGCTGCCGCGCCTGGGGTTTCGGGCTCGACGAAAAGGACCAGCGCGTGCTCCTCTACCGCGCCGGTATCGAGTTCGACGTGCCCGCCCCGGAGGCCCTCACCAAGATGATCGCCAAGGCCCTCGGCACCCCTGCCGAGGAGGGGCGCGAGAAGCAGGCAGCGAAGGCGTCCGCGAAGGAGACAGGCGGAGGCAAGGCCGGCGGGGACACCCGCCCACGTGCCCCTCGCAAGGAGGGGCCGGTGAAGATCCGCATCAGCTCCGAGCACGTGCGCAGGATCCTGAAGCGCCCGAAGGACAAGGACGAGGGCTAGGAGCCTGTCCGGGTAATACTCCGGCTGCGAATCCCGATGGCATCCGGCTGGCTGTGTCATCCGGCGCCCTCGGAATTCTCGCTTTCGTCGTTTACCCGGACAGGCCCCTAGGTCGCGAGGAGCCTCCGCGCGCGTGCCGCAGCCTCGCGCACCTCGGCGAGCAGTCCCTCCACGTCGGTGCCGACGAGATCGCGGTCCCGCACGACCACCCGTCCGTCCACCACCACGTGCCGCACATCCGAGGAGCGCGCCGCGTAGGCCATGTGCGAGTACGGGTCGTAGACGGGGACGGTGCGCGGGTGGTCGAGAGCGAAGCAGACGACATCCGCGCGCTTGCCCGCCTCCAGCGTGCCGACCCGGTCGGCGAGCCCGAGCACCCTCGCCCCCCCGATCGTGAGCATCTCCACCACGGTGCGCGCCTGCATCTGCGTGGGGTCGCCGCTGATTCCCTTGTAGAGGAGGGACGCGAGCTGCGCGTCCCGCAGCAGATCGAGGGTGTTGTTGGAGGCCGCCCCATCGGTGCCGAAGCCGAGCTTGATCCCGAGGGCGAGCATCTGCGGCACGGGGGCCACGCCGCTCGCGAGCTTGAGGTTGGAAACCGGGTTGGTGGCCACCCCGACGTCGAACTCGGCGAGGAGATCGAGGTCGTCCTCCGTCACGTGCACGCAGTGGGCGGCCACCGTGCGTTCCGAGAGGATCCCAAGGTCGGCGAGGTAGGCGACAGGCGAGACGCCCTTCTCGGCCTTGACCTTTTCGGCCTCCCAGCGCGTCTCCGCCAGGTGGATGATCAGCGGGGCGCCGAACTCTTCGGCGAGCTCGGCCTCCTTGGCCAGGTTGCCGGCCGAGACGCTGTACGGCGAATGGGGCGCCACTGCGGGCACGACCAGCGGGTGGGACCGGTAGCGCTCGAGCAGCTCGCGCTGCATGACAAGGGCGTCCTCCGGCGTCGGGCAGGAGGGCGTGGCGAAGTCGATCATGGCCTCCGGGACGACGGCCCGCAGCCCCGCCGCGGTCACGGCCTCGATCACCCGCTCGGCGAAGAAGTACATGTCGCAGACACAGGTGACCCCGGCCTGCAGGCACTCGGCCGCCGCCAGCCGCGTGCCCAGCGCCACCGTCTCCGCGTCCATGAACACCCGCTCGGTGGGCCAGATGTGCTTCTCCAGCCACTCGATGAGCGGCAGGTCGTCGGCGAGCCCTCGCAGCAGCGTCATGGCGAGGTGGGTGTGGGTGTTGACGAAGCCGGGCAGGATGATGCCCCCACCCGCGTCCAGCACAGTCGCGGGCCGGGACTGCGCCAGCAACTCCGTCGCGCCGCCGACCGCCACGATCTCGCCCGAGCGCACTGCCACCGCGCCGTCCGCCAGCGGCTCGCTCCCCGGCGTCATTGTGAGCACCGTGCCACCCGTGATGATCAGGTCACACTCCACGTCGTCCCCCTCCAACCTCGTTCCCATCACCAGGACCCGGAAGCGCCACCGCCGCCGAACGAGCCACCGCCGCCGGAGAAGCCTCCGCCGGAGAACCCCCCTCCCGAGAAGCCGCCCCAGCCCCCGAACCCGCCCCGGTACCCCCGCCGGCTGCCGCGCATCGCCCGGGTCAGCAGAAACAGGATGATGAGGACGAGCACACCCGGGAAGCCGGGCGACGTCCTCTTCCCCCGCGGCGGCTGAGGGGGCGCTTCGCCGCGAAAGATCCTCTCCAGCGCGCCAGCCAGCGCCAGCACCCCGCCTCCGAAGTCTCCCGCCGCGAACGACGGCTTGACGACATCGTTCAGGAGCCGGCTCGCCATCGCGTCCGGAACCTTCTCCTCGAGGCCGTACCCGACCTCGAGCCGCATGCGCCGGTCACGTACGAAGGCGAAGAAAATGATCCCGTCGTCCAGACCCTTGCGCCCGACCTTCCAGCGCTCGGCGCAGCGGAGCGTGAAGTCCTCCAGCGCCTCGCCGTCCAGGGATGGGAAGAGGACCGCGATGACCTGGTGCCCGCTTTGCCGCTCCAGCCCCTCCAGTCGCGCATCGATGGTGGTCTGCTGTTGGCGCCCGATCACCCCCGCGAAGTCGGTGAGGTACTCCCGCGGCGCCGGCGGCACCTCGAGCGCGAACGCCGCCGCAGCGGCGCAGAAAGCCGCGACGAAGAAGGTGGCCATCCTCCGTGCTGCCGGACCACGGACCACGGACCACGCTTCAGGATCTCTCAGAACTTCACCTGCGGCGCCTTGTCGGACCCCGGCGCGGACTGGAAGTAGGGCTTCTCGGCGAAGCCGAAGAGCGAGGCGACGATCATGGTCGGGAACCGCCGGCGCGTTGTGTTGAACGCCTGCGCGGCCTCGTTGAAGCGCCGCCGCTCCACCGCGATACGGTTCTCGGTCCCCTCGAGCTGCACCTGGAGGTCGCGGAAGGCCTGTGTGGCCTTCAGCTCCGGGTACTTCTCGACCACGACCAGCAGCCGTGAGAGCGCCGAGGAGAGCCCGTCCTGGGCGCCCTGGAACTGCTGCATCTGCTGGGCGTCCGGCACCTTTCCGAAGGTGACCTGACCCACCTTGGCGCGCGCCTCGGTGACGGCGGTAAAGGTGTCCTTCTCGAAGGATGCCGCGCCTTTCACCGTCTCGACCAGGTTGGGGACGAGATCGGCCCGGCGCTGGTAGACGTTTTCGACCTGGCTCCAGGCGCTCTTGACCGTCTCCTCGAGGGTGACGAGGCGGTTGTAGCTGCCAGCCACCGCCAGGCCCAGAAAGACCAGTACGCCCAGAACCACGAGCCCGCAGCCAAGTAACACCTTGTTCATGCGACCTCCCGTACGCGCGGGGGGTGAGCCGGCCTCGGACGCTTCCCCGATCGCGATGCGCGATTCTAGCCCAAGCCGGGGCCTGGCGTTCCCACGGCGGCGGCCTGTCCCGCGCGCCAAACCGTCTCCTCCGCGCCCGGCTGGTGCTTCCAGCGACGGTGCATCCACACCCACTGCTCGGGGTGCTCCCTCACCTGGCGCTCGATGCGGGCGGTGAGGAGCGCGGTCAGCCTTGCCACGTCGGTGTCCAGGTTCGGGCCCCGGGCCATCTCGACGGGAGGCGAGAACGACAGCCGCATCCTGCCGTCGGGCATTCGCGCGGCGAACCCTGCGACCACAGGGCTGCCGGTTCGCAGCGCGAGAAGGGCGGCCCCCGACGGTGTCCACGCGGGCTGACCGAAGAACTCGACGAAAACCCCTGGGGCGTCGATATCCTGGTCAATCAGCAGGCCGACGACACGGCCCTGGCGCAGCGCCTTCACGAGCCTGCCCCCGGCGTCCCTCCCCCGCAGGGAAGTCTCGCCCCCGAAGCGGCCCCGCAGGCGGCGGGCGACCTCGTCCAGGCGGGGGTCGTAGACCTTGCGGGCGGTGACCGTCATCGGCACCCCGGAAGCGCCGAGGGCGAGGTTGAGCCACTCCCAGTTGCCGCAGTGGCCGGTGATGAAGACCGCACCACGGCCCGGGCGCAGGCCGCCGGTGAGGTGCTCCAACCCGACGAACTCCGACCTGGCCATGATCTCCTGCGAAGTGGCGGACCACAGCCACGCCACCTCGCCGAGGACACTGCCCAGGTGGCCCGCACAGCGCCTGGCGAGGGCCCGGTGCCAGGCGTCGGCGTGCTCGGGGAAGGCGCGGGCGATGTGGTCGAGGGCCCACCGCCGGTCGCGCCGCGCCAGGGGCAGCGCCGCACGTCCGGCTGCCCGGCCCACTGCGCGGAGGACCGGGAGCGGGAGCAGGCGGGACCCCGCCAGGAGGCCCCTGAGGAGCGCGTAACCGAGGTCGTGGCGCGCCTTGCGCCCAAGCTTGGCCACCGCCAGAGTCTACCCGGAGGGGGCTGGGCGGCCAAGGGGTCGGGGCGAGTATCATCGTTGCGCTGGAGGTGCGTGTGGGCGCGACGCGGGGTGAGCTCTTCATCGTTGCGTCGCCTTCGGGCGGCGGCAAGACCACGATTATCCGTCGCGTGATGCAGGAGCTCGCGGCGCAGGGCCGCGAGGCTCACTTCTCCGTCTCGCACACCACCCGCCCCCCCCGCCCCGCCGAGCGCCACGGCGTGGACTACTTCTTTGTAGACCGGGCCACCTTTCAGCGCATGGTCGCCGACGGCGAGTTCCTGGAGTTCGCCGAGGTTCACCGCAACCTGTACGGGACCTCGCGGGCGGAGGTGGAGGAAAGGCTTGAGCGGGGCTGCGACGTCTTCCTGGACATCGACGTGCAGGGGGCCCGGCAGGTGAGGGCGTCGGTGCCCGATGCGGTGAAGGTGTTCATCTTTCCGCCCTCGTACGCGGAGCTGCGCCGCCGGCTGGTGGCTCGCGGCCAGGACGACGAGGCGGCCATCGAGCTCCGGCTCAGAAACGCGGTGCAGGAGATGCGCGAGTACGCGGAGTTCGATTTTGTTATCATTAACGACCGCCTCGAGGAGGCGACCCGCGCCCTCGCCAGCGTGGTTGCGGCGGCGAGGATGTGGCCGTTTCAAATGCGGGCCAGGGTCCAGCCGATCCTGGAGGAGTTCGAGCGGGCGGTGAAGAAGGAGGAGTGATGTCGGATTTGCCAGAGGGAATCGATAGCACCTTTCGCTACATCCTGATCGCCGCCAAGCGTGCGCAGCAGCTGATCAGCGGGGCAAGGCCGCGCGTGACGACGCGCCACGTCAAGCCCACCACCGTGGCGCTCGCGGAGCTGGCCGCCGCCGACGTGCCCTGGCGCAAGGTCACCGCGGAGGAGTACGAGGTGCTGCTGCAGCAGGAGGTCGCGGCCAAGGAGGCTGAGGAGCACGCCCCGGTGCTGTTCCCGATCCCGCCGCCCATCATCCTCGCCATCGTCGAGCCTGTGGCCGAGGCCGAAGAGGAGGAGGAGAAGGAGACTCTCGAAGAGGAGCTCGAGGGCCCCAAGTTCGACGAGAACCTCGAGGTGGTCGAGGAACCGGCGGCCGAGGTCCTGCTCACCGAGGAGATAAGCGAGGAGTAGGTGCGCGGCCGTGTGGTTCTGGGCGTCTGCGGGGGGATCGCGGCCTTTCGGGCCGTGGAAGTGTTGCGCGGCCTGGTCAAGGCCTCCTGTCGGGTCTTTCCCATTCTGACGAAAAACGCAACGCGTTTCGTGACCCCGCGCACCTTCGCGGTGCTCTCCCGAGGGCGGGTACAGGTGTCGCTCTGGGGCGAGCCCACGAGCCCCGGCATCGACCACATCGATCTCGCCCGCAGTGCCGACCTGCTCCTCGTGGCGCCCGCAACCGCCAACGTGCTGGCCAAGATGGCGGCGGGGGTGGCCGATGATGCCCTGACGACCTATGCGCTGGCGCATCGCGGCAGGGTCGTTCTGGCGCCCGCGATGAACACCTTCATGCTGAAACACCAAGCGACGCAGCATGCGCTCGCGGTGCTGAAGGACCGTGGCGCGGTGATCGTCGAGCCGGTCTGGGGTCTGCTCGCGGACGGCGAGCAGGGGGTTGGTAAGCTCGCGGAGGTGGAGGAGATCGTGGGCGCGGCGCTGGCCGCCCTCCCGCCACGCGGGCCCCTCGCCGGGACGAGGCTCCTGATCACCACCGGCCCGACCCGGGAGCCGATCGACGCCGTGCGGGTGATCACCAACCGGTCTTCGGGGAAGATGGGCGTCGCGCTCGCGACCGCGGCGCGGGAGCTCGGCGCGGAGGTCCGGATCCTCGCGGGCCCGGGTGTGGCGGTCCCCGGCGGCATGCAGGTCGAGCGGTTCGAGACCGCGGCCGACCTGGGCAGCCTGCTGGAGCGCCGCGCGCCGGAGAGCGACGCCGTCTGGCACGCGGCGGCGGTGGCCGACTTCCGGCCCACCGACGTGGCAGAGGGCAAGCTCGACCGCCGGCAGGGGGGCCTGCAGGTGGCGCTCGAGCCCGTGCCGGACCTGGCGGCCGGCATGCCCCGCCGCGACGGTCGCCCGTACCTCATCATCTTCGCGGCCGAGCGTGCGGCCGAGCTCGAGGAGCGCGCGGGGCGCAAGCTATCCGCCAAGGGCGCGGACGCGGTGGTCGCCAACCCCATCGACGAGGCCGGCCTCGGCATGGAGGCGGCGCGCAACCGCGCTGTGGTGCTCTCGCGCCTGGGCCTGCGGCGGGAGTTCGCGGCTCAGGACAAAGAGGCGCTCGCCCGCGAGCTGCTCCTCACCCTGGCTCCGGAGCTGGTGGCGAGGCGCGACACATGAGCCGCCGCGACCTCCTCAAATACCTCGACGACTTCGGCTGGCGCGACGTGGACGCCGTGGCGTCTTTTGCCACGAAACCGGCACCCGCGGCCGAGAAGCAGGCCCCCGCGCGCGCGGCGGTCGGCGGAGAGGATCCCCTGGCCGCCGGGGACCTCGCCGAGATGGCCCGGCGCCTGGCGGACTGCCGGCGCTGCCGGCTCTGCCAGGGCCGCACCCAGGTGGTGTTCGGCGTGGGCGACTCGAAGGCGCGGGTGGTGTTCGTCGGCGAGGGGCCGGGGGCCGACGAGGACCGCATCGGCGAGCCTTTCGTGGGCCGGGCGGGTCAGCTGCTCAACGTGATGCTGCCCTCCATCGGCCTGCGCCGGGAGGACGTCTACATCGCCAACATCGTCAAGTGCCGCCCCCCGGGAAACCGCGACCCGGCGACCGACGAGGCGGCGGCCTGCCTGCCGTTCCTCAAGAGGCAGATCGAGCTGATCGACCCCGAGGTGATCGTGCTGCTGGGCCGGATCGCCGCCCGCTTCCTTCTGGGCACCACCGCCCCGATCTCCAGCTACCGCGGGAAGTGGACCGTCTGGCACGGGCACGCCGTCCTGCCCACCTACCACACCGCCTACCTGTTGCGTAACCCGGCCGCCAAGCGCGAGTCCTGGGTGGACTTCAAGCAACTCCGCCGCCGCCTCCAGGAAAGCGGTTAGGAGTTAAGAGTTGAGAGTGAAGAGTTGAAAGACTCCGGCTCGGCGCCGCACGTCTCGTCTGCGTGGTTGTGTCTTGAACTCTGAACTCTCAACTCTCAACTCTCAACTCTCAACTCTCAACTCTCAACTGCTTCTACCCCCACCACGGCCACGGCTTCGCATTGAGCACGTCGCTCGCCGTGGCCCACCCCTTGCGGGCGATGCCGAGTCCCCAGCGCACGTCCGCGAGGCCCGCCGGATCGTGGGCGTCCGGAGCAATCACGATTGGGACGCCGAGCGCCACCGCGCGTCGCACCCACCGCCAGTCGAGGTCGAGGCGGAACGGGTGGGCGTTGATCTCCACCGCGGCGCCGCTCTTTGCGGCCGCCTGCAGCACGGCCTCGAGATCCACCTGGTACCCCTCTCGGGCGAGTAGCAGCCGGCCCGTGGGGTGGCCCAGGATCGTGCCGCGCCCCCGTGAGACCGCGCGCGCCAGGCGGGTCGTCTGCGCCTCGGTGCTCTGGCGGAACGATGAGTGAACCGATGCCACCACGAAGTCGAGCGGCACACCCGCCGGCAGGTCGAGCACGCCGTCGGCCAGGACGTCCGCCTCGAGCCCCCGCAGGAGCAGCGGCTTGCCGCCCCGCGCGTTGTGGGTGGCAATGGCCTCGCCCTGGGCGCGCAGGCGCTCGGCGTCGAGCCCATGCGCGTACGCAGCGACCTGCGAGTGGTCCGCGATCCCGAGCAGCGACCAGCCCAGCGTCGAGGCGGCTTCCGCCATCTCGGCGAGCGAGGCCGTGCCGTCCGAGTCGGTGGTGTGGACGTGCACGGCACCCAGAAGGTCGTCCTCCTCCACCAGCTTCGGCAACGTCCCTTTCGCCGCGGCGGCAACCTCGCCGGTCCCCTCGCGCAGCTCGGGGGCGATCCAGGGCAGCCCGAGCTTCCCGTAGGCCTCTCGCTCTTCGGCGCAGGAGATCCCGTGCCCGGCGGCGTCGGCGAGCGTGCCGTCCGCGAGCTTCAGCCGCCCCCGCACCGCGTGGGCCGCAAGCTGATCGAGGTGCTCGCGGCTCCCGGTTTGCCACAGCAGGGCGAGCCCGAAGCCGGCGCGCGGTGGCGTGAAGACGCGCACCGGCGGCCCCGAGGGGTGGCGGCCGGTCACTGCCTCTCTCGAGACAGCGATGCCCTCCAGCACCTTTGCGAGGGCGGCCTTCACCTTGGCGGCGGGTGCACCGGCGCATACGACCACGACCTCGGTGATGACCTCGCAGTACCTGCGCACCTCGCCGGCCACCTCTGCCGCGCAGGAGGGCAGGGCGCGCCGAAGCGCGGCCAGCGTCTCCTCGGCCGCCTGCCACCCTGTCGAGAGGTGGTGCTTGTCGGCCGAGTGGCGGCGAAACTCGATGGCGTCCAGAAGCTTCTTCTGGCTCGCCGGTCCGAACCCGGCGAGGGTGACGAGACGGTTCTCGCGGCACGCGTACTCGAGCTCGCCCGGCGTCGTGATGCCGAGCTCCTGCCAGAGGATGCGCACCCGCTTCGAGCCAAGGCCGGGAAGGGAGAGGAGCTCGGGGAGGCCAGCCGGGAGCTTGTCCCGCAGCTCGGCGAGCTGCGCGGGCTCGCCGCGGTCCAGCGTCTCGACGATGATCGCCGCGATGCCCATTCCGATGCCGGGAATGCCGGTGAGCTCGCCGCGGGCCGCGGTCTCGTTGAGGTCCTCCTGGTGGCGCAACACGGCGCGGGCGGCGTTTGCCATGGCTCGGACCTTGAAGGGGTTCTCGCCGGCGAGCTCGGCCAACATCGCCAGCTCCTCGAGGACTGCGGCGACCCGGCGGCGCTCATCCATGGCTTCGCGTGTCCTTTGCATGCTATAGTTTAGTGAGTTTTATGCTTCCGCGCTGGCCCTTCTCGCGCTCGCTGCTCTACCCGCTCACGGCGATCCTCGTCGCGCTCGCGGTTCTGCCGGTGGGGCTGGTGGGCTGGGGGTTCGTCTCCACCAACCGCGAACAGGTCGCGACATTGGAGATGCAGTACCTGACTCGGCAGGCTGTCGGGCTGGCGCGCGAGGTGGAGCTCTACTTCCTCGACAGCGTCGGGCGGATCGAGTCCGTGGCGCAGGCGCTCCGACCTAGCGAGGGGCAGCCGTTGCAGCACGACGCCTCCTCCGAGATCCTCAACGAGCTCGTGCGTGAGAACCGGCACATCGTCCTGCTGCGGTTGCTCGACGCCTCGGGGAAGGGGTCGTTCGTGCAGAACCGCGCCCTTTCGCCGACCGCCGAGGCGGAGCTGGAGCCCGTGCTGGGCGAGGCGTTTGCGGCCAACCTGCGCGGGAGGCCTGTGCGGCGCGACCTGCTGCGGCCACCGGGCGAGGACCCGATGGTGCTCGTGTCGCTCCCGCTCAAGGGCCAGCATGGGACCGTGGCGGGGGCCATGCAGGGGGTCGTCTCGTTGGAAGGCGTGGTCGCGCGCCTTGCCGAGGAGGGCGGCCGCGGAGTGACGGTGGACGTGGTCGACAAGAGCGGCAACGTGGTGTTCTCGAGCGAGTCAACCCGGGTAGGCAAATCCGCGCAGACGCACCCGCTGGTGAAGCAGTTTCTCGAGGCGCCGGTCCGCCTGACCAAGACCTACAGCGATCCGCTCCGTCCGGGCGGCGACGAGGTGCTCGGCTCGCTCTGCCCAGTGGAGAGGCCGCCGTGGGCGGTGGTGGCGGCCCGCGACGTTGGGGTCGCCTTCGCGGCCGTGAGGAACATGGCCGAGACGACGGCACTCCTCGCGGTGGGCACCGCGCTGGTGGCCATGGTCGCCGGGGTGATTCTGGCGCGGCGCATCACCTCGCCGCTGCGCAACCTGGCCGAGGTGAGCACCGCCGTCGCCCAGGGCGACTTCACGCGCCAGGTGCCCGTGACCTCCCGCAACGAGCTCGGTCAGCTGGCGGAGAACTTCAACGTCATGGCTGTGGAGATCGATCGCTACGTGCGCTCTCTGCAGCACGCACTGCAGGAGAACAAGGAGCTGCTGGTCGACTCGATCCGCGCGCTGGCGGCTGCCATCGACGCGAAGAACCCCTACACGCGCGGCCACTCGGAGCGTGTGAGTCAGTACGCGGTCGCGATCGCCCGCCACTGCGGGATCTCGGGTAGCGAGCTGGAGAAGGTGGAGATCGCCGCGCTGCTGCACGACGTGGGCAAGATCGGCATCGAGGATGCGATCCTCCAGAAGCCGGATGCACTGACCGACTCCGAGTTTGCGCAGATGCGGATCCACACCGTGAAGGGGGCCGCCATCGTGAGCCCGATCAAGCGGCTGCGGGAGATGCTGCCGGGCATTCGGTCGCACCACGAGAACTGGGGCGGCGGGGGCTACCCGGACGGTCTTGTCGGCGAACAGATCCCGCTCGTGGCCCGGATCATCGCGGCGGCCGACGTCTTCGACGCGATGACGACGCAGCGTCCATACCAGAACGCCATGGGCCTCGAGTACGTTTTCAAGCGGATGCGCGAGCTTTCGGGGCCTCGCCTTGACCCTGCCATGGTGGAGGCCTTCTTCGCCGCCATCCAGAGGGGAGACCTGGTACCCTTGGGGCGCGTGGAGGTGGCGTGACGTTGCAAAGGCTGGCCCGTTGTTCGGCCTATTTGGTGGCCCTCGTGCTTCTCGCGGCGTGCGCCTCGAGTCCGGCACAGCTTCCGTCGGCGGCAGCGCCGGAGATCGACCCCAACGACCCGCTCGCCGGCACGCTGCTGATGCAGCAGGGACGGGGGCTGGTGGCTGAGGGCAAGATCTCGGAGGGCATGGAGAAGTACAAGGTGGCCCTGAAGCTGCAGCCGGACAACCCCACGCTGCACAACCTGATCGGGATGGCCGAGCTGCAGCGGGGAAACGCTGCAAAGGCGGTGGAGTCGTTCAACCGCGCTCTCCTGCTGGCACCCAGGTACTCGGACGCTCTCAACAACCGTGGGGTGGCCTACATGCAGCTCGGGCAGTTCAGCCTGGCCGAGTCGGATTTCCTCTCAGTGCTCTCGGACGAGACGCACGCCAACCGCGCGGGTGTCTACTTCAACCTCGGCTCCCTGTACAACGCCCGCGGAAACCTGACGGCGGCGGAGGAGAACCTGCGCCGGGCCACGAGGGGCGGGACTGGGCCCGGGGAGGCCTACTTGCTGCTTGGCCAGGTTGAGGAGAAGCTGGGCAAGGCGGCGCTCGCGGAGACGGCATACCGGGACGCCATGAGCCGTGCCCCGGAGCGGCCCGAGGTGATACTGGCTCTGGCGAAGTTCGTGGACGCCCAGGGACGCAAGGGCGAGGCGCGCGAGCTCTACCTCAAGATCATCGCGGTGGCCCCCAAGTCGCCCGAGGCGCAGCAGGCACGGTTGCGGCTGGAGTGATCACGTGGCGTTTCAGTACCTGCTGACCAACCTCCTGGTTGATGTTCCCGGGGCGCAGGGGGTCGTGTTCCTCGACCCGGAGGGGGAGTCGGTGGAGCTGATCTCGCGCCAGGCCACGGCGTACGAGCTCAAGCTGGAGGGCGCCTATCACGGCATCTTCCTGCGCCAGGCGGCCCGTCTTGCCACCCTGACGGGCGCGGGCGAGTTGGAGCGCATCGCCATCACGGGAACCCAGATGCAGGTGATGAGCCGAGCGCTCAAGGGTGGCTACTACCTGGTGCTGATAATGGAATCGGGGACCTCGACCGCGATCGCCTGCGAGGCGATGCAGCGTGCGAGCGAGCACTTCAACCGTGAGATTCCCTGACCCGAACTGAGGGTTTGGCTTCCGGGGGTGTGTGTTGGATCTGCTGCAAAGGTTGCGGCGCGGGTTGGGAGCGACCCGTTCGCTGCTGGAAGACCGGTTTTCCGCCGCGGGCTGGACCGTCACGCGCGAGACGCTCGAGGAGGCACTCCTGGCCTCCGACGTCGGGCCCGACGTTGCGGAGACCCTGGCGCAGGAGTTCGACCGCGCCCGCGGGAAGGGCGAGGTGGCGGCCGGCGATGAGCTCGGCTGGCTGCGGCAGCGGGTGCATGGGCTGCTGAGCGCGGGCGAGGGGGACGTGAAGAGGGGCAAGCCCCACGTGACGTTGGTGGTCGGCGTGAACGGGACCGGCAAGACAACCACCGCTGCAAAGCTCGCCGGCCGGGCGCGCGAGAGCGGGAGGCAGGCGGTGCTGGTCGCGGCCGACACCTTCCGCGCTGCCGCCATCGAGCAGCTGCAGACCTGGGGCGAGCGCGTGCAGGTTCCGGTGGTGGCGCAGCGTCCCGGTGCCGACCCGGGGGCAGTGGTCTTCGACGCGCTCAAGGCGGCGGTCGCCCGCGGCGTGGACGACGTCATCGTGGACACGGCCGGCCGCCTGCACACAAACCACAACCTGATGGCCGAGCTCGAGAAGGTGCGCAAGGTGTGTGCGCGCGCGGTGCCCGGGGCCCCGCACGAGGTGCTGCTCGTGCTGGACGCGACCACCGGCACGAACGGCCTGGCGCAGGCGCGCGAGTTCCGTGCCCACGCAGGCGTCACGGGCGTCGTGCTCACCAAGCTCGACGGGACCGCCAAGGGCGGCGTCGTGCTCGCGGTGGCGCGCGAGTTGGGCGTTCCGGTTCGCTGGGTCGGCGTCGGCGAGACCCCCGAGGACCTGCTGCCTTTCGTCCCGGAGGTATTCGCGAGCGCGCTGCTCGGGGGGCTCACATGACCGACCGATGGGTTGTCCTGATGCGCCAGGCGTTGGAGCTGGCCGAGCGTGGCCGTTACGGGACGAGCCCCAACCCGATGGTGGGGGCCGTGCTGCTCTCCCGCAACGGCGAGGTGGTGGGCACGGGAGCGCACCTGCGTTGCGGGGGCCCTCACGCCGAGATCTTCGCGCTGCAGGAGGGTGCGTCACAGGCGGCCGGCGGGACCATGGTCGTCACGCTCGAACCGTGCGTGCACCAGGGGAGGACGCCTCCCTGCGTGGACGCGATCCTCGCAGCCGGAATCGCCCGCGTCGTGATCGGCCCGCGCGACCCAAACCCTTTGGTCAACGGGAGCGGTGTCGAGGCGCTGCGGACCGCGGGCGTGGAGGTCGTGGAAGGGGTGGAGGAGGAAGCCTGCCGGAAGCTGAACCGCCGCTTCTTCCACTGGATCGCCACCGGCTCGCCGTACGTCACGCTCAAGGTGGCGATGACCCTCGATGGGAAGCTCGCGGCTCGCGGCGGGCGCTCGCGCTGGATCACATCGGAGGCCTCTCGGAGGGAAGGGTACGCGCTGCGGGAGGAGTACGACGCGCTGATGGTCGGCGTGAACACCGTTCTGGCCGACGATCCGAGGTTGGTGCGACATCTGGCCCTCAACCCCGACCCGCACCTGCTCCGGGTCGTGCTCGACACCAGCCTGCGCACACCGCCCGAGGCCGTGCTGCTCGAGCGGGACCCGCAGGACGTCGTCATCTTCTGCCGCGAGGGCTCACCTGCCGACCGTCGCAAGGAGCTCGAGGGCAGAGGCGCCACGGTGGTCGAGGTGGGGGACGACGGGCGCGGGCAGTGCGACCTGCGCCAGGTGCTGCGCTGGCTGGCCGCGCACGGGGCGAGCTCCGTCCTGGTGGAGGGCGGCGGCGAGGTGCACTGGTCGCTCCTGCGGGAGGGGCTGGCCCAGAGCGTGCACGCGTTCGTGGCGCCTCTGGTCCTCGGCGGGAGGGAGGCGACGCCGGCGGTGGGCGGAGCGGGGTTCGCCTCACCCCAGGAGGGAGTACGCTTGCGGTTCGTCGAGGTGCGGAGGCTTGAGGAGGACCTGGTGCTGATCGCAGAGGTCGAGCGTGTTTAGTGGGCTCGTCACGGCGCTTGGCGAGGTGCGCGCCCTACGACGCCGCGGTGCCGGCGCAGTCATCGAGGTGCGGTGCACCCTTCCCGGGGAGCCGCTCGCGGCGGGCGAGAGCGTGGCCGTTCAGGGCGTCTGCCTCACGGTCGTCGCACCGACCGCGGATGGCTTCTCCGCGGACGTCTCGCCGGAAACTTTGTCGCGCACGGCACTCGGGTTGCTCCGGCCGGGCTCCAAGGTGAACCTCGAGCGCTCTCTGCGCCTCGACAGCCGCATCGGCGGGCACTTCGTGCTCGGCCACGTGGACGCGACGGCCTCGGTGTCTGCGGTCCGGCCGGGCGACGGGTTCAAGACCGTCCGCTTCGCCCTGCCGGGGGCGGTGGCAGGTGAGGTGGCCGAGAAGGGTTCGGTCTCGGTGAACGGCGTTTCCCTCACGGTCGCCGCGATCGGCGAGGGCTGGTTCGAGGTGGCGCTCATCCCTGCGACCCTCTCCGGCACGACGCTGGAGAAGCTGAGGCCCGGCGACAGGGTCAACCTGGAAACCGACGTGCTGGCGAAGTACGTTCGTCGCGCACTCGGCGGCAGGCGGCCGGGTCTCGAGTCCCTGCTTGCGGACCTTCCCGATGAGACGGATTGAGCCGGCGTTCCCCGACCTGTTGCCGGTGAGCCACCGCCTCGGGCCGCCACCCTCGGTGGCTGCCGGCCGCACCGTGACCCTCGATCCCGTCGAGATGCGCCTCGTCTGGCAGGTTCCGCCGCGGCGGCGGGGCGTTGGCGATCGAAGCGTGCCGAGGCGACCGGTCCGGGTGCTCCTGCACGCCGGGCTCGTGCGCCAGGAGCACGAGTTTCTCGAGCGCCTTCTGGCCAGCGGTTGCGGGGTGCTCGCGATGCTCGACGGAGAACTCGCGCCAAAGAGCCTGCCGGCGCCGACCTTCGAGGGTCAGGCGGTGGTCCTCGCGCCGTGGCTTCCGTCTTTCTGGGGAGGAGCGGCGCTGCCGGACCTGAAGCCCTGGCGCAAACGGGGCGTCGCCGCAGGCGTGCTGCTGTGCCTCGGACCGGCGCCGGAGCCGTTCGACCAGATCAACCGGGGCATCGAGGAGGCCAAGGACGCAGGGGCAGCGTTCGTGCTTCCGAGCCCCCTCTCCTTGCCTCCGGAGGACCGGCACAAGATCTACGACGGCCTCGCCGGAGAGGGCGGGGACGAGGACCTGGAGAACCTCCTGTTCCACACCGACCTGGGACAGCTCGCGACGGAGCTGGAGCGCGAGGCCTCGCGGGCCTGCCGCCGGGCTGGCCTGCCGGAGGGGCTTCCGGGCCCCGCCACCTCGGTCACGCCGCGGGGTACCTTTGCCGCGAGCGCGCAGCTTCTCCTGTGGGCCCGGCGGCTCGACCTGCTCGATGGCGTGAGCTCGGCCGGCTGGCAGCTCCGGCGCGCCGCGCAGGCGCTGCTCGCCTCGCGCCGCGAGCCGCAGGCGCTGGTGACGGAGGACAACCTCCGGGTCATTCCCGGCTTCACGCCATGGGTCGAGGCGTTCGCGAGATCGGCGTGGAGCGGCGCAGGGGAGCCTTTCGACGAGGTGCTGGCGCGCTGGGTCGCCCATTGAGGAAGGCTCTGAGTTTGAGGCTTGCCCACCCTCCCCTCCACGCTGGCCTGAAGGCATTTGAGGTCAAGCCTTCAGGCCTTCGGGCCTTCATGCCTGACGCGGCCATACCAGGGCTGGCGATAGGACAAAGTCCAACGTGAGCGGTCGCAGCCGAAAAGCAGTTGGGCTATACATTCACCTCCCGTTTTGCGCCAGCCGCTGCGCCTACTGCACGTTCGTGACGTCCACTGAGCTTGCCTTGCTGCCACGCACCGTTGCGGCACTGTGTCGCGAGCTCGAGCTGCTGGGACGACGGAGCGGCCGGCCCCTCGTGGCCCTGTACCTGGGAGGCGGGACACCGTCGCTGGTACCGGAGGACCTTCTCGGGCAGGTCTTTCAGGTTCTGGCGCACCGCTTCCCCCTTCTTCCTGACGCGGAGGTGACCCTCGAGGCCAACCCCGACGACGTGACGCGGGAGAGGGCGGACGCCTGGTCCCGTCTCGGGGTCAACCGCGTGTCGGTGGGCGTGCAGGCGTTTTGCGATCCGGTGCTCGCGATGCTCAACCGCCGCCACACAGCGGTGCAGGCGCGCGAGGCGGTCGAGCTGCTCCAGAGTGCTGGTTTCTCGGTCTCCGTGGACCTGATGCTGGGCCTGCCGGGCATGTCCGCGAGCGATCTCCAGGCCACGGTCTCCGAGGTCCTGCGCCTGCGCCCCGGCCACGTCTCGGTCTACCTGCTGGAGATGGACAAGCCCCACGCGCTGGGGAGGCTGGCGGCGCGGCGCCCCGATCTCTTCCCCGACGCCGATGCGGCGGCCCGCCAGTACCTGTCCGCGGGCCGGGCGCTCGTGGGGGCAGGGTACCGCCACTACGAGGTGTCCAACTTCGCGCTGCCTGGGAGACTCGCCCGCCACAACCTGCGCTACTGGCGTCGCGCCCCCGTGCTCTCGGCCGGCCCTGCGGCGCACGGCCACAGCGGGCGGCGGCGCTGGGCCGCGCCGGATGAGCTGCCGGCGTACCTCGAGGCCGTGGAGGACGGGCGCCTGCCACGGGCGTGGAGCCGCGGCCTCGACTCGCGCGAGGTGCTCAAGGAGAGAGTCATGCTCGGCCTGCGCCTCGCCGGCGGCGTGCGCGAGGAGCTCGTCGAGGCGTGCGCGGCGAAGGCGCCGGGGCTTCGCGACAGGCTGGACGACTTCCTCGCCCTCGGGCTCGCCCGCCGGAGCGGCGCGCGTGTGCGCATGACTCCGCGCGGGTGGCTCGTCTCCAACGAGCTCTTCGCCGCGATCTGGTGAGGGCGTTTCCTGGACGGACCCGCGATCCGGGGTACACTCCGCACTGGAGGTGGCGATGAGGCGGCTGTGCCTGCCCCTGGTCTCGCTGGTCTTGGCCGCCGGGCTGGCGCATGCGGGCGGGTTCTCATTTGACCCCCACTTCGCGCAGAAGGACCTCGAGGGCATCGCCGAGGCGATCGGCGACGTGGTGACGTTTCCCAACGTCGGTACCGCCGTGCCCACCGGCCTCCCGGGCTTCGAGGTCCTCGTGGCGGCCGGGGGTCCCCAGGTGGACACGGGTTCCAGCTGGTGGCACTACGTCGACGCACGGACCGTGGGGGGAGTCCTGTACGGCCAGCGTCTCATCCTCCGCAAGGGTCTGCCCCTCAACTTCGACGTCGGGTTCCAAACCGGGCAGGTGGCCGGGGAGAAGTTCTGGGGCGGGGAGGTCCGCTGGGCGTTCATCGAGGGCGGCACCGTGTCCCCGGCGCTGGCGTTGCGGGGAAGCTACTCCCAGCTGAGCGGAACGCCTTTTGGCTGCGAAGTGGCGGAGGCTCAACTCGTGATCTCGAAGGGCTTCGCGGTGGTCTCGCCGTACGGCGGGATCGGCTACCGCAGGGTGTCTGCCCGGGCCACGTTCGGCGAGCCGGTAGCAACCTCGCACTCGGTGGACACCAACCATGGAACTTTGACGGTCGGGGCACGGGTGACCCTGCTGCCGCTCCTCCGCCTGGTCGGGGAGGTGCGGCAGACCTCGACGACCAGTATCTTCTTCGGAGTGGGGGTGGGGCTGTGAGTACGCGAATGCTCGGGATGGCGTTGGTCGGGCTGGTGGCGGTCGGTGCGGCCTCCGGCTGCAACGAGCCCAGGAAGGAGAAACCCTGGGAGCGCATCACCCGGCTGCGCCTTCACTACAAGGTCTCGCCGAACTTCTTCGAGATGCAGAAGGACAGGGACGGCAAGCCTGTGCTGGCCATGGACCTGACCGTCACGAACACGGGGAAAGAGACGCTCGACCAGGTCACGATGGTGCTCCACGTGCTCGCGCCCGATGGCAAGGACCGCGTGCGGATGCCGCTGACGCTTGACACCTCGCACCTGGTCCCCGGGGTGGCCGGAAAGATCCTCGTGAGCGTTCCGGGTGTGGAGGTCCGCCAGGGGGAGGAAGTGACCCTGCAGATGGAGGGTCAGCCCTCGAAGGCGGACTTGGCGAAGTACCCCGAGTACAGGACCGGGGTCAATTGACCGGGGCCACGGAGGGGATCTGGAAGCGGTCGTGGACGATGCGCTCGAGCCTCGGGCGGATCACGAGATCGAAGGTCTGCCCCTTCTCGGGAAACAGGCGCATCGACGCGGTCCGCGCCGCCTCGATCAGGCGCAGGGCCTCGCAGAACGTCAGGCTCTGGTCCTCTGCGAGCACCTGTGCCGTGACGTCCACGAGCAGGCGGAGCCGGCGCAGCCGGTGCTCCTCCTCGCGCTGGGGATCGTTCTCCTCCATCCGATCACGCAAACCCGGGAGCGGGCTGTGACATTTCCAGGGCGACCCTCACGGCGTCGAAACGCCACCCACCAGAAGCTAGCACGATACGGGCCACGGTGATGGACGCGTCCCTCCTTGCGGTGGCGATGACCGCCGCGCAGCGTGGCGGCGAGGTCCTCCGGCGCTACTTCCGGACCATGGAGCCCGGACAGGTCACCGAGAAGGCCAAGAACGACTTCGTCTCGACGGCCGACCGCGAAAGCGAAGAGGTCATAGCCGCCTACCTTCACTCGCAGACCCCGGAGTTCGGGTTGCTCGCCGAGGAGGCCGGGTCGAGCGGGGCGGGCGCCGCCCGCTGGGTGGTGGACCCGCTCGACGGCACGGCCAACTTCGTCCACTCCTTTCCGCACTTCGCGGTCTCGGTGGCGCTGGTGGTGGGCAACGAGATCGAGGTCGGTGTGATCTACGACCCCATGCGGGACGAGCTCTTCTCCGCTGCACGGGGTGGCGGCGCGTGGTGCAATGGCCGCCCGCTGCGGGTGACCTCGCGGCAGGGCCTGTCCGGCGGGTTTCTCACCACCGGTTTTCCCTTCCGGGTCCACCGCCTGCTCGATGTGTACCTGCGGGTCTTTCACGACGTCTTCCTGAGGGTGGCCGCCATTCGGCGCCCGGGCGCCGCGGCGCTAGACCTCGCTCACACCGCGGCCGGGATCTTCGACGGCTTCTTCGAATTCTGCCTCTCGCCGTGGGACATTGCAGCCGGCGCGCTGCTGGTCCGCGAGGCGGGGGGAGTAGTGACGAACCTCGACGGCA
>Ga0315274_10004735_pt1 | contig 19956 bp, 15 predicted proteins | sample YL17G02_20_MG_FD_203700 | JGI IMG/M metagenome (GOLD analysis project Ga0315274, IMG submission 203700) | Sediment microbial communities from Yellowstone Lake, YNP, Wyoming, USA - YL17G02_20 | ecosystem: Environmental > Aquatic > Freshwater > Lake > Sediment | place: USA: Wyoming | collected... | reverse complement strand
AAAAAGCAATGGAGAATCCGAAGGTTTATACAAAGATTCACCTCAAGTACAAAATTTGGGGAGATGTACCTGAAGATAAATTGAGCACTGCCATTGAGCTTTCAAGAACAAAATATTGTCCGGTGGGAGCAATGCTTTCAAAGACAGCCGAAATTACCGACGAGCACGAGATTATAATCCACTGAAAAGAGTATGGATTTAATCCTTTGTAACCTTTACTCTTTTCAGAAGGTTCCAGAAGAGTAAAGAGAGTAATTTACTCCTTTGGAACCCACTGATAAGAACCGTGGATTACAGAAGAGTAAACCTGTAATCTTCGTGAGCAGGTTATTTTTTAAAAGTTAATATAGCTTCACTTTCTTTAATCCTCTGTAACCTGTAATCTGTTCATCAGGTTTATCCTTTGCAATCACCGATCCTTCTCAGGTGATTTATACTGAAACGGTAAATATTTTTGATATTTGCGAACATTAAAGAACAAAAGTAAAACAAAAACTTTCGTCAATATCAAATAAGATTCAAATACTAACAATTTAGAAAAGCAAGGAAAGACAATATCTGATCAGAAATTTAATTTAGTCTAATTTTGTTCCGCACTCTCCACAAAATTTTGCAGCTTTAGGGTTTTTTGCTCCACACTTAGGACACTCAACAAAATCAAGAGGAGCACCACAATTGACACAGAATTTTCCTTCACCAGCAGGTTTTCCGCAAACAGGGCATATTGTAACTCTATTTTTGATTTCCCCGGTAAAAACCTCTGTAGAATCTGCTTTCTCTTCTATATCTTTAACCATTTTCTGTGCCCTTGCAGAAGATACTTCTACCGCTTCCCTGGGAGCGCATTCAACACAGAGACCTGCTTGTTCATTCCAATCATCATTGCATGCCCATAACCTGCATTTTGGACACCTATGAAAATGTTCTTTTGCTTCATTTTGGGCAATATCAAAAGCTTTCTCATGTTCCTTATGCCATTCAGGAGACATTCCTTCAAAACGCTCGGATAGAATATCAGAACCTCTTTCGACATTGTAACCAACATTACTATGGCCAAGAATAGATGTACCAATTGAAATGGCCCTTCCAAAACCCTTTAAAAGTCTTCCCTTTTTATAACTCTCGGACTCTAGAAAACCTGTTTTATATCCATCATGGCATAGGTCGCAATAAAATGTAAATTGAAATCCCGCCTCAGTACTGTTGTCTTCGTAATTTCTTGTAAATGATTTAAGTGTCATTTTAGTCTCCTTTATTTATATTTATATTTATGTTTATGTTTATCTTAATATAATGGTTTTCCGCATTTTATACACTTATTGCCAACAGGTGGTTGCTCGGTCTTGCAATGCGGACAAACAACAACAAGTCGAGCACCGCAATGCTCACAATAATCTCCAAAGAAAGTTTTTTCTCCACATTTTGGACAAATAATTTCAAGAGTTTGCCCGCAATTACTGCAAACTTTATACTCTCTCTCAACTGGATTTTTACACTTAGGACATCTTAAAGGACCCACTGGATTCACCTTACCGCAATAAGGACAAATATTTGAATCGTCAGGTATTAGTTTACCACAATACCTGCAAGATTGTTTATATCCTCCCATGATTTTTTAATTTTCTCCTTTCCATTTTTCGTTATCATCATTACTTTTAACATTAAACTCTAATAAATCTGTTACATCTTTTTTCCACTGTTCTTTTAACGAGTGAGCTACTCTACCAATAAATAGCCCCCGTAAATCTCTAAGTTCAGGAAGCCTATGAATTGAATAAACATATTTTTGGTACTGTGGCTCTTTAAGTTTTTTTTCTGAAAGATAAATTGGCTCTCGTCTAAAATTAATTGAAAGCATTGACCTGTTTATCTTCTGAACTAATTTATCTATCTGCTTGTTCATCTCTTCAAATTTTTCTGTATTCGAATAGTTTGCCCGAGAGATAATTCTAAAGAAATAGGTAGCTTTTGAAGAGCCCCCTTCAATTGTCTCCATCGCAATTGCATTACCTGGGAGGTTGGGATTAGCATTATAAATTGGAATTAGAAACCAGATATATTCACCGGTAAGATCTCCCAGAAGGTCCCTTTTTATACCAATATAAAGATTTTCCCCATTTGACAGTGATTTTAGAAATTCATATTCCTCATAAGCATCAGAGTTCTTTATTTTAGTTTCCAGTTCCTCTCACACATTCTTTGAAATTTTCTCCAAGTCATTCTTTTTAACAGCTTTTCCATCTTTTAAAAGTCCTGAAACCTTTCTCAGGGTTAATGCATCAAGGCCAGGTAATAACTCTTTAAATGAATTTTGGATTTTTAAAGATAGTTCACTCATAATCGCAGAGAAATCTCTCTTAAAAAAATCAAACTGACTTCCCATTTTTGAAAGAACAATATTCTCTGCAAACTCTGTAATGATTAATATGCTGTAATCCTCGAAGTTAAACTCTGAAATATAACTGTATGGAATTCTAATAGGTTCAGCATGGTCGGGAATAATAACAAGTCCAGTTTCATATAGTCTTAATTTTGCTTTTCCTTTCTTCTTTTCTCCTTTTCCATCAGAATATACAAAATCTGAAATAGTTTCAGGTTTTGTAAGAGATTCTGACATAAGCATATCTTTTAAAACTATTTCATTTCTAAGGTCGTTAATAGTTCTTTGAAAATCTTCGAATTTAAAACCTAAATTGTTAAAAACAAGTAAATTGTTTGAAGTTAAAGTAAGAGATATTTTATAATCCTCTGTAAACACATTAAGGATTTCCCTGTAAGGGATAACAAAGCTTTGATGAGAATCCGGGGTTATGGAGAATTTTTCTTTTTCAAATTTGACTTTAGCACTGTCCTTCTCTATCTCGTTTCCGCTCTTATCCAGCAGAGAATAATTCAATGAACATTCAAGAAAAACTTGATCCTTTACTTCCTCAACCTCGGGTTGATTTTTTCCTTCTTCGACTGGCATAACTCTATCTATCGGATTCTCTTCCATCAATTGTTCTCCCTCAAAATACCTATATTATTAACAGTAAAATTATACGGTAAAAAAGAAAAAATTACAAAAAATTAACGCAACTATCATAATCTTTAAATTTAATTTCATATTTGTCCTGCAAACCTGAAATATTATTATAAAAATCTTTAGAAGTAAGTATTACAACACAAGTTTTATTAACAAGTGTTTTGTCTCTTCCTTTAGTTTGTAGAGCTTAAGGGAATAAGTCACATAGGCTACAAGCATAAGAGTGTTAAATTCTCTAAAGACAAGAAATTTCTTTTTAATCCTCTGGAATCCACTAATAAATCCACTGATAAAGAGCGTGGATTACAGAAGATTAAAGATCGTGGATTAGAAGCATTTTTTAAAAAATTTCGATTGGACTTAGCCCCTTCAAATTTAGAAGTCTAAAATATTTTGACAACATGTATATTTTCTTGACTATAAATTACATTATCTTATACTTTTTATATATATTTTTGAGCAAAGGAGCTGAATATGTTTAGGAAACTGGAAGATGCAAATAAGATTCCTCTTGAAGAGAAGAAGATAATTGATTTCTGGAAGGAAAACAAGATATTCGAGAAAAGCCTTGAGATAAGAAAAGGAAGGCCTCGTTTTGTATTTTTTGAAGGTCCGCCAACTGCAAATGGCATGCCTGGAATTCATCATGGACTTTCAAGAATTTACAAGGACACGGTTCTGAGATATAAATCTCTTACAGGATACTATGTGCCAAGAAAGGGTGGCTGGGATACTCAGGGACTCCCCGTTGAAATTGAGGTCGAGAAAATGCTCAATATTCATAAAAAGAAAGAGATTGAAGATTATGGTATAGAAAAATTTAATGCTCTCTGCAAAGAAAATGTAATGAAATATACCGAAGAATGGGAGAAGATGACTGATAGAATTGGCTTCTGGCTTGACATGAAAAATGCATACAAGACTTATGATAACACTTACATTGAAACCGTCTGGTGGCTGCTGAAGCAAATATTTGATAAGGGCCTTCTTTATGAAGGATATAAAGTTGTTCCATACTGCCCAAGATGTGGGACAACCCTATCTTCACACGAAGTTTCACTCGGTTATAAAAAGATTAAGGATCCTTCAATTTTTATACGTTTTAAAGTTAAGGATAAAAGATTCCCAGATACATCGCTGCTCGTGTGGACAACAACTCCCTGGACTCTCCCGTCAAATGTAGCTACAGCAATAAATCCTGAGTTCACATATCTTTTGGTTAATTATAAAGGTGAGAAATTAATCCTTTCAGAAAACAGAGCAAAAGCAGTTCTGGGCGAAGGTTTTGAAGTAATTAAAAAACTCAGCACAAATGACCTTGAAGGGATAAAATACGAACCACCATTCGATTTTGCAGAATTTACAAAAGACGAAGAAAACAGAGCTTTTAAAGTTATATTTGGTGACTTTGTTACAGGAGAAGACGGCACGGGTATTGTCCATATGGCACCTGCATTTGGTGAAGACGATCTCGAGGCAGGAAAAAAGTATAACCTTCCATTTATTCAACTTGTTGACCTTGAGGGAAATCTAACAGCAGGTAAGTGGAAGGGAATGTTTGTTAAAAAAGCAGATCCTCTGATTATTGAAGACCTCAAAGAGAGAGGTTTACTATTCAAAAAAGAACTGTATGAGCACGACTATCCCTTCTGCTGGAGATGTGACACACCTCTTCTTTACTATGCAAAGAGCTCATGGTTCATTGAGATAAGCAAGATAAGAGACCTGCTCATGGAGAATAACGAGAAAATAAACTGGTTCCCTGAAAACATAAAGCACGGAAGGTTTGGTAACTGGCTTGAAAATATAAACGACTGGGCGTTATCAAGAGAAAGGTACTGGGGAACGCCGCTTAATATATGGAAATGTAAAAGCTGTGGTCATATTGAATCAATTGGAAGTATAAAAGAGCTTCAGGAGAAGGCAATTGAGGAACTACCTGAAAATATTGAGCTCCACAAACCTTTTGTTGATAGAATACATATTAAATGTCCTGATTGTGAAGGCGTTATGGAAAGAGTACCAGAAGTAATTGATGTCTGGTTCGACTCTGGCTCAATGCCATTCGCACAGCGGCACTATCCATTTGAAAACGTTGAAGAATTTGATGAAAACTTTCCTGCGGATTTTATCACCGAAGCAATAGATCAAACAAGAGGATGGTTCTATTCATTGCTTGCCATCTCAACCCTTATAAAGGGAGTGCCTCCTTACAAAACCGTTATGTGCCTTGAACTCATCCTGGATGAAAAAGGGCAGAAGATGAGTAAATCAAAGGGAAACGTAATAGACCCTTGGGAAATTCTTGATAAACAGGGTGGAGATGCATTTAGATGGTCAATATACACTGCTTCACCTCCATGGAACCCACGAAGGTTTGGGCAGAATGTTGTAAATGATGCAATGAAAGATTTTATAATTCCTTTGAGAAATGTCTATTCCTTCTTCTCGCTTTATGCAAATATTGATAAGTTTGACCCGAACAGTATGGAATATATACCAATAGAAAAAAGAAGTATCCTTGATAAATGGATTATTTCAAAACTTGAATCTATAAATAAAGAAGTAAAAGAAAAGTTTGATAAATTTGAAATTACTCCAATTACAAAAGATATTCAAAAATTTGTAGACGAGCTTTCAAACTGGTACGTAAGGCGTTCAAGGAGAAGATTCTGGAAGAGTGAAAATGACGCGGATAAAATATCTGCATATTTAACCCTGTATGAAGTATTAAAGAAACTTTCCCTTATACTTGCACCATTTACACCCTTCACAGCAGAAACTTTCTATCAAAACCTTGTAAGAGGAGTTTTAAAAGACGCTAAGGAGAGCGTTCATCTTGAAGATTATCCTGAACCTGATATTACACTCATTGACGAAAAACTCATAGACAATATGGAACTTGTAATCGATATAACAAGCATGGGAAGAAGTCTTAGAAAGGATTCAAAGATAAGGGTAAGGCAACCACTTGAAAAACTGTTCATATATCTTAAAGAACCATCTGAACAGAAAATTATCGAAGAAAACAAATCCATCATAATGGAAGAATTGAACATAAAATCCATTGAATTTATAGATAGCATTGATGAATACTGTACAGTAGAACTTAAACCAAATCTTCCGGTAATGGGTGAGAAATACGGGAATAAAATCCCACAGATTTTAAAAGAGATCGGGAATAAAGAAAAAGCTCTTGAATTTGTAAAAAATGGGAAACTCGACTTAAAATTAGACAATGAAACAATTACTTTAAACCTTTCAGATATTTTTATTTTAATAAAAGGAAAACAAAATTTTATGGGAACATACGATAACGGATATTTTGTTTTCCTCGACACAACTCTTACAGATAAACTATTAGAGGAAGGGGTTGCAAGAGAAATAGTTCACACTGTACAGAATATGAGAAAGGAAGCAAACCTCAACATTTCGGACAGGATTCTCCTTTCAATAGAACCAGAGGATGTTATAGTTAAAAAGTACACAGATTATATAAAAACAGAGACTCTTGCAGAAGAATTGGGAGCAATCGAAGATTCACTAATTGAAAAAGAATTCAAGATTGATAAAATGATATATAAGATTAAACTGAGAAGAGTTTAGAAATGCTTAAAAAATTTACTCCAGTACAACTGGTAGTTTTAAGTTTCCTTGCTGTAATAACTACTGGTGCAATCCTTCTTATGTTACCATATTCCAGCCTATCCCAGAGATTTACTGATCCAATCACCGCTATTTTCACCGCGACTTCTGCAACATGCGTTACAGGACTCGTTGTAGTTGATACAGGCACTCATTGGTCCTTATTCGGACAAATAGTCATCCTTCTTCTTATTCAGATAGGCGGCCTTGGGTATATGACAATCTCGACGTTTTTCCTGATATTTGCAAATAGAAGAGTTACGCTGAGACAGCGCTTTTTGTTAAAAGAAGGTTTGAATGTTTACAGGCTTACAGGCATAATCTCCTTTGCAAAGACAATTTTTTTCACGGTTCTCTTTTTTGAAGGACTTGGCGCGTTTGCTCTATCATTACGATTTCTCAAAGACTTTACTCCTATTAAATCAATATGGATGGGTATTTTTCACTCAATTTCTGCATTTTGTAACGCAGGCTTTGATATAGTTGGAAATTTTAAAAGTTTTACAGGATACGCAAATGACTTAACGCTTAACCTTACAGTTATGACCCTAATTATTTTTGGCGGAATTGGCTTTTATGTTATCTGGGAAATACTGAATAAGATAAGAGACCGTTTCACATCAGGCGAAAGAAAAAAACTTTCGCTACACTCTAAACTTGTGTTAAGAATAACTGCAATACTTATAATTTCTGGAGCTATTTTTATACTATTGCTTGAATGGAATAATCCTGCTACTCTCAGGGGTTTGTCCTTAAGAGGAAAAATTTTATCTTCATTTTTCCAATCAATTACCCCGAGAACAGCTGGTTTCAATACGCTGAATACCAGTATAATGAATCCGGCTACACTTCTCATTACCATATTTCTTATGTTTATTGGAGGTTCACCAGGAGGCACTGCAGGAGGAGTAAAGACAACTACATTTGCAGTAGTTATATTCCTTTTGTTGAGTGCTTTTAAAGAAAAAACGCCAATAACATCAAATGGGAGAACCATAAAACTTGGAATTGTTAGAAGGGCAGTTTTTATTACAGGATTTGCAGTCTTTATCATTCTTGTATCAACATTTTTAATTCTCGTTGCTCAGGGAGAAAAATTCACTCTTTTGCAAGCACTATTTGAGGTTACTTCTGCATTTGGAACAGTGGGACTTTCAACAGGAATTACCAGACAACTCTCCAGTTTCTCAAGAATCGTAATTATTGCTACAATGTTTATAGGGCGTGTTGGTCCTTTAAGTTTTATATTAAGTTTTGCAACAAGAAAGGAAAAAATACACCCTGAATACCCAGAGGAAGAAGTTGCAGTAGGTTAGGAGGAGATATGAAGAAGCAATTTGGCGTAATAGGGCTTGGAAGATTCGGCACTGCTGTAGCAAAAGACCTTGAAAAATTAGGATATCCAGTTCTCGCTATTGATACAGACCCAAAACTTGTTGACTCAGTTAAAGATTATGTAAGTTTCGCAGATATAGTCGATGCAAAAAATCCTGAAGCACTTGCAGCTGCAGGGATTAGAAACTGCGATACTGTTATAGTTGCGGTAGGCGATATTGAATCGAGCATCCTTATATCGCTTATCCTAGAAGAATTCGGTATAAAAAATATCATTGCAAAAGCTGTAAGCGATGTACATGAAAAAGTTCTAAGGAAAATTGGGGTTAAAGAAGTAGTTTTCCCCGAGGCAGATATGGGAATAAGAGTTGTAAACAGGCTTACATCTACAAACATACTTGACTATATTTCAATATCACCTGATGTAGATCTCTTAGAATACAAAGCTTCAAAAAAACTTTCAAACAAGAGTCTGAAAGAGCTTGCCCTTAGAAATCGTTTTGGAATAAATATTATCGCAATCAAGAGAGACGATGATGTAATTGTATCACCTTCTGCAGATGAGTTAATATTAGAAGGAGATGAATTGTTCTTCATTGGGAAGACTCAGGATATTCTTGAATTCAAAAAGGAGTTTGAGAAATGATAAAAATCGTGAGTCTTGACTTATGGGAAACCCTTATAAAAGATGATTCAGAAAAAGACAATGAAAAAGAGAGGGATAATTTAAGAGCAGAATTTATTTCAAAAACACTTAAATTAGACCAATCTTATATGCAAAAAATACATTCGTTCTTTGGTGAGGTTGTGGCATCTTTTATAAACCCTGAAAAAGAAAATGAATGGTCACTTCTTCCCGAAACGCAGATTGACTATCTTATAAATAAGCTTGGCATAGAAGTTAAAAAAGAAGATTTTGACAAAATCCTTAAATTCTACACCGAATGCATACTCGATTACCCACCATCTTTTACAGAGGAGAATATACCTGATATATTAGCAGGACTTAAAAAGAAATATAAACTCGCCCTTATTTCAAACACAGGTAGAACGCCCGGGAGATCTCTTCTAAAACTACTTAAAAATCTTAAAATTAAAAAATACTTCGACTTTTTCGCATTTTCAGATGAACTTCTCATAAGAAAACCAGACCCAAGGATCTTCGAAATAGTATGTTCAAAACTAAATGCTTCCCCCGAAGAAACTGTTCATGCAGGTGATTCATATAAAATGGATTTCCTTGGAGCAAAATCAGCCGGATTAAATCCAATTTTATATGTACCGGGTACTGAAAAACCACAGGGCGCCCCTTACATAAGAACTCTTAAAGAAATTGAAGAAGTAATTGAAAAAGAATATGCTCATCGACGGTAAAAGCCTTGATTTAGATGGTGTTTTAAAAGTTTCGAAAGACTTTGAACCCGTAAATCTCTCACCTCTAACTTTTAAAAAAATTGACCGATCATCAGAATTTATAAATATAATATTAGAAGAGAAAAAAATCGTCTATGGTATAAATACTGGCTTTGGAAAATTATGCGACGAAGTTATATCTGATGAAAGTGTTTCAGAACTCCAGGAAAACCTTTTATTGAGCCACGCAGCAGGTACAGGGGAGCCAATAACTGAAACTGAGGTAAGAGCTACGATGCTCGTAAGGGCGAATTCGCTTGCAAAGGGCTTTTCAGGTGTAAGAAGAGAAGTTATCGAAAAACTACTGGAACTTCTCAATAAAAAAATATATCCTTATGTACCTTCTTATGGTTCTCTTGGCGCTTCAGGTGACCTTGTTCCACTTGCACATATTGCACTTTTACTTATAGGAAAGGGCAGGATAATAGATGAAAGTAATGTGAAAGATGCCTTACCTGTCCTCAAAAAGAAAGGATTTAAACCCCTTAAAAGGCTTCATGCAAAAGAAGGACTTGCATTAATAAACGGCACAGCAGTTGAAGCAGGTATATCTTCAATTCTTATATCAGATGCAAAATATCTTTTAAAGACGACGGTAAAAGCTTCTGCACTTTCTATGGAGGCCTTGAGGGCAAAAAAAGAGGCATTCGACCCAAGAATTCAGGAAGTCAGGAATATTTCAGAGCAAAAAACTATCTCGGATATGATTCTTAAGGAGATTAATGGGAGTAAGCTTATAGACAGCACTCAAAAAGTACAGGATGCCTATACGATAAGGTGTATACCTCAAGTTTATGGTGCAGTACTTATGAACCTATCGTATATTGAAAACATTCTAAAGGGTGAAATAAACTCTGTTACAGACAACCCGATCGTTTTTGCTGAGGATAAAGAAATACTTTCTGGCGGTAATTTTCATGCCGAACCTTTGGCATTTGCAATGGACTTATTTAGTATAATACTTGCGGACCTTGGCAACATGATCGAAAGAAGAATAAACAGACTGCTCAACCCTGCGTTGAGTGAACTTCCTCCTTTTCTTACTGATAAGTTTGGTTTACATTCAGGATTGATGATTTTGCAATACACAGTTGCATCTCTTGTTTCTGAAAACAAAATGCTTGCCCAACCTGCAAGTGTTGATTCAATACCTGTTTCAGCAGACCAGGAAGATCATGTAAGCATGGGAATGAATTCTGTATTAAAAGCAAGAAAAGTAATTGATAATCTGGGGAAAATTATTGCCGCAGAATTAATCATTGCCTCTCAGGCAGTAGATTTTAGGGGAAACAAGCTTCTTGGAAAAGGCACAAAAAATACATATTCAAAAATAAGGGAGTGTATACCATTTGTATCATCTGATAGAATATTATCATACGATCTCGATAAAATTGAAGAGCTAATAATTAAAGAAGAAATTTGATTTTTTCGAAAAAAATTTTTGAAATTAGTTTTTAGAAAGACGAAATTGCTGCGAAAGGGGAGGAGTTTAAATAATAAAAGCCTGCGAAAAGGAGGAGTAAACGCAGGCCTTGAATTGTTTTTAAACTCTTCACTTATTATTATAGCACAAATTGTGAATAAATTATGAAAACTATAAAAATAAAGGAAAAAATTGTTTCCATTTAATTTTTAATGGCTTTTTAAAATTGCCTGAATCAAGTCTGCACTGGAACGTTGCAGTTCAGGACAGGTTTATTTACTCTTTTCTAATTCATGTTCACTTAAGTGAATTCTTATTTATTGATAGAAGCAAAATTTTAATAAATTTCTACTTGTAAACTAAGCGCTTTCAATTAAAATAATAAGATGAAAAGGTTTCTCGGCTTTGTTGAAAATAATGTCTCTCTAATTTTAACGCTTGGAGTACCGCTCGGTTTATTATTCCCATATTTCTCTTTCCTTAAAAATTACATCACTTACTTTTTGATGTTCGTCCTCTTTCTTACCTTCCTAAAAATGGATATTCTTGAAGTGGTTGAGCATATAAAAAGACCTATTTTGATGATTTATATTCTTATTGTAAACCTTATTTTATTTCCAGTGATTATTTACTTTGTTTTTAAACCATTTAACCTTAGCTACGTTTACTTATCTGCACTTGTACTTTTTGCGGCAGTACCATCAGGCGTTGCATCTGGCGCAATGACAGAAATTATGAGAGGAAAAATACCACTTACCATAACAATTATAATAACCTCTCACTTTATTTCTGCAATTACTATTCCGCTTGTTTTCTTTATTCTTTTCAGAAAAGTTATAAAAGTAGATTACCTCGGGATCATGATGACAATGATAAAATTGATAATTATTCCTCTGATACTGGCGATGTTAGCAAAAAAATTCATAAGGAATAGAGCAGTGCAAATACTCATCGACAAAAATAGACTTTTCACGATTATCCCACTTTTATTCATATCGCTCGTCGTGATGTCGGTAAATTACAATCACATAATACACAATCCAGTTGAAACGATTAAATATATTCTGATATCTTGCCCTGGCTACTTTATTTTTATGTTTTTAAGCTTTCTTTCTGTGCCTTTTCTCAATTTTGATGAGAGGATAGCCGTGATGACTGCCAAAACATTTGCAAATATATCAATTGGTATTGTCTTATCCCTGTCCTTCCTTGACCCAAAGGCATCGCTTATTATTACTATGGCACAGATCCCCTGGTCTATGATGATCCTTCCTGTGGAAAAGTTTGTTAGAATAACAAGAAAAAACATAAATCAGGTTAAGTAACTCCATATTTACGTTTAAATCTTGATATTTTGAATCTTACATCGTTTTAATATAATCTAACTGGAGGAATGATATGAAGCATATAAAGATAATTGCAAAGAAACCTTTCTGGAATATTGATAAAAGACACGACTGCAGGGAATGTCAGACACCCTGCAAATCTGCCTGCAAGACAAGCGTTACAATTGGAAATCAGGTTTGCGAAATCAAAAAGCCTGTAAAAAGGTGGATCTGGTAGTTGATTGACCGTTCAGACAAAACATCGGTGCACCTTTTCACTTTCAATGGTGAAAGGTTTGTACTTGATGTGAATTCTGGTTCACTTCTTAATTTTGATAAACCCTCTTTTTATTTTTTAAGTGAATTTTTAAATTCAGGTTCGATAGATTTAGCCAGACAAGGACTTAAAGAAAAATTTAACATTGATACAGAAGAAATAGAAAAAGAGTTTGAGACAGTTGTTAAACAGGGAATTCTGTTTTCAAAACCGATCCCATATTTTGAGTCTAATCTAACTTTAAAATCAATATGCCTTAATGTAGCGCACAGTTGTAATTTTGCCTGTACTTACTGTTTCGCAAAGAAAGGCTCTTATGGTGACTCAGAAAATTTGATGACTCCTGAAAATGCAAAATCTGCAATTGATTTTCTTGTGAAAAACTCAGAAGGAAGAGATGCACTTGAGGTCGATTTCTTTGGCGGAGAACCCTTACTTGCCTTTAACACGGTTAAAAAGACGGTTAAATATGCAAAAATTTCTTACCCAGGCAAAAAATGGAGATTTACCATTACAACAAACGGTTTGCTTCTTGATAAAGAAAAAGAAGTATTCCTATATGAAAACGATGTAAGCATTGTGTTGAGCCTTGATGGGAATAAAGAAACAAATGACAGATTCAGGGTTTTGAAAAACGGGCAGGGTACTTTTGACTTTGTATTTCCAAAGATAAATGAAGTAGCTATACATAGAAAGAAATCTGAAGGATATTACATAAGAGGTACATATACAAAAGAGACGCTTGAAATATCAAAAATTGCTATGGATTTAAGGAATATGGGATTCAAATTTATTTCCCTTGAGCCTGTAGTAACAAAAGACAAAATAGGAATAACCAAGGAAGACCTGCCTAAACTCAAAATGGAGTATGAAAAACTTGCAAAGGAATATGTAGAATCTCAAAAAGAAGAAAAATGGAAATTCTTCCATTTTAATCTCGACCTCGAGGCGGGACCTTGCGTGCAGAAAAGAGTTAACGGGTGCGGAGCAGGGGTTGAATATGTTGCAGTTTCTCCGAATGGAGATATTTTCCCATGCCACCAGTTTGATGGAATCAAAGAGACAAAACTTGGAGATATATTCACAGGAATTACAAACAAAAAACTTCAGGACAAGTTCAGAAGAGCAAATTACCTGTTCAACAAAGAGGAGTGCAAAGATTGCTGGGCAAGATTCTATTGTTCGGGAGGGTGTCTAGCAAATAATTACAATATAAACGGAGATATTTTGAAACCCTACCAAATTGGTTGTGAAATCCAGAAAATGAGGATTGAAGCAGCCCTTTACGTACAGTATAAATCAATGAAACTCAGCCCCTTCCGTACATCTGCGTAAGGTTCAACAATTTTTCTTTCACAGAGTCGATTAAAGCATTTTCCGAGAACCTGAACCTCCAATTATCTTTAATCGTTCCTGGTATATTCATTCTGCCTTCCTCTCCAAGGCCAAGGATGTCCTGCAAAGGAATAATTGAAATGTCGGAAATAGAACTCATAGCAAGTTTTATAAATTCCCAGTTCACCTCATTTACCGAGACTTCTTTACCTATATATTTAAAAAATCTTAATTTTTCGTCTTCTTTTGCCTCTTTTTCGAACCAGCCCTTCACTGTGTTATTATCGTGAGTACCAGTGTAAACGACACAATTCTTTTCGTACATATAGGGAAGGTGGGGATTATAAGGATTATCATCACCAAATGCAAAAAGAAGAACCTTCATACCCGGAAATCCAAAATGTTTCATTACCTCTCCAACGTCAGTAGTAATAATTCCAGGGTCTTCTGCAATGACAGGCAAGCTTACAAATCTTTTGAGTAGAGTGTTAAAAAAATCATACGAGGGCACGTTAACCCACTCTCCATTTATCGCAGTTTTTTCCTCTGCTTTCACCTCCCAATATGCAACAAACCCCCTGAAATGGTCAATCCTAATTATATCAACCGTTTCAAGCGCCCGCTCAAACCTTTTAACCCACCATTCGTATTTATCTTCTTTGAATTTATCCCAGTTATAAATCGGGTTACCCCACAGTTGCCCGGTGGAACTGAAACAATCGGGTGGAACACCGCCAACAGCATAAGGTTTTCTATTCTCATTAAGCTTAAACAATTCAGGGTGAACCCAAACATCAACACTGTCATAATCAACATAGAAGGGGATATCTCCAATAATGTGTACTCCATTTTCATTGGCATATTCCTTCAAAGCTTTCCATTGTTTATCAAAGATGAATTGAAGAAATTTTACCTTTTCAATTTCTTCTGAAAGTTCACCTTTTACGGCATTTAAAGCTTGAGGATTTCGATCCCTGAGTTCTTCTGGCCAATCCCCCCAGCTTACACCAAATCTTCCTTTTAACGCTCTAAATAGTGCAAAATCATCAAGCCATGATGAATTGTTAAGGCAAAAATCTTCAAATTCGCACCGAAGGCTTTTAGCCTTGAACTTGCCGAATGCTATTTCAAAAAGACTCTTTTTCAGTTCAATGACTTTATCGAACTCTACTCTATCATCGCTAAATTGAGGTAAGTTCTCTAAATTGCCTTTTTCAAGAAGCCCCTCTTCAAAAAGTATTTCTGGGCTTATAAAAAGCGTATTCCCTGCAAATGCAGATGTTCCATGATATGGAGAATTAAAGTAAAAGCTTTCGGTCGGATTAAGCGGCAGAATTTGCCAGAAACTTTGTTTTGTATCTTTCAAAAAATCTACAAATTTGAATGCACCCTTTCCAAGGTCACCAATGCCAAACTGCGAAGGTAAAGACGTAATGGGCAAAAGTATTCCACTTACTCTTCTCATAAGTTCTCCTTTGATAAATTATATAAGGTCACCTTCACTTTAAAATTTTTTACTGTGCATCACTGCCATGTACCATTGCTGAGTAGTTAAAGATTTGATTTTTCTTGTTCTTCCCCTTCAACTTCTGAGAGCCTTACAATCCTGTCAAATTCTTCATGCAAGCGTTTATAAGCGGCGTTTATATCTTCTGCTTTATTCCATGCCTGCCTGAGGTGGGTTTCGTAGAATATTTTCCATGTCTTATCAACATCTTCAAAAGCTTTTGAAATTTTTATAATGTCATTTTTTACTCTAACTGCCTCCTCTGATAATTTTTTCGCGTGAACCCCTGCTCTTACAAGTTCAATCTTATAGGCAAGTGTTAGAGGTGAAACAACCTGAACGCCTTTTCTCGCATAATTCATAAGCATATCATAGGCTTCTGTCGTAAGAAAGTAATAGACACCCTCGGAAGGAATAAATGCAAACGCAAAATCAGCGGAGCCGCTTTCAGGATGCACGTAATCACCCTTGATTTTCTCAAGATGTCCCTCTACATCTTTTATAAACTGTTTTTTGAAACCTTCTTTTTCGGTATCAGTCGCCTCAATCATCTTTCTAAAGTTATCGAGGGGAAACTTCGAATCAATGCATATAATTCCAGCAGTAGATTTTATGTGCGCATCAGGAGTCTTGCCATCAAAGATTCGCTCTCTTATACCGAACATGTCAGATGGCAGGGAATCTGCAAGGATTTTTTCGAGGGCGATTTCTCCAAATGCACCTCTTTCAGCAGGAACTCTAAGCATCCTGTCAAGATTTCTATAATTTTGCTGTATATCTGAAGCAATTGTTGAAATTTCGCCAATTTTTCTGTCTATACCGAGTTTGCCCATCGCGCTTGAGACCAAATTTTCAAACTCAACAGGATTAACTCTACCTTTTCTTAAAGAAACAATTAAAAGAATTACAAGAAGCCCGATTGCTATTAAAAGCAAAACCTCTGTTAACATTACCACCTCCTTTAATTATGGCTCAAATTAATTTTAACATATTAACCCTTTTTTCAAATTGATTACCTTTCGAATAGTTTTGTGGAATCTTTCAAGGATTATAATAAAAGTATGAGGGATTTTAATGAAAGGCAAGTGAGGCTTTTCTATAGATTGCTTAATCACAAGGAGACACAGAACTCAGATTCATTAAACGAGAAATGTACCCTGCATTTAAAGTTGTAAAAGCGAAGAGGATTTTGTAAACCAGTGTAAAATTCGGATGGATTAATCCGATTACAATAACTGAAAGCATGGATTCGGCCTCTATACCTGCAATTAAAACAATACTTCTCCAAATAATCTTTTCTATGACAGTAAATCCTCAAATTTTGAAATCAAAAATACCACCAATTATGATACAACAATGACCTGTGATTTTATAATTAACAACTTAACAGCAACCAGCGATGACAATACAAGCACTCAGGAGAATAACACAAAAACACTGGACAATGTCCAAGAAGTAAATTCGAATATTCAGGAGGACAATAAAAATATAATAGAGATCCCAAGGTTATCCGAATAAAAACGCATATCCCTTTACCCTTATATACCCTATATCTATGGCGGGTAAGAAATAACCCGCCATTTTTGATTTCAAAATAACTTTGAATAATTTTGAATAATTAGAATTTTTTAATTTATTTCAGATATAATAATAAAAAGAGTATAGATACATTAAAGGAGGATCTTTGGTATTAGTATATTTCTTGATCAGTTTCCTTTCGGGTTCAATAATGTTTTCATATCTAATTGGAAAAATATTTCTGCATGTTGATATAAGGAATTTTGAGGATGGTAGGAACCCTGGGGCAAGAAGCCTTTATGCAGCCGGTGGAAATTTCCTGGGTACAATCGGGCTAATTCTTGATTTTACAAAAGGGTTTCTGCCTGTATTTTTTGCAAAATATATCTTCGAATTTAATCAAAATGAACTAATCCTAATATCAATTGCACCAATCCTGGGGCATAGTTTTTCACCATTTCTGAAATTTAAAGGAGGAAAAGCCCTTGCTACTACTTTCGGCATTTGGAGTGGTTTAACATTGTGGGAAGCTCCAATTGTCATTGGCTTTTTCTACACAGTAATGATTCTGTCATTCAAAAAGCTATCACATTCAATTATTACAATATGTGGATTTCTAATCTTATTTATATATTTACTTGCAACTTCAAGGCATGAAACCTACCTGTTCTACATATGGTTGTTTAATTTCATCGTCATGTTCTACAAGCTTAATATAATTAAGGAATTTTTCTCAAAAAAGAGGACAAAAATTATATGATAAGTATATTTGCATTCCTTGTAAAGTACATAATTCTTGGTTTCACTATATTCAACATTCTGGTTTTGCTGACAAATAATTTTATTATTAAAAATATCATCAAAAAAATGCCTCAAATTGAACCTATAAAATATCCAGTGATATCAATACTAGTGCCTGCAAGGAATGAAGAAAAAACATCAAAAAGTGCATCCAGAGCCTTTTGGAACAGGATTATGAAAATTACGAACTTCTCGTCCTCGATGACAACTCAACCGATGAAACCTTAAAAATACTCAACAATACTCCTGATGAAAACAATAAATTAAAAATTATTCAGGGAAAACCTTTGCCGAAAGACTGGCTTGGAAAGAACTGGGCGTGCAAGCAACTATCGGAAGAGGCAAAAGGTGAATACCTACTGTTCACTGATGCAGACACTACTCACAAAAAGAATATGCTTTTATAAACGATATTGATCTTATTACGAGCTTTATCAAGGAAGAAGTAAAAACCCTTGGAGAAAAAATCACGGTGCCATTTATTATATGGATTATAAATTCTGTAATGCCGCTATCTGTAAGGGTAGTAATAAAATCAGTGTTTATATCAGCTACAAACAGCAGGTTAATGCTCTTTAAACGCTCAGCATATGATAAAATAGGTGGACATGAATCTGTAAAAGAAAGTGTTATGGAAGATATGGCACTGGGAAAAAGAGTAATAAAAAGCGGTTTTAAATGGAAATTATTAAATCTCAAAGAAATTACTTCATGCAGAATGTATAATGATTTTAGAGAAGCGTACGAAGGGTTCAGTAAAAATCTTTTCGGAATTTTTAACTACCACACAACAATATCTGTATTTATATGGCTCTTCATCGCTATGACCTATTTACTACCATTAACAGTTTTAATTATGGCAATGTGTGGAGTCCCCATATCCTTAAATGCCATTGTCATATCATCGATTTCTGTCTTTTTGACATTGATAACCTAGATTTTTTCAATGAAAAAATATGGTCTACCCGTATATATTTCTCTATTTTACCTTCTTTCAACTGCAATAATGGTTTTTATCGGTTTCAGGTCAATAATAGTAACCTTCAGAGGAAATATTCTCTGGAAGGGCAGGAATCTGCTACTGGTTAAAAAAATATAAAAGCAATATAAAAATAAACTATGCTTTTTAATAAAATTTACCCTGAAGAAAACCTCTGAGTTCAACTGTTGCAGGTCTATGAAAAAAATCTTTTGCTTTGCCGCTTTCAATAATCCTGCCATCCCATATGAAAAATATAAACTGAGCAAGCCGTTTTGCCTGAAAAAGATTGTGAGTCGCCCAAAATATTGCTGCATTTTTACTTTTCTGATATTCAAGAAGTGTTTCTTCAAGCAGAACAGTTTTTTTAACATCTAGATTTGCTGTCGGTTCATCAAGAAATAAAAGCTCAGGCTCAAGTACAAGCATTCTGGCAAGAGCAACTATCTGATTTTCTCCTGAGGAAAGTTCTCTTGCACTCTTTTTAAGAAGGTGAGAAATCTGAAGTTTGTCTGAGATTTCAATCACTTTTTCATTTATTATATGTCCTGGCAATTTTCTAAGTTTTAATCCATATGATACATTTTCCTTGACTGATTCGTTCCAAAGAATTGGTGCTGAAGGAAAATAGCTTAGTTCTGGGTAAATTCCTCCGTTAAATGGTTTCCTTCCGTTAATTATCTCTTTCCCTTTAAAATGTACTTCGCCTTTATAAACTCTCTCTAACCCCGACAGGATCCTGAGAAGTGTTGTTTTTCCTGCACCATTAGGACCAAGAAGGAAGTAAACGTCTCCATCAAGAGAGAAATCATCAATGTCCAGAGTAAATGATGGGTATTTTTTTATAATATTTTTTGCATTGAGTATCACTCTGTTTTCCCCTGCCATATAAGGATAAAAAAGTTAATTGCAAGTGAAATTAAAATAAGCGCAAGTGCCTGTTTTAAAGCAAAATTAAAATTGCCCATACGTGTTTCTGCGAGAATTGAAGTTGACATCACTCTTGTTTTGCCCTCTATGTCACCGCCAATGAGAGTACTTGCTCCAACCTCCGAAATGATCCTCCCAAAAGCAGTAGCAATTGCAAGTCCCAAACTAAATCTAATTTCTTTAAGAATTTTCCTTATAATTTCGTGGGGTTTTGCTCCAAGGAGAAGGACGGTCTCATATATTTTTTTGCCGCGGTGCTCAAGTGAATTAAAAGTAATGATAGAAATAAGCGGTATAGCCATAATTGCCTGTGCAATAATCATCACCTTCGTGGTAAAAAGCCAGCCAAGAAATCCGAAAGCTCCGCTTCGCGAAAATGTTAGATAAAGAAAAAGTCCAATTGTAATTGGCGGGAGTGAAAGAAAGAGATAAAGGATGAGAAA
>Ga0315274_10004733_pt1 | contig 19959 bp, 16 predicted proteins | sample YL17G02_20_MG_FD_203700 | JGI IMG/M metagenome (GOLD analysis project Ga0315274, IMG submission 203700) | Sediment microbial communities from Yellowstone Lake, YNP, Wyoming, USA - YL17G02_20 | ecosystem: Environmental > Aquatic > Freshwater > Lake > Sediment | place: USA: Wyoming | collected... | reverse complement strand
ACCGCCAGGGCGATTGCGAAAAGGAGGGCCTGATAAATCCACGGACCCTCGGCCAGCCGGCGGGGGCCGATGGCGCCGATGCCGCCCGCCCTGACCATGCGTTTGACATCGACGATCCACGTCGCCAGGATGCCGATCATCATAAAAGCCATCACGCTCGCGAACAAGGCGGACCGGCCGAATCGCCAGGAAAGGATGTACCAGCCGCCCGCGAGGATGAGCGAAACAGAGCAGGTCAGACTCGCCAAGGCCATATAGCCGGCATATTCGGGCGTCGAGCTCCAGGCTGCCCGGATGAACAGCGAGAGGATCAGCCAGTAGACGACGGCGAATCCGAGAGCCAGTCCGAATTTCGTTCGGACGATTTGCCGATCGGTCACCGGGAGGGTCCGAAGAAAAGCGTAGGATTCTTGCCTCTCGCTCCAGAGGATCGAGCTGCTGAGCCAGACGGGAACCCAGAGGGCCATGATAGAAAGCACCCCTCGATTTTTCGATTCGGCGAGCATGTACATCGGGGGGATGAAGAACGTGCAAAGATGGGTGAAATAGAAAAAAGCGCTTTTTCTCAGGATCGCGGACATGTCATTCTCCTTGATGCAGGGCGATCAGGATGTCGTCGAGGCGGGCATTTTCGACCTTGACGTCGCCCGAAGCGATCCCGGCCGCCAGCCGCTCGCGGAGCGCCGGAAAATCGCGGGCGAGCCCCGAGCTCCCGAAGGGCTGCCGGCGGACGTCGACCAGTTGTCCGATGAGATCGGGAGCGAGGACGCCGTCCTTGAAGTGCACCCGCTTCCATCGGGCCGGCAGGTCGTCTTTTTCGGACTCGAAGACCAGCCGCCCTTCGCTCAGGAAATGGATGTATTCGGCGATGTCCTCGAGCCCGTCGGTGATATGGGAGGAGACGACGACGGCCCGCTCCCCGTCGGCGACGAATTCGCGGAGGCGCTCGAGAACCGCTCGGCGGAGAATGACGTCCAATCCGGCCGTGGGTTCATCGAGGATGAGCAGCTCCGCCTTGTGCGACAGGGCGAGGGCGAACGAGAGGAGAGTTTTTTGACCCCGGGAGAGGCGTTTGACCGCTTTTTCGCGGCTGACCTTGAACTCGTCGAGCATTCGGTAGAATGCGCCGCCGTCCCAGCGCTCGAAAAAGGATGCGGCGAAGCGGGCGTTGAATTCGACGGAACGGTCCGCGTAATAGGCCGGCTCCTGCGGAACATAACCGATCCGGTTCTTGATCTCCTTCTCCCTGTCTTCGTAGCCGAGGCCGAAGACCCGGACCGTCCCGGACGTCGCCGGGATTTGATGGGCCAGGATCTTCATCAGGGTCGTCTTCCCCGCCCCGGTCGGCCCGAAAAAGGCGGTGATGGAGCCGGGGGGGATTTCGACCGAAACGGCCCTCAAAGTGAAATCATGGTAGCGTTTGGTCAGCTCTTTTGTTTCGAGAACGGGAATCATCTCAGTCCTCCTGGATCTCGCGGATCAGTCGAACGATGTCTTCGGCTCTGATGCCGAACTTGGCGCCCGTCGCGAGAATCCCCTTGAGTGCGGCCTTGAACTCGGTCAACTTCTCCTTGCCCAGCCTCTCCCGATCGATCTCGGCGACATAGGATCCCAGGCCGGCGCGCGTTAGGATGTATCCCTCGCCTTCTAAGTCCAAGTAAGCCCGTTTGATGGTGATGGCGCTGATCTTGAGAGCTTCGGCCAGTTCACGGATCGAGGGCAGCTTGTCGTTCGGCTTCAGGTCCCCGGCGGCGATAGCGTTCTTGATCTGATCGGTGACTTGTTTATACATCGGGTCGGGATTATTGGCCGAGAGGGCGATGAACACGTTTTCACACTCCTTGTCTACTGTGCATACTTAATATACTAGGTAGATAACGATTTGTCAAGTATTTTTTTAGTGAATGAGAGAGAACGTTTCTCGAATATCCTTAAGACTCCGAATTCGGACCGTGACGGCGGCGCGCGGCCTTGACACAGATCCGGAAACGGGCATACGATTTCGCAATCCCCGAGAGCGGGGTTCGAGCGCCCCGGCAAGGCCGCCCCGACCTTAAGAGCGGACGCGGCGCCGGCTCGAAATCGGTTTCTCAAGGGCGGCGGAATGAAGAAAAATCGGCGTTCTCACGGCCGCGGTCCATGGAGTCATTATCCCTGCCTGATGAGCCGGCCGGGCTATCTGACGGGGGAGTTCGACACGGACGCCGATTCCCGTTCGCCGCACGACTCCGAACGGAACGAATAGCCTGACGAAACGGAAGGACCCAAGGCTTCGATGAAGAGGAGAATCGCCGCTTGGCTCCCGCTGGCCGCGGGCCTGCTTTCGCCCGGTCCTCTCCCCGCCCTCCCCAGCCTCGCCGCCCGCCCCTATCTCCGGTTCGAGCGCATCCTTCCCGAGATCGGCGGAGCGCCTGTCACGGGAATATCCAGTATCCTTCAGGACAAGGAAGGATTCCTCTGGTTCGGAACCACGGACGGATTGGCCCGGTACGATGGGTATCGGTATATTTTTTACTCTCCCCGTTCCGGATCGGTCGCGAACGTCCCGCCCCGATCCAAGGCCGTCTATCCTGCGATCGAAGACAGCCGGGGGGACATTTGGATCGGAACGGACGGCCAAGGGCTGTTCCGGTTCGACAGGAAGAAGGAAACATTCCTCCAATACCGGCACGACCCGGCCGATCCGGCGAGCCTCAGCGACGATATCGTTCTGGCTGTTCAAGAAGACCGGAGCGGAAACCTATGGATCGGAACGCGGCGCCGAGGGCTCGATCGATTCGACCGGGAGACGGAAACTTTCAGCCGGGTTCCGTTCGATCCGGACCCCGGCGCGGTCTGGGATCTGCTTGTCGACCGCCAAGGCATCCTTTGGGTGGGAACGGACGAGGGGGGGTTATACAGACGGGATCCGTCTTCGGGGAAGATGGATAATTTCCGTTTCGCCCCCGACGATTCGCATAGCCTCGGCAGCAATACCGTCTGGTCGGTTTTCCAGGACCGGGAAGGTTCGATTTGGGTGGGAACGAGGGGCGGCGGTTTGAATCAATTTCTTTCGGAGAAAAAGGAGTTCGTCCGCTTCACCGGAGATGCCGCCTCTCCCCGAGACCTCGTCTCGCCGGCGATTTCGGCCATCGCGGAGGACGGCGCCGGCCGGCTTTGGATCGGGACGCTATGGAGCGGATTGAGGATTTGGGACCGCAGGACCGGCGACTACGCCGTCGTCAAGTTCGATTCCCAGGACGCGGATTCTCCCGGCGACGACAACATCACCTCCATCCTGAAGGATGCCTCGGGAATCATGTGGGTCGGGACGGCCCGGGGAGGGATCCAAAAGTGCCTGGCCGATCAGGTCAAGCTCCCTCACTATAAGCACGATCGCTATAATGCCGGGAGCATCAGCCGGAATGACGTCCGGTCGTTGTGGGTAAGCGATTCCGGAAAACTCTGGGTGGGATTCGACGAGGGGCTGGACGAGATCGACGTCCGGACGGGACGGATACGCCGATTCCGTAACGATCTTTCCGACGGGAGCAGTCTAAGCCCCGGCGCCGTGACGGCTCTCGCTCAGGACGGCCGGGGGCTGCTTTGGATTGGACTGGAGGACCATGGTCTCGATTGCCTCGACCCCGGAACCGGCCGGATCGAGCATTTTTCGAGCGACATCGCGAATCCCGGGGCCCTTTCCCACAACCGGATTTACGCGATCCGGCCGGATCGGGCCGATCCCGGGGTTCTGTGGATCGGAACCCATCACGGCTTGAATCGATGGGATACCCGGACGCGGCGAAGCCGTCATTACGTTCATGATCCCGTGAATGCGGCCGGCCTGAGCGGCAATTTCGTCACGTCGCTTCTCGACGGACGCTCCGGTTCTCTCTGGGTGGGGACCCGTTCGGGGCTCAACCGCCTGGACAAGTCCACCGGAAAAATCGAGAGGCATGTGAACAGCCTCGGCGATCCTCCCGGGACCGGCCCGAATGACAACAATATCCACTGTCTCCACGAAGACGGCGACGGCATCCTCTGGGCGGGGACGAACAACGGACTCAACCGCTTCGACCCGGGCCAGAAAAAATGGAAGGCATTCGGGACGCAGGAAGGACTTGCCGGAACTGTCGTCTGCGGCATTCTTGAGGATGATTCCGGGACGTTGTGGCTTAGCACGAACCGGGGGCTGGCTCGATTCTCGTCCCGGACGGAGACATTTTCGGGCTTCGGCATCCAGGACGGAATCCAGGGAAATCAGTTCAATCCGGGGGCTTTTTTCCAGACCGCCGAGGGAGAAATGCTTTTCGGCGGCGTCAACGGCTTCAACGTCTTCCGGCCGGAGGAGGTGAGGGGGAACTCCTTCCGTCCTCCCCTGGTCTGGACGGCGTTTTACCGGAACGGCCAAGAAGTGAAACACGAGGTCCGGTTTTCGGGCTCTCCGTCGTTGAAGCTCTCTTCCCGATTCACGACCTATGCCTTCGATTTCGCGGCCTTGTTCTTCGGCCTGCCTTCGCTCAACGCCTTCGCCTATAAATTGGAGCCCCGCGACCGGGAGTGGATTTCTCTCGGCGCGGTGAACACCGTCACCCTCACCGGCCTCAAGCCGGGCGAATACCGGCTCCACGTCAAAAGCGCCAATCCGGACGGCGTCTGGAACGAGGAGGGGCTAGAGATCGGAATCCGGCTTGTGCCGCCGGTCTGGAAGACGACTTGGTTCGCGGCCCTCGTCCTCCTGTTCGTCATTTCGGGGATCGCGACCGTCGGCCGAATGTGGATGAAGCTCAGGTCCGCCTTCACCGTCGTCGGAGACAAGGCGGACGGCCTGGTCGGCGGCTACGGACTGACGGCCCGGGAGGAGGTGATCCTCCGCCTGATTCTCCAGGGCGCGAGCAATAAAGACATCGAACGGAAATTGTTTATTTCCGCGAGTACGGTCCGGAATCACATTTATAACATCTACCGAAAGCTCGGGGTCAAAAGCCGGATCGAGCTCATCAACAAGATCGGCAAGGACGCCCGGAAAAACGGTTAAAGCTTTTCGAAGACCAAACGGAAATGGTCAAGGATCTCGCGCTCGAAGCAGATCCGATTAGCCGCGACGTCAAAGAGGGCGAGCCTTTTCCGGAATTCCGGACGGACGAAATATCGGGGGACCAGGGACAGATAAAACAGATATTTGCGGAGGCCGAACTTCTTGAACGCCCGGCTCCATTGGCGCTGGGTTTCGATATAATCCAGCCTCCCGCTGCTCCGGCTAATGAGCCGGAAGAAAGGACGCGCGGCGTCGACGACTTGAGCCTCGCCGGACGGAAGCCAATGGCCGGGGAATTGATTCTGCAAGACCGCGCAAACGTGGGCGTCGGACCCTCTCGGGGCGCGGATGTCCACGTCGGCGGGATCGATCGCTTTCGGGCCGATGACCATCGTTTGCATGTAAAAGCGGCCGCGCGGCTTTAACAGCCGGGCCGTGTTTTCGAAGAAATCCCGGTAAACGCGGTCCTGCCGGCCGTCCTCCCATTCCTCCCGGGAACAGAACGCTTCGAACGCCCCGACGCAGGCCGCAGCCTCGAATCGCCCGAAATCCTCCGGCCGGAGCGTCCGGCAATCCCGCAAGTGAACCTGGAGTCCGTTCTTTCGGCAGGCCCGCCGCCGGCCTTCGGAAAGAGTAACGCCGACCCCTTCCGCGCCGCGTCGTTCGATGAATTTTAGAAAGGCGCCCCACCCGCAGCCCATGTCCAGGACGCGCGAGCCCGGACGGATGGCGAGATGGTCGGCGATGAAGGCATGCTTCCGGCGCTGCGCCTCCTCCAGCGAAAGACCGAAGTCGCCGTCGTACATCGCCCCGCTGAAATCCCCCGTATCGCCGAGAGAATACCGGAAAATCTTATCGATGAGGGAATACGTGTAATCTATTTCTTTTCGTCCCGCCATCTCCCGCCTTCCTTTCGCCGGTCCGGATTATCCTCTTCTCTCTTCAAGATCCCCGCTTTTGGACAATTCCCCGAATAGGCCCGCGGCTTTCCGGAGCAATTCGTTCCCCGTCAAGCCGTTCCATGTCCGCGTCCGATGCGCCGGTTCCGATAATCGCCGGCCCGCCTCCGCATATGTCCGGGCCAACTCGAGACGAGCGCCCAGCCGCATTCCGGCGACCAGACTCTTCGACCACCAGGTCAGCGCTCTTCCCGGATTGCCGCTCAGCCAGTGACGGAGGCCCTCGAGCCTGAAGACTTCGGGGCGGTGAAACGCGCATTTCCGGGAATTCCGGATCGCCCGGCGGCCGCTCGCCAAGATGTTTTTTCGGAGCGCCTCGAAAGACGTCCGGCCGTCAGGATCGGAAAGAGCCTCTTCACTGGCCCGGACATCCAGAAGGAACCGACTCAACCGCACGGATCCGATATAGATGGGAGAGACACGTTCCTCCGCCCGTTCGAGACGCTCGGCCCGTTCCAGGACGAGTCGCGCTTCGGCGAGATTGCCCTTGAGGATGTGGGCGTTGGCGACAAGCCCCAGATAATGGAGAAGCCAGAACTTCTGGCCCGCCCGCCCCATGAGGGCGATCGCGTCCTCCGCCTCCGCCAAGGCCTCTCCGAGTTTCCGGCATTTGACCCGATAGCGCATTTCGAGGATGTAGCGGATCGTCCGGACATAATCGTTCTCGTAAAGATCTCCGACGACCCCCAGCTTTTCCACGGCCTTGCGGACCTCGAAAAAGTCACCCCGTTCGATCCCCTGAATCCCCAGGAAGAGGATATAAGCAGTCGGGGTGAACAGGTCTCCGTCCTGTATGCTCCGTTCCGCGCTTGCCGCATCATAAGGAAGATCGGCCTTCCACTCGCCGGAAAGCGTGTCCATGGCCAGCTTATAAAATTCATAGGTGAACAGGGATTTGAGGTCAAGAGGGCTGATCATCCGCCGGGCGTAGGCAAGGAGCTTGCCCCCGATCGGGAAGGACAGACCCGAGTAGAAAAACAGCGCGCTCGCGGAGGCGTGCATGGCCGAGCCGTTGGCGACTTTCCTCAAATCATACTTGCGGCCGATCCCCAAGATACGGATCGAATCCGTGACCATCCGCCACGTATCCACCGAAACCAAGGCCGTGCCCCGCTGGTAGGTCGCCTCGAAGATATGGGTCAACCTTTTCGACGGGATCCGTCTCGGCGTCCGGATCTGAAGGTACAGGCCGCTCAACATCTTGACCAGGTTGATCAGGAAGGTCAACGAGCCGACGGCTTTGCTCTTCGGCCGCCTCTCTCCCCAAATAGCCAGCACCCGGTCGAAATGGGCCACCGCCTCGACCATCCGGCCTCGATTCATGAAGGCGCGGGCGAGATTCCATTCGAGTTCGGCGAGCCTTTCCGGATCCCACGCCTCTCCGGTCCGGGAGCGGCAGATTTTCAGGGCTTCCTGGTAGTAATGGATCGCTTCCGAAGAGGCGGCCGCCTTGAGCGCCTCTTCGCCCGCCCTGATGAGATACTCCTCGGCCTTGTCTTTGCTCTCCGCCAGGCTGAAGTGGAAGGCGAGGCGTCCGAAGAATTCGCGGCGCCGGTCGGCAAAGAGGGATTCAATCGTCTCAGCGACCCGGAGATGAATCTCCTTCCTCTTTTTCAGGAGAAGGGACTCGTACACGACTTCCTGAATGAGGGGATGTTTGAAGAGATACTCGACCTCTTCGAGACGGCGACGTTCTTTGATCAACTGGGAATTCTTGAGAATCTCGAGATTCTCCTTCATGTCCCCGGCCGGCCCGGCGACTTCGGCCAGAACCCGATAGAAGAATTCCCGGCCGATCACGGAGGCGGTCTTGATCAGCGCTTTCGGCCCGGCTTCGAGCTTGTCGATGCGGGCCATCAGGATCTCGGTGATGGATTCGGGAATGACGATCCCATCGATTTTATCGGTCACCCGGAATCGGCCGTTCTCGAGGACGACCGCCCCGTCATCGATGAGGGAACGGGCGACTTCCTCGATAAAGAGGGGATTTCCTTCCGCCCGGCGTTTGATGAGGTCCCGAACATTGACCGGGAGGTCGCCGATATTCAGAAGATTTTCGATCAGGACGTCGCAAGCCGCTTCGTTGAGAGGGTCCAACACGATCTCGGCGGCCAGGGCGCCATACCGGTTCTGCATCGTCTCCCGGATGCGATCGCCCGTATCCGGATAGTTGGGCCGGAAGATATTCACGAACAGGATGCGGTGGTTTTCCGCCAGCCGGAAGAGCGATTCGAGCGTTTCGATCGAGGTGCCGTCGGCCCAATGGAGGTCCTCGATGACGAAAACGACGGGACGGATCCCGGCGATCCCGGCGAGAAGCGTTCTCAGACTCTTGAGGATGAGGTTTTCCAGGGCTTCGCCCTCGATCCCCCGGAGCCTCTCGGCGTATCGTCCGGCGGTCTTCCACCCCATCATCGTCGCCACGAACGGAACGATGTCGCCCGCGCCGGCGGGATCGGCATCGCCGACGGCGCTTTCGAGCTTCCGGAGGGCCGCTTCGGGCGCTTCAGGCTCCTTGATTCCCGCCCAGCTTTTCAGGAGGTCGATGAGCGGATGGAAGCTGAGATTCCGGCCGTGGGACAAGGCCCGACCCATCAGAAAAGTCGCCTGGTTCATTTCGTCCGCGCGGCTCAATTCGGTCATCAGCCTCGATTTTCCGATGCCCGCCTCTCCGATGATATTGACGATCCCGCCCGCGCCGTTGATCAGGTCGAGCAGAAGACCTTTGAGCCGGACCATCTCATGATCCCGGCCGACCAGCCGGGAAGAAATCATCCTGTCCGTCCCGTCGCGGGACCGATGCGGCTTTTCCTGATAGGAGAGAAGAAGGAACCCTCCGGCTTTGTTCTCGGCGAATTCAAAATCGGCCGACGACCATCGATGCGTTTGGGGACCGACGAGGACCTGGCCTCGTTCGGAAAGATCCCGCCAATGGGCGGCGCCTTGAACAGCCTCCCCTATCGCCGGATAATCCTCCCCGTCCCTCGTCCCGGCGATGACGGTCCCCGACTCGATCCCGATCCGAAGATCGAGGGGCCGCTTGAGGTTTTCCTCGAGGTTGAATCGGTTGACGCCCCGGATCCATTCGATCGCCGCGTTGAGGCTCTTTTTGGGGGCATCCTCGACCGCCGAGGGGACGCCGAAGAGAACCGTCAAACGGCCGCCCGCCATCCTGTCGACGCGGCCGTCGTATTTGCGGACGATCGACTCCAGGCTCCCGAGGATCCGATTCGTCAGCAAGGCCGCATCCTCCGGATCCAGGCTGGCCAGCCACGGCTCGAATCCGACGATCTCGGCGCTCAAGACCGTGGCCTGCCGCCGCTCGATCTCCGTCCGTTTCGCTGGGATCGGCCCGCCGCCCGAGGCCCGATCTCGAATTCCCGCCGGCGGTCGTTTCAATCCCTGCAAATCCGCCAGGGCCGCCGGGATCTCCGGATAACGCTCTTCGCGTTTCTTCCGAAGACAGCGCAGGACGATCCGTTCGACGTCGTTGGGAATATCGGCCCGGATTTCCCGGGGAGAAAGCGGAAAGGCGGTCTGAATGGCCCGGATGACGGCTCGTTCGCTCATCCCCGGAAACGGATGCGTCCCCGTCAGAAGTTCATAGAAGACGACCCCCCAAGCCCAGATATCGGTCCGGATATCGATCTCTTCCCCTCGGCTCTGTTCCGGGGACATATAAGCCACCGTCCCCAGGAAAGAGGACGGTCCCGCAGGTCCTATTTTGCCGGGCGACTTGGCCAAGCCAAAATCGAGGATCTTCGCGATGCCCTCGGCCGTGACGATGACGTTCGCCGGCTTGATGTCGCGATGGACGATCCCGCGGGCGTGGGCTTTCTCCAAACCGCGGGCGACTTGGGCCATGACGTCCAGGGCATGAGGCAAGTCGGCGGGCCCGCGGTCGATCATGCTCCGCAGCGTTTCGCCGTCATAATAGGCCATGGCGATGAACATCAGGCCGTTCTCGAGCTCTTCGATCTCATGAATCGCGCAGATATTCTGATGATCCAGACCGGAGGCGGCTTGGGCTTCTTGGATAAAGCGGGTTTTCGCCCCTTCGTCGGACATCATCCAAGGAGAGAGAAACTTCAGGGCGACGATGCGTTGGAGGCGGGTGTCCTCGGCTTTGTAAACGATCCCCATGCCCCCGCGCCCGAGGGGCGACAGAATCCGATAACGGCCGCCGAACGTCGTCCCCACAAACTCGGACTCGTTGGAAATCCCGTCGAAATCGACCGGAGAAGGGTATTTGGTCCGAGTGATGTCAAGAAGGGAGGAAGATTGACGCTCGTTCAATCCTGCGGCCTTTTTAGAGAATGATCAAACCTCGAGATGCTCCCATTCGTGCTTCACCCGCTCCATCAGCTTCTTGAAACGCTCCTCGCCCCGGATGCCGGCCAGGAAGGGGTCGAGCTCGTTCATAAGGGGGTAGTTGCTCATGCCCAGGTCGACATCCCGCTCCAGGCAGTCAAGCGCCCGTTCATTTTCGCCGATCAAGGCAAAACAGGCTGTCTTCCAATAGGTCGTCTGAAAATCCCACGGTTGCTGGAGGCTTGGATTTGCTTCGAGGATCGTCAATGTCTCGGACCTTTTTCCCTCCAAAGCGTTTTTAAAAGCCAGGCCCAGGCTTCCCAAGAGGGTCCCAGGCTGTTCTCGAGCAACCTGTTCGAAGATCTGCCCGGCTTCCTCTTTCCTGTCCATGTAGGCCAGGCTCAGGCCATAGCTCCATTTTGTCAGCACGTCTCCCGGGAACGATCGATGGAGTCGGCCCAGCACTTCGAGGGCCAGGGGATAGTCCCCCTCCCAAAGCCTGTTGAATCCCGAATGAAAATGGGCCGAGGGATTGAGAGGGTCGATCTTGATGGTCCTTTCCTCGTGAGGAATGACAGCTTGTCTTCGGCCTAACGTCCCGAGGAGACAGCTGAAAACGAACAGGGTATCGAAATCATTGGGGTTCTTGTCCAGGACGCGCTTGAAGCATCGAATCCCCTCTTTCGGCTGATTCCAGGCGATAAGCACGGCCCGGACAAAACCGGCATTTGGACAGTCAGGATCCAAGGCGAAGGCCTTCTGGACGTAGTCCTCGGCTTGCTTCCGGCAGGATCCCTGTTCTTTGATGCCGAGGTTGAAATATTGGAAATAGACATAGGCCATGCCCGCATAAAGAAGCGCGTTCTCCCCGACGATCTCAAGGCCGTTCCGGAGATAACTCAGCGCGTTATCCAGCCCCGCTTCGGTCCACTTCAGGATCTCCCCTCTGGCTTTGAGATAGAATTCATAGGCCAGAGCGCTCGGGATCGGGCGTTCGGCCAGGAGTCCGGCTTCCTGCGGCGTCAACTTCAGCTTCAAGGCGTCGACGATGGAATGGGAGACTTTTTCCTGGATGTCGAAGATATCATCCAATGTGCCGCCGTATTTCTCAGCCCAGAGATGGGCGTCGTTCAAGGCATCGATGAGCTGGGCGGTGATACGCAGGTTATTGCCCGCCTTCCGGACGCTTCCCTCCAAAACGTATCGAACATGGACATCACGGGCGATCGTGGGAATGTCCTTCTTGGTCGCTTTCAGTATCATGGAGGACGTTCGGGAGATCACGCGCAAGGAATGGATTTTGGATAGATCCGAGATAAGTTCCTCAGTCATGCCGTCGCAGAAATAATCCTGCTCGGGATCGGGACTGATATTTTCGAGAATCCTGTAATGGGATATCGCTTGGCCGATCATCCTCGCTCCTCAAAATATTTCCGTTATTTCGATAACCTCGAACCGGCGGGCGAACAGGGTACCCCGGACGAGTTCTTTGATGGCGGAAGTGGAGTACCGCATTCTCCGCAGAATTTCACGCTTTCGGGATTTTCAGAACGACAGGAGCGACACGTGACGGTCATTCCGGCCCCTTCAACTTGCCGGCCTCAACATAACATCGCCAAGAGCGGAAGTCAACTTTCGAGGCGTCACGGCAGATCACGTTTCATCGGGCGGATGAACCTCGATTTTTCAATAATCCCCAAGGAGAAATATGTTCTTCCCCGAAAATAGGATCTTTGTCTAGATACGGAATCCGTTGGAAAGCGTATTTTAAATCGAGGGAAGAAACCTCCCGGTAAAGATATATCGATGAACGGAAAGGAGAATGAAATGAAAATAACGACCGGACTAAGTGCTCTCGTGCTGGTCGGGATTTTTACACTCCCCATGTTAAGCCCGGCGAAATCCGACCAAGCCTCCCCGGACCAGATCGGCTTTCAATTCCTAGACCGGCTGGTCGTTCTTCTTGTCGAGGCCGCGGCGCCCGGAGGTGGCGGTTCGAAAGACATCAGCCCGGCCATCATCGACTTGGCCAAGGAATTGAAGGCGACCCAGAAGGCGAAAGAGGTGGATGACCTTTTCGCCGTCCGATATTCGCGTCTTCTGAGCGCCGCCCGTCAGGCCCTGCTCATGGATCCCGAGGTCCTCTTCTGGCCGATGTATCGCTCCGCCATGGTCGATTTCATCGAAGAGCGGACCGGCCGGATGCCTGATTGGAAAGACCTTCTGTTCATCGTCAACGATCATGGGGGGGCCGGAGTCGGGTTGGGCATGATCGCCGACGCGATCATATCCGAAGTCGTAAGCCTGCACATTTATCTCATGACCCTTGCTCAGAGGCCCGACATCCTCAAAGGGTATTTGGAAAAAAGTTTGAAAGGCGGAGGGGCGGGAAAGTAACAATATTATTCGGCTTTCCAAAAAAAATACTTGACAAACGGATCAATATCTTCCATATTACCGAAGAAATGCTCTAAAATAGAAAGAACGGAGGGCCGACGATGAAATTTCTGTCCCGCCAGGAAGAACTTCTTCTCCTCTCGATCTGGAGACTCGGGGAAAACGCGTACGGGGTAACGATTCGGGAGCATGTCGCCAAGGTGAGCGAGCGATATTGGTCGATCGGAGCTATTTACGACATCCTCGACCGCCTGGTCCGAAAGGGCCTCGTCTCCACCATCGTCGGGGCGCCGGTGAAAGCGCGTGGCGGAAAAAGCAAGAGGTTCTACCGGATCACGAAATCCGGATTCATCGCTCTCCGAGACCTCACCTCGCTCCAGGAAAGAGCTTGGACCGGCGTGCCTGAAACGGCTCTCGCCAAGGGAGAAACGCGGTGAACACCAAAGGCCAAGACACGACTCCTCCGGTTCTCGCTTCGATGCTCCTCAAGATCATCTCGAGCGCCCGCGATTTCGACTTCGCCGAGGGGGATCTCCGCGAGACGTATATATCGCTCGCCGCGGCGGAAGGTCGCCGGAAAGCCCGCCTCTGGTTCTGGAGAGAAGCCCTCAAGTCCTTCCCTGGCTTCCTGAAGAATGGGGCTTATAGAAAAGCCGCCTTGGTCCGCAACGATGTCCTGCTGGCTCTGCGCAACGCCCGGCGGAACGCGCTCTTCGCCGTCATCAACCTGCTTGGATTGGCCGTGGGCATGGCTTGTTTCATCCTGATCGCGCTCTGGATCCGCGACGAAACGAGCTTTGACGGCTTTCATGCGGCCAAGGACCGACTCTTCCTCCTGACGATCACCCACCCCAGCGGCGCCCTGGACCCCAACGTTCCTTACGCCCTTGCGCCGCGCCTGGCCGACGAAGTCCCGGAGATCGAACACTACGCCCGCGTTTTCCGGATCGGCCTGATCCAGACCTGCACGATGCGGGCCGGAGACATCCAAAGCGGCCCCCGACAATTCTACGAGCGCAGCGTCAACCTGGTCGATCCGTCGTTTTTCGCCATGTTTACCTTTCCCTTCAAGTACGGAAATCCCGAGTCGGCGCTGACGGGTCCGAACAGCCTCGTCCTGGCCGAGAGCATGGCCGCCAAATATTTCGGAAGCGCAAATCCCATCGGAAAAATCCTGACGCTCAACAACAAGAGCGACTTCGTCGTATCCGGAGTCATCTCCGTCCCGCCCAACTCCCACCTCCAGCCGGATTTTATCGCTCCCCTTCCGAATCGGATCGACACCGACTGGAACTGGCGCGATCCTTCCTATGTCCTTCTCCGCAAAGATGTCTCCCCTGTCGCGGTGAAAGAAAAAATCACCGGCTCCCTCAACCGGCTTTACCCCGGCCCATTGACCGGGACATTCCAGGTCGGCCTCCTCCCGGTCAGGAATATTCATCTCGGCTTCGGGAGAAGGACCTATGTCTATTTGTTTTCCGTGATCGCCGTCCTCATCCTCCTCATCGCCTGCGTCAATTATATGAACTTGGCCACCGCCTGCTCCTCGAACCGGACGAAAGAGGTCGGAATGAGGAAAGTCATGGGCGCCAGGCGGAGGGATCTCATCCGCCAGTTCCTCGGCGAGTCGATGTTCGTGGCCGCATCGGCCCTCGTCCTTTCGCTCGCCCTCGTCCGCCTGGGACTGCCCTTCCTCAACAACCTCACGGGGAAGCAACTCCTATTCTCCGAAATCTCCCGAATGTCGATGATCGTCCTCCTCCCCGCTCTCATGCTGGCCGTCGGATTTATCGCCGGCTCCTATCCCGCCTTCATCCTCTCCGCGGGCGGGCCTGTCCGCGTCCTCAAGAATTCCGGGCGGACGCCGGCGAAACGTTCCTCATTCCGGGTGGCGACGGTCGTGGGGCAGTTCGCCGTTTCCATCCTGCTCATCACCGGCACGGCAGTCGTATTCCAACAGATCCGTTACGTCCGGAACCGCCCCCTCGGCTTGAACGCGGACTCGATCGTCAGGGTTTCCATCGTCCCGGCGATGCTGCGGTCCTACGCCGCCCTGAGGGGCAACTTGATCGAAAATCCCCGGATTCTCGGAGTCACGGCCGGCCAGGCCGTCCCCTACGACGAGGACTACAAGACCGGCGGCGAGGGGCTGAACTGGGAGGGAAAAGACCCTGCGCTGAACGCTCTCGTCAGATACTCCATCGGCCTTCCGGACTTCGTCGAGACGTTCGGCCTGGAAATCGTCGAGGGCCGGAGCTTCCTAGACGACAACACCGCCGACCTGACAAGCTACCTGATCAATGAAGAGGCCGTCCGCTACATGGGCTTCGACGCGCCGATCGGCAAGAGAATCACCTTCTGGGGAACCGACGGCCCGATCATCGGGGTGGTGAAGAACTATCACCATGTCTCCCTTCATCGTGAAATCCTGCCCCAGGTATTCACGATCAACCCCCGCCAATACGGCGCCGTCCGCTACCTGTTCGTCAAGATTGCGGCCGACGGTGTTCCGGATTCCCTGGCTTATATCCGGAAGACGTTTGAGGCGTTCTTCCCCGAAGCGCCCTTCGAGGCCTCTTTCCTCGACCGGGATATCGGGAACCTTTATGAGGCCGAGCGGCGGCTCGGCCGGATCTTCGGCGTCTTCGCCGTCCTGGCCGTGATCATCTCCTGTCTGGGAATTTTCGGGCTGGCCGCGTTTTCCGCGGAAAAGAAGACTAAAGAGATCGGCATCCGCAAAGTCCTGGGGGCCTCAAGCCCAGCCATCGTCGCTTTTCTGTCCAAGGAATTCTCCCGTTGGATCATCCTGGCCAATGCCGTCGCTTGGCCCCTGGGATGGTTCGCCGCCCAGAAATGGCTCCGAAGCTTCGCCTATCGGACCAGCTTGAGTCCCCTGCTCCTGCTCGCCGCCGGGGCATTATCGGTCCTCGTCGCCGCCCTGCCGGTCGTCTATCAAGCAGCCCGAGCGGCCATCGCCGACCCGGTCGATTCTCTCCGATACGAATAGACCCGATTCTTCCCGGCCGAAGGCAGCATCGCCCCCCCCCCGCAAAATATGGGAGGAATGTCCTATTCCCGAAAATAGGACATTCGTCTAGAGACGGAGACCGGGTTTCATGCGTATATGGGATCGATGGTTAAGATTTTTCGGGAGAGAATCATGAAACGGACAAGGATCGCGATTCTGTTCGTCGGGCTTCTTTGGATGGAGGGAATCGGCCTGGCCGATCCGCAGGCGCCCCCCTCGTGGCAGTGGCCGACCTCGACGCCCGAAGCGCAGGGATTGGCGGCCGATAAGCTGACGGAACTGGCCGATCTCATCCGGGCCGGAGAACGCTTCCCCAGGCTCCATTGCCTTTTGATCGTCCGCCACGGATTTTTGGTCGTCGAGGAATATTTCAACAAGTGGCAAGCCGGCTCCCTTCATACTCTGCAGTCCGTGACGAAAAGCTTTACCTCGGCCCTGATCGGCATGGCGATCGCCAAGGGCGAATTCAAGGGGGTGGATGAAAAGATCCTGGATTTTTTCCCGGATCGGGAAGGGATCGCCAACCTGGACGAGAGGAAGGCGTCCCTCCGCCTCAAGGATCTCCTGACGATGCGGAGCGGCACCGATTATCATGAGAGGGGGCCGAATTCGCCTCACTTCCAACTGAACCAGTTGGGGCGAGGCTGGGACAAATTTTATCTCGACCGCCCGATGATCGCACCGCCGGGGACATCGTTCAATTACGACAGCGGCGGCGTCATCCTGCTGTCGAGCCTGCTCAAAAACCGCACGGGAATGCACGCCGACGCGTATGCCGAGCGGTTTCTTTTCAAGCCGCTCGGGATCGAGGAGAAATTCTGGGTCAAGAACTTGGAAGGGCATCCCCATACCGGAGGCGGCCTCAACCTGACGGCCCGTGACGCCGCCAAGTTCGGCCTGTTGTACCTGAAGAACGGCCGGTGGGGGAATGAACAGATCGTGCCCGAAGATTGGGTCCGGGAATCTCTGCGGACCCATGTCGATCTCACGACCCCGGGCCAACCCCCTTCGGGATACGGTTATCTCTGGTGGATTCTCGCGCCGGACCCGCGGGGGAACGGCCGACAGGACGTTTACGCCGCGCGGGGAGCCGGAGGCCAGTATATCTTCATCGTTCCGGAGCATGACATCGTCGTCGTCGTGTTCGGCGATACAAAGACGGCCGCCGATCAAAACAAACCCATCCCCTTTCTCTATGACCATATCCTGACGGCGGTCCGCAAGGACGGGGAAACGAGGAGAGCAAAATGAAGTACAAAGTTCATCGATTGGACCTCATCGGGGAAAGTGATCCGAGCCCCTTGGAACGATTTTTAAATCAATTGGAGGGAGAAGTCGTGACCATCATTCCCCATCTCAAAAAAACCAGTTTGGCTCAAATCTATGGGGCGGCGGCGAAAGTCGATTTTCTCCTGATTGTCGAAAAAATCAAATCGTGAGAGGAGGGACAGCCCTATGTTCACGAAACGATTTTTGAACGGAGGCGCGATTTTTGCTGTTGGCCTCGCGGCCGTTCTGTTTTTAGCCGGAGACGTGGCCGGAACGCCGCCGCCCCCCGTCAAAACATCTTCGGAGGAACTTGTGCTCCGGTACAAGTTCCCGGCCGGGCAGCTCCTGCGCTATCAGGTCACGGGAGAGACGCGGGAAATCACTGAGGTCATGGGCCGGACGAACGAGACCGTCGTGACCAGCAGGAAAACGCAATCGTTCCTGGGCAAAGACCAGAAAGACGGCCGGCACGTTCTGGACGCCACCCTCGACGACTGGACGATGACGATCCTCACCAGCCAAGGCAGCCTATCTCCGGACTTGAAATCCGTCAAGGGAAAAAGCTTCGAGATGGTCCTCTCTCCCCTCGGCGTGGAAGTGGATGTGTCCGGCGCGGAATCCATCACCTTCGAGATCGCGGGCAACACCGGCAATCTCGCCGCCGGCTTCAAGATTTTCTTCCCGGATTTGCCCGACCACGCGGTTAAGATCGGCGACTCCTGGCCGTCTTCGTTCGTGATCGAAGATCAGGGCGGGGCATCGAGCCGCCGGAGTGAAATCCGGAGCGAGAATACGTTCGAGGCGATCGAGACCGTAGACGGAGTGGAATGCGCCCGGATCACCTCGAAGTTGGCCGGCACCATTTCCGGCAAAGGGAATCAGCAAGGCCTCGATCTCCTGTTCTCGGGAACGATCCAAGGGAAGGACGTCTGGTATTTTGCGCCCAAGGAAGGAATTTTCGTTAAATCGACATCCGAGGTCGAGAATGAGGTCACCATCGCGGTCAGCGGAACCCAGAATATGACCGTCCCCATGACCCAAAAGCAGAAAAGTGAAGTCAAGTGGGCCGGCCGTTAAGGGGTCATCCCTGAGTTCGGAAGTTCATAGAGACGAGAGGAGGCTCGAATGCTCGGGAATATCATAGGCAGGATCAGATGACGGCGAAGCCGGGGCTTGGATTCAAGATTTGGACCGCGGGCCTTTCCGCATTCGTGGCCGTGATGCTGTTCCCGAATATCGTCGGCAAACACGGCGTGGGGAAGTCTCTGCTGATCACGGCTCTCGCCGTCGGAGCGATCTGGCTGATGTATGTCGTCATCGGCCGGGTCATCGATTGGGCCGTGGCCCAGGAGCTGAAACGGAGGGGCCGCAAACCATGAATATCGTCGAAATCGAAAACGTCATCAAGACCTTCGGAAAGGTCAAGGCCGTGGATTCGCTCTTTCTCCAGGTCCCACCGGGTTCCATTTTTTGTCTATTTAGCCTTGGCGATCGTTTTGGTCGGATCCTACCTGGCCGCCCTCGGATCGGCCTGCAACGACCCCAAGGACGTCCAAAACCTGATGTTTCCGGCCTTGATCCCGGTGTTCCTGCCGCTATTTTTCGCGATGCCGATCCTCCAAGAACCGACCAGTGCGTTCGCCACGCGGGCGTCTCTCTTTCCGCTGTTCACGCCATTATTGATGGTGCTCCGGAAATCCGCGCCCGCCGGAATTCCGGCCTGGCAGCCATGGATCGGACTGGCCGGAGTCATCCTGTTCACGGTCTTTTCCGTCTGGATGGGCGGCCGGATTTTTCGAATCGGCATCCTGATGCAGGGTGGTCCGCCCAAGCTGGGCAAGATCGTCCGCTGGGCGATCCGCGGCTGATGAGATCAGAGAGGAGCTAAAACATGAAACGACGAAACCGTATTCGGACCATCGGTCTCTTGGGGATATTCGCGGCATTTTCCCTCCTTCGACCCGCCGTCGATGCGTTTTCGATGAACGGCCAGACTTCGCCAAACGCGGGCGCAACCGCGATCCTCGCCGATTTGAACCCCATGCTCGAGAATTTCTGCTACAACAAGCCCCGGCTGGAGCTGGCCGGCGGCGGAACGGTCATCCGGAAGGACAGCGACGGCACGATGTGGAAATTCGACTTTCGCGAAATCGCCGACATCGTCATCGACCTTGAGGGCGAAGCCCACGTGGTTCTCCATTGTCGAGGCGGCGCGGGCTGCATCGAACAATCGACGAACGCCGGCTCAAGGGCCTCGCCGCTTCTCGCCTTCAGCATCCGTCCGGCGGACCGGGGAGAGGCGATCTTGAAATTGTTCAAAGACCTGCAAGCCGCCCTCGGCTCAGGCGGAAAAAAATGGATCGCCGCGGCGCTTTTTGGGCTAAAGCCGACTACCTGTTCAGCCTCGATCTCTGGCAGGCCGGAATTCAGATTCCCAGGGGACGAAAAATCCGTCTCGAGATCTCCTCGGCCTATTCTCCGACGTATTCGAGGAATTTGAACACCGGAGGGCATAATGAAATGGAAAGCGCGTTCGTCAAAGCGGACCAGAAAATCTTCCATTCGGCGGCGTATCCCTCCCGGCTCATCCTGCCGGTCGTCGAACCGGCCGGCCTGAAATGACGGATCGCCCGATGCGACCCCTCATAAAGCCTACGGTCATCCTTCTTTTAGCTTTTTACGGGGAAGGACTGGCTCCTGGCCGAAGCGCCTGGCTCAAGAACGGCATCCGGTCGCCGGGCCGGCCTCAAGAGACGTGGATCGACAAGCCTCAGAAGGAGTGGCCCCAAATCACGATGATCAACCGGATCGAATACGTCGACAAGTCGCATCCGATCGCGGCTTGCTCGTTCCTGCTGGAGACCGAAAAGGGCGTTTTCGCCGTGACGGCCAAGCATGTCTTGACCTACTTCAAATCCGCCTCGATGACCTCGGTCTCCTTCGGGGACCGGCTGAAAAGCTGGGTCATGTTTCCC